>Ga0208243_1000085_pt1 | contig 92759 bp, 81 predicted proteins | sample Subbio2Aug_QV12A_FD_184826 | JGI IMG/M metagenome (GOLD analysis project Ga0208243, IMG submission 184826) | Serpentinite rock and fluid subsurface biosphere microbial communities from McLaughlin Reserve, California, USA - CR12Aug_QV12A (SPAdes) | ecosystem: Environmental > Terrestrial > Deep... | reverse complement strand
ATAGGATTTAGCACTAGAATCCTATCTAAAATTACAGCAATAACCTTGATTCAACATCTAAATAAATTCGTATTTAATCGACCAATTAATCAATTAAAAGTAAATTTGGTGTAAATGCACAACGGGTTCAAATTAACTAATCGGCTAATTTCTCAATGCCTCTTTTTAAAATTTGTCCAAATTGGTACATATCTTCAAAAGTGCAATACAAAGGTGCTGGTGCCAATCGAATTACATTGGGTTCTCTCCAATCGGTAACCACTCCATGTGACATTAAGTAATCAAATAATTTTCTGCCTTGTCCGTGTAAAAATACCGAAAGTTGGCACGCTCTTTCCTTAGGAGTTATAATTTCAAAAGTTGTATCGGGTAATTGTTCGTCAATATCTTTTAAAACAAACTCTAAATATGCCGTAAGTAAGTCTCTTTTTTTAATCAAAGCTTTCATGCCAACTTCTTCAAAAATCTCCAAAGATGCCAAATAGGGAGCAAGCGATAAAATTGGCAAATTACTAACTTGCCAGCCATTGGCTCCTTCTACCGGATCAAATTGTGGCTCCATTAAAAACCTTCGTTCTTTGTTGTGTCCCCACCAACCTGCAAAACGAGGTAACTTTTTATTCTTGTGGTGCTTTTGATGGATAAAACATCCGGAAGCATTTCCCGGACCCGAATTCATGTATTTATAACTGCACCAAGCCGCAAAATCAACTTCCCAATCGTGTAATTGTAATTCCACATTTCCGGCAGCATGGGCCAAATCCCAGCCAACCATGGCTCCTACATCATGTCCTTTTTTGGTGATGGCCTGCATGTCAAACACTTGTCCGGTGTAGTAATTGACCCCTCCAAACAAAACCAAAGCGGTTTGATTTCCGGTTTCTTCGATGGTTTTCATGATATCTTCTAACAAAATATGATGATTCCCTGGACGTTTTTTTACTTCTACTATGGCTTCTGATGGGTCAAATCCTAAATGACGAGCATGAAAATCGACCTGCGATTGAAACATGTACTGATCTGAAGGAAACGCTTTTTCTTCGCAAATGATTTTGAATCTGGTTTTGGTGGGTTGGTAAAAAGAAACCATCAACAAATGTAAGTTTACGGTAAGGGTGTTCATTACCGTAACTTCTGATGGAAAAGCTCCAACCACTTTACTCAATGGTGCTGCCAAACGTTCGTGGTAATCCCACCAAGGTTTTTCGGCATAAAAATGTCCTTCCACAGCCAATTGCCCCCAATCGTTCATCACATCTTTTACAAAATGTTGGGCAGACTTTGGTTGTAAACCCAATGAATTCCCTGTAAAGTAGATTACCGGTTTTCCGTTATGTTTTGGAAAAACAAATTTTTCTCTGAAATGATTTATAGGATCTTTTAAGTCTAAGCTTTGTGCAAAAGCCAAATTATTTTCAAATATCACGGGAATAAAATTTTGTTTGTAAATTTAGCAAAAAAGAGGCATCTAATTTGATAAGTATGTATTGTAAAACCTAAAACCAATTACAAATGAAAACTTCCCATGCTATTTTAGCTTTCGCATTAACCTTGTTGCTTTCTGTTTGGATAGCCTCTAATGCATTTATCAATCGGAACCAAAGTTCTGAAACCATTAGTGTTACCGGACTTGGAAAAAAAGCTTTTGATTCAGACCTGATTGTTTGGAACAGCTCATTTAACCGAAAAAGTATGCAGCTTAAAGAAGCTTATGCGGCATTAGACAACGATCGGAAAATTATTAAAGAGTATCTAACTTCTAAAGGAATTGCATCTAATGAAATTATCTTTTCTGCGGTTTCTATTAACAAAGAGTACGACTCGAGTTACGACCAGTATGGCAACCAAAGAAGTCAAGTTTTTACAGGATATAACTTGTTACAAAATGTACAAATTGAAAGTAAAAATGTAGCGTTAGTTGAAGGAATTTCGAGAGAAGTAACCGAATTAATTAATTTAGGGGTGGAATTAAATTCTTATGCTCCGGAATATTACTATACCAAAATGGCCGAATTAAAGTTGGAAATGATTGCAGAGGCCACCAAAGATGCCAAAGCAAGGGCTGAAAAAATTGCCGAAAATGCTGGAGCTAAATTAGGTAAGTTGAAAAAATCGGACATGGGAGTTTTTCAAATAATAGCACAAAACTCCTCCGAAGATTTTTCGTGGGGTGGTTCGTTTAACACGAGTTCTAAGAAAAAGGAGGCTAATATTACGATGAAATTGGTGTACCAAATCAAATAAAAAAAGGGTTCCGATTGGAACCCTTTTAAGTTTTATAAAATCAACATGGCATCGCCATAAGAGTAAAAACGATATTTTTCTTTTACTGCTTCTTCATATGCCTTTTTCATTAAATCGTGACCACAAAAAGCCGAAATCATCATTAACAAAGTGGATTTTGGGGTGTGGAAATTAGTTACCATACTGGTTGCAATACTAAAATCGTAGGGAGGATAAATAAATTTATTGGTCCACCCGATATATGGATTCAAGGTTCTTTGCGAAGAAACCGAACTTTCGATGGCACGCATAGAAGTGGTTCCGATACAGCAAATTTGTCGTTTCTTTTCAATTCCTTGGTTTACTATATCACAAGCTTCTTGCGAAATAAACATTTCTTCAGAATCCATTTTGTGCTTTGACAAATCTTCCACTTCTACCGGATTAAATGTCCCTAATCCAACGTGTAAGGTAACTTCTGCAAAGTTGATTCCTTTAATCTCTAACCTTTTTAACAAGTGCTTAGAAAAGTGTAAACCGGCAGTTGGAGCAGCTACTGCACCCTCTACTTTTGCGTAAATGGTTTGGTAACGATCTTCATCTTCAGGAGTTACCTCACGGTTGATATACTTCGGAATGGGAGTTTCTCCTAATTCTCTTAATTTTAAACGAAATTCTTGGTAGGATCCATCGTATAAAAAACGTAGGGTTCTTCCTCTGGAAGTAGTGTTGTCAATTACCTCCGCTACCAACGAATCGTCATCTCCGAAATATAATTTATTTCCAATTCTAATTTTTCGAGCAGGGTCTACCAAAACATCCCATAAACGTTGCTCTGCATTAAGCTCTCTTAACAAGAAAACTTCAATTTTCGCACCTGTTTTTTCTTTATTTCCATACAAACGAGCAGGAAAAACCTTGGTGTTGTTCATAATCATCACATCGCCATCATCAAAATATTCGATGATATCTTTAAACATACGGTGTTCGATTGTTCCTGTTTTTCGGTGGATTACCATCAAGCGAGATTCATCGCGATTTTCCGTTGGAAACTCCGCTAAAAGTTCAGGTGGTAAATGAAAATTAAAGTGAGATAACTTCATTGTTACTTTATTAGTGATTAGTAAAAAGTGAATAGTGAAAAGTCAAATGATTAACACTTCATTATTTCGGGTGCAAATATACAATGTGAAAAAAGGGGTTGTCAAGTAAAAGGACATTTATTTTAAACATCCTAGTGTTGGTAGGGCTTTACAATTTATTTGATCTTTTTTAAAAATTTTCTTTGAACTCGAAACCTGCTCTTTTCAAATCCTTCCAAAAATCAGGATAGGATTTTTCCACCACATCTGCCTCATTTATTTGAATTTTGGTAAGTAATGACAACGGAGCAAAAGCCATGGCCATTCGGTGGTCTTGGTAGGTATTAATAGCTGCTTCTTTAATAGGAGTTTGTCGATTAGCCAATTTTAATGAATCATTGGTAATTTCTACCACTGCACCTAGTTTTCCTAATTCATTTTTCAAGGCTTGTAATCGATCGGTTTCTTTGATTTTTAAGGTGTGTAAACCTGTTAATTCGCATGCCAATCCAAAACCAAAACATGTCACCGCAATGGTTTGTGCTATGTCGGGAGCATTTAATAGGTGAAAGGTGAAAGGTGAAAGATGAGGCGAAGTTGTTTTAGTTAGGGTTATAGTTTCCTCTGAATTAAAAATGGTTTCTACCCCAAACTTTTGGTAAATATCCTGCAAAACAACATCTCCTTGTAAGCTATTTTCTTTAAAGAAAGACAATGTAACCTTGGTTCCGATTTCAGATAAAGCAACCATACTATACCAATAAGAAGCAGAACTCCAATCGGATTCAACAATTGCATTTGATGAAAATTCCGATAGATTTTTTAAAGGTTTTATCTGTATGCTTTGTTCCCGAAAATGCACCTCAACTCCAATTTGTTGTAACATTTTTAGTGTCATTTGAATGTACGGCAAAGAAGTCGTTTCTCCTAGCAAAGTTATTTCCAGTCCATTTTCTAACTTGGGAGCGATTAACAACAAAGCTGATATGTATTGGCTACTGACATTTGCAGGAAGAGAAACTTGATTTTTGGTAATTTTTTTTCCACGAATTCTTAAAGGAGGAAAGCCTTCCTGTTCTTCATAGGAAATATCTGCACCCAACTCTCGCAAAGCATTTACCAAAATAGCAATGGGTCTCTCTTTCATCCTGGAAGAGCCGGTTAACAGGACTTCTTTACCTTTTTGAATGGCAAAAAAAGCAGTCAAAAACCGCATGGCTGTACCTGCGTGATGGATGTTGTATTCTTTAGTGATTAGTGAATAGTGATTAGTGAATAGTGAATGATTAAAATCAAGAATCACTTGTTCCATAATCTCCGAGTCATGCGAATTGGAAGCGTTTTCCAATTTTATCTCCGGATACAATGCTTGTAACAACAACCAACGATTGGTTTCCGATTTAGATCCAGTAATCTGGATTTTTGATGTTGAAGAAAGTTTACTTTTTGAAAGAATCATATTCATTATTTGGCAACCATTTTTAAACCAACAATTGACAGAATTAAGGTAGTCATGAAAAAAATACTAATAAACATTATCTAATTAACTAATTCGCTAATTATATAATTCGCTAATTATCTAATTAACCAGCACTTTTTCTACTACACTACCACCATCATGATTTTGTATTTGTACCAAATACACCCCTTGTTGCCATTGGCCTACCGGAATAGTTACTTGACCTTCAAAGCCAATTACCGAGCTTTGGTAAACTACTCTGCCCTGCAAATCATAAATATTTATGTTGGCCTGTAGTGTGTTGGTGTAGTTAATATAAAGCATTTCTTTGGCTGGGTTGGGGGCAATACTTAGTGTTGGCTTGGTGTAGCTTGGTGTGCTGAGTGTTTGTAAACAAATAGCACTATTTTGCAAAGGCACATTGCTTTGGGTAGTAGTACCATTACCAAACTGACCATAATCGTTTCTGCCCCAAACCCAGATACTGCCATCTGTTTTTACCCCTAAACTAGTGCCATTGCCCGCGGCATAAACTTTTTCCCAATCATTAGCAGTGCCAACTTGGGTGGGGGTGCTCACATTATCGGTGTGCCCTAAACCCAACTGCCCAAAGTGGTTTCTGCCCCATGCCCATAAGGTACCATTGGTTTTGATGGCCAAAGCATGGTTGTTACCGGCTGCAAAATCTAACCAAGTATCGGTGCCAACAGGCCGCGGTCTCGACCCACCCGGATAAGTTAGTGGCATTGCTAACTCTCCATACTCATTACCTCCCCAAGCCACCAAAGTGCCATCTGCTTTTTGACCCAATATAAAATCTCTGCTCGATTTTACTTTAACCAAACCATCTATGGGGGTTATGCCATTATCCCCTAGATAAAAGCCTTGTCTGAGGGTATTACTGGGGTCTGCTCCTGTTCCTAAAAACATAGTTAATGAACCACCAGTTCCCCAAATAGTACCATCATTTCTCAGGGCAAAGGTTGCCGTGCCAGAAACAGTAACATCTATCCAATGATTAGCCGTACCTATTTGCGTAAATGTTAAAACCTGAGCAGGGGCACCAAACCCTAAGCCAATTCTACCATTGTTGTTTTCTCCACATCCCCAAATAGTGCCATCTGACCGAAGACCAACTGAGTGAACCGCAGAACCAGTGATTTTTGTCCAAACTGCTCCGCTAGTTATTAAAGTTAATTGTTGCACATTACCTGATACTCCTACACCTAAACTTCCTAAATTATTGGCACCACATCCCCACAAAGTGTTATCGTTTTTTAAAGCAAATGTATTTAAACCATAGCACCAAGTATTTATCCAAGTGTTTGTCCCATTTATCACAATAGGGGTATTAATACTTATAGGAGTTGTACTTGAATTACCCAATGAGTAAGCGTTATTAATACCCCAACCTATCAATTCATTTTGCTGACTAACTCCTAATGTATGATTTGCACCAACACTTATACTCTTATAACACTGTGCACTGCTTGTTGATATAACCACAATAATTAAAACTAATGATTTTAGATATTTAACCATAACTAATTAAATCTTTTAATTAACTTTCTTTGTTCGATAATTACCCCATCTTTGCTAATGGTAGCTATGTAAATGCCTTCTGTTAACTTAGAAGTGTTTATTGTTAAACTGGTTTGGGCTTGCAGGTTGGTTTCTATCAACAACTTGCCTTGCAGGTCAAATAATCTAAAAGTATCATAATCGTTGGTGTCTTGCCACTGTAAATAAACTTGGTGGTTTGCAGGATTAGGATACATGATAATTTTAGTTTTAGATTCTGTGGGTTTAATTGAATTTATGCTAGCAATTCTGGCCAATTGACAATTTGGTATTTTAACCTCTGGAATATATGACTGACATTTTTTAGGACTAAAGTTATCATCCAATACATTGCCCGAAATAACAAAAAATGCTTCGCCACCACCAGTATTAGTAATTGGTATCATTTGAAAAGAAATTTGATTAAACCCCGGTTGCAAAGTTATGGTAGCAGGCAAAACCATTACTAGGTTATTGGCATCATTTACGGTAATGCTAATTGGATAGGAGTATTCACTAACAATATTAATAAAAACATCAAAAACGCAAAAGTCAAAATTGGTGTTTTGCTCTATTTTTATTTTTTTATCTACCCCTATTTTACATTCCTCACATATTGACTTTACAAAATTTAACTCTTTAGTAACAACCTCACAACCCGAATTGTAAATTAATGCGTTGTACTGACCATCGTTTATTAAATCAAAAATAGCGGATGCTTCTTGAACATGATGGTTTATGACTCCAGAATTATCCTCTACCCATAATTGATGTTCTAAAACAGCTATTGGTCCTAATACATAAGGTGTTTGGTATTTATCGCATAAGTTTAAACAACCTGTTGGAAAGCTCCAAGTATATGCACTTGGATGTTTAGGAATTACTATTGTTTTATTGATGCTACAATCTCCCGATTTAGCAGTTACTTGATAAGCCCCACCTTGTGTAACAGTTATTTGATTACCTGTTAAACCATTACTCCACAAAAATTGTGTAGCATGATTGGCATTTGCTGTAAGCTGGTAGGTATATGGTGCACAACTAATTAAACTTGCAGTAACTGATAAATTTGTTGGTTTAGGTATTATGGTAATGCTTTTGTATAAAATTAAATCGCAGGTTGTACCATACACCTGTAATTGTACTTGATAAACACCCGGAGAAAGTGAGGTAATTAAATTGCTGTTTACTGAATTAATATTTGTTCCAACAATAGAAAATTCAAAAAAATTATCATTAGGTACTATTGCTTTTATTTCAAATTCTTCCTCTTCGCAATAAGTATCATTAACTAAAATTTTAGCAAAAGGTTTCTTAACAAACTGGGCATTAATACCATTAGGTACACGATAGTTGCAGCCACCAAAATCGCGTTCTAACATCAACCAATAATATCCGGGTTGTGTAACGGTGATACTGCTTTGGTTAAAAAATTCTAATGGGGTATCATTGTGCATCCACAAATACTTAGGGTTGCAATTTTGGGTATTAGACACGTAGCTGATGGTGATTGCCTCGCCTTCACAAAGCATAGTGTTTGGGGTTGCTTGCAAATATCCCTCAAAACAAGGTGGTGGTATGTGCACATTTACATCAAATTGTCTGCCACAGCCCAATTCGTTGCTTACCTTCACTTTAACATTATAATTTCCCGGCTCGTTAAAAACCCTCATGGGAGTAGCAACCGTATTGGTAATGCCTGTTTCAAATTCCCAGATGTAGGTAAAATTTTCTAGGTTTATGTCTTCATTGTCAAAAGAAAATTCCACAGGTGTATCGTGACACATCGTAATTTGAGGAGGTGTAAATTTTAAAGTTAAATCAGGCACAGTCATGGCATGTATGGTAAAGATTTTTTCGCAGTGGTAGTTTACCCCGTTAAAGGTACCAGAGTTGGCAACGGTAATATTTAAACTGCCGTTTATTGACATATCAAAATAACCAATCGGATACGTATAATGGATAGATTGTCCTGTATTTGGATGGATAAAACTAATACTTTGTTGTCTGTTTTCTAATAATGGGAAAAATTCGCTCATGTTGGTTATTTCCCAAACTTGAGTTTGAATGATGTTTAAATCGGTACTACATGTTGCTGTATAATTTAAGTTAGGGGCAAATGGAATTAAAACAAGTTTGGTGTCGGATGCATTGCAATTAACATCGTTAGCTCTAACAGTAATAGAATACAAACCAGGGGGTGCCGTAAACACATTATTGGTTATGCTACCAACGCCTGTAGGCTGAATTGTATAAAATACCTCAGAAGCATTGGTTGCTGCACTTAACAATATACCACCACAATTATCATAAATTGATGTGTTTTGAATAGAAATATTACAGTTTCCACCTTCACCTTCACCATTATCACCACTTCCGGGGTTTGAACTACAATTTTTTTGTAAAAACTCAATTGTATTTGTTATTGCTACGCAACCGCTTAAACCATGCGTTACCTGACAAGAATAAACACCAAATTGGTTAGGCTCATAAGTATTATTAACTGCACCAGTTATAAGATTTCCGTTATGAAACCATTGGTAGCTATTATTAAAAATACTACCACTATTTTCAATAAGTGAACTACATGTTAAGGTTGTATTAATTTCATTAGGGCTGCAAAATTCAAACTCGTGAATGGTTAAAGTTAACGTAGGATTATTGTTTGGCATTACAGATATATAAAAGGTTGCCTCATTTGATGTTGCTTCACACCCATCAAAATTAACAATAGTCGCCTTAACATATCTAAGCACATTCTCATCAGTAAAATTGTAAAACACTATTGAATGTGTTGGCCCCCCAATTACCGATTGGCCATTATACGTCCATCTAACAGTGGTATTTTGGTTATTTAAAATAAAATTACTATTTGTTGGTAATATAGTTAATTCAAAAGGAACACTACCGCAAATTACAGGGTCATCAATAGTCATATCAAAAAATATTTCAGGGATTGGTTTTATTTCTACCGTTTTGGTTATAAAAGTGTTTTGCGTGTTGCATTTAATAATTTGCAACTGTATATCCACCATTTGTACTTGCGAATTATGATTCCACAAAATTTCAACCATACTTGGCAATTGTCCCACTGAAATACTTCCTAAATTTGGATTACTCAAAGTCCAAATATATTCATCACCTGCTTGATGAAGTTGATTAGTTAATATATCTTTTACATCATAAAGTGAAGTACTACTTGAGCAAACCTCTGCATCACCTTCAATATAACCATTTAAATTAAAGGGACTTATGTTTAAAATAAAATCTTCTGATTGGCAATTGTATTCAAAATTAATTGCCCTAACACTTAGTTCAACATTTGGATTACTGAATGTTACATATACATAATTACCAAAAGAACTTCCAACAAAGGTTGCACCTTCTGAGCTTAAATTCCATGAATAATCTAATCCCTCCACAGGATTTTCAATTTGATAAATGTAGGTAATTCCTGTGCATACATTGTATTCTCCAATGATGCCAATTGGATTTTCGGGTTTTGCAATTATTTGAAACCACTTTTTATTTGTAAAACAAAAGTTTGTATTACCATGAATAGTAATGTAATAATTTCCTGGTTCGTAATTTAATGTGTGGAAAACAGTTGATCCCTCAATAGAAGCTACAAATTGATTGTTTTGGTTATAAATAGCATAATTAACCATTAGATTTAATGTGTTTTGAATTTTTAATTCATTCTCTCTACAAATAATATTTTCTTCCAATATAATGTTAATAGATGGCTTAACACTGACATCAATGGTTGCTTGACCCGTGCATCCTAGTAAAGTATTTCGATAATTAGCTTTAAGAGTAAAATTTCCGCTAATTGCCTCTGTAAAAAGTGCTATTGTATTTCGTTGGTCTGTTTGCACAATCAAAACTTCAAAACCGGTATTATTATTTATTATAGTCCATTCTACTTCTGTTGAAGGCCATTCTGGTAATGAATAAAAACTTTGCTGTCCGCTACAAATTTCAGGCAATCCACTTATTTCTCCTTGTGCTTTTACAACCGGTACTTTTACCATAGTTGGTTTCGGACATTCAACATTACAATTTGAAGCATCAAAAGTTATATAACCAAATCCCGATTCATTAACATTATTCCATTCAACCTGAATAATTCCATTCACCTCTTCTATTATCGTACCTCCTTCAACTTCCCAATTAAAAACGGAACAATCCTCCATTGCATCAAATGAAACATAATATGTTTCAATGGAATTTTCACAAACTACAGTTGGGCATTCAATTTGATAAGAATTGTTTGAGTTTACATTAACTATTTGTGATGATGTTGAAATACAACCACAAGAATTTGTAACTACCAACGTTACAACAAACTGACCTAATTCATTATAATTAAAAACAGGATTAGTTTCGTTACTGTACTCTCCATTACCAAAATCCCATTGGTAGCTTATTATTTCTGTTCCGTTTCCATTATAGCTTAAATTACTAAAATTTAACAATTCTCCAAAACATGATTCAACTTCTTGATCAAAAATGTTATTTATATTAAATTTTGCAAAAGGTGGTGATAATTTTTGGATACAAATTATACGATTGACTGTATAACCATTATGTAAATATGAATAGTTAACAAAACCAGTTGATGAATCATTAAAACTAATCTTTACTTTATGATTCCCAATAAATTCAACTTCTCCACCATTAATATTCCAATTTACATTTATAGAAGAATCAAGATTGTGTATTTCAAAAACAACTTGACTGTTAATACAAACTTTAAGACAGTCATTACCATCAAAATCTAAATCGTTAAATTTAACACCCTCATCATCATCTGACCAATTTTGACAAGAAGATTCTTTATCCCATGACAAATAAACTCCTGTATTTGGGCTTTGTGCAAATGATAGCCCTATAAAATTAAGAGCTATAAACCAAAACATCCATTTGGTTATTTTAGAAAACTTTTGATGCTTTTTCATGTCTATTAATGTTTTGTTAAAAATATAATTTTTTTTTGCAAAAACGGTTAAAAAACATTAATAAAACTTATCTAATTAACTAATTCACTCATTTTCTCATTCACTCATTTTCTCATTCGCTCATTGTCACATTGCCAAATCACCTCAACTTTTCATTATTCTGATGTCGGTCGTGGTCACGTTTGGTTTTGAGGTCCATTTTTTTGTCAAAAGCAGCTTGCAAATCTACCCCGGTTTGGTTGGCCAAACAAAGTACTACAAAAACTACATCGGCTAATTCCTCTCCTAAATCTTTGTTTTTGTCGGATTCTTTTTCAGATTGCTCTCCGTATCTGCGGGCTATAATTCGGGCAACTTCCCCTACTTCTTCGGTAAGTTGTGCCATGTTGGTTAGCTCATTAAAATAGCGAACTCCATGGTTTTTGATCCATTGGTCCACTTCTAATTGGGCATTTTTTAAGTCCATAATTTTTATTCTTTATTTTTTGAATCTATCCAAATTGTTACCGGACCATCGTTTACTAAAGTAACTTTCATGTCGGCTCCAAAAACACCGGTTTGTATGGGCTTCGACATATTTTTTTGAAGCTCTTGTACCAACGATTCGTACATTGGAATGGCAAAATCTGGCTTAGAAGCTCGAATATAAGAAGGCCTATTTCCTTTTTTGGTAGAAGCGTGTAAAGTAAACTGACTTACCACTAAAATTTCTCCTTGTACTTCGTTTACATTGCAATTCATCACTGCATTAGCATCGTTAAAAATGCGGAGTTGGGTAATTTTATTTGCCAACCAAACCACATCTTCTTTGGTGTCCAAATCTTCCACCCCAACCAAAACTAGTAACCCATGAGAAATTGCTCCAACTATTTGTTGTTCTACTTGAACAGATGCTTCGGAAACTCTTTGCAGTAAAACTCTCATTATTTTATTTGTTTCAAGTTTTATGTGACAAATTTTAGATAACTTTCTATTTTACTTTTACTCCTCTATATCTTTAAAATCGTCTTGACGATAAGTTTCCTCATCTCCCTCTAATATCTGCATATAACTTTTGTACCTGCTCCAGGAAACTTCATCATGGTCTAAAGCTTCTTTCACTGCACAACCAGGTTCTTCTTTATGCAAACAATTGTTGAATTTACAGTGTTCTTTTAATGCGAAAAATTCCGGAAAATAATCTCCAACTTCTTGAGGTTGCATGTCTACCATGCCAAATCCACGAATTCCGGGTGTATCTATAATTTTTGCACCAAACGATAAATCAAACATTTCTGCAAAAGTGGTGGTATGTTGCCCTTGGGCATGGGCATCGGATATTTCCTTGGTTCGCAATTGCAATGTTGGTTCGATGGCATTGATTAAAGTGGACTTTCCTACTCCGGAATGCCCAGTAAAAACACAAACTTTCCCTTTCATCAATTCTTTTAATTCTTCCAAACCTTTGCCTTGTATGGCAGAAACTCGTAAACAAGTATAGCCAATTTCGGAGTATAAGTATTGTAAATATAATTGTTCGTCTAAACTTTCGTCAGACAACGTATCGATTTTATTAAACACCAAAACTGCATCAATTCCATAGGCTTCTGCAGTTGCTAAAAAACGATCGATAAAGGAAGTAGAAGTGGTTGGTTGATGCACCGTTACTACCAACAACAATACATCGATATTGGATGCTAAGATGTGGGTTTGTTTGGATAGATTTACCGATTTTCGAACAATGTAATTCTTTCGGTCATGAATGGATTGAATCACTCCAATGGTTTTATCGGAAGAAGTTTCTAATTGAATTTCTACCTTATCTCCAACCGCAACTGGATTGGTACTTTTGATGCCTTGTAATTTGATTTTTCCTTTGATACGGCAATCTATAAAGGAACCATCCTCTAACTTGACGACATACCAACTTCCGGTAGATTTGTAAACTGTTCCTGTCATGAATTTTTCCTAAGCAAAATCTGCTCTAATTTAAGAACATTCTTCCTAATTTGTCTACTTTTTTACGAGAAGCATAAATCAAATATTCATCAGATGCCATTCTGCAATAAATTCCAGGTCGGATAACCAACTCTTTTTTAATTACTTCATCCGGATCTTTTCTTGTCATATTCCCCTTGCTATCAAATTGAAACAAAACAGGCATGGCATTGTTGTGGTTTCCAAGATTACTTATTTTTTCGATATCTGTAATTCCTTTATTTTTAGGATTATCATTGATTAAAATCTGTAAAACTCCATTTTCATACATTGGAATTGCACCTATATATTCTGGTCCGCTTCCTAAATGTGAAAGTGGAATTGCCATTGCTACTCCTACACCAAAACTCCCGTTTTGAAAAGAAGTTGCTAAAACAAGTGAAACGGTAGTAACAATTACTCTTTGCTCTTTTGGTACTACTTGGCTCCACTCCAAGGTACCATCAGGCTTAAACGAATTAACAATAATTTCATTTTTTATGTAACTTACGTTAGATAAGGCAATTGGCCCAATTCCTTGAGAGGAACTTACATACACCAATTGGTACTCTGAAAGCACAATTAATCCTCCATCATTTTTTTCAATAATATGAGTGATTTGGTAAAGAGGCGGAACATCTTTTCCTTTTTTGGCTCTTCGTTCACCAATTAATTTCGTTTTGGTTGCCAAATCAAATTCATTGAAATGCACATTTTCAATTTTTCCAGTTTCTAAGTGATAAGTCGCATTATATACTCCTTTAAGTTCCTTATTAGATCTTCCGTTATCTCTTACGCTGGCATAAAACCCAACCAATTTTATGGTGTTTTTATTGGTAGAAATCATGGAACAATTGATGATTTCTTTGCCTTTAATATCAATGTTAGTTACTTGCTTTTGGTATTTATTAGAAGCTAAAAAGGAATGAATTTCAAACTTTTCTACTTTCTCCTTTGCTTTTGAATCTCGATATCCTTCACTAATTACCACAAATACATCTTCTTTGTAATTTACTTCAAAATCAGAAATCCAAAACTCGTAGTCTTTTTTCTTGTCGTCAAAAACAACTTTATCAGTAGTGGTAAATAATTGTGATAAATTTTCATCAAATAACCTGATTTCATATTTCACCGCATCTTCTTTCAAAAACAAGGAAGTATGCATCACCAATAATGCATTTCCGTTAGGAGAAACTTTATAATAAAAATTTCCTTTTCTAGATTTCTTTTCTACCTCTGCTTCAAATAAAGTTTGTGATTTAGAAGAAAGTATCCCCTTTTCATTTACCTCATTTCCAACTAACATAAACTTTTTTGCTTTACTGTCGTACACACTTCCAATCACATATACTTTTTGATCAAGCATATAAACTTCTTCAAAATCTACTTCTTTATCTTTTAAAGTTGGCAATTCAATTTTGTTAGAAGAAATGAGTTTCATTTCTTTAGAGGTGAATGTTTTGATGTAAAAATCTGATTTCCCTTTTAAAGCAAGGGCATAAATTTTTTGGTTAGACTCTCCAATAATTTTTACAATTTTCTGGCCATCATCTGGTAAATCCGGACCATATGTCATTTCTAGTTGGTCAATTTTGTACTGAGCAAATAAAGGAATTGCAAAACAAAAGGCTAGTAAGAGTTTGTAATAGTTTTTCATTTAGGAATAGATGAATTAAAAAATTTGCAATCTTACAAAATACAATTCATTTACTTCCTACTTTTTCAAAATGATTTTTTCTTGATGTGCAATACTCTCTTGATGGATGGCTCTAAAAATAGATAGAATAAACTCTTGTCCAAGTCCTTTTTCAGCACCTTCTTGGGTCATTTTATCTAATACCTCCTGCCATCTTTTGCTTTGTAAAACCGAAACATTTTTAGCTTTTTTTAATTTCCCAATTTCTTCTGCAACCTCCATTCGTTTGCCCAACACTTCTAACAATCTGGAATCCATTTCGTCAATTTTCTTTCGCAACTGGTGCATTGCAATTTGAAAATCTTCTGCTTCATCATCCGGCTTACGTACCCTCCAATCAACAAACATTTGTTTTAAATGTTCTGGAGTTACTTGTTGGGCTGCATCACTCCAAGCCTTGTCAGGTGAGTGGTGTGTCTCAACAATCATTCCGTCATAATTCAAATCCAATGCCTCTTGTGCCACTTGAAACACCATATCTCTTTTTCCTGTGATATGAGAAGGATCAATAATCATCGGGACTTCAGGAAATTTTTGTTTGAATTCTATGGCAATATGCCATTCCGGCTGGTTGCGATATTTGGTTTTTTCGTAGGTAGAAAACCCTCTGTGTATGACTCCTAAATTAGAAATATTGGCCTGATGCAAACGCTCTAATCCACCTATCCACAAACTTAAATCTGGATTTACCGGATTTTTAAGTAACACTGTTTTGTTGGTACCTCTTAGGGCATCTGCAATTTCTTGCACTGCAAAAGGATTTACGGTGGTTCGTGCACCAATCCACAATACATCTATATCATGTTCTAAAGCCAACTCCACATGGTTGCGGTTGGCCACTTCAATAGCCATAGGTAATCCGGTTTCTGCTTTAGCTCGTTGCAACCATTTTAAACCGATAACTCCAACACCTTCAAATCCACCGGGACGTGTACGTGGCTTCCAGATACCTGCTCTAAACACAGAAACATCCGAGTTTTTTAAAGCATGGGCAATGGTAAGCACTTGCTCTTCGGTTTCCGCACTACATGGCCCGGCTATTACCAAAGGATGATCGATTTCGTATGCTTGTATCCAAGGAGACATATGATTTTTTTGAATGCTCAAAGGTAGAAATTTTTAAAATTTAAGGGGTTGATGTTAGGATGGAATTCACAAATGCTTGCACTGAGGATTTGCTTGCTCCGTTTTTTTCGAGATGTTGTATAAAAGATGTCCCAATAATAGCTCCTTTAGCATGTTGGGTTGCTATAACAAAATCTTCGTGAGTTTTAATTCCAAAACCAATCATGATGGGTAATTTTAGATTCAACTCTTGGATGTTTTTAAAAAAAGAGGCTTCAAACGGATTCCTTTTTTGTTCAGTCCCGGTGATGGTGTTAGAGGAAACCACATACAAAAATCCTTCTCCCAAGGCATCCATTTGCTGGATTCTTTGTAATAGAGTTGATGGAGTGACTAAGAAAATGGGAGCCAAACGCAACTCTTTCATTAAACTTTGAAAGTGTTGTTGAAAGAAATCCAATGGCATATCTGGCAACAAAACTCCATCCACTCCAACTTTGGCAGCATCTTGCAAAAACGCTTGGATGCCATATTGCAATACCGGATTCAAATACCCCATCAACACCACCGGAAGATTACAAGTATTCCTGAACCCTTGAAGTTGTTGAAACAACAATCCCAAATGCATGCCTTTTTGTAAAGCAATTTGGTTGCTGTGCTGAATCACCGGTCCGTCTGCCATTGGGTCTGAGAACGGAAAGCCTAACTCTACCATATCTACTTCTCCTTCTTCCAAAGCATGTAAAATAGGCAAAGTGTCTTCCGTATTCGGAAATCCAGCAGTATAAAAAATCGAAAGCAAAGGTTCGGTTTTATCTAAAAATTTTTGGGTTATTCGGTTCATAGTTGATAGGTGTTTAAGTCTTTGTCGCCTCTTCCAGATAAATTAATTACCACCACTTCGTTGGGTTTCCAAGTTTGGTGGTTAAGGTATGCTAAAGCATGTGCAGTTTCTAAAGCTGGGATAATTCCCTCTATTTGGGATAAAAAGAAGCCGGCTTTTAATGCTTCTTCATCCGTTACAGCTGCTACTTGCATTCGTTGTTGTTCAAACAAATGTGCATGAATAGGGCCAATACCTGGGTAATCTAACCCCGCAGAAACCGAATGTGGTTCCACAATTTGGCCATCTGGGGTTTGCATCAAATAAGACAAACTTCCATGCAAAATTCCTTTGGTGCCTTTGAGTAAAGTTGCTGCAGTTTTTCCGGAATCTACTCCGTATCCGGCTGCTTCTACGGCAATTAATTTGGTATTCGTATTTTCTACAAAATGATAAAAAGCTCCAATAGCATTGCTCCCACCACCAACACAAGCAATCACATAATCCGGATTTTCGTTGCCTATTTTTTGAAGTAATTGTTTTTTAATTTCTTTACTAATTACCGATTGAAATCTTGCTACCATATCCGGGTACGGATGAGGACCAACCACCGAACCAATAATATAATGACTTTCTGGTTCTTGAATCCATGCTCTAATAGCTTCGTTGGTGGCATCTTTTAGGGTTTTGCTCCCGCTGTTAGCTGCAACTACCTTGGCACCCAACATTTGCATGCGTTGCACGTTGGGTTGTTGCCTTTTGATATCTACTGCACCCATATAAACTGTGCATTCTAGACCCAATAAAGCACAAGCAGTGGCAGTGGCAACTCCATGCTGACCCGCTCCGGTTTCGGCAATAATTTTGGTTTTTCCTAAACGTTTAGCCAACAAAGCTTGCCCTATGGCATTATTGATTTTATGGGCTCCGGTATGGTTTAAATCTTCTCGTTTTAAAAAAATTTGGGTATTGTAATGCTTCGATAAGTTGGCAGCATAGTACAAAGGAGTTGGTCTGCCAACATAATCTGTTAATAGCTGTTGAAAGGTTTCCTGAAAATCGGTTTCGTACATAATTATCAGGTATTGGTTTTGGAGTTCTAAAATATTTGGTAACAACAATTCCGGAACAAAAGCTCCTCCAAATTCTCCGTAATATCCTAAATCATTTGGTTCAATTAGCTTCATATTTTCTAATTTTATCGATGATACGTTGTGTTAAATTAACGTTTTTTATTCCTGGACTTTTTTCTAATTTACTATTCAAATCTAAACCGATACACTTTGGATGATGCCATCGCAAAGCATCTTTGATGTTTTCTTCTCCTAAGCCACCACTCAACCAAAAAGGAGTTTCTCCGTGATAGTTTTGCAGAATATCCCAATCAAAAGTCACTCCGTTGCCACCAGCAAATTTTCCTTTGGTATCGAACAGAAAATAATCTACGTGGTTCTCATACCGACTAATTTCCTCCCAATTGGTAGTAGTATCTATTCCAAAAGCTTTAAAAACAGTATAATCTTTTGATTTTAATTCACTGCAAACTGCTACTGATTCGCTTCCGTGTAGTTGAATGGTTTGTATTTTAAATTTTTTGCAAATGCGAATCATTTCTTCCATCGTTTCGTTGACAAAAACGGCAACCCAAATAACGTTTGATGCTTTTGGCAAAGCATCTCCAGAAAAATACCTTGGAGAAGTTTTGGCAAAAATTACCCCAGCAAAATCCGGTTGTAAAGCCAAGATTTCTTTTTGGTTGTTGGGATGGGATAGACCGCAGATTTTTATTTTTTTCACTTTAATTGATGGATATTTGTTGTTCGTTGATGGTTGAAGGTTTTTGCTTATTATTTTTTCTCACAGATAACACAGATTTGCACAGAAATTATTTCAAAATCAGTTCATTAAATGCCTCCTCCATTGTATTAGACTTCATAAAATATTCTCCTATCAAAAAGGCATCGTATCCTTTGCTTTTTAATTGATTAAAAGAGGCTGCATCTTGGATGCCACTTTCGGCAATTTTTAAAACCTCTTTTGGTAACAAGTGCATCAAATCGTTGGCTTGTTGCAAATGCATTTCAAAATTATTTAAGTTTCGTTGGTTGATTCCGGCAAAATCCATGTAGGTTTTTTCGTGTAAGATGATTTCTTGTGCTTCATGAAATTCTACCAAAACTTCCAAACCAATTTCTTTTGCCAAATGAGCCATTTCTTGCAATTGATTCGGGTCTAACATTTTTGCAATCAACAACAAAACGTCTGCTCCCATCGCTTTGGTTTCGTACACTTGATAAGGCTCTACAATAAAATCTTTTCGCAGCAAAGGCAAGATGGTTAACTTTCTGGCAATAGAAAAATCCTGCGAAGCTGCCCCAAAAAAAGCCTCATTGGTTAACACCGATATGGCAGCTACGTTGTTTTTTTCGTAAATAGGAACCACTTCTTCCACCTTTGCTTGCAAGTGGATGTTGCCTTTAGAAGGCGATTTTCGTTTAAACTCTGCAATAATTCCGTTGGTCCTTTTACTTTGCAAGCGTTGCTTTAAAGAATGAATTGGAGCAGAAAAATAAGCACTATCCTTTAACTGTACCAAAGAAACTTCTTTTTGCAGCTTTTGATTTAAAGCTATTTGGTGTTGTTTGATTTGTTGCAATATCATTGGGCTAAAGCGATAAATTTGGTTAAGGTTTGTTGGGCTTTTCCAGAAAAAAGCGTTTCTTCTGCTAAGGCAATGGCATCTTCCAAATTACATTTTTTATAGGTTTGAATGGCCAATGCTGCATTAGCAATCACCACTTGGTTTTGGGCATTGCTGCCTTTTTGGTGTAAAATATCCCAAAAAATGGATGCTGCTTCTTGCAAGGTATTTCCTCCTCTTATAGCATCTTCTGAAACGGTTTTAAAATGAGCACTCCAATCGATGAGGTTTTCTCCTTTATTGGAAAATATTTTTACTTTATCCGTTAACGATACTTCATCATATCCTGCCAAATCGTGGATAATGGTGTAGGAAAATTCCGGATTTTGTTGCAGAAAATAGTGGTATAATCTGGCAGTTTCTAAATTAAAAACCCCGGTAGTTTGTGCGATAGGTTTTGCCGGATTTACGAGTGGACCCAAAATATTGAAAAAGGTTTTTACTCCCATGCCTTTACGCACTGGAGCTACTTTTTTCATTGCAGGATGAAATAACGGAGCATGCAAAAAACACAAATTAATAGTTTCTAATTGTTTTTGTAACACATCGGAGTCATTGGTAAAAGTAATGCCCAATTGTTCCAATACATTACTTGACCCTGAAATAGAAGAAACTCCATAATTGCCATGTTTAGCTACGGGAATTCCGGCTGCAGCTACTACAAAAGCAGCTGTGGTAGAAATGTTAAAAGTGTTTTTGCCATCTCCACCTGTGCCACATAAATCCATGGCTTGGTATTGCGAAAGCTGGCTTGGCAAAGCCAAATCGAGCAAAGCATTTCTAAAACCAATCAACTCTTGCACATGTAGAGGTCGCATGTTAAATGCAGATAAAATGGATGCCAATTGCAAGTCCGAAAAGTCCTCTTCTGAAATTGACACAATTAAATCGTAGGCCTCTTTGGTGCTAAGGTAGTGGTGTTGGTAGAGTTTGGGGAGGATGCTTTTTGACCTCACACCCTCCCGATGTATCGGGACCTCTCCAAAGGAGAGGGGAGCAGAAAACGTTTTATTATTAGTGCTATTCATATTTGTATTTTTTGACCTCACCCCTAACCCCTCTCCAAAGGAGAGGGGGACCAATGAGAGCGGAAGCGTATCATTATTATTTAAATGTTTCCTATTTATTAATAAATTAGTTTCATTTCAAAATCATTCTTGTTTATTTAAAACATAACAATTCAAGAAAACAGCGAGGCAACTACTTTTTTTGTCATTGTTGTTGTCATTATTCAAAATTTAACCAGTTTTGCAATATAGCATGTCCGTGTTCGGTTAAGATGGATTCGGGGTGGAATTGCACTCCGAAAATCGGAAGGGTTTGATGTTGCATGGCCATCACCAACCCATTTTCGCTTTTGGCTGTGATTTGTAGTGGAGTGTTTGACAGAGTTTCCTCTTTTACTACCCAAGAATGGTAATGTCCGACTTTAAAAGTTTTTGGCAATGCTTTAAAAAGTGCATTATTTTCCACCTTTACTTTGCTTGCCATGCCATGTAAGGGTTTGGATAAGTTTTCTAATTGTGCTCCAAAATGTAATCCCAATGCTTGGTGTCCCAAACAAACGCCTAAAATACTTTTGGTAGAGGCATATTTTTGGATTACTTGCATCATCAAACCCGCTTCTTCAGGCAAACCTGGTCCTGGTGACAATAATATTTTGTCAAATTGCTCCGGATAATCTAGAGTAAATTGGTCGTTTTTAACTACCACTACTTCTTCTACTTCTAAAGCATGTAAGTAGTGCACCAAATTAAAAACAAACGAATCATAATTATCTATTACTAATATCTTCATACCACAGTAGTATTATCTGCATTAATCAAAGGGGCTAATTGTAAAGCTTTACGTAAAGCACCTAATTTATGATGAACTTCCATCAGTTCTTTTTCGGGTTCGGATTGGAGTACCACTCCACATCCTGCTTGGTATTCCAATTGGTTGTTTCTGCACAAAAACGAACGAATGGCAATGGCATGATTGATGTTTCCCTGAAATCCAATATAACCAATGGCACCACCATACCATTCACGGGCAATGGGTTCTAGTGAAGCAATTCCCTGCATGGCTCGGTATTTCGGGGCACCCGATAAAGTGCCTGCCGGAAAAGTTTCTGCCAAAACATCGATAGGGTTAGTACCTTCCGGAAGCGATGCCTCTACTGTGGAAACCAAATGAATCACATGCGAATACATTTCAATGGCTTCTAGTTGGGTTACTTGAACGTTTTTGGAAACTTTACTTAGGTCATTTCTTGCCAAATCAACCAACATGCGGTGTTCGGCAATTTCTTTGGGGTCGTGTTTTAGTTTTTCAGCCAATGCCAAGTCTTCTTCCAAAATTCCGGTTCGTTTAAACGTTCCTGCAATGGGATGCACCACTGCTTTGTTGTTTTTAATTTGCAATTGGGCTTCGGGAGAGGAACCAAAAATTTTAAAATTCCCAAAGTCAAAATAAAACAAATATGGCGAAGGATTTACCGAACGCAATGCCCTATACACCTGAAAATCATCTCCTTTATACCCTTGCACATATCTTCTGGAAAGCACAATTTGAAAAACTTCTCCCATTTGGCACCATTCTTTGCCTTGTTGGATGTGTTTTAAAAAAGTCTCATCGCTTAGATTGGTAAATTCTTCCCCAAACAACGAAAATTGAAATTGTGGCACCGAAGGTTGTTGCAAAATTTCTAATATTTTAGGTAAAGTAGAAGGAGCTTCCTCCAACACATGCTCTAACAAATGTACGGTTTGTTTGAAGTGATCCATCACGATTATATACCGAAATACTTGATAATGCATCAACGGAATTTGTCCTTTGGCAGCTTCCCATTTTAAGGGATAAAAATGTTGAATGGCATCATAAGCAGTATAGCCAAACAATCCATGCGTGATATAATCTTCGTTAATTTCGTTATAAGCAAACGACTGAATAAATTGGTGCAATACTTCTTGCGGAGTAGTTTCCTTTAACGAAATTTGCTGCAAATCTTGGTTGGGCAATTGCACTTTGGCAATTTCTTCTTCTACCACTACCGAAGCAATAGGTTGCAAACACAAATAGGAAAAACTATTATCACGAGCATGATAGTCGGACGATTCCAACAAAAAGCTTCCCGGAAAATGATCCCGTAGTTTTAAATACCAAGCCACTGGTGTTGCCGTGTCTGACAGTAAGCTTTTTTGGTACGTTGTAAATTTAATTTTTTGTATCATTTATAAAAATAAAAAAACCTCTCAGGGACTCTGAGAGGTTGACTATATAGTTTAAAATATTACATAGCAAGTTATCTACAGAATCCCTGTTGGAATTTTGCAGACCACCACCATGCGTTATTTAATAATTGCTGTATCATGTTGCAAACGTAGTAAAAAGAAGTTCAATACAAAATACGATAAATAAAATTTAACATTTGTATTTCTATTTTCTTGCTTTTGGGATGTTATTCAATTCCGATGAAAAATAGCTACTTTTGTAACTGCTAAATTATTACGAATGTCGATTTCTGTTGAAAAAGTAACCAAAGTGTATGGTACCCAAAAAGCTTTGGATGAAGTTAGTTTTGAAATTAATAAAGGAGAAATTGTAGGGTTTTTAGGGCCAAATGGTGCAGGAAAATCGACCTTAATGAAAATATTAACCACCTATTTACAACCTACAGATGGTGTTGCAAAAGTAGGAGGTTTTGCTACTAATGAAGCACCGGAACCCATTCAGAAAATGGTAGGCTATTTGCCTGAACACAATCCGCTGTATTTAGATTTATACGTAAGAGAATACTTGGAATTTTGCAGAGGAATACATCAAGCACCTAAAACTAGAATAGAAGAAGTCATTGAATTAACCGGTTTAACTCCGGAAAGCCATAAAAAAATTGGTGCTTTATCCAAAGGATATCGACAGAGAGTTGGTTTGGCAGCTGCATTGTTACACGATCCGGAAGTGTTGATTTTAGACGAACCTACTACAGGACTAGATCCTAACCAATTGGTTGAAATTAGACAATTGATCCAGACTGTTGGAAAAAATAAAACTGTTTTTTTAAGCACCCACATTATGCAAGAAGTAGAAGCCATGTGTGATAGGGTGATCATAATTAATCAAGGGAAAATTGTAACTGACAAACCTTTGAAATCGTTATTAAAAGAAGAACAAAAGCAAACTTTGTTGGTAGAATTTGACCAACCAATTTCTGAAGAAGTTTTGTACAGTTTGTCCATTTTAGTGCATGCAAAATTGCATGAAAACAACCAATGGATTTTGGAGTTTCAAACCAATAACGATCCGAGAGCCACCTTATTTGATTTTGCAACAGCAAACGGATTTAGAATTTTACAATTGCAAACTTGGAATAAAAACTTGGAAACCATTTTTAGAGAAAAAACTAAAAAATCTAAGGATAAATAACTTTTCCAGTAAATAGTTGTTCTACATTAACAGTTTGTGGCACTTGCAATAACACCAAATTTCCGGTACTTAGTAATTTTCCACTAACTTGATTTGTAACTCGAACCTTCATATCATGTACACCCCTGTGAAAAACTTGCAGCTGGTTCAAACTCAAATTTTCTCCATAAAAATAGCCCAAACCATGATAAAAATTAATTGCTCCTTGGTTGGCATTTCCTTTTATCGTAAAATAAGTATCGCTATTGCTTTCTATTACTAATTGATTACATTGCACTGTTACATCAACTTCTCCAACAGAAACTTTGCCGTTGGTGGTCATGGCAATCAAACGAATGATAGGAAACTCTAAAATTCCGTTAGAACGAATGGTTTGTTCGGTGTGTACAAATACATTCTCTAAGGTTGGTGTTTTCACTAAAATTTGAGTGGTTCCGAAAGACCTGCTCCAATTACAAGTATTGTGATCTGATAATTTTAATACACCTTCTTCCACCTTTGCTTCTACCTGAGGCATTAAATTACTTCCTGTAGTAATACTAATTTCATGCTGGGTAGCTTTTTCAATGATAACGGATACCCTTTCGCCTACTTCTATGTGATGAAATGCTGGCATTTGTATCGTTTTGACCTCTGTTTTCCCGGAAGACTGCAAACAATCTTCCAAGGAACTGCATTGCCAAAACAATCCAGTGAGTATGCCTAAAAACACCATTAACCTCTTCATAACTTTCTAAATTCTAATTCCTAATCCTATTTCCATGGCTTCTGCCCTAAATCCGTGGGTTTTTAAACCAATTGCAGAAAATAAATGTTGACCCCAATAATATTTTAATGCCAATCGTTGGTACCAATTAGATTCGTAATCAAAACCTTTGTACAAATATCCTCCTAATTGGGTTTCTACTGTAAATTGATTGATAAACCATTCGTGGCCAAGTAAAATACCGATTCTTCCTACTTCCATTTCCGGATTGGAATTTGGTGGATCTTGCAAAGCCACTGAATAGTATTGGATCACATCTTTCATAAAACCACTATGAAAGTATTCTATTCCCAACTGTACTGCAGTTTTTCTGTTAAGTCTTTTATCTGCTAATAAGCTTATATGATGAAACCCTCTTAATGGCATTCCTTCAATAGGGCCTACGTTGGCTCCGGTTCTCCATACGAATTGATATCGAATGGGTTCTGTTACTTTTTGAATTTGATTGGTATCTACTTTTCTTTCTGCCATCTCCTGAAAATGATATTGCACTCCCACTTGTGCAGCCAAAACATTGATACCACTATTGGGTGCCGTCATTCGTGCATTGGAAAAATGGGTTAGAATCAATCCAGCTTGTATTCCGAATTTTTTCCAAACTTGCTCTTTTTGCCATTGCAAAACCAAGGTAGTATTGCTTAGCCAATGCGATCCAAAAGCAGTATTTCGAGGATTGCTTTCCCTATGATAAGGATTGGTGTTGTAACCAATACCCTGTTGAACTCTTAAAGACAATCTTCTCTTCCAAAAATAAAATTGATAAAAAGCTCCAAAACCATAATTTTCACCCAAAGTAGCATGGTCATACAAAACGTGCTGCAACCCAAATCCATAGCTTGGAAAATTAAATGCATGATGCCACTCTTTGCTCCCATCAGTTTGCCAGTGATAACTCAACATGGCTCCTTGAGGATGTCCCTGTGTTAAAAAAGCAATATCCGGGTTATGCTGCAAAATAGTCCCCCTAAAATATTGGTACTCCAATGTACCTTTTTGGGCAAATGAGAAAAGAGAGAGGCAAAGAAGAATTAAATAATTGTATTTTGTCATTAATAAGGCATTGCAACAAATATAAATAAATGGTTGGCTTTGGTTTGTTATTTTTGCAAGAAAATAGAACCCTATGTGGCATTGGTTCCGAAAAAAACAAAAGGAAGAAGAAACGATGAAAAAATTTTTGATAGTAGGCTTAGGAAATATTGGTGCTGAATACGCAAATACCAGACACAATATTGGTTTTAAAATATTGGATTTTATTGCCAAAGAAACCCAACTAACCTTTGAAACTGCACGTTTGGGAGACATTGCTACTTGGAGTATCAAAGGAAGAAAAGTAGTTTTACTCAAACCAAACACCTACATGAATTTAAGCGGAAAAGCTTTGGCATATTGGATGGAAAAAGAAAACATCGAAAAAGAAAACGTTTTGGTGATAACTGACGATTTGAACCTTCCTTTTGGCACCATTCGCATCAAAGGGAAGGGAAGCGATGGCGGGCATAACGGCTTGAAAAACATCCAAGCTGTGTTGGGAACCGTGGAATATCCAAGATTTCGATTTGGTATAAGCGATGCCTTTGCTAAGGGACAACAAGTAGATTATGTATTAGGAAATTGGAGCGAAGAAGAAAACGCAAAACTACCAGAGCGGTTGGCAATTGGCAAGAAAATTGTGGAAAGCTTTGTATTGAGTGGACTGGCAAACACCATGAATCAATTCAACAACAAATAATTTACAAAAGATGAAAAAAATACTTTGGTTTTTTACAGTGATTGGTTTGCTTTGGGGTTGTGCTTCTTCCAAAAGTAAAAAGGATGTTTCCCATTTCAAACTACAAACCATACCGGTTTTGAAAAATTATGACGAAGACCTATCGTTAAAAATAGAGCAATTTCCGGATAGTCAAGTTCAAGTAACCAATGATGTGAACCAAGAAATAAACCTCAGCACCAAATTTGCTTCAGGTATTACTTTGTATAGAATTACTTTTGAAAAAGAAGCCACCCAATACCAAGATGATTTTTACAAAGAAGAAATTTGGATTGCCTTGCCATCTACTATTCAAAATAATGCAGAACTAATTCCTGCTTTAGAAAAAGCTCCATGGTATTTTGGCCGTTTTTGTTATTGCAAGGGATTAGCTGGATATAGTGAAATTTCTGACAAAAAAGTAATGATTAACATAGATAACACCATAGAAATTAGTTTTTCTCCATCAAAAGGAGAAACTAAAATGAAAAAAATTCAATGGGTTTTTGCTAAAAACTAAAAAGGGAAACATCTACAGCTTCCCTTTTAATATATAAATAAAACTGAATTACTCTTTGCTGGCCAAATACCTTTCTGCATCTAATGCTGCCATACATCCGGTACCTGCTGCAGTAATTGCCTGACGATACACATGATCTGCAGCATCCCCTGCTACAAAAACACCTTCTACATTGGTTTTAGAAGAACCTGGTACATTGATGATATATCCTGTTTCATCTAACTCTAAATAATCTCTAAAAATTGCGGTGTTCGGCTGGTGACCAATAGCTACAAAAAATCCGGTTGCAGGAATTTCTATGGTTTCGTTAGAGGACTTGTTAATTGCTTTTACTCCGGTTACCACTTGTCCGTCACCAAGTACTTCTAACGTTTCGGTATTCATTAAAATGGTAATGTTTTCTGTTTTACGAACCCTATCTTCCATAATTTTAGAAGCTCTAAATTTTTCTCCCCTAACCAACATGGTTACTTTTTTGCATAATTTAGAAAGATAATAAGCTTCTTCACAAGCGGAGTCACCTGCTCCCACAATTACTACTTCTTGGTTGCGGTAAAAGAATCCGTCACATACCGCACAAGCCGAAACTCCACCACCTAATTGTAAGTAATGTTGCTCTGATGGCAAACCTAAATACTTGGCAGAAGCACCTGTGGAAATAATGATGGTATCTGCATGCACTTCGGTTGTTTCATTTACCCAAACTTTATGTACAGGTCCAGAAAAATCTACTTTTGTAACCCAACCATCTCTAACATCTGTTCCAAAACGTTGTGCTTGGGCTTGCAATTGCACCATCATTTCTGGCCCAGTAACCCCATCCGGATAGCCCGGAAAGTTTTCTACTTCATTGGTGGTAGTTAATTGTCCTCCCGGTTGCATTCCTTGGTACAAAACCGGAGCCATATTGGCTCTTGCCGCATAAATAGCTGCAGTGTATCCGGCTGGCCCTGAACCAATGATCAAACATTTTACGTGTTCTATAGATTGTGACATAATTTTTGTTTTTGGAACACAAAGATACCTTTTTTCAAAAGATGCCAAAAGTGCATTCCTTCATTTTTATTTAAAGTATTATCAGGAAAATCTATCTTGCTATGATTCCATCTTTCTCCAACACCGGAAGCCTTTGTAAGTTACTTTCTGCAAATTGGGCTTTGGTAATAAAATATTTTTTATCATATAAGGTTTTTCCTTGAAAAAAGGTCACCATAAATTCGTTGTCTAATACTTCTAAATCAGGTGGAATTAATTCAATTTTAGTGGCACTAAAAGCCCCTAACACCGGATAAGCATGTCGGAGTAAAGAGGTTTTTCGCATTTCACCTTGCAAGGTTCCGGATGCTTTGGTAACCACCATAATATTGTCTATCTCCTCTTCTTGATGGTTTACCAAATAGGCAATCCAAATATTGGCTCCAAAATCATCGTTCCATTCTTTTACTGCTACTACGTAAACATTTTTTATTTCGGGAAAAATTAAATCTTTGTGCATGGTTTCTGTTTGGTGTTAATCAATATCTAAAACAATTTTTAAATTTTCTTTGACCTTTGGTTGAAATTCTTTTGGCAAAACTCCTATCCTTTTGATCAATCTTTTATTGTCAATCGCACGTATTTGATCCATCATAATATCACTATCGTGCAATAGATTAGACTTAATTGCTGAAATGTGTACTCGCAAAATATTTGCCTTTTTTTGCACATTAGTAGTTATCGGACAAATAATTGTAGAAGGATGGTTTGCTTGATTTAATAAGTTGGTTTGCACCACCAATACTGGTCGAGTTTTTCCGGTTTCAGTTCCAATTTGTGGATTTAAATCTGCCAACCAAATTTCAAATTGATTCATCTTTAGGCTCTATTGATTCAAATTCTTGTAATACATTTATAGATTCATCTCGCACTAATAAAGATTCATTTTGAAGCATCTCTTCCAACATTTTTCTTTTTTGGATTTTATTAAACATTCTAATTGCTTCATTGATGTATCTGTTTCTTGAAATTTTAATTTTAGAAAGAATATCTTCACTTTCTTCAAAAATTTCATTATCAATTTTTAGAGAGACTGTTTTCATTGGAGATACTTTGATTGATTGCTTAATGATTAGAATCCAATTTAAATTTTTTAAAAAAACCTATAGTGAATTTAGAGCTAATAATTTGATATACCAAAAGTATATACTTTTATCGTTTTAAAAAAGAATTTAAGAAAGATTTTGAAGATTAAAATACTCTTTCAAAAAAGTAAAAATAGGATTTAACTCAATTTTCAAATACGATTCCACCAAATAGAAAAAACTTCCGGTTTAATCAAAATAATAGAAAACACACCTCCAACTATCACCACCTTTAACCAATTGTGCAACCAAAGATAATGGGCTTTATCCTTAGCAAAATACAAGCGATAAGTTAATAGCATCAAAGCCATAGAGCTGAGATAAAAATACAAATCCATGTATCCCACATCTTCTACTTCAATTAACAAATACAGCGGAATTAAAGTAATTGTGGTAAGCAAATACACTACTTGTTTGGCTTTGTTTTCTCCGTAAACTACCGGAATGGTTCGGTAATTCTGGGTTAAATCACCTGGGAGATTTTCTAAATCTTTGATAATCTCTTTAATCCAAAGCAATAAAAACAAGTAAAAGGCATGGGCAAAAACCACACCGTAGAAATTTTTATAATACAACAGTATGGCAAAAAATGGGGTGATGGCAAGTAACGTTGCCAAAATATTTCCCACAATAGGGTATTTTTTTATTTTGTGAGAATATAACCAAATGGAAAAAATATATGCAGAAAAAAATAATACTGCTCTCCATGAAATTGCCATTGCAATCATCACCACTAAAAAATTAATGGTAAAATAAACATACAACTTGGTTTTTTGTGAAACCAAACGATCGAGCATGCTCTTTTTAGGTCGATTGATCCAATCTTTGGGAGCATCGTAAAAATTGTTGATGATGTAACCCGAAGCAATGGTTAAGGAAGAAGCTACAACCAATAAAAACAAATGAAAATCCAACAAAATTTTCTTGGGAGCATGTTCTTCTGAAAAAATAAAAATAGCTGCTAAATATTGTGCCAATATAATTACGGGAATGTTATATCCCCTGATGACCGAAAACATGCTGGCAAGTTTCCATAAAAACCATTTGGTTTTTCGGTTCATGATTGGTTATTAAAATTGGTATACTACCTCTAAACGATAGTCCTTTAAAGCTTCTTTTGCCTTGTTTAAATCTTCCGTAAACCCTAAAATATAGCCACCGCCTCCGGAACCACACAACTTCAAGTAATAATCGTTGGTTTCCAAACCTTTTTGCCATAATTCTTGAAACTGTAACGGAATCATGGGTTTGAAATGCTGCAATACCACATGCGATAATTGTTTGGTATTGGAAAACAAGTTTTTCAAATCGCCTTTTAAGAAGTTCTCCACACAAGCATCGGTGTATTTGATAAACTGGTCTTTGATCATGTTTCTAAAACCTTGGTCTTTCAAATTCTCCATAAAAATTTGCACCATTGGAGCGGTTTCACCAACTATGCCGGAATCGATTAAAAACACTGCTCCTTTGCCTTGGGTACTTTGCGAAGGAATTCCGGTTGGCTCAATATGATCTTTTGAGTTGATTAAAATCGGTAAGCTTAAATAGCTGTTCAATGGGTCTAATCCAGAACTTTTTCCGTGGAAAAAAGATTCCATGGCAGAAAAAATCGCTTTTAATTGCAATAACTTTTCTCGAGTTAAATTCTCTAAAACAGTGATTTTATCAAAGGCATATTGGTCGTAAATAGCAGCCACCAATGCACCGCTACTTCCTACCCCATAACCTTGCGGAATACTAGAGTCGAAATACATGCCATTGGCAACATCTTGTTGTAAAGCAACCAAATCAAATTGTACCAATTGTGGTTGGTCTTGAGTCAATTGCTCTAAATAAACCACAAATTTTTGTAAGGCTTGGTTGGATTGCAAAGCAGTACCTTGCAAATCGTTACTCATTTTTAAAGCTCCCTTATAAAAATTATATGGTATGGAAAGTCCCTTAGAATCTTGAATGATACCATATTCTCCGAAGAGCAATATTTTGGAATAAAAAAGCGGTCCTTTCATTAGTTTTTTTTTAAGTATGTAAAAATTACAAATCTTTTGTTTTGTTTGGATTTTGTCGGTTATCAAATACAGATACAATCAAAACATCATCCTCTTTTATTAAATAAAAAATGCTCGTGTGTTTAGAAACTACACATTTAAACAAATTCTTTTTATTGGTTGAAGCAGAAAATAAATAAGGATTTTCACTGATTCTTTTCAAATTTTCAAACAACAACGATAAAAATTTATCTTTCGATTTTTGCGACCATTTGTTCAAGATATAATTGGATATAGATTCCATTTCCTCTAAACTTCTTTGAGAAAATTTCAATCTTTTTATCTCCATCCAAGTTTATCTTTTACTTGATCGTAAGAAACAATTCTTCCATTTGCTATATCTTCCAACCCTGCTTCAATTCCATCCTTTGCCTTATTAGGTAAAGATTCATACCAATCTTTTTCTTCTTTTTGAAAAATCATTCTAACTGCTTTTAACACAGAAGGATTCTGCGTTTTCTCTAACATTTTAATTAACTCTAACTTTTCAACAGACAAATCCATGGTACTAAGTCTTTAGATAAAAACAATTCCATCTCCAATTTCATCACAAATATATTGATTATTTTGACAATAGGCTGCTAGCGTGTGTTTTATAAATGTTAAAACCTCCGGTTGGTTTTGTTTTGGATACAATACATGCACATTAGCTCCGGCATCTAAGGTAAAACACACCGGTATATTGGTTTCTTTTCGAAAATTCCAAATCTCCTCAATCACACGTAAAGTATTTGGCTTCATCAAAATAAAATACGGTTGCGAAGTCATCATCATGGCATGTAAGGTTAGTGCTTCCGATTCTACCAGAGCAATAAAAGTCTCTAAATCACCCTCTTTCATTGCTTGGGTAATTGATTTTAAATTTTGATGTGCTTGAGCAAAACGGTTCTCAGCAAACGGATGTCCGTTCATCAATCCATGTCCTAAGGTACTTGATACTTGTTTTTCTCCTTTATCTACCAACAAAATAGTATCCTGAAAATCTTGAAAAATTGGATGAATGACATCATGAACTACTGCAAACTCGTTTGTCGTGGACTCCATTTCACTTCCCCCCCAAATCATCAAAGGCCCTTGGATACTTCTGCAAGCACTTCCGGAGCCTAATCGGGCTAAAAAACTGGCTTTTGCCAACCAAAAATCTTCTGATTTATTTATACACAATGTTTTTTCAAAACAGATAATTACTGCAGACATTGCTGCCATAGCAGATGCAGAGGAAGCAATTCCGGAACTATGCGGAAACGTATTTTCGCTTTTGATGGTTAAATGATAACACTTTAACACAGGAACATACCTTTCTATTCTCTCTAAAAACTGTTGAATTTTAGGATGGAAATCGGGTTTGGCAGCACCTTCAAACCAAAAATCAAAAGAAAAATCATTTGGATTATCCTTCTTTAAAAAAGTAATTTCAGTAATGGTTTTACAATGATTTAAAGTAAAACTAATAGATGGATTGGCTGGAATTTGAGATGCCTTTTTTCCCCAATATTTCACTAAGGCAATGTTGCTTGGAGCAGATGCTTTTGCGTAAAAACTTTCAGGGAGAATTTCCGGTACCCATCCTAAAAAATCGTATTTCATGCCCAATTTAATTGATTTGTTGGCAAAGATAATACTAAATCGGAAAGCAATTCTTAAGTATTTAACAAATTAAAATTAATGTTTTTGACAATTTTTAAAAAATAACCCCTAAATTAATAAGGTTAAATTTTTTAAAAAGTAATTTTTATACATTTATACCCTATAAATTTTAGGGCAATGAAATCAAAAATTAAAAAAAGATGGCTTATATCGTTTATCATCATGATTGTTTTAGCTTTGGTAGCTGTATTTTGGAAAACAGAAAGTCCGAGCAAAGAACTTTTTGGAACAGAAGGGGAACTAGTTTATGCTGATATAGCTTGGTTGCTAACTGCATCGTGCTTGGTATTACTAATGACTCCAGGATTATCTTTTTTTTACGGTGGAATGGTTGGTAAAAAAAATGTAATTTCCACCATGTTACAAAGTTTTATCTCTTTGGGAGTGGTATCATTAATATGGGTAGTTGTTGGCTTTAGCTTGTCTTTTGGAGAACCTTTAGGTTTCACCATTAATGGAAATCATTACGGAATTATCGGAAATCCTTTACAATTTGCTTTTTTTGACCAAGTAAATGGCTTGCCACATCTTGAATTGGCCTCTAGCATTCCGTTTGTGTTATTTGCATTGTTTCAAATGAAGTTTGCAGTGATAACACCAGCCATTATCACTGGATCATTTGCTGAAAGAGTTCGCTTTGTTGCCTACTTATATTTTATCGCGTTGTTTACTATTTTTATTTATACCCCATTGTGTCATATGGTTTGGCATCCGCAAGGTTTGTTAGGAGCCTATTTTGGGATAAAAGATTTTGCTGGTGGAACTGTGGTACACATGAGTGCTGGTTTTGCTGCTTTGGCAGGAGCATTATATTTAGGTAAAAGAAAAAACAAAGAGCACATTCCTACCAATATTCCTTTTGTGTTGTTAGGAACGGGAATGCTTTGGTTTGGCTGGTTTGGATTCAATGCTGGATCTTCGTTAGCAGCCAACGGTACTGCTGCCTTGGCTTTTGCAACCACTACCATTGCATCTGCTTCGGCAATGATGACCTGGTTGTTTTTTGATCGCATTCAAGGAAGAAAAGCATCTGCATTAGGAGCTTGCATTGGTGCAGTAGTTGGTTTGGTAGCCATTACTCCAGCTGCTGGTTTTGTAACCATTCCGCAAAGTATCTTTTTTGGATTTATTTCCGCTATTTTATCCAATTTGGCTTTGAATTGGAAAAAACTAAAAGAAATTGACGACACCCTAGATGTATTTGCTTGTCATGGTGTTGGAGGTATCATGGGGATGATATTAACTGCTATTTTTGCACAAGGAGAAAATGCAAGTTTATTGCATGGTGGATGGGGAGTTTTTGGAAGTCACATGTTGGTTTTGATTGGAGTTTCTGCATTCACTTTTTTTGGCTCTTTACTTTTATACCGGGTAGTAAATTGGTTTATCCCGATTAGAGTTTCTGAAAAATCAGAATTAATAGGATTAGATAAAACCCAACACGACGAGCAATTTTTGTAAACAAAAACCTGTAGTAATTGCCTGATGAATTTTTTTATCTTTGATTAAAAAAGATGAAAAATTTTTATTGGACCATACTTTTGGTGCTTGTAAGCAATTGTGACCAAAAATCTTCTGTGGAAGAAACTAAAAAAAACATTGCTACCGCTATAAATGCTTGGCACTTAGCAGCATCGGAAGCAAATTTTAACAGCTATTTTGGCTTGATGACCAACGATGCTGTTTTTATTGGAACAGATGCTACAGAAAACTGGAATAGAAAAGACTTTGAAACTTTTGCCAAACCCTATTTTGATCGTGGAAAAGCATGGCACTTTGTGTCATTAGAAAAAAACATTTACCTATCAAAAGATCAACAAACCGCTTGGTTTGACGAATTATTAGAAACCTCATTTCAAATTTGTAGAGGTAGTGGGGTAATGATAAAAGAAAACCAACAATGGAAAATGCAACATTATGTGTTATCTATGACTATTCCCAATGAAATTTCGGATACAATAGTGCAACAGAAATCCAAGTTAGAATCAACTATCATCCAAAAATTGAAAAAAGAATCTTTAAATTGATGCTGTTTTAAACCTTTTATTAAAAATGTTGTCTTAACTACCAAACCTTAAATTAACTACTTTATGAAAAAACATTTTTTATGGATAGCAGCAACTACTTTATTGGTTGCTTGCTCTACAGAAGAAACTACTGAAAACCCTAATGTTACAAATGATTGGGTTGGATTTCAAACGCAATCAGATTTTGTGACTGAAAGTGACGATAACATGGCCATGGAATTGGTGCATGAAAACGGATTGGCAGGCAAAGGAACTTCGAACGAATTATTGGCTGTACCCTCATGTGCAGTGGTAAGCATAAACAATCCTGGCCCTGGACAATTTCCTAAAGTGGTAACCGTGAATTTTGGAACGGGATGTACTTTTCAAGGGGTAACCCGTTCTGGAGTTTTAACCATTACTTTATCCGGACCATTATATACTCCGGGAAGTTCGTTAACCATTGAAAGAAGCAATTATTTTGTCAACAATCGTCAAATTTTAGGTACTGTGGTTCGTCAAAACACTACCCAAACTCCTGGTATTCCACAGTGGACAAGAACTGTAACAGGTGGCCAAATAATTTATCCAAACGGAGCAACCTTTAGCTTTAGTGGCACAAGAACCATCCAATTAATTGAAGGCTTTGGCACTCCAACCATGGTAGATAATGTATACAAAACTGTGTCAGGAACTAGAACAGTAACCCGTCCTAACAATACCACTTTAACTGTAACTGTTGTTCAACCTTTGATAAAAAAGTTTACTTGTGCTCATATTTCACAAGGACAAGTAAGTTTGGTAGGCACCAACGTAAACGGAATATTAGATTACGGTGACAATACTTGCGACAATCAAGCAACTTTTACCAACCAACAAGGTCAAACTACCACTATTACTTTGCCTTAAAGGGTAAATTTCAATATTCAAAAAACGCTTTCAAAGTTTTAAAAAGTTAAACTTCGAAAGCGTTTTTGTTGTTTATAATTTTTATTTCAAAGATTAAAAAAATAACATAAATTTGTAACCATTGTATAAGGTTACCCAACTTGGTTATGAAAGAATATCTAACATTATCTGAAGCATCTGAATTAATTGGAAAAAGCAAAGAAACTTTAAGAAGGTGGGACAGAGAAGGCAAGCTAAATGCAGTAAGAGAACCTATTAGTAATTATCGTGTTTACAAACGAGAACACGTTGAAACTTTATTTGCAGATTTTTTTAAGCAAGAAATTAAAGATAATTTTAGTAATTATGAAGAGCCTCATTATGAATATTCTGTATTAGAGTTATTTGCGGGTGCTGGTGGTTTAGCTGTTGGATTAGAAAAAGCCGGATTAAAATGTGCAGCTTTAAATGAAATTGATAAATGGGCTTGTCAAACTCTTAAAAAAAATAGACCAAATTGGAATGTGCTTGAAGGAGATATTAAGGATTTTAACTTTAATGAGTATAACAATAAAATTGATGTTGTTACCGGAGGTTTTCCGTGTCAAGCTTTTAGCTATGCAGGAAAAAAATTAGGTTTTGCTGATGCAAGAGGCACTTTATTTTATGAGTTTGCTAGAGTTGTAAAACAAGTAAATCCCCCAATTTGTATTGGAGAAAATGTTCGCGGATTATTAAGTCACGACAATGGAAAAACACTTCAAGGTATGATTTCTATTTTAGATGAAATCGGGTATAAAGTATTTCCAGTTCAAGTTTTAAAGGCTATTAATTATAAAGTTCCTCAAAAAAGAGAACGTTTAATTTTAGTAGGCGTTAGAAAAGATATTGATATTGCGTATGAATACCCAAAACCTTACAAAAAAATTTACCATTTAAAAGATGCATTAAAAAAAGGTGAGTTATATAATTGTGATGTACCTGTTTCAGTTGGAGCTAAATATCCAAATACAAAAAAAGCAATACTTGATTTGGTGCCACAAAAAGGCTATTGGAGAGATTTACCTTTAGAGCTTCAAAAAGAATTCATGGGAGGGAGCTTTTACTTGGGTGGAGGAAAAACAGGAATTGCAAGACGAATTGGCTGGGATGAGCCTTGTTTGACTTTAACCTGTAGCCCAGCTCAAAAACAAACCGAAAGATGCCACCCTGAAGAGACTAGGCCTTTTACTGTTAGAGAATATGCACGAATACAAACTTTTCCTGATGATTGGATTTTTGAAGGCTCTATAGCTCAGCAATATAAACAAATTGGAAATGCTGTACCTGTGAATTTGGCAACAGAAGTAGGATATTCAATCATAAAATTTTTAAATAGGTATTATAATTTGTCAAAACCTAAATAATACCCATAGTTTTCAAAAGTAATTTGATCCAATATAGACCTATTGCTCAAATTTATTTTTGATTGAATTTCTTCTAAAGCAGAATTTTCTTTGATAATTTCTTTTTCATTTACAGAATTTAAATAGTCACTTATTGCTATTGGTAGGATTTTATATAACTGAAATAAAGCATCTTGTTTTCCAGTTAATAAAGCATAAAATTGATCTCCTGAAATTTTATACACCCTACTGTGGCTATATTCTTTGCCATTAATTTCACCTTTCCAAAGTTCACAAAAACTTCCTTTGGCTAAAATTTGTACCCAATAACATTTTGCTTGTTTATGATCATTTGCATAACGAGCTAATTTCTGAAACAATGCCTCTGCGGCACTACTATTCATCGTATTGTGCTTATTTTTTATATCTGCAAATAAAGTATTGTCAATAGCTTTAATATCATAACCACTCAAATTTCCTGATTCATATCCATGAATACCTCCTAAAATTTGTTCGTGAAAAGTACCGATTGAATTATTGATTGATTTATCAATTTGTCTTAAAATTTCAGATTGAATTAATTTTTCCTCATCGATTGCATTAAACTTTGCATCAAAAGTTAACTTGATTGTATCAACTTTATTAGAATAAAAATTCTTTTTTGTAATGTTGTTTTTTGCTTTTAAGTATGCCTGATACAAGTTGTCGATACATTTTAAAAGATGTTCATCAGTAATAAAATCTACGTACTTATTTTTCATTCGAGTAAATTTTTATCAAATATAACCATTAACTATAAAACACTTCAAACCTTTCACAAATCAAAAAACCAAACCTTTTAACGGGTTTGGTTTTTTGACTAAAAGCAATTAAAGTTAATTTCCTTTTTTTCGATTAAGTAAGCCATCTAACAAACCTCCTGCTTTTTTCTTGGCTTCTTCTTTGGCTTTTTCTTCCAATTTTTGTTTTTCCTCTTCCACACGTTGATTTACCTCCTCTTTGGTTGTAGGAACTACTGTTTTAGCGGTATCTCCAGACTTTCTGTTTTGATCAATTAAATTTCCTAAAGCATTGGTTCCTTTACCTATCAAAGCATTTTTTTGTTGCTCAGCTATATTTTTAGCCAGTGCTGTAGTTGCCGACTTCATATCAGTAGAAACACTCGGCTTTGCAAATGTTCCTCCAATAGTTGCAGTGATAGGAATAGCAGATATTTTAGCTGCATCTGCCGGGGTTAATCGCGACAACAAGTTATTTACTTCGTTCCCTAAGTATTTAGCAGGCACATCTAGCTTAACTGAATAATTCATGCTCTGGTCAAAGCCATGAGTTCCTCCAATGGTCATTTTTATATCTTGGTATTTGATATCAAATGGCTTGATATTTACTTTTCCGTTTTCAAAATGTAATGCAGTTTTTAAATCGTTTAAATTCAGTTTACTAAAGTCGATAAAATTAAACTGACTGTCTAAAGTATTCAACAATTTAGAGTTTTTAGAGTTGATGCTGGTTTGCAACAACTGACCAAACAAATCACCGGAAAGCGATTGCATATTTGGTGTTAATGCTACCGCATCTAAAGTTCCGTTTAATTGAATGGTTGAATTTAATTTTCCGTTCAGCACACCTGCAATAGGAGCAATTTTTTTCAAAGTTTCCATTTGGGTAAAACTCTGCATGATGTCTACTGCTTGTAGTCCCAAATCCATATTAAAAGTTGGGATTTCATTTTTGGTAGAAACTGCACCATTAAACGCAATTTGACCACCAAAAATATCGGTTTTTACGTTTTGCAATGTCACCGTTTCGTCTTTGATTAATAGTTTACCAGAAACATTTTTCAGTGTTAAATTATCATACAAAACCGTGTTGGCATTGGCTGTGATAGAACAATCTAAAAAAGCTGGAATTTTTAAGGCTTCTGTAGAAGCTTTTTTCTCGGTTCCGGCAGCATCAGCAGTCATAAAATCGGATACTTTGATTTGGTTAGATTGCAACTGAAAGTTTCCTTGTAAGTTTTGATTGCGGAATAAAAATCCGTAAAAATTATCTAAAGTCCCGGATGCATTGATATCAGAAGCACCTGTTTTAGCCACAAATTTTTCGAGTTTTAAAACCGATGGATTAAACGCAATGGCAGCCTCTGAAATTTGCATTCCTTTGCCTTGTTCATCTGTATAGGTAAAGTTTTGCAACTTTAGGCTTCCTTGGTTTTGGATATTTTGGTAGTTGCCATTTTCTACAGATTGCATATCAAACTTGGTAGTAACATCTGCAAATAATGTTCCGCTCAAAGGCTTTTCGAGTGGCATTGGATATGCTTTGTTTAGGTTTCCTAAATTTAAGGTTCCTTGTAACATAGCATCTACCAAAGCATTTTCTGACAAATTCTTTACATTGGCTTTGGCTTTAAACACATCTTGGTCAATCTTAAATTGCAATTGATTCAAATCTACATAAGTATCTTTAGGCAATCCGGTTTGATTTTGGATTCGTGTATCCAACAAAATTTGCTCCACTTTTTTAGGCAATTCCGGAAATTGGAAGGATGCATTATTGGCTTTTAGTGTAATATCTAAAGTTGGAATGGTAGTTTCAGTAAGTTTTCCTTTTACCTTTCCATTGACTTCAAAATTTCCTGATGTTTTTACTTTGTCTAAACTTCCGGAATAAGCAGATGGCACCAAAGCCAAAAAGTTTTGAAAAGAAGAACTAGGTGTTTTAAAAGTTAAATCGTATTGCTGTCCTTCTTCTAACAATTGCAAAGAGCCATCTAATTGCAATACCAACTGACGAACCAAAGCTTGGTTTTGTTTGAAGGTATATTTTTGGTTTTCCATATCCATCCCAATCACCGCATCTAATGCCAAAGGCAATCGACTTGCAAAGGATGTTCCATTCATATTAAAGGACAAATTAGTAGTTGTTTTGGTCTCTAAATCTAGTTGTTTGGCTGTAAAATCTCCTTTTCCTTGGTGTTGGATATCAAACAACTCCATTCGCATATTGCTTTGTGCATTGTTAAAAACAAAACGACTGTTTTTTATGGCATATTCTTGAATTTTCATTTGAAAAGCTGATGGAGTAGCTTCTGGCTGTTCTTCCTCTTTTTTTATGGCAATGTCGTAATTTCCAATACCGTCTTTATTAAATAAAATTTGCACCAAAGCATTATCCGCTACAACAGATTTTACTTCCATGGCTTCACCTTCTTTTTTAAACAACTCCATTACCGACATTTTCAATTCTAAATTTTGGCTATAAAACAAAGTATCTCCTTCAAATGGAGCGAGGTTTATCACACTCAAATCATTTATTTTTACCGTAGCTCTAGGAAAGTTTTTAATCAAACTAATATCCACTTTTGATAAATTCACCTTAGCATTCAGGTTATCGTTGATACTTTGTAAAACAAATGCTTGGATTTTGTCTTTAAACAAAAAAGGTGTAGCCAAAAGGGTGCCGAAAAATAACAATACAAAAACACCCAATCCAATTAAAATTTTTTTCTTCATAATTGCCTTAATTTTACTCATTTAACAAAGATACTTCTTCTCCCCATTGCAAACCAAATTTTCGTTGTAAAGCATACACTGCGGCATACAAAAAAGGTGTATCTAAAATGGCCACCAATACTTTAAACAAAAAACCGCTTAACAACAAATCTCCAAACACATCCCAAGGAAGAATTTCGAAAAAGCAAAGCAAAAACAGTACCGAAAAAGTATCAACAAATTGCGAAGTGAAGGTGGAAAAATTATTTCGAAGCCATAAATGTTTGCCTTTGGTCACTTTTTTCCAAAAGTGAAACACCATGATATCTACATATTGAGCAAATAAATAAGCCAACATAGAGGCTAACACAGCCAATGCAGTTTGACCAAAAACCTTGGTAAATAATTCGTCCGATACTGGAGAAGTCGCAATAGCAGGTACCGCATTGGCAGTATAAATAATGATCATAGAAAAAACAGATGCAAAAATCCCTATTGTAACTACTTGGTTGGCTTTTTGCTTTCCATAAATTTCTGAGATAATATCGGTAATTAAAAAAGTAATAGGATACGGCAAAATGCCCACGGATATTTGAAAAGTGTACAACCCAAAAAAATCGAAACTAAAAAACTTTTGAAATATTAAATTAGAGACCACTAAGGAGCATATAAACAACGCTGCCAATATCAAATAGATGTTTAAGGCTTGAGAGGTTTTGGTTTTCAAAATGTTAAATTTTAAATCCAAAAGTACGTGTTTCGCTCTTTACTTTTGATAAAATTATGCAAAGAAAAAAGTGTCCGAAAGTTATTTTAAAGCTGAAACAAGTTCAGCTTGACAAAACCTACAACTTTTGGACACCTTTATGGGTAATTAACCTGAAAAACGATTTAGTAAAGTGAGTTCGACACAAGAAATATATTTAAGTTTATGATATTGATGGTATTATAATTAAATATAGAGTTTTCTCTGTGAAACTTAGTGTATTTTGTGTTATAGCTATTTTTGTTGTTGCACAAAAATCTCAAAGAAGACACATAGTACCACAAAGTGTTTTTCACAAACTAATTTACTTATATCGAACTCACGTTAAGTATTAAATTTTAATTTGAATAGGTAATACTGCTTGCACTCCTTGGTATTGTTTGATTTTACGCAATTGTAACATCATTTGATATGCTTCCGGACCTAATTCTTTTTGAATCATTTCTTCACGAGTTTGTTTCATTCCTATTTGAGAAAGTAAATCTTCAAAAGCAAATTTATTTTCAAAAACTGGATAACTAGTGGTTTTATACGATTTTACTTTTGCCAATTTAGCAGCTATATCAATGGCATTTTGTAAGTTTCCAATTTCATCTACCAATCCTCTTTCTTTGGCTTGGGTACCTGTCCAAATTCTACCTTGTGCAACCGCATCTACTTGTTCACGTGTCATTTTTCTTCCTTTAGAAACTCTGTCTAAAAATACATCATACACATTTTCAATACTCTCTGTAATTACCTCGCGAGATTTATCACTAAGTGGCTCAAAAACAGAAAAATCAACTGCATTTTCATGGGTCACTACTTGTTCTGCATTCAACCCCCAACGGGTAGCCAATGGATGGAAAGTTGGCAATACCCCAAAAACTCCAATAGATCCGGTAATGGTATTTGGCTCTGCTACAATTTTATTGGCATTACATGCAATATAATATCCTCCGGATGCAGCAACATTCCCCATGGAAACCACCACTGGTTTTTTCTTTTTGGTTAATTCAATTTCTCTCCAAATTAGTTCTGAGGTTAATGCACTACCTCCAGGACTGTCTACTCTCAATACAATAGCTTTTACATCGTCATCTTCTCTGGCTTCTTGTAATGATTTTCGCATGGCTCCTTCACTTACCACTGTAACGCTTCCCTCTCCTGGCATGATTTCTCCTTGTGCATAAATGATGGCAATATAATCTTTGGCTTTACTATCGTTTAATTTACTCAAGTTGGCAGAAGCATAATCTTGGATAGATATTTTTTTATAATCTTCTTTCTTTTCTACTTTTAATGCTTTTTTGATACCCGCATGAAACTGATCTTCATAAGCAATTTTGTCAATTAACTTGTTTTTTAAAGCCAACTCAGGAGTTCTTGCCTCCAAATTGGTCGCAATTTGATTTAATTGCTCTACGGTAAGCTTTCTGCTTTTGGCAATATCTTGCACCAAATTATTCCAAATATCATTGAGCAAAAACTGTAATTGCTCTCTGTTTTCGGCACTCATTTGGTTATCCAAATAACCCTCTACAGCACTTTTGTATTTTCCGTGACGGATGACCTGCATTTCTACCCCAATTTTGTCTTGAAAACCTTTAGAATACATAACTTCTGTAGCCAATCCTTTAAAATCGATGCTTCCAACCGGATTTAAATAAATAGTATCTGCTACCGAATTGATGTAGTATTGGTTTTGCGAATACATGTCGGCATACGACACAATAAACTTTTTAGAAGATTTAAAATCTTCCAACGCATCACGAACTACTTTAGATTGAGCAGCACCTAAGCTATAAGTGTTGTTAAGTAATACAATTCCCTTAATGTTTTCATCTTTCTTGGCATGAGCAATGGATTTTACCAAAATACTCAATCCCATATTCCCTTCATTAAACTGCGACAACCATGGATCGGTGTACTTACCTGTGTAGTCTAAACTAACCGAACTTAAATCCAACTCTAAAACAGAGTTTTTTTCCACTGTTGGTGTAGAGGAACCTCCAAAAATTGCTCCAAAAATGGTAAATCCTAAGAAAACCAAAATTAAAAAAGTACCAATTCCGATGATGGTTGCTAATACATATTTTAAAAACTGTAACATAATTCAATATTTTATTAATCAGTGTTGTTTATCGATAAAAAGTTACATTTCCTTAGCAAAAAATACCGCATTCCAAAACCACTTTTCGGTGGCAACCCAATAACTTCTAAACAAAGGATTATCGTTAATAGCTACTACTCTACCGCTTCCTTTTCTTGCTACTTTGAATACCGAAGAACTTCCTAAAAACTCTGGAATTCCTTTTGGGGCATAGCCAGAAATCAATGGCTTGCTGCTAAACAAAATAGGATTGTTGTAACTTTGACTGTCCGGTTGCATGGCACTTAAATGATTTTTAAACACCGCTATTTTATTTGCGGAAATTCCGTAGTTAATAGGATGCGTAAGATCTAAATTGGCTTCTAAAATAGCTCCACCCAATTGTTTGGCACCTTCGTAATCAGATCTATTCTCATACAAAATGCCTTTTGCTTTAGAAGTGTTTTCATTTTTTTTCCAATCGGCATCTATCCATTTTTGGCTGTGTAAAAATGTCACTGCATTTTTAATTCCTATAATGGCTCCTCCATTCATAATCCAATTTTCAAGTTCCTTGGTTTGATTTTCAGATAATTGCAATCTGCCACTTGGTAAAATAATTACATTAAAATCATTCCACTGAATTCGATTCCAATTTTGAACATCTATTTTTACCAATGGCACTTGCATGGTTTGGTCAGCCAAATGCCAAATTTCTGCTACATCTTGTGGTGTCATTCCGTTTCCAACCAACATAGCCATTTTAGGTAGATTTAAAGCTGCTACTTGCGGACTACCCAAATTAATTCCAGAGGTATCAAAGGTTGGTAAACCCAAAATTGAAACCGGATATTTTGCAATTATTTGTTGTAAAAACTCATGTAGTTTTTCCTCAGAGATATTAGGTTGCTTGGCATTTATTACCAATGTTCCGTGCGGAAATTCTCTGCCTTGGTATTGAAATTTTCTCTTGGCAACTTTTACCAATACTTGTTTTTGCAACAATTCAAAAGCTACTTTTGGAGCCATTCTATCTTGCCAATCAACCAAATAAACTTTGGAGTTTTTATCCAATAAAAAGTTATCATCTCTCTTTAATGAATAAGAAACCGTTTCTACACTTTTGTTTCCAATTTCCAATTCCAAGCCATAAGCCAAATCCATACTCCAGCTGGAAATATCGTAAAATAAACTATCTGCAAATTGGGTTCTTCTGTCAAACATCCCCTCCACCAAACCTATATTGAACGCGTTAGTTTGCAAAGCAATAACTTGGTTATTTGGATAATTTTTCCCTTTGATGGTTACTGATTTGGTTGGTTGCACCACTTCAATTTGATGATTTTGCATCATTTTGGCAAAAGCATCTAATTTACTTACATCTCCTTTACTGGCCAACCAATATTGTTTGGTTTTTCCTTTTTGATTTTGAAAAAATTGTTGTTGGTACACCAATAATTCCTTTCGTAAATCTTTTGCTGCTGTTAAGGTGGACAAGCTAGTTGCGAATTGATTTTGAATGGTAAAAGCAAAGGTGACCAATCCATTCACACTTTGTTGGGCATGCCCACGAGAGCTTGCTTGTTCAAATAAAATACCAACACAACCATTGATATCAGGATAGGTGGAACCTTTTCCGTAATAAAAATCGTCAAAGCCTTCTGCAGAATAATAGGCACTCCCTAAAGCATCTAAATTTTTAGCATGGTAGTTGGCAATTTTTTTGGTCAATTCTTGGTTGATTGCCGGAGTTAACGGATTAGTTCTGCTAGGAACTCCAGGTTGAAAAAAATAGGTTGCGTTGGTTCCCATTTCGTGGTAATCGCCTAAAACATTGGGTTTCCATTGATGAAACCATGCAATTCGAGCTTGACTTTCAGGTTGGGTTACTGCCATCCAATCGCGATTCATGTCGTACCCATAATGGTTGAATCTGCTTCCCGGCCAAGGCTCGTTAAATTCTCTATCCACCGAATTTCCTTCTCCATAAAAGCTTCGATTGCTATTTACCCAAGTGGCAAATTTTTGGTAACCATCCGGATTCATACAAGGATCAATAATAACAACAAGATTCTCTAACAAGTCTGAAACCTCTTTGCTTTGCGATGCAGCCAAATGATACATCATGGCAATAGAGGCTCCTAAGCCACTTGGTTCGTTTCCGTGAATGGTATAATTTAAAAACACAATAGCAGGTGCATTCATATCGTTATTTTTCCCCTCTAATCGGTTTAAATGGTTTTGACGAATGCTTTCTAATCGTTGTAAATTTTGAGGACTTGAAATGATTACCGCTTGCAAAGGTTTTTGCTGGTGGGTAAATCCAATGGTTTTTGTTTGTACCCGATCTGAAACTTGATCTAACTCTTTGGTATAAGCAACTACCTGAAAGTAATCCGGATGCCAGGCACCAATTTCATAACCAAAGAATTTTGCAGGAGTTGGCACATTGGTTAAATAATTGCTATTGCTAGGAAACTTGAATTCTTTTGCACTAATTGCATTAATGCAAAAGAAAAAACCTAGAGTTAAGGTTAAAAAAAATCGATTCATAGTTTGTTTTAAGTAAGGAAAACAAATCTAAAAGAATAGGTCGTTCCGTTTTAAAAAATTTAGAGGATTTTAACCAATTTTATCACAATCTTTCAGAAAAGCCTCGGATGAAAGTTAACTTTTTGGAAAGTGTTGAAAATTAGAAAAAAAGGACTACTTTTGCATGCCAAAAATAAGACTACCTGAAAAGGTTGGTCATTGGGAAAAAAATTCAACCTAAGTCATTTATTACGTTATCATTATGAACATTCAAAAAAATCAATTAGATCCACTAAATGCAGTAATTACTATCGAAGTGAACAAAGCGGACTATGCCGAAAAAGTGGAAAAAACCTTAACCGATTACCGTAAAAACGCAAATATTCCAGGTTTTAGAAAAGGCCATGTACCAATGAGCTTGATTAAAAAACAATACGGAAAAGCGGTATTATTTGACGAAGTTAACAAATTGTTGCAAGACTCTTTGCAAAACTACATCCAAGAAGAAAAATTAGAATTGTTAGGATCTGCTTTGCCAAAAGCTACCAACGAAATGAACTTTGACCAAGAAGATTTTAGCTTTGATTTTGAAATTGGTTTGGCTCCAAGTTTTGAAGTGGACTTAGGTGCAAAAAATAAAATTACCCACTACCAGGTAGTACCCGACAAAAAAATGTTGGAAGACCAAGTTTCTCGTATTCAAAAACACTACGGGAAAGTGCAAGCTTTGGATGCTGTAGAAAACGGTGCGGATTTGAATGTAACTTTTTTGAATGAAAACGAAGGAATTAACCAAAAATCGGAGTTAGAAGTTGAAGCGTTTGAAAAGAAAGTTGCCAAACAATTGGTTGGGAAAAAAATTGGGGATAGCATTGAAGTTTCTACCAAAGACTTGTTTGATGACGAACATAAATTGATGGACTTCTTAAAAATTGATCACGACAGAGTACATGGTTTAGATGTTCCGGTTACAATTCAAATAGATAACATTACCAAATCAGAAAAAGCAGCATTAAACCAAGAATTATTCGATAAAATTTTTCCTGCCGGAACCGTTTCTAGTGAAAAAGAAATGGTAGAAAAAATCAAAGAAGATGCCATCAAGCAATTCCAATCGTTTGGTGACAACAAATTTGTAAATGAAGTAACCGACTTTTTGTTGGAAAACACCAAATTTGATTTGCCAAAAGAGTTTTTAATCAAATGGCTGCAAACTTCTGGTGAAAAAGAATTAACCGAAGAAGAAGCAAGTGCAGAATACGAAAGATCTGAAAAAGGAATTCGTTACCAATTAATTGAAGGAAAATTATTCAGAGATCACAATTTACAAGTAACTTTTGAAGATATTAAAAACTTCACTTCTGACAACATCAGGGCACAAATGGCTCAGTTTGGCATGATGGATCCAAGCCAAGAAGAGGTTGACAATATTGTTCGTAGAGTTTTAACCAACCAAGACGAAGTAAAACGTATTTCAGACGAATTGGTATCTAAAAAAATTACCCAATTGTTTATGGAAAAAGTTCCAGCCAAAAAACAAGAAATTGGGTACAATGATTTTATCAAATTGTCTTACGGAGAATAATTTCACCAAATAAATCAAAACCTAAGACCGGAAAATTTCCGGTCTTTTCATTTCTAAATATCTCGTTAAGTAAATTGCAAAATGCCAGTTTATCGGTACTTTTGTAAAGTATTTAAAAATCTTATCTTAGCATCCAACAATAAATTTCTAAAAATGAAAAATATAGGAAAAGAATTCAGAAAATATGCCACCAAACACCATGGGGTAAACAGTTTGTATTTTGATAAAATTACTGCTGCCATGACACCATACATCATTGAAGAACGTCAGTTAAACGTATCGCAATTAGATGTTTTTTCAAGATTGATGATGGATCGTATCATTTTTTTAGGAACCGGTGTAGATGACTATGTGGCCAATATTATCCAAGCTCAGTTGTTGTTTTTAGAGAGTGCAGATGCTTCCAAAGACATTCAAATTTATATCAACTCCCCAGGTGGAAGCGTGTATGCAGGCTTGGGAATTTACGATACCATGCAATACGTAAAACCTGATGTGGCTACTATTTGTACCGGTATGGCTGCCTCTATGGGTGCGGTATTGTTATGTGCAGGTGCAGAAGGTAAACGTTCTGCTTTACCACATTCCAGAGTGATGATCCACCAACCATCAGGAGGTGCACAGGGGGTTGCAACCGATATGGAAATCAACTTAAAAGAAATGTTGAAATTAAAAGACGAGTTGTACCAAATTATTGCCAAACATTCTGGGCAAAGCTTTGATAAAGTGTACAAAGATTCTGAAAGAGACTACTGGATGAAAGCAGACGAAGCCAAAGCTTACGGAATGATTGACGAAGTATTAGTAAGATAAATTATTTTAGTTTGAAGTTTACCGTTTCAGGTGCATCTGACTTGAAACAATAAACTTTGAACTTTGAACCAAATAGAAATGGCAAAACAAACTTTACATTGTGGCTTTTGTGGCAGAAGAAAAGCGGAAACCAATATTTTAATTGCTGGTATAGAAGCCCATATATGCGATAGCTGTATTGAGCAAGCTCACGGTATTGTGGTAGAAGAACTCAAACAGCAAGGAGGAAAAAGCACCAATGGAGATTTAGAACTTAAAAAACCGAAAGAAATTCGTGCTTTTTTAGACCAATACGTGATCGGACAAGACCAAACCAAAAAAGTATTGTCGGTTGCGGTTTATAACCATTACAAAAGATTATTACAGCCAAAACACGAAGAGGATATTGAAATTGAAAAAAGTAATATTTTGATGGTTGGGCAAACCGGAACAGGAAAAACTTTGGTGGCCAAAACCATTGCCAAGTTATTACAAGTTCCGTTGGCTATAGTAGACGCTACCGTTTTAACCGAAGCCGGCTATGTAGGAGAAGATGTAGAAAGCATTTTAACCCGATTGTTACAAGCCGCAGATTACGATGTAACCAAAGCAGAAAAAGGCATTGTGTTTATTGACGAAATAGACAAAATTGCCCGTAAAAGCGACAACCCCTCTATCACTAGAGATGTTTCGGGAGAGGGTGTGCAACAAGCTTTATTAAAATTACTAGAAGGTACGGTAGTGAATGTCCCACCAAAAGGAGGCAGAAAACACCCTGACCAAAAATTCATAGAAGTCAACACCCAAAATATTTTGTTTATTGCAGGTGGTGCTTTTGATGGCATAGAACGCATCATTTCTAAGCGTTTGAACAGACAAGCTGTTGGGTATAGTGCTCAAAAAGAAGCAGATGCCATTGATGCCAATAATTTGATGCAATATTTGATTCCGAAAGATGTGAAAGATTTTGGCTTAATCCCGGAAATTATTGGTCGTTTGCCTGTTTTAACCCACATGGATCCGTTAGATCAAAAAGCGTTGAGAGCCATTTTAACCGAACCTAAAAATGCCTTGATCAAACAATACCAAAAGTTGTTTGCTATGGACGATATTCAGTTAGATGTAACCGAAGATGCATTAGATTTTATGGTAGAAAAAGCCATGGAATACAAATTAGGAGCAAGAGGGTTGCGTTCATTGTGCGAAGCCATTTTAACCGATGCCATGTACGAATTGCCCGGAAGTGCCGAAGCCCATTTAACCATTGATTTAGACTATGCGGACAATGCCTTAAACAAAAACTTACTACAACGTTTAAAAGCCGCTTCTTAATTTGTAGCTCAGTAAAAGCAAAAACAAAGCTCAAAAACGTATGTTTTTGAGCTTTGTTGGTTAAAATAGAGAGCTTGAAATTGTTTGGCTAAAATTTTGTTACACTTTAATAGCTTTATTCATCTTTGCTTAATAACAAGAAATCAATCGATTTACATTCTTTTTCGATACCTAAATACAAAAATTAAACCAAATAATGTAATAGCGTAATTTAAATTTAATCCACCTTAACCATAATAAATTTACCTAATGGGTATAAATTGGTTGGGGTTGGATTGTTTTCTGGTGCACCCCCTATTGAATGATGTATTAAAATACTAATTGCCGGCAAACCATTATGGATTATTTTTCTAGCATAAAAGGTAGAAGAAGCATTGCCTCCTGGATTATTGATTCCTCCTATAATAAAACTTTCTCCTACATTACATTCATTACACCCGGGAGCTGGTCCAATTTGGATAATATGTGAATTACACAATTCAAAGAAAGGATTTGTAAAAGTACCTGTTTGTGCCAAACCATTGTGCAATTCTGTACCATTTAAAACATGTTTGTACCCCCCAACCAACATATCGATATGGCAATTTAAAACCCCATTAATAGGTACAAATACTTTTTTTTGAAACTTGATTTCAAAAAGCTGGTTGCCATTTTGGTAACGATAGGTACCTGTAAACTGATCAAATACTTGGTCGATATCTTTAAAGTAAACACCGGGTATGTATTCTATTTTCTCTTTAATATTTATAGTTTGTGCATTTAATACACCTACATACAAAATTAAAAAGGGGATAAATAGTTTTTTCATTTTATGCTATAATACCTACAAAGTAAGCTATTTACTTTATTGTTAATTAAATTTTTTAAAATTTAATCCACCTTAACCATGATAAACTCACCTAATGGGTACAAATTGGTTGGTGAAGGAGAATTTTCAGGACTAACTTTTAGTGAATAATGTATTAATATTCTTATAGCAGGCAAACCATTATGTGTTATTTTTCTGGCATAAAAGGTAGAAGAAGCATTGCCTCCAGGATTGTTAATTATACCTATGACAAAACTTTCTCCCACATTACATTCATTGCACCCGGGAGCTGGTCCAATCTGAATCATTTCTGAACAAGCCAATTCAAAGAATGGATCTGGAAAAGTACCTGTTTGTGCCAAACCATTATGCAATTCCAAGCCATCCAAAAAATGTTTGTACCCCCCAACCAACATATCAATATGGCAATTTAAAACCCCATCAATTGGTACATACACTTTTTTTTGAAACTTAATTTCAAAAAGCTGATTGCCATTTTGGTAACGATAGGTGCCTGTAAACTGATCAAATACTTGGTCGATATCTTTAAAGTAAACACCGGGTATGTATTCTATTTTCTCTTTAATATTTATAGTTTGTGCATTTAATACACCTACATACAAAATTAAAAAGGGGATAAATAGTTTTTTCATTTTATGATATAATACTTACAAAGTAAGCTATTTAACTTTATTGTGGATTTAATTTTTTAAAATTTAATCCACCTTAACCATAATAAATTTACCTAATGGGTATAAGTTGGTTGGGGTTGGATTGTTTTCTGGTGCAACCCCTATAGAATAATGTATTAAAATACTAATTGCCGGCAAACCATTATGGATTATTTTTCTAGCATAAAAGGTAGAAGAAGCATTGCCTCCAGGATTGTTAATTATACCTATAACAAAACTTTCTCCCACATTACATTCATTGCACCCAGGAGCTGGTCCAATTTGAATCATTTCTGAACAAGCTAATTCAAAGAATGGATCTGGAAAAGTACCTGTTTGTGCCAAACCATTGTGCAATTCAAAGCCATCAAAAACATGTTTGTACCCCCCAACCAACATGTCGATATGGCAATTTAAAACCCCATCAATTGGTACATGCACTTTTTTTTGAAACTTAATTTCAAAAAGCTGATTGCCATTTTGGTAACGATAGGTACCTGTAAACTGATCAAACACTTGGTCGATATCCTTAAAGTAAACACCTGGAATATATTTTGCACCCTTATCTTTCAAGTTAATAGTTTGTGCTTTGAATACAGCTATGCACATAAGTAAAATGATGATATATAATTTTTTCATTGGTAATTTATTAAGTTTATTATTATATTTAAATTTTAATTACAATATCCATCAGGTAAATATAAAATAACTGATTGATTGTTTAGTATTGCTGTTGTTGCTTTACGCCATTCACCAGTGCTATTGGCATTGGGTTGGTAATAATCGTACATAGAAATGCCAAAATCTTTAAATGTTTCTAAAAACTTAGCATGATTATGACCATATTCATTATACAGTTTTTTCGTAATAAATTCAATTTTATCATTTCTGGATAGGCTTTGTTTAACTATGTTAGGATCATTTAGCATTTGATTTACTTTATTGGAAAGTGCAAATCTATCATTTACCACTAAAGATTTAACACTAGGGTTGTTTGCATCTTGTGGGTTAACCGAAACCAACATTAATACTGCTTCATTATCATTAATTATGCCATTTGCAGGGTTATAACTTGCATTAGTGTTATCAAGTAAGTTTACTTTATCTCCAAAAGAAAAAGTTTGATATAAGTCTTTAGTATGCAAATGAATAAGTAGCATAAAAACAAAGCTCAAAAACAGATGTTTTTGAGCTTTGTTTGTTTAATTTGTGAGCTTGAATTTGATTGATTACTTTGTTAAATACACATTAAATGCCATGTAATATTCTAACTCTGAATTGCCTAATTGTTGCAAGTATATTTTATCCCCATCTGCAATATAGGTAATTTTGATTGGGATGTTTGCATCTGAAAAACTGCTTTGAAAAGTACCCTCATACACATTATTGCTAACTTGATGAAGTACTAAACTATTGGTTTCAGCACAATCAATTTTATTGCCATTAAAAAATGTATTGCAATGTTTACCTAATAATTGGTTGCCAGATTTTACCAAATCCAATTCCATTAAATGTTGCTCGTTTTCGGAAGTCCATTGCCACGCACCTTCAACACTATCATGAGATGTACATGCTGCTGTAATCCAAAAGAGTAATAAAAAATAGATTCTCATTAATTTTATTAATTACTTTTTGTAAAAGTAATAATATGTCCGGTATTAATATCCATTAAGCTCAAATCGGTGTTGGTAACACCAAGTATTTCGTAACACAAATCGCTTTCTTGGTTAGTCAGACTGGTTAGCTTTAAATAATTTGTTTTATCGTTTACCAATACATCTTTACCACAAATAGGAGTTGTATTTTGAATAACATAACCATTGGTTTCTATTAATTGATTATTGTAATACCATTTGCATTGATTTGACTCAAAAACAACTCTTGATAAAGAATCCCTGTCTGATACCCAATTGCCAATAATTAATTCACTATCATTATTATTCCATATTAAAAATGAAAATAAAGGTAAAACAAAAACGATTATTATGATGCTAATAAGATTGAGCCTTTTCATTTTATTCATTAAAATATAAAGTAGCACTTGCCTATCTTTTAGATGCCAAATTCAAAAAATTAAACCAAATTACGCAATAGCGTAATTTAAATTTAATCCACCTTAACCATAATAAATTTACCTAATGGGTATAAATTGGTTGGGTTTGGATTGTTTTCTGGTGCACCCCCTATTGAATGATGTATTAAAATACTAATTGCCGGCAAACCATTATGGATTATTTTTCTGGCATAAAAGGTAGAAGAAGCATTGCCTCCAGGATTTTTGATTCCCCCTATAATAAAACTTTCTCCCACATTACATTCATTACAACCGGGAGCTGGTCCAATTTGAATAATATGTGAATAAGCTAATTCAAAAAAAGGATCTGGAAAAGTACCTGTTTGTGCCAAACCATTATGCAATTCAAAACCATCAAAAACATGTTTGTACCCCCCAACCAACATATCAATATGGCAATTTAAAACCCCATCAATTGGTACATGCACTTTTTTTTGAAACTTAATTTCAAAAAGCTGGTTGCCGTTTTGGTAACGATAGGTGCCAATAAACTGATCAAATACTTGGTCGGTATCTTTAAAGTATACACCGGGTATGAACTTTACTTTCTCTTTTATATTTATTGTTTGTGCATTTAGAGCACTTAGCGATATAATTACTAATGTTAAAATTATATTTTTCATTATATGCATTTATAAATATAAAGAAAGCAATTTAACCTCCTTGTAGATACCAATATTTTAAAATTAATCCACCTTAACCATAATAAATTTACCTAATGGGTATAAATTGGTTGGGGTTGGATTGTTTTCTGGTGCAACCCCTATAGAATAATGTATTAATATACTAATTGCAGGCAAACCATTATGTATTATTTTTCTGGCATAAAAGGTAGAAGAAGCATTGCCTCCGGGATTTGTAATTATACCAATAATAAAACTTTCTCCCACATTACATTCATTACACCCGGGAGCTGGCCCAATTTTAATTATATCTGAATCAATGGTTTCATAATATGGATCTGGAAAAGTACCTGTTTGTGCCAAACCATTATGCAATTCCAAGCCATCAAAAACATGTTTGTACCCCCCAACCAACATATCAATATGGCAATTTAAAACACCATCAATTGGTACATGCACTTTTTTTTGAAATTTAATTTCAAAAAGCTGGTTGCCGCTTTGGTAACGATAGGTGCCAGTAAACTGATCAAATACTTGGTCGGTATCTTTAAAGTATACACCGGGTATGAACTTTACTTTCTCTTTTATATTTATTGTTTGTGCATTTAGAGCACTTAGAGATATAATTACTAATGTTAAAATTATATTTTTCATTATATGGATTTATAAATATAAAGAAAGCAATTTAACCTCCTTGTAGATACCAATATTTTAAAATTAATCCACCTTAACCATAATAAATTCACCTGTTGGATAACGAAAACTAATTACAGGAGCACCTTCCGGAGCAGAGCCAATAGAATAATTTATAAGTATCCTAATTGCAGGCAAACCATTGTGTATTATTTTTCTGGCATAAAAGGTAGAAGGTGCATTGCCTCCGGGATTTGTAATTATACCAATAATAAAACTTTCTCCCACATTACATTCATTACACCCGGGAGCCGGTCCAATTTGAATCATATCTGAATCAATAGTTTCGTGAAATGGATTTGGAAAAGTACCTGTTTGTGCCAAACCATTGTGCAATTCCAAGCCATCAAAAACATGTTTGTACCCCCCAACCAACATATCAATATGGCAATTAAAAACACCATTAATTGGTACATGCACTTTTTTTTGAAATTTAATTTCAAAAAGTTGGTTGCCGTTTTGGTAACGATAGGTGCCAATAAACTGATCAAACACTTGGTCTATATCTTTAAAGTATACACCGGGTATGAACTTTACTTTCTCTTTTATATTTATTGTTTGTGCATTTAAAGCACTTAGAGATATAATTACTAATGTTAAAATTATATTTTTCATTTATAAGTGTTTTTTAATTTAATAACAGTTTTTAAATATTAATTACAATATCCATCAGGTAAATATAAAACAGATGGTTGGTTGTTTAACTGAGCAGTTGTTGCTTTACGCCATGTGCCAGGACTAGTGGCATTAGGTTGGTAATAATCGTACATGGAAATGCCAAAATCTTTAAATGTTTCTAAAAATTTAGCATGATTATGGCCGTAATTAGAATACATCTGTTTGCTAATGACTTCTATTTTTTGGTCTCTACTTAAACTTTGGTCAGCCCAGTTTGGATCATTTAATATTTCATTTACTTTACTAGAAAGTGCAAATTTATCATTAACTGTTAAAGATTTTACACTTGGGTTGTTTACATCTTGTGGGTTTACCGAAACCAACATTAATACTGCTTCATTATCATTAATTATGCCATTTGCAGGGGAATAACTCGCATTAGTGTTGTCAAGTAAATTTACAATATCTCCAAAAGAAAAAGTATTATATAATTTGCCATGATGTAAATGAATACCTCCATAATAATTTACTCCCCCAGGCATCTTAACAGCATCAAAACTACCAGCTATTAATTGCTGAGGAGGATAACTATAGGAACCTGTACTAGGATCTAAAATTCTTTTAAAACTAAAAGCATATTCCACATTTGCATTTGGCAACATGCTTTTTAAAACATTTATATAAGCCTGTGCATTGTATTTTAAAGGATCCATCATTTCTTTTAAAACTTCACAAGGGGGTTTTACTGGTGGATACAACACCCCAAAATCACCATCGGGGTTACATGGATCAATATTCGTGTTTTTACCACTATGTATGATCGCTGGAGGCAAGCTTGTATTACAAGTGTTAAATAATATTGTATACCCCTTTTCACCCTCATTACATATACAGGAAGAATCCTCACCAAAGTGTTTTTTATGACAACAGGGTATTTGCATTAAGTACCAACAACTTGAATAGTCCGGTGTTGGTGTATAACCTCCTACGCTACCACCACCTCCACCACTACCAGGATTTGGAATACCTGGGTCAAAAGATCCTGCTCCACCACCTCCACCAGAAATTGGTATTGGATTTTCCGGACATGGATCATCTGAAATTAAGCTGTAAGTAGTAAAAGTAGTAAAAGCATTAAATTGATAATCCTGATCAAAATTCTCGTATTTTACTAAAATTAATTTAATTTCTTCATCGATTTGACTGTAAACTAAATTGTGAAATATCTGATCACTATCTTCTGGGTGGTTAGTAATTCTAAACGTGTAATTTGTATTCCCCAAAGTATCTATAACCTGCATAATTTCAGAGTAATCAATAGTTCCTTCGTTAGACCGAGCATAAGTGCCTGCTTTGCCTAAAATACGAAGTTTGCTTTTGGAAACTTTTTTTTCTAACTGATTCATTACCAATTTAGCTTCTGCCCCTTTTAAATATTTTATTTGTGGCTTTTTGTGTTTTACTCCAAAAGTAACCGCATTGTCATGAATTTCCTCACTACAATGCCAAAACAAACCAGTGGCAAATAATAATAGGGTTAAAATTAAAACTTTTTTCTTCATAAAAATATTTTGTTAGTTATGGTTATGTAAAACTATTTTTGTTTTGTTTAATTGGATAAATAAATATTTCTATTTTTGAATTAATTATTCTATTTTTGAACTATTAATTCTGAAAACAATGATCCTGCAACCAGAAGTTAAAATCAAGCAAATACGTGAACTGAAAAATTTTACCCAAGAGTATATGGCACAACAATTAGGGCTATCTACCCGTGCCTACAGTAAAATTGAAACTGGCGAAACCCAATTAACCATTCATCGGTTGAATGAAATAAGTGCTATTTTTGGAGTTCCTCCTATGGAAATATTAGGATTTGATGACAAGCAAGTATTTAATAATTGCAAACAAGACGGTTATATTGGGATAAATCATATTAGTCATTCTGAAAAACTCATCCAACAATACGAGGACACCATACAAGCCTTGAAAGAGCAAATTGCTTTGTTAAAATTGTTGTTGGATAAGTAGCATAAAAACAAAGCTCAAAAACATACGTTTTTGAGCTTTGTTTTTAATATGTACAGACTTTATTTTTTCTGCAAACTTAAGTTTGAAAATCGGGTTACGTCAATTACTTTTTCTTCATCCACATCAAATGAAACTTGTATGCTATCGCCTACCGTTGTTAGCGGAATTTCGGTAGAAACTTGGGTAGAGCCTACAAAAATATTAGGATAATCGCGAATAGTAAAATAGTAAAAACTGTTGCCATTTTTCACATCACTTTGGATGCGTGTTACTACTGATTTGATAGATTTTTTTGCATCGCTACTGCTTGGATTAATTTTATTTCCGGCAGCATTATAAGTACTTTTAAAAGAAGTTAATGCTTCCCGCATCGAATTGCCAACCCCAACAATGGTATAATCGTTAATGACAACCAAGGCATACATTTTTACCAATCCCCCTTCATCTTTTAAAGTCATTACGTATGTTGGAATATTGTTGATGTTATACGGAATTGGCAACGAAGCTTTGTAACCTTTTTCTTGTACTTTCCCTTCTGCTGATTGTTGTGCTGCATATTCGGTTGCACCGCTTTGTTTATAAAAAGTAGTTTCTTTAGTTCGGGTATCTACCAATACAAATCCAACGGTACTCTCATCTGTTCCTACAGAAGTTATTCCGGTGTACCAATACGATTTGTCGTCTTTTCCGTACACCAAAGTTAACCCTTCTGTAATTTGTAACTTATCTCTGTTAGAAAAATTCCAATAACCTCTTATATATTCTCCCCAATCGTTTAATTGGGTTTCGATAAAATCAGCAGGTTGAATTCTATCTACCCAAGTCGGTGTGTTGGAAATGGTATAAGATTGAATTTCTCCTGTTTGGGCATCTACTAACAAAATACCATTGGCATCACTTCCGGAATAACCTACTTTTTTATCATAGGTGGTAATGACCCAGAAAGGCTTTCCATCTTCGTCAATTTCAAAAGTAAAATCACCTAAGCCTTTTGTAGCATGCCCACTAAAATACACATGACGGTGTAAATCTTGATAAAAAAAAGCCTCAGGTTGGTATTTGATTTTGATATCCTTCCCTTGTACATTTTGCACCAACTTTACATCTCTTTCGTTGGTGGCTGAAACCATTACATAACCAGGAGTTCCGTGTTGGTTATTCATCCACTTAAAAAACCCAGAATGTAACAATGGAGCTACCCAATACAATTCGTTGTTTACTTTTTGAATAGAAAATTTTCCTAATTCTACTTGACTTCCTAATGCTGGTTGAGAACCTATAATTTTTTCTCCTAATAAATAAGCCAAAGGCCTATCTACCACTCTAATTTTATCTAATGAAATGGGAGCAATATGAGAGGATATTTGTTTACCGTTTTTAACTTCTCCTATTAATTTTTGGTAGGAAACATGATGAAAAATAGTTGCGGAAGTTGCCGTAGGCACTATTGCCAAAAAGCCTAAAACCAATAAAAACAAACCAACTACAACTTTGCTTGGTGCTTTGGTAACTACTATTTGGGTTTCGCTTTTTGATTTAAATCGAAAAGAAAACATCATCCAAATAAGTAGTGAGGTTAAAATAAAAAGTGGCAAACCGTAAAACCCATAATTTAAAACCGGCAACCACGAATAAAAAAGAACAAATACCAAAAACAGCAATAACCCAATGGAAAGTATTTTTTTACCCATATCTTTTTTATTTGTTTGTACGTTTATCTAACAAAAAAGTTACAAAATTTCTAATAAAACTCGATAAAATTTATTTCGGACTAAGCACAGAAAGTTCTAAAAAAAGCTAGAAATTTCATGTTGAAGCTTCAACAACTCCTCCAAATAAGTTCGTTCGTTGGATAAGCGAGGAATTTTATTTTGTCCGCCTAACTTGTCTTTTTGTTTCAACCAATCGTAAAACAAATTGGTTCTGGCCACCCGTAATTGCAACGGATTTAAGGTCATGTTATTAAACCTTTTGGCTTCGTAATCGGAATTTACTTCTTGCAAATGTTGGTCCAACAACTCCGAAAATTCTTGGTAATTTTCAGGAGTTTGGTTAAATTCTACTACCCATTCATGGGCTCCTTTTTGTTTGCCTTCCATAAAAATTGGAGCAACCGTGTAATCTTTTACCGAGCAATTTAATTTTTTACAGGTTTTTGCCAAAGCAGCTTCGGTATTTTCTACCATCAATTCTTCTCCAAATACATTAATGTGGTGTTTGGTTCTTCCTGTTACTCTAATTCGATACGGATGTATGCTGGTAAAACGGACGGTATCTCCAATCAAATACCTCCACAAACCAGAATTGGTAGTAATTACCATGGCATAGTTTTTTCCTACTTCAACTTCCCATAACGGAATGGCTTTTTCGTTACTCGTACCAAAAGTATCCATTGGGATAAACTCGTAAAAAATTCCGTAATCTAACATCAACAATAAATCGCTGCTATCGTTTAAATCTTGGATGGCAAAAAATCCTTCGGAAGCATTGTAAATTTCGTAGTAATTAAAATCGCTTTTCGGAAAAAGCTTTTGGTATTGTGCTTTGTAAGGTTCAAAACTCACCCCTCCATGAAAATACACCTCGGTATTTGGCCAAATTTCTAACAAATGAGGCTTTCCGGTAGTTTCTAACACACGTTGCAACAACACCAACATCCACGAAGGAACCCCAGCCAAACTCGTCACATTTTCTTGAATAGACTCTTGTATTATGGCATCTAGTTTCACTTCCCAATTACTCATCAACGACACCTTACTGCTGGGAGTGGAGCTAAACTCTGCCCAAAAAGGCATGTTATCAATCAAAATAGCCGACAAATCTCCAAAAATGGTGTGATTATCCTGGTACAATTCTTTGCTACCACCTAAACGCAAACTTTTACCTACAAATAACTGCGAGTCTTCGTTATTGTTTAAATACAAACTCAACAAATCTTTACCCGCTTTGTAATGGCAACCCTCTAATGACTCATTGCTCACCGGAATAAACTTGCTTTTGGCATTGGTTGTACCACTTGATTTGGCAAACCACTTGATGTAGCTTGGCCAAAAAATATTTTGCATGCCTTTACGCGATTGTTCAATCAAAGGTTCTATTTCTTCATAAGTAACTATCGGGAGTCGTGAGGCAAAAGTGGCATAACTTTTTACTGATGCAAAATCGTATTGTTTTCCTAAAACCGTTCCTTCGGCTGTTTTTACTAACTGTAACAACAGCTCTTCCTGCACTTCGTGCGGGTACTTCATAAACAATTCCATTTGATGGATTCTCTTTTTTAAAATCCAACTGGCTATGGAGTTGATAATTGGTAGTGGCATAGGTTTTCGTTAGGTAAATGCTGCTTGCATTGCTCAAAAATAAATATTTTTGTGTTTATAAAATCCTTTTGATGAAATATTCCGGTACTTTAACCAAAATGCCTGCGGAATTGGGGCATCCTATTCAATACTATTTACTTTTAAACGGCTCTTTTTTACACATGAATGGCTTGTTGCAAAAAACCATACACTTAAAACATACCGGGTATGAATGTTTGCATTGTGGGTCGCATAAAAAAATATTCCGACAAGGATTTTGCTTTGATTGCTTTCAAAGCATTCCATCTGCCGGAGATTGGATCATGAAACCGGAATTGAGTAAAGCTCATTTAGATATAGAAGATCGTGATTTGGACTACGAAAAAAAGATACAATTGCAGCCACATGTGGTGTATTTGGCATGGAGTAGCGAAGTAAAAGTTGGAGTTACCCGAAAATCGCAAATTCCAACCAGATGGATTGACCAAGGTGCGGTAGAAGCTATTCCGTTGGTAGAAGTCCCGAACAGATATTTGGCAGGAATTGCCGAAGTAGCATTAAAAAACCACTTTGCCGACAAAACCCATTGGATGAAAATGTTGCAAGCCAAAGAAGTATTGGTAGATTTAGAGGAAATTCGCAATCAGGCAATTGCTTGGCTTCCGGAAGAAGTAATTCCGTTTGTAGAAACAACGAATGCCAACAAAACCCACTTGGACTTTCCGGTTTTGAAATATCCGGAAAAAGTAAAAAGTTTGAGCTTAGAAAAATCACCTGAATTTACAGGTACCTTAACCGGAATTAAAGGGCAATACCTCCTATTTGAAGATGGAACGGTTTTTAATGTTCGAAGCTCCGAAGGCTATATGGTGGAAGTTGTGATTGGGTAAAAATTATAAATAGCAATGGAAATGAAAATGAAAATGAAAATGAAAATGGAAAGTCTTAATCAATTTTTTTTACCGGACTAATTCAATTATTTAAGTTATATCTGTATTGCAAGAAGCAAAGTAATGAAGCAAGCATTATTCCTAAATGCGGCAAGTAGGTAGGCCAAGCATCATGAAAAAAAATTTCGTAAAGAATGTACATTGAAAAAGCAATTGTCCCAAATATTAAAATTGTAAACACTGCATTGGTCAAACTTTTATTAGACCATAAAAATTGTAGAGATTTAACTGAAGCTAACAATGCTATCAGAGTTGGAAACAAAAACCAAAAATAAAATTCAATACTACTGAATAGGTTTTTTGTTGGCATGTATAAATCTCAATTTACTTTTTCTGGCACAGTCACCTTTGTACTAACTTCTTTGATGTTTTGAAGTTCAAATTCAAAAGGTTCTATGTTGTCTCCCTCATAAATTTTTCCTCTTAAAATTTGAACCGGAATTTCGAATTGATAATGAGGTTGTACTTTAAATCTCTCATTAAAGTGCCACCAAGTATATATTTCTTGTTCAACTGGCACGTAAATTAGCTCCCACTTTCGGAATCTTTTGGTTTGCTTTTTATTTTTAAACACTTCAATAATTATTTTTCTTTCCCCATTTTCTGCCTCTTCATGAGATATTTTCTTTGGAAGATTTTGGTATTTAAAAAGCTTTTTATTTGAAATGTTTAAAGTGCTTTTGTAATTAAAAACAGTATCTTTTGTATGAGATTCTATTTGCACATCAAAATAATGATGTTTCATATTGTCATAATCCCTTACATTCACCTGAAAAATATTGGGTAAAATAGTAAATGCAATTAGGTAGTTTTTCTTAGGATTAGAAAAAACTATTTCCTCTTCCCATGTTGCATTTCCAAAAGATTTTATTTTGGTAATGGTTTTATGTGAAAAAGTATACGTTTGCGACAACGCAAATGAAGTGGTAAAAAATGTAAACCAAAAAATTACCAATTTTATTTTACATCTATACATTTTTAAGAATTTCCTCTCACTTTTTTTTCCCAATCCCATGCACTTTGCAAGGCTTCTTCAAGAGTATGGCTAGCCTTCCAACCCAATTCTTGATTCACTTTATCCGTATTGGCAAAAGCCTCCGTAACATCGCCTGGTCTGCGGTCTACGATTTTATAGGGCAATTTTTGGTTGGTTACTTTTTCAAAAGTTTCGATAATTTCCAATACAGATGTCCCTTTTCCTGTTCCTACATTGTATGTTTCTACCGATGATTGGTTGGCTCCTTGTAAAAGTCGTTCTAAAGCCACTACATGTGCATTGGCCAAATCCACCACATGAATATAATCGCGAATACAAGTACCATCTGGTGTTGGATAATCGTTGCCAAAAACCGACAATTCTTTTCTTAAACCAATAGCAGTTTGTGTGATAAAAGGCACTAAATTTTGTGGTACTCCAATAGGTAATTCACCTATAGCTGCACTACGATGGGCTCCTATCGGATTAAAATATCTTAACAAAATGCTTTGCACGTTAGATACTTTGGAGGCATCATGCACAATTTCTTCACCAATTTGCTTGGTATTGCCATAAGGCGATATGGCTTGCTGTACTGGGGCATTTTCAGTGATAGGCATTTGCTTGGCTTGCCCATAAACCGTACATGAAGAACTAAAAATAAAATGAGCTTTGGGTTTTTTGGCTAATTCTTGTAGTAAATAAACTAAGGTGTGGATGTTGTTTTCGTAATAATCTAAAGGTTTCTCAACACTTTCTCCTACTGCCTTAAATGCCGCAAAATGAATTACTGCATCTAACGATGGATATTTTTGAAACAGTTGTTGTACCGAAACTTTTTCTCTTAAATCGATGTTTTCAAAATGAGGGGTTACTCCAGTAATGGAAGTAATTCCATCTAAAACGATTAATTGAGAATTGGATAAATTGTCTACCACCACCACTTCATACCCTTTTTGTTGCAGTGCAACAACCGTATGAGAACCTATATATCCTAAACCTCCGGTAACTAAAACTTGTTTCATTTTTTATGAATTGATATAATTTAATACAGATTGTGTAATGAAGGTAATTTGCTCGTCATCCAACTCGGTATGCATTGGAAGCGATATCACTTCTTTACACAACAAATTGGTATTTGGAAAATCTGCATCCACATACCTTTCATCTTGGTAAGCTTTTTGCAAATGCAGCGGAATTGGGTAGTAAATTGCACACGGAATTCCTAATTCTTGTAAATGTTTCATCAAACCATCTCTGTCTTTTCCAACAATTCTTAGGGTGTATTGGTGAAACACATGGCAATCGCAAATCTCACAAATGGTTGGAGCAATAATATTTGGATGGTTTTCAAAAGCATTCGAATATTTTCTTGCAGCATTTTGTCGAGCTTGGTTGTAGCTATCCAACAAAGGTAACTTTGCGTTGAGCACCACTGCTTGGATGCTGTCTAATCTGGAATTTACCCCAACCACATCATGGTAATATCTGATGTACATTCCATGATTTACAATCCCTCTAATGGTATGAGCAAGTTCATCATCGTTAGTAAAAATTGCTCCACCATCTCCATAACAACCTAAATTTTTAGATGGAAAAAATGAGGTAGCTCCCACATGACCTATCGTTCCAGCTTTTCTTTTGGTACCGTCAGAAAACTTGCAGTTTGCACCAATCGCTTGGGCATTGTCTTCAATCACATACAAATTGTGTTCGTTGGCAATTTGCATGATAGCTTCCATATTGGCTGCCCTACCGAACAAATGTACTGGTACAATCGCTTTGGTTTTTGGAGTGATGGCTTTTTTAATGGCTTCGATAGAAATGTTCATGTTATGCAAGTCCACATCTACCAATACTGGGGTTAATTGCAACAAAGCAATTACCTCTACCGTTGCTGCAAAGGTAAAATCGGCAGTAATCACTTCATCACCAGGCTTTAAACCCAATCCCATCATGGCAATTTGCAAGGCATCGGTACCATTGGCACACGGAATTACGTGCTTCACACCAAGATATTCTTCTAAGTTTTTCTGAAATTCATGCACTTGCGGACCATTGATGTAACTTGTTTGGTCTAAAACTTCTTGAATGGATTGGTTGATTTGGTCTTTAATTTTATCGTATTGACTTTTTAAGTCAACCATTTGTAATTTTCTCATAAAAGTATCTATTGAAATAAATTGCTTTTTTGTAAAGCAATTCGCAACTACAAATTTAGAACAAATTGCCGTTGCACTTTTCAATTCTAACAAAAAAGTAAGAAGATTATTGTAAAAGTTCCCGTATTTTCGCAATCCATCTAATGTACAAATGCGATATTTATACACCCTTTTGATGAAAATCATTTGGCCTGTTTTACTAGGCTTGGGAGTTCGTAACCAAAAATTGAAACAATTCACAGAGGGAAGAAAGCAAACTTTGGATATACTCCAAAAAAAGTTAGATCCGAGTGCACCCAAAGTATGGTTTCATGCGGCATCGCTTGGAGAATTTGAGCAAGGTTTGCCCGTAATGGAAGCATGGAAATTAAAATACCCAGAGCACCAATTGGTGGTGACATTTTTCTCTCCTTCGGGATATGAAATTCGGAAAAAACATCCTATTGCTAGTGCGGTGGTTTATTTACCTTGGGATGTTCCAAATGAAGTCAAAGCTTTTTTAAAATTGGTGCAACCAACCCACGCATTCTTAATCAAATATGAATTTTGGCCTAATTTACTGTATGTCTTACAACAGAAAAAAATACCTACTTTTTTGATTTCTGGCATATTCCGACCAAATCAAATATTTTTCAAACCCTACGGATTTTGGATGCGAAAATATTTGGGGGTTTTTACCCACTTTTTTGTGCAAAATGAAATGTCTGAAAAATTATTACGTCAAATTGGATTAAAAAACATCACCATAAGTGGTGATACTCGATTTGATCGAGTTGCTAAAATTTTCCATCAAAATGAATCTATTCCTTTTGTGGAAACTTTTAAAAACAATCAACCTTTATTGGTGATAGGAAGTTCGTGGGAAGCAGACGAAAAACTTTGGACACAATTTTTACAAGAAGCCGAAACACCTTTTAAAGTTATCATTGCTCCTCATAATTTAAAAATAGAAAATATTGAAAATTTAAAGAGCTCCATCTCTCAAAAAACGATTCTTTACAGTCAAATAGAAAATGCTAATTTAGCTGAAGCAAAAGTGTTGATTATAGATGCCATTGGATTTTTAGCCAAGGTGTATAAATATGCAGATGTAGTTTATGTAGGTGGAGGTTTCGGAAACCCTGGGGTGCACAATGTACTAGAGCCAGCTGTTTTTGGAGTTCCCGTTTTGATTGGCCCTAACTATAGTCATTTTCCGGAAGCTAGTGATTTGGTTGAGCTAGGAGGAATTAAAAGTATCGAAACCGTTAATGACTTAAAACACTGGTTGCAACTATGGGAAGAAGAAAAGGAAAGACAAAAAACAGGAAAAATATGCTATGATTTTGTACTCCAACAAATTGGTGCAACAGATAAAATCATGAATGTATTGGAAAGTATTAAGTAGAAATTAAAATTTATAAAACCCAAAAAATGAATACCAAAAAACAACTTTTATTTATTTCTCTTCTCCTTTGGAGTATGGGCATTTTTGCACAACAAGGAGGTATGTGGATTCCATCGTTATTAGAAGGAATGAACGAAAAAGAAATGCAATCCCTTGGCATGCAGTTAACGGCTAAAGATATTTACAACGTAAACCAATCGAGTTTAAAAGATGCCATTGTACATTTTGGCGGTGGTTGTACTTCAGAAATTATTTCTCCAAAAGGATTGTTATTAACCAATCATCATTGTGGATACGGGCAAATTCAATCGCACAGTACCGTGCAAAACGACTATTTGCAAGATGGGTTTTGGGCCATGAAAATGACGGATGAATTACCAAACCCGGGTTTAACAGCAACTTTAATTGTAAAAATTGAAGATGTAACAAAGCTAATACTTGAAGGAACTCAAAACTTGACATCAGAAAAAGAAAAGCAATCGTTGATTGAAAAAAACATTCAAAGCTTGGTGACTTCATTTCCAAAAGAAAGCTGGCAAGAAAATCGAATACGTTCTTTTTATGAAGGCAACCAGTACTTGTTATTTGTGGTAGAGACTTTTAAAGATGTTCGTTTGGTAGGAGCACCTCCATCCTCTATTGGAAAATTTGGATCAGATACCGATAATTGGGTTTGGCCTCGCCATACTGGAGATTTTGCTCTATTTCGCATTTATGCCAATACAAACAACCAACCCGCAGATTACTCTCCAAATAATGTTCCTTACCAACCTAAGCACTTTTTACCAGTGGCTACTTATGGGGTGGAAGAAGATGATTTTACTATGGTTTTTGGATTCCCGGGCAGAACCCAAGAGTATTTACCAGCAGTAGCAGTACAACAAATTGTGGAAGACTTAAATCCTGCAAAAATTGAAATTCGCGACATCGCTTTGAAGGTCCAAGATGGTTTTATGAGAAAAGACCAAGCTATTAAAATTAAATATGCCTCTAAATATGCTTCTATTGCAAATGCTTGGAAAAAATGGATTGGTGAAAACCAAGGATTGAAAAAATCCAATGCCATAGCCATCAAACAAAAACAAGAAAAAGAGTTTTTAGCAAGAGTGCAAAAAGCAGGAAAAACAAGTGAATATGGTAATTTGTTAGCTGATTTTGGAAACAAATACCAAGGGATAGCTCCCTATGCTTTGGCAAGAGATTATTTTATGGAAGTAGTGATGCGAAATAGCGAATTTATGAGCTTTGGATATCGCATTCACCAATTAGAACAAGTTTTGCAAAACAGAGGAGAACAAGCCTTTAATGACAGAAAAACTAACTTGTTAAAAACATTTGAAAGCTTGTTTAAAGACTACGACAAAAAAGTAGATGAAAAAGTTTTCGAGCAATTACTTCCTCTATATCTACAAAAGACTCCGAAACAATTTTTACCAACCGATGTAAAAATTGATTCGCAAACAAACATAGTAAAAACCTATTTTGAGCCATCATTATTACATGATTTGTCACAGTTGCAAAGCTTGTTACAATCTGATGCTATCGAATTTAAAAGTAAATTACAAAAGGATGTTGGTTACCAATTAATCAAACAAATTTCAGATGCCTATTTAAACAATGTAGTGCCAACTTATGAAGTATTAAATACAGAAATAGCTGCATTACAACGCACTTATATGAAAGGCATCTTAGAATTTAGTAAACCAGAAGATCGCATTTTTCCGGATGCCAATAGCACTTTACGAATTACTTATGGAAAAGTAAAAGGATATCAACCACAAGATGCCGTGACCTACCATCCGATAACTTATTTGGATGGTGTAATTGAAAAATATGTCCCAGGAGATTATGAATTTGACTTGCCAGCCAAACTAATAGATTTATATGAAAAGAAAGATTATGGAACTTATGCTGACAAAAACGGAAAACTTCCTGTCTGTTTTATTGCTACCAATCATACCACTGGTGGAAATTCTGGTAGCCCAGCAATAGATGCAAATGGTAACTTAATTGGTTTAAACTTTGACCGTGTTTGGGAAGGCACGATGAGTGACATTTATTATGACCCTAATATTTGTAGAAATATTATGGTAGATGCTCGTTACATTTTATTTGTAGTGGACAAATTTGCTGGTGCTAAACACTTAGTTGAAGAGATGAAATTGGTTTACAAGAAGCCCAAAGCGAAAAAGAAATCGAAAAGTAATAAAAAAGCGAAAACGTTATAGATTAATACCTTTGCAAAAGCCTTATTTTCAAAGGATTTCATGTATTTTTTTTTTTTTGAAAAAAGTGAATTAAAAATTTTGTCGAATAAAAAAATTTATATCTTTGCTACGAATTAATAATTAACCTTTTATAATTAAGTAAGATGAAAAAAGTAATTTTAAGTTTAGTATTGGTATCTGCTTTCGCAGTATCTTTCACTTCTTGTAAAGAAAAAGAAGCTGAAGTAGAAGAAGTTGTAGAAGAAGTTGTAGAAGAGCCTGTTGTAGAAGAAGCTGCACCAGTTGTTGATTCTGCTGCTACTGAAGCTCCTGCTGAAGCTGCTCCTGCTCAATAATTTACTGAGTACGACAAAAAAGAGTCCTGACAATGTCAGGATTTTTTTTTGCTCTTGAATTTGAATAAATATTTCTGCAATATTATTCTCCTATAGTTCATAACCCATTGGAAATTGCATTACCAATATTATTTACTTAATTAGAATCCTGCTGAACTTTAAAACTACCTAATCAAAAATCTCTTATGTTACCTTTTCAAAGAAGCGGAATATAGGATATAAACAAAATACATATAAAGAAAAAAGCTCCACTTTATGTGAAGCTTTCTGTACTCGAGGCGGGACTTGAACCCGCACAGCCATTCTGGCCACAGGATTTTAAGTCCTGCGTGTCTACCAATTCCACCACTCGAGCAGTAGAGCGAAAAACGGGATTCGAACCCGCGACCCTCACCTTGGCAAGGTGATGCTCTACCAACTGAGCTATTTTCGCAATTAAGGAAACTCCCTCAATTGGAGGTGTGCAAATGTAAGACTTTTTGCAAACATTGCAAGTGTTTTCGAAAAAAAATTATTTCTTTTCGAGCAATTTTTTTATCTCATGTAACTTCATCATCGCCTCTACAGGCGTAAGAATATTGATATCCAACGACATAATTTCATCACGTACTTCTTCCAATAAAGGATCATCTAATTGAAAAAAGCTCAATTGCATGTCGTTTTCTTTAGTTGCCAATCCTTTTTTGGTAGGATTCTCAGCTCTTTGCTCTAATTTCTTTAATATTTTTTGTGCTTTTTGCACCACCAAGTTAGGCATTCCGGCCATTTTGGCTACGTGTATTCCAAAACTATGTTCGCTACCTCCGGGAACTAATTTTCGTAAAAACAAAACCGTATCTTTTAATTCCTTTACCGAAACATTATAATTTTTAATTCGCTCAAATTGTTCGTGCATTTCATTTAGTTCATGGTAATGCGTAGCGAATAATGTAAGAGGTTGGTTAGGATGTTGGTGTAAATATTCTGCAATAGACCAAGCAATCGAAATTCCATCATACGTGCTAGTTCCTCTTCCAATTTCATCCAACAAAATCAAACTATTTGGGGACAAGTTATTTAATATAGCAGCAGTTTCGTTCATCTCTACCATAAACGTAGATTCTCCCATCGAAATATTATCACTTGCTCCAACTCGGGTAAAAATCTTGTCAATAACCCCAATTTTTGCTTCTTTGGCCGGAACAAAACTTCCAATTTGTGCCAACAAAACAATCAGTGCTGTTTGCCGTAAAATAGCCGACTTACCTGACATATTAGGCCCGGTAATCATAATAATTTGTTGGGAATCTTTATCTAAATACAAATCGTTGGCAATGTAATTTCCGGTAACTCCTAATTGCTTTTCAATTACCGGATGCCTTCCTTCTTTGATATCTAAAACAGGCTCTTTACACATTTGAGGAAGGTGGTAATTTTGCTCTTGAGCCAACAAAGCAAAACCAACCAAACAATCTAATTGAGCAATAATTTGGGCATTTTGTTGCACTTGTTGTATGTAAGTAGATACCCATGAAACTAATTCCTCATAAAGTTTCAATTCTAGTTGTTGAATTTTATCTTCTGCCCCTAAAATTTTGCTTTCATACTCTTTTAATTCTTCCGTTATATATCGTTCCGCATTAACCAACGTTTGTTTTCTGATCCAGTTTTCAGGCACTTTGTCTTTGTGCGTATTTCGCACTTCGATATAGTACCCAAATACATTATTAAACGCTACTTTTAAACTGGGTATTCCGGTGGTTGAACTTTCACGTTGTTCCAACTCTTCTAAATATTCTTTTCCGGAGAAAGCAATTTTTCGCAAAGCATCTAATTCCGGATGGATTCCGTGTGCAATTGCATTTCCTTTTTGAATGCTTACAGGAGCTTCGGGTTGCAAGGTTTGATGAATTTTTTGACGCAACAATTCACATTCATGTAATTGGTCACCAAATAACTGCAAAGCTTCTTGCTGGCTTTGTAATGCGGTTTTTTTTAGTGGACTTATTCTATCTAACGATGTTGCTAAAATAACTAACTCTCTCGGACTCACTTTTCGGGTGGCAACTTTAGAAATCAATCGTTCTAAATCGGAAATTTGTTGAATTTGCTGACTAAAAAAATGCAACTGCTCTTGGTTTTGCAAAAAATATTGCACCACCTGATGTCTGGCTTCGATTAAAGAAATATCTTTTAAAGGCAAAGCCAACCAACGTTTCAACATTCGGCTTCCCATAGGAGAAACCGTTTTGTCAATCACATCAATTAAAGTTACCGCATTGGGGTGCGGACTGTGAAATAACTCTAAATTACGAATGGTAAAGCGATCCATCCAAACATAAGCATCTTCAGCAATTCGGTGCAATTGGTTGATATGCTCCAAATGCTGGTGTTGGGTTTCCGATAAATAATACAAAATAGCACCCGCAGCTACTATGCCATCGGTTAGCTCCTCCACTCCAAAACCTCTTAAGGAATTGGTTTGGAAATGTTTGGTAAGTGCTTCTAAGGAATAATCGTATTGAAACACCCAATCTTCCAACATAAAATAATGTGCATCTTCTCCAAAAACTTCTTTAAATTGGTTTCGGTTGGGCTTGGCAATTAAAATTTCGCTGGGCTGAAAATTTTGCAATAATTTATCTATATAATCTTCTTTGCCTTGCGAAAGCAAAAACTCACCGGTAGAAACATCTAAAAATGCGACTCCGATTTGCTTTTTCCCGAAGTGAATACTTGCTAAAAAGTTGTTGCTCTTTTGCTGTAACACTTCATCATTCAAGGTAACTCCAGGAGTAACTAATTCGGTAACTCCACGTTTTACAATGGTTTTGGTCATTTTTGGATCTTCCAATTGATCACAAATAGCAACCCGTAAACCAGCTTTTACCAGCTTTGGTAAATAAGTATGCAAACTATGGTGTGGAAAACCAGCCAATGCCGTTTCACTTTCTGAGCCATTGCCTCTTTTGGTTAATACAATTCCTAAAATTTGAGAAGCTCGAATGGCATCCTGCCCAAAGGTTTCATAAAAATCTCCCACCCGAAACAACAAACAAGCATCTGGATATTTACTTTTGATGCTATTGTACTGTTTCATTAATGGTGTTTCTTTGGTCTCTTTGGCTTTACCACTCATACGGCATTATTTTTTTTGAAAAAAAAGTTGAATTTATCAATTGGTAAATATACATACTTCACTGAAATTTTATAAAACAATAAAACACCCTATTTTTGCAGCATGAGAAAATTAGCCACTTCCGAATTACCTCGATTAGAAATTGAGGCATTTAAACAAGCAACCAAAACTCCCATTAGAATTGTTTTAGACGACATAAGAAGTTTACATAACGTTGGATCGGTTTTTAGAACCTCGGATGCTTTTTTGATAGATAAAATTTATTTGTGTGGCATTACCGCAACCCCTCCAAATAAAGAAATTCACAAAACTGCATTAGGTGCAACCGAAACGGTAGCTTGGGAATATGTAAAAGACATCCATGACTTAATCCCGAAATTAAAGGAAGAAAACTGGCAAGTTTTTGCCGTGGAACAAGTAGAAAATGCCACTTTTTTACAACATTTTGAACCAAGCAAACCTTTGGCATTGGTGTTTGGTAATGAAGTAAAAGGGGTACAACAATCGGTCATTGAAATGTGTGACGGATGTTTAGAAATACCGCAATTGGGGCATAAACATTCTTTAAACATTTCAGTAAGTTGTGGCATTGTGGTTTGGGATTTGTTTCAAAAAATGGAACATTTAGGGTTAAATTCGTTAAATATCAAATAATTACCCTCAATTCATTTGGTTGTTAACGAGCAATTGTTACTTTTGCTTCGTCCTAAATTATTCGAGTATCTTTTATTTTTCATGAAGTATTTTTTAACCACCCTTTTCTTCGTTGCTTTTGTTTCCATTTCGTGGAAAATTTCAGAAAAAGAAACTACCAATCAACCAAAGTTTGCAATAGCCAAAAATACATCCATGTCTGTGATGGATATGGCTGACTCTTTGTACCAAGAAATTCAACCAGGTAAGTTCCAAATTCCTTCTTCTACTGCATTTATGCAAGCATTTCAAGGGTATTATGCGTTAAAAATGCAAGGAAAAATTCAAAAAGAAATTTTAACCATCGTTGATTTTAGTTTGTCATCTACCAAAAAACGTTTGTGGGTAATTGATATGAAAAACTCCCAAATATTATTTCAATCGTTGGTTGCACATGGCAAAAATTCAGGAGAAGAATTTGCCCAAAAATTTTCCAATATTGCCGAATCCTACCAAAGTAGTTTAGGTTTTTATTTAACTGGAGAAACTTACCAAGGAAAACACGGATTTTCGTTAAGATTAGATGGTTTAAATAAGGGAATCAATCACGCAGCAAGAGATAGAGCAATTGTAATACATGCAGCAGATTATGTTTCTGAAAAATTCATCCAACAACATGGCAGATTAGGCAGAAGTCAAGGTTGTCCGGCATTGCCAGCTGAAGTCAACCAATCGATTATTAATACCATTCACGGACAATCCGTAATGTATATTTATCATCCAAGCATTGCCACGAAACCTTTATACATGTTGCAAAGTTAGCATGTTACAAAAATGCTCTCTTAGTAGTTTCTTTCTTTGGTAAAGGTCTGTCCCAACCATAAATATCGTCTCTAAATTGCGGTTTCCCGTCTTGCATCCAAGCAGTCCAATACCACAAGTGCACCTGAATTTGTCTTTTTAAGTTAATTTGTGTAGTCTTTCCGCTAGCCAATATTTCTTCCAATTTTTCTTGGTTCCATTCCGCAATATCTTGTAATAAATAAGAAGTAAACTCTGTAGGATCTTGTACTCGCACACAACCTGAACTAAGTGATCGTTGGTCTAAACCAAAAGCATTTCGGGTATTGGTATCGTGTAAATACACCGAATGTTGGTTGGGAAACATGATTTTTACCAAACCCAGAGAATTGCTGTTTCCCGGACTTTGCACATATCTGTAACTTCTGAATTTAGAAGGGTTCCATTCCGAAGGAGGTACCCGATTACCTTGCCCGTCAAAAATTTGAATGTTCTTTCCTGCAAAATAACCTCTATTTTTAGAAGCAGCAGGCACCACATCTTCTTTTAAAATAGTTGGAGGAACCGTCCAAGTTGGGTTCCAAACCACATGGGTAATTTTGCTCGAAAGTACAGGAGTTTTTCTGCTTGGTTTTCCAACGATTACTCGATACTCTTTTTGAATTTCTCTGTTCTTCAGCATATATAATCTAAAGTCCGGAATATTCACAACCACATCTTCCTCTTGCAACAATGTATCAAACAATCGCCATCTTTCCATATTTAGGATAATTTGTTGAATTCGTTGCTCTTTGGTTTTATTCAATGCTTCTAAGGTTCTTTTTCCTGCTACTCCATCGTTCCCTAAACCGTGATGCAATTGAAACAGTTTGATAGCTTGGTACGTGATGGTATCCAAAACCGAAGAAATACTATCGTTTTTTGGAAGATAATTCCAATATTGCAGATTCTTTTTTAACAAAACAACCGATGCAGAAGTGTCAGAAAGCACTAATTTTTGGTCTGTTTTTATAGGGTAATGTTTGGCTTCCGGTAGATTTTTAACATAAGCTAACGCTTCTTTCAAAGAAGCATATACCGGATATTGTGGAGCTATTTTTTGCCATTGCAATTCGTATTGAACTGAAGGAATAAATCCCAACAAAACAGAAGCAATGGCAGGTTTTGGTTGCACCATGTCCCAATTTTTACCTAAAGATTTCCAATCGGTAGTTCCGTACTTAACTTTTTCGATGTAAGTTACTAAAGCTTTGGTTAATGAAATATCATACAAGAGCAAGTCGTTGGTAGAAAGTTGATGGAATTGATTTTCATCTACTATTATTTGGTTCCATTCTTCCGGAAAATCTTCGATGCCTTCTTCATGAATTTTTTGAAGTTTTTCAATAAAATCCGTTCTGCAATTAAACGCAGTCCAATAAGTTTTCCATTGATTTTTTCGATAAAAATCAAGTAACAAAGAATCTTTTTCCTGACCTAACCAAACGCTATCAACCGGAATTACCACTCCTTCGTTGGTTTTGGTGACTGTTAAATTTTGGGCAATTGGAGTTGTCTTTTTGGTTTCACAAGCAAAAAGAAGCATCCAAAAAGCAATAAAAATTATTTTAAAAAAGAATCGCATTAAAAATATCTTTACCTAAAGGTAAGAAATCTTGCTAAAATAATGCCAAGTTTACATTGTATTTATCCAACGGATGGCAAAACCATTTCATCGTACCTTAAAATGGTGGAATATCCTTTACTTGCAAAGTAGCTAGATGGGTTATTTTGACTAACCACAAGCACAAAATCACCTCCCCAAGCTCCTAAACTTTTGATCCCTCCTTCAAAGTCGGAAAAAAAAGTTTCTTGAATAGTAGGACTTTGCAATACATCACTCATTTTAACTTCGTGTTCACGGATTAATTGAAGAAACTCCTGCAGATCACTACACGCTAAAACCGCTTTGGTAATTCGGTTAATGGGCTGGATGGTTTTGGCCCAATCATGGTTTTTTCTAAGATATTTTTGGACTTCTCTTTGGCTATCTTGCTTTTGGTTTAAATGAACAAAATACAGGTATTTGCTAAATTTTGGTAGAAAGTTTACCCTCTTTACCAATGGATCTCCATCTAGCAATTGGTAAATAATAGGAACTTCGTTTTTGGCACAAGAAATGTCATAGCCACTGCCTCCAAAAGTAGCTTGTAACAAATCCCAAGCATCTATTTTTCTCCATTGGGCTAAGTTGTTAACTAATGTAGAAGACGTCCCTAATCCCCAATTTCTTGGAAATGTTAGTTTGGTATGCATTTTAAAACCTCCTTCCCAAGGAGATTCTTGATAACAAAATTGAAGCAATTGCAACAACCTACTTCTTACATCGGTTACAGGTTGGCTAGTGCCTTGAATTTGTGTCAAGGTAAAGATTTCTTGCACCCAAATATTTCCATTTTCCTCATAACCAATCCACTCGATATTGTTGGCAGATATTGGTTCTACCTCCAAACTTTGTCCGAATTTGGTTGGGACTGCCAAAGCCAAAGCACCGTCTAAAACAACATATTCTCCGGTTAGCAATAGTTTGCCATGACTGTAATAGGTGGTCATCTTAGGAATTTTTTCGCAAGTTTTCTAAAAAAGAAGCTACCGATGCATGGGTAATGGTGCTGTTTTGCACATAAGCCTGTACCGCTTTTCTTTCCTCCGGACTGGCATGGTACTGATTTAAGATGTTATTAAGGTGCATTTTCATGTGACCTTCTTGAATTCCTTTGGTAGTAAGCGAACGTAAAGCAGCAAAATTTTGAGCCAAACCTACGGTTGCAACAATTCGCATCAATTGTTCAGCCGAAGGTTTTTGCAAGATTTGCAAAGCAATTTTAACTAAAGGATGCAAAGAAGTTAGTCCTCCAACCGTTCCCAAAGCCAAAGGCACTTCTAACCAAAATCGAAAAATACCATTTTCGATACTTGCATGTGATAAACTGCTGTAAACACCATCTTTGCTTGCATAGGCATGTGCAGCAGCTTCTACTGCTCTAAAATCGTTTCCGGTAGCCAACACTACTGCATCAATTCCGTTCATAATGCCTTTGTTGTGTGTCACGGCTCTATAGGGTTCCACTTCGGCAATTTTAACCGCTGCTACCATTTTTTCAGCAAATTCTTGTGGGTTTTCAATACCTTTCTCCACTAAATCTTCTACTGGACAACTTACTTCTGCACGAACCACACAATTGGTAACATAGTTTGACAAAATACTCATGATTACCTGGATGGGTTGTTTCCCTTCAAACAAAGCAAAATGCTCTGCCTCTAGCAACATGGTTTTGGCAAACTGCTCTAAACAGGAATTGATAAAATTTGCTCCCATGCTATCTTTGGTATCAAAGGTGGCATGGAGCTGGTAATAATTAGGTATTTTATGATTTTGGTTTTTTAATTCGATGTTTAAAATTCCTCCCCCTCTTTTTTGCATATTTTGTGTAATATGCTGGGTGGTTTCGTGCAATTTAGGCAATAAAAACTGCCAAAACTCTTGTAATGCTTTGTTGGAGCCGTGGTACATAAAATGTACTTGACCAATCTTTTCAGTTCCTACAATCGTGGTTTTAAAACCACCTCTTTTGCTCCAATATTTGGCAGATTTGGCTGCTGCAGCAACTACCGAACTTTCTTCAATAGCCATTGGTACGGTAAAAAAAGTACCATCAATCAAAAAATTAGGAGCAATACCAAGAGGCAAATAAAAATTACTGATGGTGTTTTCGATAAACTCATCGTGTAAATTTTGTAAATCCTGATCGGCATTCCAATATTGCTGAATGATTTGTTTTGCTTGCTCAGGGTTAGAAAAATAGGTGTTACTCAACCATTGGATTTTTTCTTCTTTACTCCATTTAGAAAAACCCGAAACTTCGTTGCTCATTGTTGCTATTTTTAGAATGGCAAAGATACGTAAAAGTGTAAAGGCTGGAATTTAATTTCAAAAAGTAAAAAAGGAGTCGGCAATCAACCGACTCTTCCTTTTATTGAACACCTCCACCTATCGCTTTAAATAAATTCACTTGGTTTTGGGTTAAAGCGGTCATGGCATCTAGCCATTGTAGTTGCGATTGTAAGTAATTTTCTTGAGCAGTTATCACTTCCAAAAACGATGCTCTACCAGTAACAAATAACGCTTGCGAAGTTTGAATAGATTTTTTTAATACATCTACTTGTAATTTTCTTTCTTGTTTTAGTTCGGTAAAATATTTTTCTTTTTGCAACAAGCCGTAAACTTCGGTAAAAGCTTCAACTACTGTTTTTTGGTATTCCACATATGCTTTTTTTTGGTGAGCTTTGCTCATCATTAACTGCGATTTTAATGCTCTTCTGTTTAGCAATGGAGCAGATAAATTTGCAAACAACTCATTAGCTAACGACTCGGGAGTATCTAATAAAAATTGACTTCTGAATGAATGTAAACCAAAAGCAGCAGATAATTGCAAAGATGGATAAAACGCTGCTTGAGCAGCCCTTACATTGGCATTATTGGCATGCATTTCGTGTACACTTGCCTGAATATCCGGACGATTTTGCAACACAAAACTCGGAACAATGGTAGGTAAATTTTTGGTGAAAGTAACTGAACTTTCAATAGCGTTTCTTTCTACTGCTTGCGGAAACCTTCCACACAATATGTTGATTTGGTTTTCAGTTTCTAAAATTTCTGCTTTTACCTCTAAATACAATGCATTAACTTGATGCAATTGTGCTTGAATAAGTTCAATCCCCAATTCGTTGCTTCTTCCGTATTCTTTTTGCAATTTTACCGCTTCCAGAGCATTTTCGCGAATGTTTTTGTTTTCTTCTAAAATTTGTAACTCGTAATCTAAAATCATTAAGCGGTAATAATGATTGGCAACAGAGGCAACCATTTGGGTTTGAATAGCATTTCGGGCACTAGAAGAAGCCAAATATCTTTGCAATGCTCCCTTTTTTAGATTTCTCAATTTACCCCATACATCTACTTCCCACTGGGTAGATAAACCCAAATAATAATCAGGTACATTTGGTGCAGGTAATTTTTGTTCAGGAGTTAAATTGGTAGAAAATTGGGTGTCAAAATTTCCAACCCCATCAATAGTATAAGTTCCAAATCTGCGTTGTCCGGCTCTTACATTTGCATGAACTTCGGGTAACAATACTCCTTTAAAAAATCTGGTTTCCGCTACCGATTCTTGCAAGCGTTGTGTGGCTACTTGCACGTCAAAGTTATTTTGAACAGCCTCTTTTAATAAAGATTGCAACTTCGCATCGTTGTAATAATCTTTAATTAAAGGCAACGATTTTAAAGTGTCGTTAGAAATTTTAACTTCAGCAGATGGCCCAAATTGGTTTGGTTTGGCAAAGTCGTCTGGTTTTACCGAAGTAACTTTACATGATTGTAAGAATAACACTCCTACAATCCACAGGAAGATGTTTTTATAACTATGCATGATGCGTATGTTCATGAGGTTCATTTTTTAGAAATTTTTTATTTTTCTTCTTCTTTTTAACATCAGAAAACCAATAATATAATCCAGGAATTACCAAAACTCCGAAGATAGTACCGAACAACATTCCACCAGCAGCAGCCGAGCCAATGGTTCGGTTTCCGATAGAACCTGCTCCAGAGGCTATCATTAAAGGAATCAAACCTGCAGTAAATGCCAACGATGTCATCAAAATTGGTCGCAATCGAGCGGCTGCACCTTCTACTGAAGCCCTGAATATACTAGCACCCTCCTTTCGTTTTAAGTTAGCAAACTCAACAATCAAAATGGCGTTTTTACCTAGTAAACCGATGAGCATTACCATGGCAACTTGTGCATAAATATTATTTTCTAAGCCTAATAGCCAAAGGAATAAGAACGATCCGAAAACGCCAATTGGCAAAAACAACAATACGGGCAAAGGCAACAAAAAGCTTTCGTATTGTGCTGATAGCAATAAATAAACAAACAACAAACAAATAGAGAAAATAATGACCACTTGATTTCCGGAAGCAATTTCTTCACGTGTCATCCCCGACCATTCGTAATCATAGCCTCGAGGTAAAATTTCTTTGGCTGTTTCTTCAATTACTTTAATGGCATCGCCACTACTAAAACCATCTGCAGGTTCTCCATTTACCATGGCTGCATTGTACATGTTGTATCGAGTAATTTGTTCCGGACCAAATACTTTTTGTACTTTTAAAAATGCACTATACGGAACCATCTCTCCATTGGCATTTTTAATACGGAGCTTTAACAAATCTTCGGGCTGGGCTCTATACTCTGGTTTGGCTTGTACCATTACTTTATACATTAGCCCATAACGAATAAAGTTAGTAGCATAATAACTACCTATTAAGGTTTGTAGGTTAGACATGGCCATATCTACATTCACAAATCTTTTGGCAGCAGCTTGTTGATCAATTTCAATAAGATACTGCGGAAATGTAGGGTCGAAACTCGAGAAAATTTCTTTAATTTCAGGTTTTTCTCGAAGGGCAGCCACCCATTTATCTGTTATTTCAGCTAATTTTTTTAAATCCCCTGAACCTGATTTATCTAATACCCTTAATTCAAATCCATTCGCATTTCCAAATCCTGGAACCGCAGGTGGTGGAAAAAATTGAATATCCGCACCTTTGATGGCTCTGGTTTTTTCGATAAGTTCCGAAATAATTTCTTTATCAATTCTTTCTCTTTCGTCCCAAGGTTTCAAACTAATGGTACTCATCCCAAAAGATGCCCCTACACCATCTGTCATCATACTATAACCAGATAAACTGGAAACTGAGCTTACTTCTGGCACTTTCATGGCAACTTGGTCAATGGCATCCATTACAGCCTCGGTTCTTTCCACCGTAGCTCCTACAGGAGTAGTAACGTTAACATACACTGTTCCTTGGTCTTCTGTAGGAATAAATCCGGTGGGTAATACACTACCAATACCCCAAGTTCCAATAATAAACAAAACTAATATTCCGAAAGTTACAGTTCTTCTTGGAGCCAAAAACATGATGGTGCGTTTGTATTTTTTTTCCAAAGCATTGTATCGGTTATTAAAGCTGTTGAAAAAACGCTGCAATCTAGTTTCTGATGCACCATGATGCATTGGTTTTAACCACATGGCACAGAGAGCAGGAGTTAACGTAAGTGCATTGATTCCGGAAATCACAATAGAAATTGCCATGGTAATAGAAAACTGACGGTAAAATACCCCAACGGGACCTGATAAAAAGGCCACAGGAATAAAAACAGCCGACATTACCAAGGTAATGGCAATAATAGCTCCGGTAATCTCATCCATCGAGCGTTTGGTGGCTTCTTTGGCATCTAATCCTTCATCGTGCATTTTTACGTGCACGGCCTCTACGACGACTATTGCATTATCTACTACAATACCAATAGATAGTACCAATGCAAACAAGGTTAATAAGTTAATGGAGAAACCAAACAATTGCATAAAAGCAAAAGTTCCAATTAAAGAAACGGGTACGGCTAATACCGGTATAATGGTAGATCGAAAATCTTGCAAGAACAAGAAAACCACCAAGCTAACCAAAATAAATGCTTCGATTAATGTTTTGATTACCTCTGCAGTAGAGGCCTCTAAAAATTTAGAAACATCATAACTTATGGTATAGTCCATGCCTGGTGGAAACGACTTTTCTTTCATTTCTGCCAAAGCGGCTTTTACATCTTCAATTACTTTACTTGCGTTAGAGCCCGGACGTTGTTTTAAAACGATTGCAGCAGATGGTGTTGCGTTTTCTTTAGATGATACTTCATATTGAACCGAACCAAATTCAATATCAGCCACATCTTTTAAACGAAGTAATTCTCCGGTTTCGGTGGTTTTAACCACAATGTTTTCATATTGATTTTCTTGGGTTAACTTTCCGGTATATTTTAGCACATATTGCATGGCCTGTGACTTTCCGCCTGAACTTTCTCCTATTTTACCCGGTGCAGCTTCTACATTGTTGGCTTTTAATGCTTGAATCACATCTTCTGCAGAAAGTTCATACGCATCTAACCTATCTGGTTTTAACCAAACCCGCATGGCATAATCTCGATTGCCCATAATTTGGGCAAAACCAACGCCATCAATTCTTTTTAATGCTAATAAAACATTGATATCTGCAAAGTTATAAATGAATTTTTCATCCATGGTTGGGTCATCAGAACGAAGGTTGATGTACATCAACATACTATTGATTTCCTTTTCCGTTGATACCCCTGCTTTAATCACTTCCTCCGGTAACTCGTCTAAAACTGTTGCCACTCTATTTTGCACGTTTACTGCAGCCAAATCGGGATCGGTTCCAACTTTAAAGTAAATTTGAATCACACTAGTTCCATCGTTTCCGGAAACCGAAGTCATGTAAGTCATCCCTGGAACCCCATTAATGGCTCTTTCCAAAGGAGTAACCACCGCTTTGGCACAAACCTCCGCATTGGCTCCGGTATATTTGGTAACTACTGATACTGCGGGAGGAGCAATGTCAGGATACTGGGTAACTGGGAGCGAAACCAAAGCCAACAGCCCTAACAACACAAAAAACAAAGAAATAACCAGCGAAAGTACTGGTCGTTGGATAAACATACGAACCATGACCTATTGTTGGTTAATTTTTTTATTTAAAATGGCTTTTAACGAAACCTCTTTTGGTTGGATTAACATTCCTTCAGATACCCCTTGTACTCCTTCGTAAATAATTTTATCAGAAGTTTTTAAACCACCACTAATGGTATAAAAATGAGGCAAACGTTGGGCTACTTCAACCGATTGCATTTTGGCTCGGTTGTTTTTATCTAGCACATACACAAAAGTTCTGTCTTGAATTTCGAAGGTGGAAATTTGCGGAATCACCATGGCTTTTGGCAAATCTCTTTCCATTCTAATTTTACCACTTGCCCCATGTTTTAACACATTTTTTGGGTTGTCAAACTTGGCTCTTACTGAAAGATTTCCGGTTTCTTCATCAATTTGAGAGTCCATGGTTTGAATAGATCCAGAATAGGGATGGATGCTGTCATTCGCTAAAATTAACTGTACTGGCTTCCTGGTTTCTTTGGTCCAATCTGAGGCGAAATTTAAATATTGACGTTCAGAAACATCAAAATAAGCATAAACTGCATCCGACTGAGATAAAGTAGTTAATAGGGTACCTTCCGAAATTAAACTACCCATTTTGATAGGTAATTTTCCAATAAAGCCAGCAAAAGGAGCTCTGATTTCGGCATAAGATAACTTTAATTTTGCTTGGGCTTCTTCAGCTGCTGCCTCTGCTACTTTAGCTTTAGCTATTTGTACTTTATTTTTAGCAAATTCGAGTTCGATTTTAGAAACTATGTTTTTTTCTGCCAAACTTCTGGTGTTTTCCAACTCTAATTCGGTATTTCTTGCTTCTGCTTTAGCCATATTTAAAGTCGCATTTGCTTTGGCAGCTACTTCCTCTGCCTCTCTTTTGTTGATGGTAAATAAAAGTTGCCCTTCTCGAACAAAAACTCCTTCATCTACAAAAACTTTCTCTAAAAACCCATTGGCTTTGGTTCTAATTTCAATATGCTTTACAGCTTCCACTTCTACAACAAAGTCAAGATATACACTAGTATCAATAATTTCTGGTGTAACCACTTCAAAAGGTTCTCCTGTTACATTTTTTTCATTTTTTGCACAGGAAAACAGCAAAACGGAAAATAAGGTTATTCCGAAAACAGTAATTTTCATTTGGATGAATTTTAAAAAATAAATAAAATGGAATCCTTGCGTATGTGATACAAGGAGGTAAAAAATTATTAGAAAATGTAGTTTGTTAAGCCCTTGGAGGTGGACCAATGTGCTCTAAATAAATAGAGGCTACTTCGATGTTTTTTTTGATGAAAGAAGGTTTTGAAATAAATTCTTCTGGCTTTTCTGGTATTTTAACCGGTAATACTACCTCATGATAAGAAACCTCTATTAAGATTTCTGAATCATTAACCAAATTATCTTCCATTGGACAAGTGTTTTCAACCATATCATACCAGTCGTCCGATTGTTGTAAAAACTCAATCGTATCAAATTGCTGTATATTAAAAGCAATATACAAACAAAGCAATGTTCGAAAAAAAAGAAGTACACGATTGTTTTCCAACGGAAATTAAGTTTTAAAAACGTTGCAAAGGTACTTATTTAAAACGCACTTCCAACAGTTTTTAGGTTTCTTTAATAGCTGCAAATTAGTTTACTCTCCTATCAACACCCCAGAAACATTCCACGAACTAAAACTTGATCCTTCCGGAGCACCTTGCGGAATTTTAACCTGCACTCGATGATTACCCGCAGGCAAATCTCCTAATTCGATAAAAATAGGATTGGTTACGGTACCCGGACACCAATTTGAACGACTGTAATCAGATGAGGACAAACCATTGCCAAAATTTCCCGATGCGGGATTGTATAAACGATAAGAGCCACAATCCATCCTCCAAGGGGTAAAGGCATGAACTTTTTGTTCATTCCAATAAATGGTATTGGTTTTTGGCACGAACTCATCTCCGGCACCCCAGCCACCATGACCGGTAGTGATGTATCGTAATCGAGCATTTTTTAATGGCTTTTCAAGCGTAAAAGTTAGCTCTAAACCTTTGTTGTGGTTAAACATGGTGCCATATTCTTGCCCTCCCATTTCCATCACATTGGTGGTATTAAATAATGGAATTACTTGATTACTTGGAATAGTAGCTCCCTCGCCATCGTGAATGGTTATTTCTAATGAAATTTGGTATCCTCCTTTGTCGTAATTTCCAATAAATGCACCAATCCATACTTCTTGGTTGTTCAAAGCCGGGTGTAACTCAGAAATTTCTTGACGAAACGACACTTTTTCATGCCATTGTTTGTCTTTCAATTCTAAATAATTGTATTGTTTGATGCCAAAAGGTGTAAAAAATCGCATCAACTCTACCAATGGTTTGTAAGTTTCGGTTGCCACTACTCCTTGGTATTTTTTGCCGTTTCCATTTTCATACACTGGTAGTTGGTTCATCCCTTTTTGCATTCCGTCTAAAAAAGATATAGGCTTTCCTTGCGGAATCATAAATACCGATCCGGTTCGATCGTAGGCATCTCCTGTAGAAATCTGTTGTAATTCCACAAAAATGGTATTTCCAGGTTCAATCTTAGGTAAAGATACTTTTCGTAAAATTACCGTTCCGTTGGCAAAACGTAAAATACTATCGTTGGATTTTGCTGCATCAGAAAAATGGATGGTTTCTTTATCAAAAACAGATATGGTAGTAAATCTACTTTTCCATAGGGCATCACGATAATCTATTATGGAAGTTTTCGAAACATTGGGAACTTCTCCATTTTTCGGGAATTCCTTTATTTTTTCCACTTTAGTTGCTGTAATGGCAAAATTCCCGTTACGAACCATTTCTAACACCAATCCTAATGATTGCCCTAATACGGTTGGAGCAGCTTTTATTTTTGCCTCATTTGTTACCCATAATTCCAAAGTATTTGAATTGATGATGGTTTTGGCTTTTTTACATTCGTATCCTAAAATTTTCTTGGTTTCGTTGGTCCATTCAAAGTTTTGTTTGGCAATGGCTTCTTCATCAAACATAGCTACTTGTTTGCCATGTTTTAAAGTTGCTACTTGTACATAACTTTGTTTGGTAGGTTGCACATATATTTGCTCAAAGGGAACTTTTGCAACCCCTTGCATCATTTTTTGGGAAGTAATCCAAACTTTATCAGAAGAGGCAAAAACCAAAATAGGATCTTGGTTTTCGATCATTTTACCATGCGAACTTCGTTGGTAAGTAATTTGAAAGTTTTGTGAAAACCCAAAAGAGGTGATGAAAAAAATTCCGAAAATTAAGTTACGAAGCATCTTTTTTTTGATTTAAAATTAAACATTTACCATCGGTAGTTGATCATCTTTTTTACCTTATGATACAATTCCGGAAATTCTTCTTGAAATTTCTCAGGAGTTTCAAAAAAGTGTTCTAACAACACGGCAACAAATTCAAACGAGTTGGTGTATGCATAAATTCGAAAGTAATTTGATTCGATTAATTTTTGATGATGAATGGGTTGCATCACATATTTCTTGATTTTTTTATACATATCTGCAAAAATAATGGCACTAGAGTCTTGACTTTTTAAACCGTGAAAATGATATGCATGAGCAAACTCGTGAAACCCCAAATGTAAATTATCATTTTTGGTAGAAAAGCCATGTACAAAATCTTCCCATGAAAAAACAATTGCTTTCATCCTGGGATTGAACTCGCCTTTGTGCCAATTGTTACCTGAGGTAGAATAATAAGCCGTTGGAAACACAATGATTTTGTCAAAAGAAGCAATTAAATAATTTCTCATTCCGAACGACAAAAGCACTGCTGTACCTGCTATCATTACTTTCATCTCCTCGGTTATTACCAACTCCTCTCTACCTATAAAGGCATAATGCTGTATAAATCTTGCCACACGATGTTCAAAGTGTTTTTGATCTTTTTTAGGTCTTTTTTGAAGTACTGGAAAATGTTGTCGTAAGTAAAAGCTTTGTTGTGGAGTTAGCTTTTTGGTTTTCCAGTACCAATGCACATAAACCGGACGATTAAAAAACAACACCGAAGCACTGTCTGCCATAAAAAAAATAAACAGTCCTGCTAAGAAAATACAGGTAATGATAACAATGAAAAAGTCCAAATTGCAAAAATTTTACGGAAGATACTATTTTTATTCTTAATTGGTTTCCCACTAAGTTTGCTTTTTTAAATATATTAACACAAATAAAAAGCCTGTAAATCCCTGTAAACTGAACACCAAATGAGGAGACTGTAATAAAACACAGAGAATCCTTGTTAAATTATTTTTTAAAGCACTAATAAAAAAATAAAGGTAACACTCAAAATGCCAATTACTTTCAGGTTTATTTGCACAAAATGGAGACGAATGAAAAAACGATTTCGGAAGATGTTTCAATTTTTTTTAGTAACATTGAAAGTTTTTTCAACCATAACTACGTACGAATCCTATGAACAAAAAAACAACACTCCTGCTTTGGAGTATTTTCGGACTTTGGTCTGCCTTATTACTGGCACAAAAAAACATTACGGTAGAAGAAATATACAACGGCACTTTCCGAACCAAAAACATGGAACAACTCCATTCCATGAAAAACTCCAACCAATATACTGTATTGCAATTTGACCGAAACAGCAGAAGCAGCAAAATTGTGTTGTTTGATTTTGCAACCTTAAAAGAAGTGAAAACTTTGGTTGACACCAAAAACTTTTCTGAACTTAAAGGTATAGATGCTTACACCTTTAACCCCTCCGAAACTGGAGTTTTAATTGCCAACAATACCGAATCTATTTACCGTCATTCTTCCGTAGCAGATTATTTTTACATCGATTTGGCTACCCAAAAAATAGAAAAAATTGCAGCTTACAAAATTCAAGAACCAACTTTTTCACCAGATGGTACCAAAATAGCTTATGCTTATCAAAACAATTTGTATTGGTTTGATTTAAACACCAAACAAACTACTGCAATTACCACCAATGGCAAGAAAAATCATTTAATTAATGGAATCACCGATTGGGTGTATGAAGAAGAATTTGGTTACGTAAGAGCCTTTCAGTGGAGCAATAATAGCCAACATTTGGCATACATTAGTTTTGACGAAACGGAAGTACCTGAATTTTCGATGGATGTTTATGGTACCGGATTATACCCAACCCAAGAGGTGTTTAAATACCCGAAAGCAGGAGAGAAAAATGCCATAGTTAGTTTGCAATTGTTTACTTTGGCAAACCAACAAACCAAAAAAATTCCGTTAACCAACGAGTCCGACTATTACATTGCTCGTTTACAAGCTACTAACCAACCGGAACAATGGGTAATGCAAGTTTTAAATCGTCACCAAACCCAACTAAAATTGGTTGCTGTACAAGCCAATGGCAGCACCAAAGTTTTACATACCGAAACGGATAAAGCGTATGTAGATGTACATGATTACTTGACTTTTTTACCAGATCATAGCTTTATATGGGCTTCTGAAAAAGATGGCTGGATGCATTTGTACCACCACGATGCCAACGGAAAACTCCACAAACAAATTACCAAAGGAAATTGGGATGTGACCGATTATTATGGATATGATGCGAAAAGCAAAGCTATTTTTTACCAATCCGTAGAAAGAGGTTCTACCAAACGACATGTATATGCCATTGGAATGGATGGCAAGAAAAAACGTTTGTTAACCCCAAAAACAGGGAACAATAAAGCCAAGTTTAGTCCTAATTTTAGCCACTTTATCTGGACACATTCAAGTGCCACCGAACCTACCAATTTTGCTTTGGTTGATACCAAATCGGGTAAATTGATCCAAACTATTGTAGAGAATTCTGATTTAACTCAAAAATTGCAAGCCTATCAGCTTCCTGTTAAAGAATTTATTACGGTTAACAATGCGTTAGGCCAACCGATGAATGCTTACATTATCAAACCAAAAGATTTTAATCCAAACAAGAAATATCCGTTGTTGTTGTTTCAGTATAGTGGTCCGGGTTCGCAACAAGTAAATGACCAATGGTTGAATAGCAATGATTATTGGCACATGATGTTAACCCAAAAGGGATATATTGTTGCATGTGTAGATGGCAGAGGTACCGGATATTTGGGGAGAGACTTTAAAAAAGTAACCCAATTACAGTTAGGAAAATACGAAGTGGAAGACCAAATTTTTGCAGCCAAATATTTTGGTAACCAATCCTACATTGATGCAAGCAGAATTGGTATTTGGGGATGGAGTTATGGTGGCTTTATGAGCAGCAATTGTTTGTTGCAAGGAAATGACGTGTTTAAAATGGCAATTGCAGTTGCTCCGGTAACCAATTGGAGATTTTACGACACTATTTACACCGAGCGTTATATGCAAACTCCACAGGAAAACGCATCGGGATATGACGATAATTCCCCTATCAATCATGTACAAAAGTTAAAAGGAAAATACTTAATTATTCACGGAACTGCGGATGATAACGTACACGTGCAAAATGCCATGCGAATGATCAGAGCTTTGCAACTTGCCGGAAAAGATTTTGACCAAGCCATTTATCCAGATACCAACCACGGGATTTATGGTGGAAAAATTCGGATTCAATTGTACCAAAAAATGACCGATTACATTTTAACCAACTTATAAAACTAACCAATAACCAACTTATGTTTACAATTAACCAACCTAAATCCGTAGAAGAAATTCAAAACTTCGAAGGAAAATATCCCAAGCAATTGTGGTATTTATTTTTTAGCGAAATGTGGGAACGCTTTTGCTTTTATGGGATGCGAGGCATGCTTACTTTTTTTATGGTGCAACAGTTATTTATGAAAGAAGAAGATGCCAATTTACAATACGGTGCTACCCAAGCTTTTGTTTATGCATTTACCTTTATTGGTGGTTTGTTTGCAGATAAAATTTTAGGATATCGAAAATCCTTATTTTGGGGAGGTTTAATGATGATCATAGGTAGTGCCATTTTGGCAACCGATCCAAAAGAATTTTTCTTTCTAGGAATCTCCTTTACGGTGATAGGAACAGGTTTTTTTAAACCGAATATTTCTACCATGGTTGGTACTTTATACAAAGCCAATGACTCCAGAAGAGATGCAGGTTTTTCCTTGTTTTATTCCGGCATCAATATTGGTGCTTTGTTAGGAGGTTATGCCTGTATTTGGGTAGGAAAAAATTATTCCTGGAACTTAGCTTTTGGATTAGCAGGAATTGTAATGACCATAAGTTTACTTACGTTTTTATTTGCCCAAAAATCATTGGCAACAATCGGACTTTCTCCACTTTTAAATTTAGAGAAAACCAAAAGAAAAACCTATGAAGTACTCACCTATGCTGGTACTTTATTAGCTATTCCACTAATCATGGCTATGGTATCAAAACCAGAATATACCGATTATTTTATGTACACTATCGGGCCTTTGACCTTGCTGTATCTAATTTGGGAAATGCGAAATTTTTCGTTTGCAGAAAATAAAAAACTTATTGCTGCATTAATATTTATCGTATTTTCTGTTTTGTTTTGGGCATTTTTTGAACAAAGCGGAGGTTCGTTAAGCTTGTTTGCTGCAAATAACTTAGACAATAAAATTCTGGGAATTACTTTTGATCCAAATGGAGTAAACAATGCCTCCAATAGTTTATTTGTAATCATTTTTGCTCCAATATTGGGGATTTTATGGATTTGGTTAAGCAATCGCAAAAAAGAACCTAATACCGTTGTAAAATTTGGTTTAGGATTTTTGTTTTTAGCTTTGGCATTTTATACTTTTTATGCTACTAGATACTTTGCTACTGTAGAGGGAATGACTTCTTTAGAAATTTTTACTATTGCTTACTTTGTAATTACGATTGGTGAACTTTGCTTATCTCCAATCGGACTTTCTATCATGACCAAATTATCTCCTGCCAAACTACAAGGTGTGATGATGGGTATGTGGTTTTTGGCAAGTGCTTACGGACAATATGTAGCTGGAATTTTAGGAGCAGGAATGGCAAAAGACAACGAAAATGCTACCAAAGCAGAAAAATTAATTGCCTATACCGATGGCTACCATCAATTGGCCATTTATGCTTTAATTGCCGGTATAGTTTTAATTGCCATTTCGCCTTTGGTTAAAAAATTAATGCAAGAAATAAAATAACAAAATCATGAGTCAAAACACCACCGATCAATATTTTCAAAGTACCGTTTTAGGACACCCAAGCGGCTTATTTGTTTTATTTTTTACCGAAATGTGGGAGCGTTTTTCCTTTTACGGAATGCGATCTTTATTGGTTTTATTTTTAACTTCTAGCTTGCTAAGCGGTGGTTGGGAATGGGAACGCGAACAAGCCATGGCTTTATTTGGTTCGTATGTTGGATTGGTGTATTTATCCACGATGTTAGGAGGCTATTTTGCAGATAAAAAAATTGGCTACCGAAATGCCGTTTTGGTTGGGGCATTGCTCATGACTTTAGGACACGGAAGTATGGCCATCGAAACGCCTTTCTTTATTTATTTAGGACTGATTTTGTTGGTTTTTGGTAACGGCTTTTTCAAACCTAACATGACTTCCATTATTTCAGAAATGTACAAAGACCGTTCAGAAAAGAAAGATGGTGCGTACACCATTTTTTATATGGGAGTAAATTCTGGTGCATTTTTCGGGATTTTATTATGCGGTTATTTGGGTGAAAAAGTAGGCTGGAGCTGGGGCTTTGGCTTGGCAGGGATTTTCATGTTGTTTGGCTTAATTCAGTTTTGGTTGGCACAAAATATTTTTGGAGATATTGGTTTAAAACCAGTTAAAAAAGAAATCGTTGCTTCTGCTTCAGAAGATGACAAAGAAAATCCTTTTCCAGTTTGGCAATTAGGCTTGATTGGTTTGATGGTAGTTTTAGGATTGTTGTGGATTATTTTCGAACCTGCTAAAATTATTTCAAAAGGAGCAGTAGATATTTTTAATTGGAGTTTGCTTGGATTGGAAGGAAACAATTTTACCATCATTGCAGCTTTGGTATTGTTTGTGTTGTTGTTAATTTATCGTTTAACGCAATATGCTGCTGTAACAAGAGACAAACTAATTGCAGTTTCTTTCTTTGCCTTTTTAACTGCGTTTTTCTGGGCTATTTTTGAACAATCTCCGGGAACATTAACCATTTTTGCCAACGATTACACCAACCGGGTATTGGAAGGAAATGCAGGATTGATTTTTAAAATCGTCAATGCATTAATGACCATTGTTCCGTTAGGAATCATTACTTGGGTGTTGTATTTGTTGTTTCAACAAACCTTTGCCAAATACAAATATTCTAATTTGGTTTTGGCAACCAGTTTTGTAATTGTTTGGAGTATTGCTATTTGGATGTTATACGACCAAAACAAAGAAGCAACTTTAGAAGTTCCTGCTTCGTGGTTTGGGGTGTTAAACTCGTTATTTATCATTTCTCTCGCACCATTGTTTTCTAAATGGTGGGAAAGTAAATACAGCCCGAATGCCAATGGTAAATTTGCTGTTGGGATGACATTATTAGCAATCGGAATGGCGTGTGTTGCTTTTGGAGCCAGTGGCATTGAACCAGGTGCCAAAACTGCTTCTGTAAGTATGATTTGGCTGATTTTAGTGTACTTTTTCCACACCATGGGTGAATTGTGTATTTCACCAGTTGGTTTGTCATATGTTAGTAAATTGGTTCCAGCCAGAATGATTGCTGTGATGTTTGGTATTTGGTATTTGGCTGTTGCAATCGGAATGAAAGGTGCCGCAAAATTTGGGGAGAATATCGATAAAATTGCCGATGAAAAAGGAATCAGTTATTTCTTTTGGATGCTTACGTTTGTGGCATTAGGAGTTGCATTGATAAGTTTACTGTTCCGTCCGATAATCAAAAAACTCATGCACGGAGTAAAATAAATTGGCAAGGTAATTGTTTGCAAAGCAAGCGTTAAGATAATTTAAAAAGAAACGGTGAAATAAAACAAGTAAGTTAATTTTACCATCAAATTTAAAAACACTAAATATGAAAAAGTTCTTATTAATAGTAAGTCTTGCTTTTACCGCAATGACATTTGCACAAGACGCAAAAATCAATTGGTTGACTTTGGACCAAGCGTTGGAAATGCAACAAAAAAATCCGAAGCCTATTTTTATGGATATTTATACCGAATGGTGTGGACCTTGTAAAATGTTAGATAAAAACACTTTTTCAGACCCAGCGGTAATTGCTGAAATCAATAGCAAATACTACGCAGTAAAATTTAATGGCGAGGGCAATGAAGTGGTGCACTACAAAGGCGAAACTTTTTCCAATCCTGGATACGATCCTAACAAAAAAACTAGTAGAAACAGCATGCACGAATTCACCAAAAAAATGGAAGTAAAAGGCTATCCATCTATGTATATTTTGGATGAAAATGGCAACGAACAAAAACTAATTTTAGGATATTACAAACCTGAAGAATTGCTCAACGAATTGAAATCGTAATGCGACCATTATTTTATTTTTGGTGGTTGGCACTATTTGCCTTTCCACTAAAAGCTCAAGAAATTACTTGGCAAACCGATGCAAATGCTACCATACAACAATCGTTACAAACCGGAAAACCAATTTTAATGTTTTTTACGGGTAGCGATTGGTGTGGATGGTGCATCAAATTACAAAAGGAAGTATTTACCACCGATGCTTTTAAACAATGGGTAGCCGATAAATATTTGCTATTGGAATTAGACTTTCCGAAAAGAAAAAAATTAGACCCTAACCAAGCAGCACAAAACAACCATTTGCAACAAATTTTTCAGGTAAGAGGCTATCCAACCGTATTTTTGGTACAACCCGATCAAAAAGAAAACAACATCAACCTGCAACCACTTGCCCGAACAGGATATGTTGCCGGTGGCCCCGAAAAATGGATTGAATCGGTAGAGAAGTTTTTAAAGAGCAACTAGTTTTAAAATTGATTTTTTGTCGAGTAAAAAAAACAAATACAGCACCAGAAAGAATAAGGTTTGATATAAGCATATCAAAAAGAGGTAATGTGGTCAAAAATAGTTGGTGATTTTTTAAATTTGATTCATTAAATTACCGCATCAAACTGAAGAGGACATTGGCTCTGCTGAGGAGCAACCAATTAGCAATAAGTTTGACACATATACGAA
>Ga0208243_1000084_pt1 | contig 93880 bp, 80 predicted proteins | sample Subbio2Aug_QV12A_FD_184826 | JGI IMG/M metagenome (GOLD analysis project Ga0208243, IMG submission 184826) | Serpentinite rock and fluid subsurface biosphere microbial communities from McLaughlin Reserve, California, USA - CR12Aug_QV12A (SPAdes) | ecosystem: Environmental > Terrestrial > Deep... | reverse complement strand
TGGCAAAGGTGGAGAGGGAGGATCTGGAGGCCAAAAGGGAAGCGGTGCAAGTGTTGGTATTGGAGAGGTTGGTAAAGGTGGTGATGGTGCACCTGGTGGTAAAGGAGGGAATGGGGGAGATGGTAGTGCAGGTAGTGGCGGATCTTCCATCGCATTGGTTTTGCAATCAGTTTCTGGTTTAACTGCAAATCAAAATCACTTCCAAACAGGAACAGCTGGCAATGGTGGGTCAGCTCGCAATTCCCATTCGGGGAACGGAGGCCATTCCATCGGTGTTTATTCAACCAATGGTAATACCTACACACTTAATGGTTCTGTATTCCAATTAGGTAATGAAGGAAGTGCTGGTTCCATCACTGGATCCGGCATGCAGTCATCTTTTGGTCAAAAGAAAAATCTGAGTTGGGAATAAAAAGGAAGTACGATTAATCGAGGAACATTTAAGGTTCCTCGAAGCCAGGTCTCGTCTTAACTTCTAAGAAGCCTTCCTCTGCCGGATAATTGAGATATCTAGATAATGTTACAATTCTGCCATTACAAACATTCCGATACTGAATATTAAAATCAAATAAAACATTTGGTGGAGGTGAAACTGAAACGTTTGTTTCATAGTAAACTGATTTTATGCGTCCATCACTGCCTCTTAAGCGGAATGTCACTTCTTGTAATTCATTCAATCCGTTTCCATAACTCAAATCATCTAATCCAGTAAACCGAGTACCATCTGTAGGAGATAAGATATTCCCTCGAAATTCATCAAAGAATGGTATGTATGTAATTTTCGGAAAAAATTCTAATACGTTTGTCGTAGTTGAACCAACAAACTGATTCCAAATAAAATTCCCATTCCAATCAAATTTTAAGAAGATATGATTTCGATAATTTCCTGATGGATAAAATTGATAACCATGTATAGGGTTTCCAAATCCTCCTGCTGAATTTCCAGAAGCGTAAATACCATCTACTCCGCCTGTTAATGTATTAATGTCGCCAAGATTGAACGATGTGCTTGAATTTCCTAAGTAAGTTACATTTTGGATCGAATGATTGTTTATCGATAGGTTCGCAAGAACGATTCTGGAATAAGAAGGTAACGGATGTCCTGGAAATCCGTTAAAGTTATCTTGTGCTGAACCCCCTATTAAAATATTATTATTTGGCCCTAGTTCTGCAGTTGATATTTCTACACTACTAACGGAAGGTAAATATGTTTGAGAAATGGGTGTACCATCTGAATTTAAAATTGCCCATCCAATCTCTCTTTGTCCAACATTCGTTCCATCCGACGCAACTTTTGTGCTTGGGAATTCAATAAATCCTGTTGAGTCAGGTGTATTGGAAGAATTTGTATTATGGATAAAAAATAAATGGATTTGGTCGTTTTTATCTACTACGAGAGCAAATTTATTTAGAAGGAAAGAATTCACTGGTAAATCTAGATAAGTATGCCAAATACGATTACCTTTCTGATTGTATCTTGCTACCAAAAAGGAATCTGTATTTGCTTTGCCAGAGATTGGTGTGCCTTGTGTCCCATTCACGTTGGTATAAACAACAATGTCTCCGTTAGACATTTCTCTTACTGGAGCAAAATTTACTTCTTCAGAAGTAGAAGTAGTTGGCCCTAAATAATCGAGCCATTCAATTTCCAATGTCCTTCCATTCAAAATAAAGAAAATGACATTCATCGTTGTTCCTAGTGTGCCTGAGTATGAATACTGAATACCACCAGTACGTCCCTTCCAAGTTACATCTTCAAAAACACCTGCAGTGACTGCTAAATTTCCATTCTTCAGTAATTCGAGGGAATACGGAAATACCTTATAACTTCCACTTCCCAATCGAACTGATCCTCTTGTATTCGGATCACATAACGTTTTTAAGTATTCATTCCATAATGCTGTTTCAAAATAACTTCTGGATCTAGGATCACTAGGATTGTTTAAATTTAATTTACAATTTGTGATCGTTATCATCAAAAGTGAGAGATGCATGAGTAATGAAATGAGAGTATAAAATTTAGACAAAAAATTCATGAATTGAGCCATTGCCAAACTCGAATGTGAGTTGGAATTTGTTTGTTTTATTAGACATGTAACCAATAAAATTACTAGATTGGTACTCAAGTTTTTTTAGAATTCAATTGATGAAAATCCATTGTTTCCTACGTTCATCTCCTAGTGGAAAATCACTACAACATTCGCCTTACATGTATCCTGCGCCAGCGATTGCAGCGGAAATCCTTTTGTGAAACAAAAGATTGGAGCGTAAAGCGCGGTCTTGATAGAATGAATTTGGATTGTTCCATCCAATGGAGGCGCCCTTTTGGCAAAGGATGAGTCGATGAATTGGAAACGGTGTTTGAAATGGATTATACCAAAAGGGAAATGGCTTTTTGGTATATGGAATCATACTCTTTTTTTCGTTTGGTCCATGTCCAGTCCAGTTGCATGATGTTTTGAACAACTTGCTTTTTTTCTTCTGACTGGAACAAATCTTTAGCTCGTTCTAAGGCATATCCCAGCGAACCCGCGTCATTCGGTTCAAAGACAATTCCTGTTTTGAATTTGATATCATTCGATTCCTCAACTGTATCTTTTAAACCACCCACACGCGAAACAATCGGAATGGTTCCGTACACATGGCTATACATTTGGTTGAGGCCACAAGGTTCAAAGAGTGATGGCATGAGAAAAAAATCACTCGCTGCTTCTATTTTGTGAGCAAGCGATTCATTGTAACCTCGGTAAAAATAAAACACATCTGGCATCACATCTGATAAATGGAAAAATGCTTTTTCCGTTTCTGCATCTCCAGAGCCGAGAACCACATAACGGTGGGGAAGGTGGCATCTTTCTAGGAAAGCTTGTAGGAAAGTTGGAAATCCTTTTTGGTAGGTAAGCCGACCGATGAGTCCTATGAGTGGAACTTCCAATGGCAAATGGGGCCTTCCAATTTCTCGGTAGAGTTCTTTTTTGTTTTTCTCTTTCCCTTCCTTCCAATTGGTTACAGAGTAGGTTTGGAAAATTCGTTTGTCAGACTTTGGATTCCATTCGTCGGCATCGATCCCATTTAAAATTCCTGTATAATCGAATCCTCTTTTTTGTAAGGCATAACTGAGGCCAAATCCATTGGGTTCCCGTAAGGTTTCTTCTTTGTAACCTGGGCTTACTGTTGTGATTTGCCCTGCAGACAAAATCCCTGCCTTCATATAATTGCATTTATCATTATGGTCGAAGGGACTTGTCACCAATCGAAAGGGATCTTCTTTTAAAAAACCTGTCATCCAAAATGGATGGTCCCCTTGGTAAGCTAGGTTGTGGATGGTAAAAACAGAAGGAACAGAATGGCTCGAATTTTTTTGTAAGGCGAGAGACATTGCCGTATGCCAATCATGGGCATGGAAAACATCTACTTGTAAGATTTGGCTTAGCGCATAACAAGCGTAGGAAAAAATGGCAAAACGGTAATGTTCGTCAGTTGTTCCATAAATGGAATCCAAACTCCGAAACAATTCTGAATCAAAAAAATACAATTTGATTCCGGATTCATCTGCTTCTCGGAACCTTGCTTTTGTGAGTAAACTCACTGCAACCGTTTCCTCTTTTGCATCTTCGGTGAGGATGGACTTATATTCTTTGCCGGTCCAATTTGGTTCTTTCCCCATCGATCCAATCAGAGGTAATGCGACATAAACTTTTTCTGTCTTTTCCTGTTCCTTCGTTAGGGAGGCGAGCATGTCCGCAAGTCCACCCATCTTGATGTAGGGAAAATATTCTGCGGATGCGTGGAGAATCTTCATTTTCTGTTATTGACACCGACTCGCAAAGTAAGAAGCTAGAAAAACACAAAGTGAAATCGAGGAGAGATCCATGTCAGTATCTACTAATCTAAAAGGCCTTGCTGAACTCGGCCTAAAACCGTCCGAAGTCTTCCATAACTTATCATACGAAGAAATTTACCAGCACGAATTGAATAACAAAGAAGGTGTTACTTCTGATAATGGAACGATGATGGTGGATACCGGGATTTTTACGGGTCGTTCCCCTAAAGACAAATACTTTGTCGATGAACCTTCTTCCCAAAACAACATTTGGTGGGGACCAGTTAACACAAAGGTTTCCGAAGCGATTTTTAATGAACTCTACGCAGAAGTAACGAAATTCCTCGATAACAAAAAATTATACGTATTTGATGGCCACGCAGGAACCAACGACGACACACGAATCTCTCTCCGTGTGGTCACAGAAAGAGCTTGGCAACACCACTTTTGCACCAACATGTTCCTTCGCCCAACCAAAGAAGAACTCGCGAAACTCAACCCAGAGTTTACCATCATCAATGCTTCTGGTTACAAAAACGCAAAATACAAAGAACACGGCCTCAATTCTGAAGTGTTTGTGATCTTCCACTTAGCTAAAAAAATCTGTATCATCGGTGGAACGGAATACGGTGGGGAAATGAAAAAAGGGATTTTCTCTGTCATGAACTACTACCTCCCACTGAAGAATGTTCTCACAATGCACTGCTCTGCAAACGTTGGTAAAGACGGAGACAGCGCTCTTTTCTTTGGTCTTTCTGGAACAGGAAAAACAACTTTATCCACAGACCCAAATCGTAAACTCATCGGTGATGACGAACATGGTTGGGACGACAATGGAATCTTCAACATTGAAGGTGGTTGTTACGCAAAAACCATCAACCTAGATCCAAAAACAGAACCAGAAATCTATGCAGCGATCCGTCGTGATGCCCTTCTCGAAAACGTTGTGTATGATGCGACGACTAAGAAGGTTGATTATTCTTCTGCTGCAAAAACTGAAAACACTCGTGTTTCGTATCCAATCTTCCACATCGACAACATCCAACCAGGATCCAAAGCAGGTCACCCAAACACTGTGATCTTCCTAACTTACGATGCTTACGGTGTGCTTCCTGCAGTGTCCAAACTTTCCATCGAACAAGCGATGTACCACTTCCTATCTGGTTACACAGCAAAGGTAGCAGGAACTGAGCGCGGTGTAAAAGAACCACAAGCAACTTTCTCAGCTTGTTTTGGTCAGGCGTTTATGACTCTCCACCCAACTTTCTATGCAAAACTACTTGGTGAAAAAATGAAAAAACACAAAGTAAATGCATACCTCATCAACACAGGTCTTGTTGGTGGAAAGTATGGTGTTGGAAAAAGGATGAACCTTCCTGCAACTCGCCAAATCATCAATGAAATCCTGAACGGAAACATTGAAAAATCCGAGTTTGAAAAACACCCAGTATTCCAAGTGTCTTTCCCTAAATCCGTAAATGGTGTGGATGCTCATATCCTAAACCCACGTAATGCTTGGGAAAACAAAGAAGAATACGACAAAACAGCTCAGGACCTTGCAAAACAATTCATTGAGAACTACAAAAAATACCTCACTGGTTCCAAAGAATTTGATTACAGCCAATACGGTCCAGTAGCGTAAAGATACGTTGTTGGATTTTAAGCAGGCCGCCTAGCGGAGTTTAGGTGGCTCGGAAGTCCCTTTTGAAGAAATGGGACTGTGAGTGGAAAACCATCCTTGAGAAATCTCGGATGGTTTTTTTATTTTAGTGGGTGTTCTTCAGATTTCTCTCTACACAAAGATATGGTTCGTAAGTTATTTTTACGATCAGACTAAAACATTGGAAGAATCATCTTGTGCGCCTCGCATTGGTTCGATGATCCAGGTCCATCGAACACCGACCGGGCTACCTCCGGGGTGCGCTTTCGCTCCCGTCCCCAGCCATCTAACGATGGCAGGTGACCAAGCCCTTCGGATCCCTGGCGCAGGGGGATGAACGTGATCAATTCTATTGATCAAAACTCAATTCAATCGAAAGTCTTTTATCTCTTAAATGGCATCTCACCCAAATAATCTTTTTTTCCAATCTCAACACCATTATGACGGAGAATCGCATAAGCAGTTGTGATGTGGAAATAAAAATTGGGGATCGCATGGTGGGTAAGGTATTCCCATCCAGTTAAGTATTGTCCTTCCCATCTTGGTTGAGTGACTTTGATTTCCGAGACCGTTTTAAAATCTGATTCTTGGTAACCATCCAAATACTGGAGAACAGATCGGATCCTAACCTTCAGTTCATTTAAATTTGATTCTGTATCATCGTGTTTGGGAGCATCTTTCCCTGTTATACGAGCCACACAAAGTTTTGCTGTATCACACGCAATTTGAATTTGTTTGGTTAATGGAAATTGGTCAGGGAAGAGTCTTGCATTGAGTAAATTTTCAAAAGGAAACTTTTTGGTCTCAGCATGTGATTCTGCTTTTTCTAGAATATTCAGTAAATTTCCAAGTCCTTTTTTGAAGGATTGGACAGAGATTTGGAAGATCATGGATTGATTCATAATTCTATTCATTGGAAGAGAACATACGAAATCAATCCATTAAATCGTAAAATCTAAATGGCTATACCACCAGAGAGAATTAACTCTAAAAATCCAAAATTTTGAGAGGCACGATTGGATCCTCCACTTGTTAACACGTCGGTGAGATCAATGTAACCACCTTTCCCACCAAATTCAATGAAATATGTTCTAGAAAATTCATATCGGGTGGCAACATACCCAGATACTCCATATCCAGATACATGGAAATTATTGTTTTGCCCTTTGCCTAACACACGTACGTCGCTACGACAAACTACTGGTCCACCACCAATGGAGGATACCAAACTAATGCCACTAAGTCCGTCAGCTGAAGTATAAAGGGGAGTGATCCATCCAAAATCTAAAAATAAGTAATTTAAACCATCAGTATGTTCATACTTTAGTATATCAGGTGTTAACGTAATCGTTTGGTCTCCACCATGGTATCCTGCCATTTCTTGGACATGTCCAGGAAAAAGATAAATGAAGGCTGCAGCTTCCGTTGACAAGGCAAGTTGGTTTTTTGCAATCACTCCAGGGTCAATATAACCTGAATATTTGACTGGTTGGCCAGGTGTGACAACATACTTCATATGATCTTGGCCGAACGATAAAAAGAATCGATCTGTAAAGTAATACATAAACTTTACATTGTATTGAGGAATTTCAAACTTGGATGGATTCAGATAAACATCTGCTTTGAACGATTCTGGTTTGTCCCTGGCATCAACAGACTTTAGTGTGTAACGGTAGCCCGGACCACGAAAGTTGATATCACTTTGTGTGAAATAATCTCGGTTATAACCCCATAGGATATTCCATCGACCTTTTTTATCATGGATGGTTAGTGGGGTTTCATTTTCCTCTGCCCCAAGGGAGAGGTTTACTAAGAAGCAGAGAAGGAAAATCGAAACTGTAGAAGGAATAGAACCACACACTCGCATGATTCTGAGAGGAATCGAATCGAACATAATGTCACATTCTAAATCTTAATGAAATTAGAATAGGCGAATGTATGTTTGGTTTCGGAAAAATTAGACTTTTTTCAGTAGGGATAAATACTATATTTAAAATCTGTCTGAATTCGTTAGCTGTAGGGAATTCGGATTGGTTAGTAACTTCCTCCGCTCCCTCCACCACCAGAGGAACCACCTCCAAAACTTCCTCCGCCTCCGCCCCCTCCACCACCGGAGCCAGAACTACTCTTTTGTTTTTTGGGAATGGTTTCATATTCAATTTCATGGTGTTTGCAATGGGCACAATTTCGTCGAACTTCCACTTTCCCCGAACTACTGTAAGTTGCTTCTGATAAGACACGGCTGGATTTACAAACGAAGGTTTCAAATTTACATTCTGGACAAACTTTGATTTTAGGAAACGAAGTGCCTTTGTAAATGTATTCTGGATCGATGTTACGAAATTTTAAGATGGAGTGATTGTGACATGATTGGCAAATCCAAACATCATAGTCAACAGAGTTGACAACTTCTTCCGAGATTTGGCCATCCGACAAATGTTTGTTATCTGCTTCTTCTGAAAGTTTAGTCATGATGGATCTACATTTTTCACATTTTCTCGGAATATTTCGAATCGCTTGTAATCGCATGTTTAACTTTTTCATTCGATGGTCGCCAAGGAAGAGAAAGTAAACAATGATACTCGCGATGATGAGAAAGATAGAAACAGGAAAGAGAGCCTCTCCAAGATAAAGGGATAGGGTCGTGATGACTAAAATCAGTGGGCTAATGACGATTCCATAGTAGAGGATAAAATCTGTTTTGTGAACGATGTGGTATTTGGCAGTGGGAGATGGCAAAATCCAAACGATGAGTCGTTGTAATAGATTTAAAAAAATGAAAAGACCCAAATACCCAAGAACAAAAGTTGATTTAAAATGAAAGGATTCTTCTTTTTCAATTCTTTCTGTTTCTTCATATTTTTCATTTAAAAGTCTCGATTCTTCATCAGTGAGAAAGAAATTAGAAGTTGTATTGTATGTGTCGATCGTCTGTTCTAATATTTGTTTTTCTTCTAAGGTGAGGTCGGTAAATTTTTTTCCTTGGTAATCATATAAATTTGTGCGTGTTACTGCACTGTTATCAACGTTCTCGGTTGGATCAGAACTTCCATCAGAAGGAATGGTGCTTTCCTCTTGTTGAGAGATTAAATTTTCAACAGCGATTTCTGGGTGTTTGAGCTTTTGGATCAATGCTGCAACAGTCTCGACATGACCTTTTTGGAAGTTGTCCTCCTTAAAAGAAGGGATTGTATAAGTATCAATGATCCTTTTGACAGTCGCATCAGGTAGGTCACCTTCGAGTCCATATCCAATTTCAATTTCGACTCTCCTTTGGTCGATGACGTGTAAAATCAAAATTCCATTGTCTTTCCCTTTTTTCCCAATTTTCCAATGGTTGAAGAGTGCCACTGCAAAATCTTTTGGCACATAACTACCGATTGTTGGTAGTGTTACGACTGCAATTTCCAGCCCAGATGAACTTTCCTCTGCGTTGATCATACTGTCGATGATAGAAGTATCTGTTAGGACTCCGGCACTATCTTCGATCCAACTATTTCGCAATTCTTTAGGGTTCGGAACTTTGGCGACAAGTGCATCAATGGATTCTTCATTTGTATCGGAACACTGGACTGTTAATATGAAAAACAGTGAGACCACAACCAAGGAGACCTTGTTCAGAAAGTTTTGTGAGTGTCTAATCCTAGTCGGATTGGTTTTGGGAAGGGAAATGCATTGGTTACAAATCGAAGTCAAATGGATCACGATCTGAAAAAACTATTTGAGATTCGTAGGTTTGTCAAGTATGAGTTAAAGGAGAAAGATGAGAAGTATTTTGAAAATGCTTCTATTGAGAAAAGACATTAGAATAAAAGCATGTGTCCACTTCCCTCACAAAGGAGAGCTACAAGGAGCATTACAAGTATAGGAAAAGCTACGGGGAGAGAGTATTTTTCCGGAAGCAGACCTGATCCCTATACCGAGGGTATAACGATTTGTTCCAATTTGAAATCCAGATGAATTCCGAATTTCCAAAATTTTTCCATTGATCACACTTGATAAACTACCATCCAAACTGATCGTAGGTGAAGTGGAGACATTGGTGTCCAAATAGGTTTGCATATTGGAAGGGACTTCAATATCTTCAGTAAATGTAATTTGGATGATCGATGGCCATGCTGTAAATGAAGATTGGTCAAATGGATTTACAGCAAATACATCGAAGTAATTTGGTTCAAAACCAATCTGATAAAATTCAAGATTATTGATTCGTGGTCCAGCTAACGTTTGATTGGAAACTGAAATGATGCCAAGTTCTGGAATGGATAGAGTGAATGTAAACAATTCTACATTGGATTGAGACACTCGAATCCTTGTATCACCAGTGGAAACTTTCATATAAAACCTCCCACCATAGTTAAGGTCTACCGAATCTAATAATCCTTCGGATGGGTTGGAACGGCTCAAAATGGTAAGTGTGCCATTCGAAACGGCAATACCGTTTGCATCTATAATTTGACCTGTGATTTGGATGGATTGGGGGGAGAGAGCTGCAACAATTCCAAGGAATCCATTGTTATCTTCAGCTTGTGGAGGGCTTAGAACTGAGGTGACAATCGGATTGAAGTAACAATTCAAATTGAAACATAATAAACTGAAAGAAATAAGTTTAAAGAGAAAACTATATCTTTGATTCATTTTTAACTCCCGAATTTCATTTGTAAGAAGTGCATACAATCGAATTCAAATACTTATAACCAAATCGAAATTTAACAGTCTGACCTTACTTCAAACAAGGCAAGAAATTTCCTATAAGTATAAGGCTCCAATTCGAAAACGAATTATAGTAAGTTTGATACTTTTGCCAGAAACTGATTTTATTCCTGGCTGAAGAGTTAAATAATAATCAGTTTCTGGTAAATAAGTTCCACTGTTGACTTGGAAGATAACGTTATTTCCTCCTACACTGGTGGAAAGAAATGTTAAAGAAGGAAAGATGATAAAATTCTCATCTCGCCAAGTATCTGGATTCGATGGTGATTCAAGAGTTTCGGAAAAATTGAACGAAAATCCTGATGATACTGTAGCCATATAATTTCCATTCGAAACTATTAACCCCTCATATGGCATCGAAGATGTGATATCAAGATAAGTTACATCACTTGCAGACGATGGAGATGCTCCCAAATTAAATACTGTAAAACTAGAATTACTAATCGAAATTAAAGTAACCGCTAGAGGCGTGACGGAAAGTTCAATCGTGAATTTTGTTCCCGAGACATCGACTTCTAGAGTCATTGTTCCTATGGAACCAATTAATTTAAATCGACCCGCTGAATCAGTGGTGCTAACATTTGTTGGATCAGTGGAACCAGAAATTCGAACCGTTGCTCCTGAGACCCCAGTTCCAGCTACCATCAATTGGCCCGTAACATAAAAAGTGGTAGGCCCTAACCCAAGAAGACTTAAGGCCGCAGGATTCTCTTCTTTTTCAACCGGATTCAAAAGATCATACACAAAAGGATTCAAATAACAATTTTGAAACAAAAGAATCGGTATCACAAAGATATAGAATCTTTTTCTGAGATTACGAAAAGAGAAATTGAGTAATTGTATCGAACTAAGATTCATTTAATACTTCACTCCACTATTTTTTCTTTTTCAAAGCTTCTAAATCTTTTTCAAGTAATTCGAGTTCGTATTTTTCTTCCGCTTCTTTTAACTCTTGTTCGGTTTTAATTTGTTCAACAGCTTCTTCTTTGATTCGATTGATTTCCGAATCCGAAACCATACGATATCCATTCCCCTCACAAACATCTACGATAATGGTTTTTCTTGTGATCGTAATTGCAAATCCACCAAAAAGAGTGATCGCAAGGTCTTTCCAAGTCGATGTTTGGCGGATACGAACTGGCCTGCTATCTTTGGGTAAGAGAACATTCCAATCAGGTTCTGAGAATCTTAAACCACCAAACAACCAAAAATACTCTGGATATTCTTGGAAGGTTTGGCATTTGGCTGATTCGGGTGCAAGAGTGATCATATTCCCATCGGCCACAGAAGTAAGAACAAATGAATCTCGTAAACTATGTGTGACTTTTGTTCCTTCATTTGTTTTTGATCGATTTAAAGCCTCTTGTTCTGCGAGAGCTTCACGTCTTTTACGGATTTCTTCTTGTTTGGCTGCGATTGTTTTTTCTTTTTCTTGTTTTCGTTTCTCTTCTTCTTCTTTCCTGATTTTTTCTTCTTCTGCTTCTGCTAAGTCTTTATAGAGAATTTTTAAAACTGATTTTTTGGAAATCACCATATGTTTTCCATCTTGTGTATCAATTTCAACGTTCTCAACGTTTTGATTGGTAATGATTCCTTTCACAGACTTTCCTTGTTTCAAAAGAACTGTTTGAACGGCTTGAAGAGGTAAATAAAGAAAGAAAATAAGAATAAGGAATGTTAGATTGCAGTTTCGCATTTGAAAATACCGATAAATCTAGGATTTCTCCTATAAATACTAGTCTCTTTCTCAATTGCAATTAAGAAATTTAAAGATTTTTGGAAATAACGTGTCAATTTTGCAACAAATGACTCCATCGAACCAGTGTTCTATTGAGTCATTCCGTGTATAAAAAAATAGGAAGACATAAATCATATAAAGAACATACCAATGTGGAATTAACTACATTTTCAAACGCGAGAGTAAAAATGAACGAAACCCCAAAATTACACAAAGCCCTTCATTCTGTGCATTTATGGGGAATGGCAGTTGGACTTGTCATTTCAGGAGATTACTTTGGTTGGAATTTTGGATGGTCAAATGCAAACTTTTGGGAGTTTGGAATCTCTATAGTATGGATAGCCATTTTTTATGTAATGTTTGCTCTTTGTTTTACGGAACTTGCAGCCAGTATACCGCAGGCAGGTGGTCCTTCTGCTTATGCCAAACGTGCATTAGGTGACACTTTTGGATTTTTTACTGGTTATCTCGTATTAGTTGAATTTTTATTAGCGCCGCCAGCCATTGCATCTGCATTAGGTGGATACATACATTTTTTATTCCCTATCATTCCTTCACTTTATGCAGGAGTTGGTATGTTTTTGTTATTGTTACTCATGAATTTAACTGGAATCAAACAAACTGCTAGATTTGAATTATTTGTAACTTTTATCGCAGTGATTGGACTTTTATTGTATTTAGGATTACTTGTCCCACATCTCTCTTTGGATCAAATTCCAAATTGGAAGAATGAAACAAATATTTCTTTTTCTGCGGTATTCACTTCCATTCCTTTTGCGATTTGGTTTTTTTTAGCTGTGGAAGGAGTTGCGTTAGCAGCGGAAGAAGTAAAAAATCCTGCGAAAGACATACCAAAAGGTTATATTGCTGGTATCATCACATTACTTTGTTTAGCAGGTATGATCTATGGATTCACAGCTTCTGTAACAAATACAAAGGACATTGCAAATATTGAATATCCTTTGTCCTTTGTATTAAACTCATTATACGGCTCCGATTCAATTTGGCCAATTTTGTTTACCTTTATTGGATTATTTGGGCTCGTTGCTTCTCTTTTTGGGATCATTTTGGGGAATTCAAGGTTGCTCTATGCGATGAGTAAGGAAGGATACCTTCCAAAATATTTATCGCAATTGACCAAAGGATCGCTTGTCCCTCAAAACGCTGTTATTTCTGGTGGAGTTCTTGGAATTTTTTGTATGTTGTTTTTGAATACGGCAGAACTTATCACCATATCGGCATTAGGTGCCTGCGGGATGTATTTACTTTGTTTGGTGTCTTACCTTATGTTGCGAAAAAGAGAACCTAATTTAGATCGACCTTACAGAGCACCTTTGTATCCCATTTTACCATTCATCGCAATGGGATTTGGTGTTTTTGCATTTGGATCTGTCTTCTATGCAGAGCCAAAATTAACAGCTGGTGTTTTTATTGTTGGGATTGTTTTGGGAATTGGATATCGATTGAACCAATTCCGAAACAAATCAATTAACTAGTGCCAGACTCGAGTTTGGATTTTTCAAGAGCATCCTTACAACGTTCTAAAAAAAGACGCGATACTGAATCATCAGGATTTTTATCTAATAGGGAAGCAAAACCTTCTTTTGCTTCTTCAAAATCTTCCCTACGATATGCATCGAGGGCAAGAGTGTAATCGTCTTTACAAGCAATCAAACGTCTCGATTTTTCTGGCTCGTACCCATCTAACACCTCAACAACAAAAACCGATTCTGTTTTACCTTTGATGTTCACTCGATCGAGTAATCGGTAGTGAAACCCTAAATTGTCAGACGCTTCGATAAATGTTTCCGCACTGATGACAATTCTAGACGAGAATAGTTTTGTGATCCCTTCAATTCTGGATGCTAAATTCACCGCATCGGAAATCACGGTTCCTTCCATCCGTTTGTGTTCACCTAATATTCCAAGGGTTAAATTCCCTGTATGGATTCCAATCCCAACTTCAATGGGAATATAACCACAATTTGCACGATGGCTATTGTAAATTCGAATTGCCTCTTGCATTTCAACAGCAGCCTTTACCGCATCACTGATATTATACGGAAATAATGCCATCACTGCATCACCTATGAATTTATCAATAAACCCATTATTATGACGGATGATCGGTCCAACACGTTGGAGATAACTATTTAGAAAATCAAAGTTTTCTTTCGGGGTAAGTGTTTCAGAAAATTCAGTAAATGATCGAATGTCAGCAAATAATACAGTCATTCGTTTTTGGACTTGGTCCCCCAAGTCAACTTGTCGAATGTCATTTTTCCCTAAATGGTATAAAAATTCAGTAGGAACAAATCGACTAAAGGAAGAACTAAATTGTTTTTGTTCCTCAGCAAACTCTAAGGTTTTGACAATGTTTTGTCTAACGATTCTCCCAAAGGTAAATACTTGCAAAAAGACAAAGATCACAACTGTGGAAGGTCCAATGTAAGTAGTATGAATTACCGCTTGTGCATGCAAAACATCGTTACTTGCTCCTATCAAAATGAGCCCAATTCCGAATAACAATGGTTTTGCTTCCATTCTGCTTTTTTGGTACGCTCTGAATAAGTAAAACAGAATAAAAAGTCCATTTAATACAAATGCAATTGGGTAGATGGAAGCAGTTTCTGTGAAATATATTGGAGGCAAAATGAGCCCCAAAGTTAAAATCGCAGAGAGAATGTAAAAAACATTCCCAACCTTTTTAGAAAAGTCATATGGGAAAATGGTATAAAAATAATGATAAAGTAGTGGTGCAGACCAGAACCAAGATAAATACTCCAATCGAAGTAGTGCCCAGTAAGGCATATCGATAAATTCGAGAACAATTCGTTCGCCTGTTGAGATGGTTCTAAGTAAAACAGCAAGAGAAAAGAGAAAAATTCCTAAGGTTTGGCTTCCATCTCTGTTGTAAAAATACATAACTAAAAAGAAAATTCCAACAAAGGCAAATATTGAGGACAGAATTGTTTCATTTATCTTATGTTTGGTGAGACGATTCTCTGCTTTAGTGTATGTTGACAATACTATGTCGTTCCAAACACCCCCCTTTCTGTGAACATAATTGGCTACATATAAATCAATGGTGAGGTTTTTATTTTGTGGTAAAACAACAATGGTGGACCTAACCATCGGAAGGAACTGATTCGTGTTACTTGCTGGTATCCCCGATCCTCCGTAGTACTTTCCATTGATATAAATTGCATAAGAGGTGTCCTGTTCATGCACTGTAAGTGCCATTGTCTCTTGTAAGTCTTCTGGTAACTCGAGGTGGATACGAAAGGTTGCATGACCAAATCCAGAAAGTTTACCATAGTCCATTTGGTATCCATTCCAGTGTTTGGGCAAACTTAGTATACGATCCAAATTTGATTCTTTGATGTTTTCTGGAGAGGTATTCCAAAAAAACTTCCATTCCCCAGTTAGAGCCACAAAAGGTTCCAATGGAAACGAATGATTCTTTAAACTGATAAACCCATTTTTTGCTTCTTTGTTTACATTCCTTTCTTCTGACAAACAACTAACTAGGAGTAAAAGAGATATCAAAATGAGTTTTTTCATCTAAGCTTGTCGTTTTGGAAAAACTGTATAATCCTGCAATTTTGTAAATTTCACTTCATCTCGTTTGTATCCGAGTAATCCTTCCAAGGTTTGGTAACGATTCATTCCCATACTGATTTCAATGTCTTGGCCTGTAAATTGGCCTGGGTGTTCGTATCCACAAGAATGAGCCAAACTTAAAAGTTCTTTGCGAAACCCTTGGATGTATTTGGCAGCTCGTTTGCCTTTGATTTCTGGATCGACTCCACGTTGTAACCACCAGTTTTGTGTAGCAACACCAGCAGGACAATGGTCTGTATGGCATTTTTGGGCTTGGATACAACCAATCGATAACATGGCTTCCCTTGCGATATTGATGAGATCACAACCCATAGCAATGGCGACAACTGCTCGGTCAGGAAAACCCAATTTTCCTGAACCTATCCATACCACTCTGTCAGACAAACCTTCTTTTTGGAACAAAGTGTACACTCTTTGGAATCCAATTTTAAAGGGTAAAGACACATGGTCTGCATATGTTAGTGGGGCAGCACCAGTTCCCCCTTCTCCACCATCGATGGTAATAAAATCAGGACCTTGTGAGGTACGTTTCATTTCTTCTGCTAATTCTTCCCAGAACTCAATTTCGCCAACTGCACTTTTGATCCCAACAGGCAAACCTGTTCCATTCGCTATCTTTTCAATAAAAGACACTAGTTCTTTTACATTTGTGAACTCACTGTGAGAGTTAGGTGATATACAATCTTTTCCTTCAGGAACATGTCGAATTGACGCAATCTCAGCGTTTACCTTTTTAGCAGGTAAAATACCACCTTTTCCTGGTTTGGCGCCTTGTGATAATTTGATCTCGATCATTTTTACGCAGGCATTTTTTCCGACTTTTTCTTTTAAAACATCTAAGTTAAATTTTCCAGTATTGTCTCTTGCACCAAAGTATCCAGTTCCAATTTGCCAAACAATATCAGCACCTTCCATATGGTAATGGCTGAGTCCCCCCTCACCAGTGTTATGGAAGGCACCCGAATCTCTCGCTCCACGGTTGAGTGCTAAGACTGCATTTTTTCCGAGGGAACCAAATGACATTGCTGAAATATTGACAATGGAATAAGGCCTGTAAGGAAATTTTCGATTTGGTCCAATGATCTTAAGGCATGGAATACAACTCGGATCACTGTTGTGAACATATGCTTTTGATTCGGGATAAGGAAAGGCTTTGTGTTTGATAATGGGGTAACCAGGTTCGTATTGGATCTCTGTAGTTCCAAATCCAAAATTATTATTTTGGCCTTTGGCAGTTGCGTAAATCCAACTCCTTTCCGTGCGGTCAAAAGGCCTTTCTTCTTTGTCATTGGCGACCCAGTACTGCCTGAGTTCTGGACCAATCATTTCTAAAAAGTAACGTAACCTTCCAACGATGGGAAAATTCCTTTGAATGGTGTGCTTTTTTTGTGTGATGTCTCGAAGGAAAACGAGTGCTAAAAATAAAAACAATCCGATCCAAGTGGCAGAGAGAGGATTTGTTTCGATCCAATTCAAAATTGTGTTCATCATTTTTGCATCCATATCTACCTTCGAACTAAGTTATTGACAAGCTAAGATTGTAGATGAGCCAAAGAATCCAAAAGTTTTTCTTTGGTAAAAGGTTTAAAAATATAACCAGAGACATAAGGAATTTTTGCTGCTCTTTCTGTATCCGCATCGTCTACCGAAGAACTTACCAAATAAATTTGAATCTGTTTTGGGAATTTGGAAAGCAAAGGTTCCATTGCTTCTAAAAATTGCCAACCATCCATAAAAGGCATATTGATATCCAAAAATATAATATCAGGAAGTATTGATGTGTTATTCGCTTCAGATTGGAAAAAACTGAGTGCATTCTCTGCATCTGAAAATACCAAAACCTCGCCAGAAATGCCAGCATTGGCAATGATCTTCTTCGTTGTGAATTGGTAAATTTTGTCATCATCGATGATACAAATTCTGGGAATCATGCGTTGGCGGCACTCCCATTCGGAAAATGAAGCAAAAACGTGGCGCCTTCCCCAGGTTTCGATCTGACTTCGACTCTTCCGCCCAATGATTCCATCGTATATTTCATTAAAAATAAACCGAGACCTTTCCCACTCATCTGACGATGAAAAGTCTTCTTCAGCTGAAAAATTTGATCCCCGTACCGAGATAAATCAACCCCTAATCCATTATCTGAGAAGGAAATTGTCGTTTCGGAACCCATTGAAAAGGATTCTACCCCGATTCGTAGTTCCCGAGACGGATCTGCAAATTGAAGGGAATTGCTAGTGAGTTGTAAAAATAAGGTTTCTAGGTATTCTTTGGAAACAAAAACCAATTCTTTTTCTGTCACATTCAGATCGATGTGGACATTCTTTTTCTGGAATTCCCCTTCCATTAGTTTTTGCACTTTTTGAAAGGTAAGAAGGATGGAAATCCATTCGGGTTGGTAATTTTCCAAACTTTGGATTTTTAAGGTTGTGATGAGTTCGGAAAGTACGGTTTCCAAATTTTCAGTCACTTCTTCCAAGTGATTTTGTAATTCCCTTCGTTCTTCCTCTACACCTGTGATCTTTAATAAATCCAATAAACTTCTGAGATTGCTGACTGGTGCCCTTAAATGATGGGAGATAATTTGATTATAAGATTGGAGTTGTTTGTTTTGGATGAGAAGGGAATTTTTAGTGGCTTTTAAATGTTCATTGTTTTCTAAAAGTAAGGTTTCTGTTTTTTTACGTTCATCAATGTCGATGATTTGTGCTAAATAATAAATTGCTTTTCCTGAATCATCGCGTAACACGGTGACAGTGATGTATGCCCATACCAAATGCCCTTGTTTATGAACATATTGTTTTTCGATGGAATAATGATCGATCATTCCTTTTTGGACAGAATCTCGATACCGTAAATTTTCTTCGAGTTCTCCTGTGGAACTAATTTCAGAAAAATGTTTTCCTAACAGTTCAAAGGTTTCATATCCCAAAAATCTCGCAAACGCTTCATTGACATCATCGATGTAACCATGTGTGCTCGTAAGTACAAGTCCAATGGGTGAATCACGGAATAAGGTTTTGAACTTTCGTTCGGACAAAGCTAAGTTTGCATCGGATTCAATTTTTTCTGAGATATCGCGAGAAGATGTGTGTAGATAATTTTTTCCTGTTATGGAATGAGTGGTCAATCGATTGTCTGATTGTAACCAAATATAAGTTCCATTTTTATGTAAGAAGCGGAAAGTGGGGTGGATGTTTTCTTCACCTCGTAAAAGAGGTTGGTGTGATCTTTCAAAAATTAACCTCCTGTCATCTGGATGAAAAAAATCATAAGGATTTTTTCCAATCAGTTCCTCTGGTTCATAACCGATGATGGATTTAGAATTGGGGCTCACATAAATATAAGTCCCATCAGTTTCGTGTAAACATACCAATTCTCGGCTAATCGAGGTTAATAATTGCAAAATTTCGGAATCGGGAAGTGCCACACTCTAATTCAATAAGAGAAGAATCCTGTTGTCTATCCCAAATCAGTTTTTTTTAGCATGAATAAAATCCCTTGAGATAACATTTTTTTTAACCATCACTCAAGTTTTTCACCTAAAGGAGATGTGGCTAATAAAACTGTAATAGGGATACTCAAATGAAAAATCTATCGTACATCATTTTGGATGGGAACTTAACTTCCGATCCAGAAGAGAAAACAATTGCTGGAGGTAAGTCACTGGCACAATTCACAGTGGCAGTCAATCACTCTCAAAACAACCCAGATGGAAAGGAAAAGGATGATGTTTCTTTTTTTGAAGTGGAAGCTTGGGAAAAGTTGGGTGAAAACTGTGTGGAGTACTTAAAAAAAGGAAGTAAAGTGACTGTGATGGGCAATTTAAAACAAAACAGATGGAAAACTCCTGATGGAGAAAATAAATCAAAAGTGAAAGTCACAGCTTCCACAGTTCGATTCGATAGTATGAGGAAACGAGAAGAAAAAGTAGCATAACTGGAACACGGGTGTTTGTGACCCCAATCACCCGTGTTTTCGAATGTTATGGAGTTGTGATGGTTCTCTTTTTATGTTTTGTATGAGTTGGAGAATCAAAGATAGAATGGTTATCATCTTTTTCCGATTGTGAATTTTCTTTTGTTTCATCGGTTCGTTTGTCTTCTTCGATCATGGTTTGTTTTCCCAATTTACCAACGGAAAGAATGCGAAAATACCGTGGTGAAGAAACTAAATTCCATTCTCTAAAGAAAAATTTTGTAAACGTATGTTTTGGTCCATATGTTCCATTGGAGGAATCAATTTTTGATTTAATATTCGTCTTAAATTCAATCTGTTCTTCTGTAGATAAATTTGGGAATTGAGCAATTTCGCCATTGACATAACGATTTCTCAAAATATCCAATTCGCGTCGATTTCGTGAAGTCACATCATCGAAAAAATTTTGTTTGGCGCCAAAACAATTTCCACCATACGATTCACAATTTGGTTCCAAATATGGTAGAACATACGTTAATTCTAAATAAATACTGATGTATTCACCTGGAGAAGGAACTTTTCCTTCAAAAATTTCGAGAACCTGAGGAACAGTATCACGATCTGAATACTGTCTTTCGATGGCCTCTCTGGAGATCCTAGTTTCTGGAGTTGTACTATTCACCTTCACTGGTTTTTTAGATTCTCCAACAATTACTTTATTTCGCATCACTTCTGTTTTTGTTTCCAAAATTTCATAGGCTTGGAAGTTAACAGGTTGTTTTGCGATGATTTCTCCTTTTTGGTTTAAGACGACGATATGATGGTCGATGATGGTGCCAGCGATGATTTCTTCAATGATGCTGATTCCCGCATCTTCAAAAAATAAATCTAATTGGATAAAGGGAATTTTGTTTTCTGAATATTCAACACTCACTCCTGGTTCTTGGGTGAGGGGTTTTTTGGAATTTGATTCCTGGCCTGGATTTGCCTCTTGTTTGGTAATCATTTTGATGCGATTCAAATTGATTTGTTCGGATTGAGTGGGGAAGGTTGGAATCATCACCTGTTGTGGTGTTTGGCACCCCCAAACAAATTGCAAAAGGAATACGACAAAAGGAATTCGTTTCATATATTAGAGTATCGGCAATGGATTGCCCCTAAAATTAGGGGCAATGGTGGTCTTAGATGTGTTTTGCACTCATCGGAGGAAGGATTGGCCCGCTCACTTGTTGGATTTCTACATACTTTCCATTGATCAGTCTGTATGCTTTTTCAGGTTTGTCTTTTAAAAAGTAAACTGACTCAACACCTTTTGCAGTGGGAGCATCCATTCTTAAAACTTTACCCCATTCTGTGTAAGTAAGAGTGATGGTTTGTCCATTTTCAGTGTATTCTTTTACGAGTTTTCCATCAAAGTCATACTCGGCCATCGCGATCGGATTACGGTCTGTCCAGAATTCAATTAAGTTGAATACAAGAATGTCCAAGAAACTTCCAATACCATACGCAATGTATAATGGAAAAATCATTAACAGGGAACGAAAGAAACCGGCAAGTTTTCCCGTACCAATTTGAATCCCAGCATTAAATGAATATACTGCCTTGATAGCACCAAATTTTCCAAAACAATTGGAAAGAAGGCCGAATGACAATAACCCTACTAGAGCTGTTTTTAATATTTTTTTCATTTTCTACCTCTATGTTTTTAGCTGAAAACTAATGTCCAATCATATGTGAAATGGGAATGTTCTGCAAGTCGAAATGATTGACACTAGTATTTTTTCGATGATTCTGGTCTGAATAGAAGGCGAACCCATTGATCTTTTCTGATTTTGAATACTTTGTCTTCTTTCTTTTTGTCTTTTTTACTGTTTGGTATTTATTCCCAGCCATCTTTTCGAACCAATCTAAAGAAACTCGCATCTTACATATATTCCTACTCATCAGTAGTTATTTTTTCTACATGTCATGGGATTATCGTTTTGGTGCACTGATATTATTATCCACCGCCATTGACTTTTATGTGGGTCTCAAACTTGCAAATGAAACAAGAGAAAAAATCAGATATTATTTATTACTTTTTAGTTTGATCACAAATTTAGTTTTTATCCTGGGATTTTTTAAATACTATAATTTTGTTGTGACTTCTATGAACTCAGTCACCAATGTAATGTTTGGTGGTGAGTATCTGCCTGTTCTAAAAATCATTTTGCCAGCAGGCATTTCCTTTTTTACATTCCAATCCTTATCGTATACGATTGATGTATACCGCAAAGAAATTCCCGCGGAGACCGATTTTATTCGGTTTGCCTTATTTGTGAGTTTTTTCCCACAACTTGTTGCAGGTCCCATTGTCACGGCAAGGACCTTTATGCCTCAGTTGTATAGCCCTAAAAAATTAGAAGACATTGAATTTCGAATTGCCATTCGGTTTTTTATGTTAGGTTATTTCAAAAAAGCTGTTTTGTCTGATATGGTTGCACCCACTATCGATGCCATATACGCAAATCCAGCAGGTCATCATGCTTATGCTTTGCTGATAGCGGCAGCTCTTGGTGGAATCCAAGTCTATTTGGATTTTAGTGGGTATTCGGATATGGCAATCGGAAGTGCCATGTTACTCGGATACAAATTGCCTACCAATTTTAATTTACCATTTCTCGCCACATCGGTATCTGGCTTTTGGCGTAGGTGGCATATGACACTTAATTCTTGGTTACGAGATTATATTTATATCCCTATGGGTGGAAGCCGTGTAACTTCCGTACGTCGTAAGTTTAATTTATGGTTTACTATGTTTGTGAGTGGCGTTTGGCACGGTGCCCAGTGGACATTTGTGTTCTGGGGATCTCTTAATGGATTTTTTTATGTTTTGGAAGAGATTTGGAAAGAATGGTTTCCAGACAAAAAAGAATCAACTTCTGGCCAATCTTCGTTACTCGTTCAAATTCCTGTTTGGCTGTTTCAAAATGTACTCAATAATTCCATTTTCTTTTTAGGTGCGGTTTTTTTCCGCTCGCTTACTTGGGAAAATGCATGGATCCACTTAAAAGGGATTTTCCTTTTCCAAGATGGAAATTTACGTCCCTATATGTGGAAGGATTTCCTTTGGATCATTGGTTTTCTGACGATTGGACATGCCATCGGTTATTTTCTCTTTGAAAAGGGGAAAGGGAAAAAAATCCCAGCCAGTTTTGAATTTGCGATGTATCCAATTCTGTTTCTTGTCTTAAATTTAGCTACACCCGAAAACTCGGTTCCGTTCATTTACTTTCAGTTCTAATTTGCTTTTTTCGTTTCCAATTCTAGGATTCCATGTATTTTGTTGCTATGGAAAGTGAGCGAAGGCTTCCCAGAATTTCCCCAGGTGATTTTTCCGAATTTGAAGTCCATTTGGATCTCGAAGGGATCACCTTATTTGGAAAATTAGGAAACATATCCGAGGAAGGACTCTGTTTTTTGGGAGAAGACGATTTACTCAGTGATGAAATTGAATCATCGGTACTCGGGAGTATTGTTTGGTCAAAAGGCACAAAACGGTTGTTTTTTGAGGGGACCATCATGTGGACCCAAACTTCTAAAATCAAAAACGTCATTTATCATATCGCTGGAATTCAATTTTTAGAAAAAATCAATTTAACTGACTCGATGCTCGCAAGAAGTTTGGAGATAAAATGAAAATATTGTTACTTGGTGGTACAGGTCTTGTCGGTAAACAAGTGTTACTTTCACTTCTATTTTACCCACAGATCAAAAAAGTGATCGTATGGGCTCGTCATTTTGAAAACTCATCCAAACCAAATCTTCCCATTGAAGTGATCAAAGTAACTTGGGAAGATTTCCAGTCAGGTAAAGTGAGTGTACCTGATGGTATTGATGCCGTGTTTTGTTGTTTAGGTACAACCATAGGCAAAGCTGGGAGTCAGGAGAAATTTAGAGAAATTGATTATGACTATCCACTCCTTGCCGCAAAACAAGCGAAGGAAAAAAATGTCCCAGGCTTTTATGTCATTACTGCAATGGGTTCCGATGCAAATTCTTCCATTTTTTACAACCGAGTAAAAGGAGAATTGGAAAAGGAATTAATGGCACTTTCGTTTCCTTTTTTAGGAATCTTTAGGCCATCCCTTCTCATTGGAGAACGAGAAGAACTTCGGATTGGGGAAAAAGTTGGTGAGGTGCTAGGTCACATCATTCCATTTGGATTATTTGGTTTGAAAAAATACAAACCCATCCAAGCAGAATATGTTGCTAAATCGATGATATATTCCTTGTTACATGACAAACCAACAAATCCATCCAAACCGCTGGTAAAAATTTATGAAAACGATATTCTGTGGGAGATCGGTAAGGACCATTCTTTTTGATTCCAGATAATAAACAAAAACCATATTCCAAAACCAAATACATTATCTTAAGTTTTGTAGTTCACTTCATCGTAAGAGTTTGGTATCTTTTTGTGCGAAACCAAAAGTTGATCATCCCTCAGGAATCAACAAATGTGATCGAACAAGGAAAGGATTACATCATTGCGGTATTTCATGAAACAACACTTTCGTTGTACAGACATGCAACGCAGTACTTAAAACGAAAGAAAAAAGCGGACATGGTGGCACTTGTGTCCCAATCAAAAGATGGTGAAATCATCCACCAAACATTTGCTCGGTCAGGACTTCGTTCCGTGCGAGGTTCCTCTACCAGGGGTGGAACAGGTGCATTTCGTAATATCTTAAAGGAAATGAAACAAGGCGCAGTTCCCATTTTCACCGTGGACGGACCCAAAGGCCCGAGAAGGGAAGTAAAACCAGGTGTGATCGTGACTGCTTCTCTCACTGGATTTCCGATTTTGTACCTGCATTCCTGTTATGACCGTGCTTATGTATTTCGGAGTTGGGACCGTCATTTTTTCCCAAAATTTGGGGCTAGGCTCTTCATCCAATATGGAAAACCTTTTCTTGTTCCAAAGGGTCTTACAGAAAGCCAAATCGAAGAATATGCTAAAAAATTGGAGATGGAAATGCAGTCAAACGCAGAGTCGCTGGAATCTTACGTGCGTGGACTCTTTCCTGACAATTCTATTGACGTACCACCTAAAAACGAAACTTTAACCAAGTAAGGTAAAAAAAATGTCCTCTCTTAAAAACTATATCTTCACTTCCGAGTCCGTATCTGAAGGACACCCGGACAAAGTCTGTGACCAAATTTCTGATGCCATTCTCGATGCGTATTTAGCCCAAGATCCAAAGTCCCGCGTAGCGTGTGAAACCCTAGTCACGACAAATCTTGTCGTCATCGCTGGTGAAATCACTAGTAAGGGAAAAGTAGACACTCAAGAAATCGCACGAGATGTGATTCGCAAAATTGGATACAACGACATCAATATGTACTTCGATGCTGACTTTGCAGTGGTTGCTTCGCATGTCCATGCACAATCTCCAGACATTGCCCAAGGGGTAAACGAAGGAGAAGGTCTTCACACGGAACAAGGTGCTGGTGACCAAGGATTGATGTTTGGATTTGCAATTGCAGAAACTCCAGAGTTAATGCCTGCTCCTCTTTATTACTCACACAAACTCCTCGAACACCTATCAGAACTTCGCCATACAAACAAAATTGAATGGTTACGACCTGATGCAAAATCACAAGTTACCATCCAATACGAAGATGGAAAACCAAAACGTGTTGATACAGTTGTTATTTCCACACAACACAAACCTGGTGTGACTCATAAACAAATCGAAGAAGCGGTTATCGAAGAGTGTATCAAAAAAATGATTCCAAAAGAATTGTTAACTAACACTCGTTATTTTATTAACCCAACAGGAAAATTTGAGATTGGTGGTCCACATGGTGATACTGGTCTAACAGGACGTAAAATCATTGTTGATACTTATGGTGGAATGGGTCGCCACGGTGGTGGTGCATTCTCTGGAAAAGATCCATCAAAAGTAGACAGATCAGCTGCTTATATGGGTCGTTACATCGCGAAAAACGTTGTGGCTGCTGGCCTTGCTCACAAATGTGAAGTGCAATTGGCTTATGCAATTGGTGTAGCACAACCAGTGTCTGTTCTTGTTGATACATTTGGAACAGGAACGATTTCCGATGAAGAAATTGCAAAACGAGTACTTGCAAATTTCAAACTCACTCCAAAAGGAATTGTAGAAGGTTTGGATCTCCTTGGAAAAGGAAGAAAATACCAAGAAACTGCTGCTTACGGCCATTTTGGTAGAACTGGAAGCACATTTACTTGGGAAAAAACTGATAAAGCAGAAGCGTTAAAAAAAGGATAATCATGGGAGCACCTAGCCAATCAACAGCGGACAAAAAAGCAACAAGAGATGCATACGGCGAAGCCTTAGTTGAGTTAGGTGCATCAAGACAAGATGTGGTAGTTTTAGATGCGGACCTTTCTGGTTCCACAAAAACTGCTGACTTCAAAAAGAAGTATCCTGAAAGATTTTTTAACGTAGGTGTCGCAGAACAAAATTTAGTTGGTCATGCGGCAGGTCTTGCACTTTCAGGGTTTGTTCCCTTTGCATCAAGTTTTGCTATGTTTTTATCAGGACGTGCCTGGGAAGTTGTAAGGAACAGTGTCGTTTATCCAAAGTTAAACGTAAAACTAGTAGCTTCTCACGGTGGTATCACTGTTGGAGAAGATGGTGCTTCTCACCAATGTATTGAAGACTTTGCCATTATGCGTGTCATTCCAGAAATGACTGTCATCTGTCCATCTGACTTCAATGAAACCAAACAAGTGATTCATGCTATTGCCGATTACAAAGGCCCTGTGTATGTCCGAGTGGGAAGACCTGCGATTCCTGTCATCGAACGAGAAAACTACAAATTCCAAATTGGAAAAGCAGAAGTGATGTCAGAAGGAAAAGACGTTTGTATCATTGCCAATGGTGTGATGGTGAACGAAGCCATGACAGCAGTGACTCTTTTAAAAGAAAAGGGAATCAGTGCTACACTTCTCAATATGGCAACAATCAAACCTTTGGATAAAGAGACCATCATCGCTAAAGCAAAAGAATGTGGTGCTGTTGTGACCTGTGAAGAACACAATGTCATTGGTGGCCTTGGTTCTGCTGTATCTGAACTTTTATCTGAAGAATACCCTGTTCCTGTCATCAAAGTAGGAATGAAGGATAGTTTTGGAAAATCAGGAACTTGGAGTGGGCTTCTCGATTATTTTGGCCTTCGTGCTAAAGATGTAGTTTCCCACGCGGAACTTGCTATTTCCAAAAAGAAAAAATAAGGGATAGGCTTCGGTCATGACCGGTTCCGGAGCATCCCAACCTTCTATCTTAGAAGAAACCGAAATCAAACCAACGAGAAATGACGGCCCCTGGAAGGTCGTTTTGTGGGATGATGACCACCATACCTATGAGTACGTCATCGAGATGCTCATGGATGTTTGCCAAATGTCTTGGGAAAAAGCCTTCCAACATGCAGTGGAGGTGGATACCCGTAAAAAAACCATTGTCTTTTCTGGGGAATTAGAACACGCAGAGTTTGTCCATGAACGGATTTTGGAGTATGGTCCTGACCCTCGTATGAGTTCCTCAAAAGGATCCATGACCGCAACATTAGAACAATAAAATAAAGATCGTAATTTTGGTTCAATGAACTCAATTTAGAAAGGAATCTACTTTTTTGGTAAATTTCGAATGAATGAACCAAATGAAAAATAAGATACGAATCATAGATGTTATGAAGTTTAAACTAAGCGAATTGTTCACAAAATCTTTTCAAAATTTTAAGGAAGATTATACTAATTCCGGTACAAACACAAAGAATCATAATTTCATATTATTTATTTCTAATTTTCTGTTATCATTTTTGATCCTCATTTTGAGAAAACCAGATTCAATTTTGAATGCCCAATTATGGGCTGAAGATGGACAAATATTTCTCCGAGATGAATGGGTTACCGGATTCCCTGATACTTTCTTTTTTCTCTATGCAGGCTACATCCACTTAGTACCCAGATTCATTGCATTTTTTGCAAACTTGTTTCCCTATACATTCATACCATTGGTGTTTAACCTTTGTGCAATTTTGATTTCAGCAATCTCTTTTTCGATTTTTTCTCTCACGAAGTTTCGTTATATTTTAAGGAGTGATTTTCTAAGAACAATTGTGATCGTTTTACTTTGTTGTTCGCCTGTTGGAATTGAATCATTTAACAATATCACCAATGTACATTTTTTCCTTTCGTTGGGGGTTTTTCTTTTGGCTATTATTGGTGGTGAATTAAATGGATTCAGTTATCTATTGATTTCAGTTTATGTACTGTTAGGAATTTTTTCTGCGCCATTGGCAATTTGTTATGCCCCTCTATTTTTAATTCGTCCATTTCTTTTTAAATTTGATCGGAAACGTTGGGTATACCTGTTTTTGTTTGTGATTGGTTTGGGATATGGAATTTTGATGTTTTATTTGGGTTCTAGAGATTCTGTAGTTGGAATCGATTGGAATTATTTTTTAAACCCAAACCATATTGAGAAACTAATTCGATTGATTGTCGCAACATACGTCATGAATACGAATTCAGTAGAATTCATTACATATCATAAGTATTTTTGGATTCTCGAAGTGATCTTACTTTACTTTTATATCAAAAAATTCAAAATGCAAGGATTCCAAACTTCGATATTGTTGGGTGGATTTTTGATAACTGTTTTGATTCCAGTTTTACTTCGAGGTGGTTTATCATTAAACGAAGAGCAGGCAACTTATACTACGTTAGTGAATGGGGCAAAGGAATCATTTTATTTTTTAAATGTCATTAATCTGATGATCAATCGGTATGGTTTGGTACCATATTTTATGTTCTGTATATTGACCTTTGTATTGTTATTCGAGAGAAATAAACATCAAATCACTGTTCATTTTCCAATACTCGTTTTTGTTGTATTCCTTTTTGTCATACGTCATTCACTTTTCATCAAACCATATGAAGATTTAAAGTGGGATCAGTATGCAGATATGGTTAAAAACAAAACTGATGTTTCAATCCCAGTAAATCCAATATGGTTTCCCAAAATTGAATTCAAAAAAGAATTATGGAAATAATCAGCAATTTTGTATTCACATTAAATTGCAGGTGAAAAGCATAAAAATAGATGCGAATATTGACTTGTCTTTTCTTGTTCAATTTAAATATCTATTTACTTTGGACTATAAAAAATCTAAAATTGGATTTTTTCGAAAAGATTAAGTATGGAAAATGAAAATATAAGTAAATTTACAATCGCTAGAGCTACCTTGATGAACTTGGTAGGTAATGAAAAGATAAGTTGGCATATGCTATATACTTCGATATTTAAATCATTAACTGCCTCATACGATAATTTTAAATTTAATTTTAGTTCATCTAGTTCGGTAGATTTTAAATATAATTTCAAAATATATTTTTGCAATTTCATAATCGCATTTTGCATATTCCATTTTCGCAAATCAGATTCATTGTTAAATTCCCAGCTATGGGCAGAGGATGGAGTCATTTTTTTGAGATCTGAGTGGGTTATTGGATTTCCAGAAACTTTGCTTATTCCCTACGCTGGTTATCTACATTTTGTTCCAAGGCTTACAGCTTCGATTGCTAACTTTTTTCCATTTGAGTTTATTCCTTTCATTTTTAATTTCATGGCAATGGTAATTGCTGCTATTTCTGTTTCACTATTTTCATTAGTAAATTTTAGATACTTAGTGAATAATGATTTTCTTCGCTCATTGATTGTAATACTTATCAGCTTTGTTCCAGTTGGTTATGAATCAATTAATAATATAACAAATGTTCATTTCTTTCTATCCTTTGGGTTTTTTCTCTTAGCTTTGATTGGTGGTAAACTAAGTGGGATAAGCTATTTTTGTATTCTTGTATACTCTGTATTGGCTATACTGTCTGCGCCTCTGGCAATATTTTACTTACCTTTTTATTTAATTCGTTTTTTCTTGCATAAAACTGATCGTTATACTTGGTTATACGGAATTATTTTTATTTTAGGTTTGATTTACGGTATTACAATTTTTCTAACGGGTGCGAAACGTGAAATAACTCCAATTGATTGGAATTTTTTAACGAATATTTTGAATATTGAAAAACTAATTCGTGTTTCATTATTGGTTTATTTAGGTGAAGAAAACACCTTTATGGCGCTAAGTTATGTAAAATATTTTTGGATTTTTGAAATTGTATTATTCTATTTCTTTTGTAAGAATTTTGTTCAATTTGGTATCGGAAATACATTTTTAATTGTTGGATATATAGTTGCTATATTCGTTCCCATATTGCTTAGAGGAGCGTTCGTTGTCCATGACGAGCAAGCTTTGTTGGTGATGCTAACCAATGGAAGTAAAGATTCCATCTATTTTCTAAACGTTGTTAAGATATTATTAGCTCGTTACGGACTAGTCCCTTATTTTATATTTTGCTTAATAATTTTTTCTAATATTTTTCCAGGGAAAATTTCAATTAAAACATCGAGTATTATATTAATTCTATTTATATTGTATTTTTATCTTATCAAGAATTCGGTTTTTATAAAGCCTTTCGAAGAATTAAATTGGGGAAGTTATTCGAAGCAAGTTAGAGGTAAGGAAGATGTTTTGATTCCAATAAATCCAAAATGGTATACAGGAATTCATATAAGGAAAGATGAGTGGAGATAGTTTGATTTTATTTATAATATTAATATAATAAGTAAATCACTTTTCAGTTTCACATCTTACGTTCTAAAGCATAGTTGCGCTCAGGAACCAAAAGAGATGAAACGGATTCATTTGTATCGATTTTTATATTCGTAGTTGGATTGTAAGTATCTAACATTGTCTCACCATCAACGATGAATTGGTAGTGATACTCACCAGGGAGTAATTTTTTCTCTAAGGTAAAAACCCCTTTACGATCTTTTTTCAAAAAATCATGTTCAGGGTTCCAATCATTAAAATTTCCCACTACACGGACCACTTCTGCATTCGGTAAATAAATTTGAAATTTGACTGTCCGAAGGTCTCGTTCTTCGTTTGCGGAATCTTCCAAAACAATCGTTTTTGTTTGGCGGTCTGTATCTTTGGAATCTAAAACAAAACGTGAATAATAAGAGCCTGATCCATCTTCCACCTTATCAAAGTTTTCTGGATCATAGGTAAGTAGGCCGTTCACTCGAAATTTATATTCATAAACAGGATCTTCTTCGTAACTTTCTTTGATTTGGTTTGGTTCGATGACAGTGTAATAAATTCCATATTGGTTCCGTTTCATTTCAGCACATTCCCAATTGTTAAAACTACCGCAGATTTCCACAGATTCATCTCTCAGTCCATTATAAGTGAAAAGAATCCCTCTGTGCAGAAGGTTGCCACTTGAAACATAAGATTCGACATCAAGATAACGAATGTAACGTGGTGCGATGTTTTTCTTCAGACTTTCCAATTGCCAAAGGTAATAAACCGTGTCTTGGTCTTCGGTTTCATCCGACATTTCGAGTTCTCCAGAAGAAAAACTACCAATCCAATCCATGCCATCGTCGGCAAAAATTCCAATACCTGTCAAAAAGAGTAAAATGAGGGCAATTCGGATGAATTTGGATTTCAACATAGTGCGGTTGTCTCTTGTGTCCTTTGTCTTTATTTTCGGCAGGATTGAAAAAAGAGCGTGAAAGGATTTTTGATTGAAGAATCATCTGACATAATAAAAAAAATATTCTGTCATTTTAAGAAGGGGCCGATAATTCATTAGGAATAGACCCTCGCATGGCTGAGCCGATAGACAAATTGAGTCCGGAAGAAATCACACAAATCGAGACGATGTTTTCGGCTCTCAATAAGAACCCTATGTCCTCGGAAGAGCTCAACCCGATGGCGAAGGTCTTACGTGAGAAATTAGGGTATACCAATCCCTTTTCTGGCAATGAAGAGCCAGAACCTACTGACGATGAGCCAAATGATGCTCTACCAGATGATTTTGGTGGCGATGATACGGCCGCAGGTGACAGCTCAGATCCTTTTTCTGGCCTCGATGATGATGACGATTTTGGTCCCCCAAAACTTTCCAGTTCCCAACCTGAAGAAGACGATGGGATTGATTTAGATGAATTATTGGGCGAAGATAGCCCAAAACCCAAAGAGACAACACCTCCTTCTAATACTGATTTTGATGATTTAGGAATGGATTCTCCCACAGATGATTTGTCTAGGAATGAAGATCCATTTTCTACCCCTGCTGGTGACGAAGCCGATCCATTTGCAAACCTTGGATCTCCCAGTGACTCAGAGGCAGGTGCCGATGACCCTTTTGCCAATTTAGATGCAATTGATGAAGCACCCATTGAAGAAACAAAGGCTCCAGAGATTGGTGACGATCCCTTTGCCAATTTAGGGGGCGATGACGATTCAATTCCAAAAACAACCGACGAAGACTTGTTTGCTGGGTTTGATTCAGGTTCGGAAGAACCACAAGGCACAGGCGATGATTTTGATTTTGGATCTGGTGGCGAAACTCCTTCGGGTGATGATCCATTTGCTGATATGGGATCCACCCCATCCGATTCAGACGCGGGTGCTGGTTTTGGGGATGACCCTTTTGGTAGTTTAGATTCTCCTTCTTCTGATGTTACTACGGGTGATGATCCCTTTGGTGATCTTTCCACACCTGCATCCTCAAGCGAACCTTCGTTTGGTGATGATCCATTTGCCGATATGGGATCTACTCCATCTGCTTCCGATACAGGAGCAGGTTTTGAAGATGATCCTTTTGGAAGTATGGAGACCCCGTCCACTTCCGCAAGAGAATCAGAACCTGCAGATATAGGTGGTGGATTTGATGATCCATTTGGTGACTTGGGTGTGGGGATGGAACCACCAAGTCTTGATGATGATTTAGCAGCTCCTTCATTTGATGACTTAGCACCTTCCATTGATGATATGCCTGTTTCTGCCATGGACGATTTTGGTGGAAATGATGAGGGTCCAGGTGGATTTGAAGAAGACCTCATGTCTCTTGGCAAAGAGGAAGAACCGGAAGAATCCCTTGAAGCCAATTTAACAGATGAAGAACTTGCGGTCATTCAATCTGAGTTACTTCGTTATCCTCCAAAATTAAGACGAACCATTATTGATGCGATTGTCAACCAACGCATTCCTGTTCGGAACCAAAAAGAAATCATTGAGCTCATCAAAGCCCAACAAAAACCAGAAGACATTGCTAGTTTCTTAAGTGGACTTCTTGGCGAACGTGTCGAACTCAGTGATTCAAGTGGAAAATTTGCGGCAGATGGAGTTCCCATCATCGCAAGTAAGGATGCTTACACAAAAGAAGGTGCTGCACGAAAACGTGAGTTAATTAGAAGGACAATTTTATCTTCTGCAGCAGCAATCTTTTTGGTATTTGGAATCGTTACTTTATGGAAATACGTAATTGTTCCTTACCGTGCAAAAGCGCAGTATGCTCTTGGACTTGAAAAAATAGAAGAATACAGTTATGAAACTGATGCCCTAGAAAAGAAAAAATTACTAGCTGATGCTGAGAATTATTTTATCAAAGGGGAAGAGATTTTTCCACATAACTTAGAGTTTTTGAACAAATATTGTACTGCTTATACCAAAGCAGGATTGTACGAACGAGCGTTTGAAAAATGTTTTGGAAAGGTAGAACCAGATTTTGGTTATGAACCAGAAGACAAAGAACACAAACGTGCTTGGGAAAATCGTAAAGAAGTTCCAAACATCAGTTTTGCGAAAAAAACGGAATGGAATGACGCAGGTGTTGAAACTGCTGGTAGAAGACCACTCCCCGAACTGGCATTTTATTTAACTTCACAAGATAAAGTTCCAAGAAAGGTATTAAAAGCAGGTGCCTACATCGCATCTCGCCTCAAATACAATGTTCATGATATAGATACTTATATTGCACTCGGAACCTTTCACTCCTTTCACAGAAAAGACTTTATTGAAGTTCCACCAGGAAGTAATCGCAAAAAATATAAAAATGATCACCTTGCGATTGAATACTTCAAACGAGTGTTTACTGATGGAGGAGATCCTGATAATGTTGATGCCATTGCTGGTATAGCAAAAATTTTCTATAACAAACAAGAGTTTGGAACAGCTGTTAAATACTATAATGATATTATTGAAAAGTATCCAAAAAATCCAATTGGACACGGTGGGATTTTATCAACCTATATTGAAATGTGGAAACGTGATAAAAATCCGCAATATGTTTTAAACCACCATAGGCAAGTTCGTAATGCTCTAAACATTGAAGATGAACTTTCACTTTTTGTTTTGGCAAAACTTGCTTCCTTTTATATTGATTTGGATTCTGAAGAAGTCCGTATCAAATACAACATCAATCCAGAAGACCAAGTCACGGGTATGGAGATTGATGACAACGTAGAATATCTACTAAACATTGCTTATGGCAAAGATGGTGGTTCAAAATTTGCGGAAGGGTACTACCAGAGAGCACGTTTTTACTTCAAAAAAGAAGAAGCGGCTCGTGCTTTAAAACAATTAGAATTAGCATCAACTTATGATATTAGACATTATTTAGCAGTTTTACTGATGGCTGAGTATTATATCCAAACAGAAGATTACGATGAAGCTGTAAAACTTTTAAAAGAAGCTGATGATCGATACCAAAACTATCGTGATCGTTTGGGAGAAAGGGACGAAGATGAAACCTTACTCGAAGGTAGTCCAGGAAGGATTTCGTTTAACTTAGGTAAAATTCAATTTTTGGAAGCAGCTGGGATAAACGTAACAGACAATATACGAGAATTCCCTGGCAAAAAAATCTATCCTGAACGAAGTATTGGAACACTTTCCTATGAAGAAAAGGAAAGACGAAATGGCCTTTTTATGGCACGTGAATCTTTTCTCGCAGCACTTGACCGTGATATTTCCAAAGATCCAAAGATTGTGAGAGAATGTTATTATTATTTGGGTTGGATTGATTATAACCATGGTGACTTTGCACAAAGTTTAGATTTTTGGGCAGAACTTCCGGAAGAAGATATATACAATAACCCGACCTTACTCTTTGGAAAGGGAAATGCATTTTATTATACAAGACAATACAATGCAGCACTTGGCAACTATCTGAAGTTAAAGGATGATTTTGAACTGAAAGAACAAAGCCTTGGTCGAATTGACACTGAAAACTCTGATCATAGAGAAGTGTATGAGACTTTAACAGCTCTTTACAATAATATAGGTGCAGTGTATGAGAAAAAACAAGATACCATCAATGCACTCAAATACTATTGGAAAGCTATGGAAACAGCACGCAAAATAGGTTCCGTAAGTGAAATTGCCAACTCGAATAAGGATTTGGTTTTTGCTAGAGCCAAATTGGATAGAGAACCACTGTTAGAAGACTGGTTAGCTCCTACATTAGATCGATTGGCTCAGATAAAAAAATAAACTTATATTATTTGCGAAAACGTTCGCGAATTCCAAGTAATAGAAAGTAAAACGTTTCCCACATACGTCGGATTCGGTATGGTCTTGCAATGATGCGCCACAACCAAATCAAACCTCTTTCTTTGAACCATTCAGGGGCTTTTTTATCAGCACCAGATAACATATCTAAGGCGCCACCTACGCCAATCACAACCGCTTTTCCGAAATAACCTGTATTGTTTTCGATCCAAATTTCTTGTTCAGGGAAGTCCATGGCAAGGAATATGATATCAGGTCCTGTTTTTCGAATTGCTTCTTTCACTCGCATTTCGCGTTGGCGATCTAAATGACCTGCGTGCCTTCCCACAATACGAACTTTCGGAAAGTGCCTTGTGAGATTAAAATAAATACGTTCTACGATTTCGTCTTTTGCGCCAAAGATAAAAGCTGTGAACTCTTTGAGTTCTGCCAGTCGGATTAGGTCCATCATCACAGCAATCGGTGTGACTCTTTCTTTTAATCGACCTTTTGTCATCCAACCAATTCCCGCACCTTCCACTAATATGGTACCTGCTTTTTCAGCAATACGGTGGAGCGATTTTTTAGGGCGCATCCTCATGAGTTTGATTGGATCTAAGAATAAAACATGGTGCATGCCTTCTTTTTTCTCAAGCACGCGGAAAAGTTTCGCAATCGCTTCATCTGTTGTGACATTGTCTATTGGAATTCCTAAAACATTCAACGTTTCTAACTTGGAAACATCGATATTTTGGTATTCTAGTAGTATATCTCTCTCGTCTTTTGAGGAATTGTGAACGATTTCGCTCAATTGCTTCATGTAGCCAGGTTTTCCTTTCCTATCTAAAGCATTATGTCCAGTACCCTCTCTTGTCGCCTCTAAATTTTTAAAAACTTTCGTTTTTTCACTTGGATTGGAACCGAGAGAACGAGAAAAAGTATCAAAATGTTTCGAAGCAATCGTATTCTCTATTTGGTCCTCTTTCTTCTCTCAAGCGCAAGTTATGCGGAAAAAATTTCCATCTTTGGAACCATTCAAAACGGTACCACACGAGGATTGGGAAAGGCTGATTCCATTCGGATGATGGCTTTACAAGGTGCAATGGTTCCACTTGGAGAAATTGGCCCACAGTCTGGAAAATTTCGATTCCCCGAAATGGATTTACCTGAAGGTGCACCTATCCTTTTACAAGTCCAGTACCAAGGTGCAAATTATAATAAAATGATTCCGCCAACTACTAAGTTTCGTACTTCCCCTCAAGAAATAACCGTGTATGATTCAGGGGCGGATCGAAAACAAGTGGCTATAAAAAGCTTAATGCAGGTTATGCGAGAAAAAAAAGGCCTACGAATTTTTAAATTATTCCTCATCGATAATGTCAGTAATCCACCAAAGTCATATGATCCGAAGTCAGGTGCGTTGGAATACTCGGTTGCGAAAGGAGCAACGGAGATTATGGCACAACTACAACAACCAGGTAGTAAAATGGCCATTCCACTTGGAGTGCCAGATGGTCCAAATGGAGGTCGAATTTTGGACCGAGCTATATTACCTGGAAGTTCCGAACTACAAGTTTCTTATTTGATTCCAAATTCTGAAGATTCATTCAGCGAACGAATGTTAATTGAATCTGAAAACGGTAAATATCCTATTTTTGTGAAACCACAGGATATGGTAGTGGAAACAGGTGAAAAAACACCTGTGGTGAAATTAGACAAGGATGTTCCAAAAGGGCTAAGTGCTTATGTATTAAATGCACTCGAATTTGGAACAATCGTTGAATTTCGTTTTGTTGGGGGAAAGGCACTTCCTACAATGTCAAATTCTCCAAACCCAGAAATTTGGAATGGATCTATCCTTACAAGTTGGGATTTATCTGCTTTTGCAATCGTTGGATTTTTAGGACTCTTATTTACACTGTCTTTTATTTTTGTCTATCGCAAACAATCAGAAAGGAAAAACAATTTATGAACCAAAAAAAATCAAAACAAGAAACCACCTATCTTCGGTTTTTTGGTCTTGCAGAACTTGTGAACCATGGCCCAAGAGGGATTTTAGCCTTCTGGATGATTTTAGGAATGGCCTTCTTTCTGTTTGGCGATCAAAACCTAATCGCTCCCAATATGAAAAACATTGGAGCCTCTTTAGGGATCACAGATCCAAATGAAGTGGATTGGAAATTTGGTGGGATCATTCCTGTTTTGTTTTTTATCTTGGGTGGACTCGTGTCATTGTCTATGGGGTATCTTTCCCAAGCATTTTCACGAAAAAATTTGTTAATCGCAACAGTTTTGTTAGGTGAAATTCCTTGTTTTTTGACTGCTTACGCTGAAAATTATGACCAATTTTTGATTCTGAGAACCTTATGTGGATTTGGACTTGGTGGAATTTTTCCATTACTTTTTAGTTTGATTGGAGATTATTTTTCTAGCCAATCACGTGCCATTGCCACTGGGTATGTATCATTAGCAATGGGTCTTGGTGTGGGAGTGGGTCAGTTGTTAGGTGGAATTTTGGGAGGAGCGGATCCTATTAATGGATGGAGGACCTCTTTTATTTACATGTCTGCACCTTCCTTTTTCTTCGTGGCTGTATATTTATTTTTTTGTAAAGAGCCCAAACGTGGTGGAGCAGAAGAAGTGGTTGCCGATGAACTTTCTCATAAAATCACTCTCAAAGACTTTAAATTACTATTCGAAAACAAAACTAACCTCGGTGCTTTTTTACAAGGACTTCCTGGTTGTATCCCATGGGGTGTATTTTTTGTTTATTTAGCAGATTATTATGAACACACATACCATCTAACAAAAGAAGTTTCCGCTGGTATGATTACATTTGCTGCAATAGGAATTTTTATTGGAACATTTTTTGGTGGAGTACTTGGGCAATTTTTATACAATATCAAAAAAACATACCAACCATTATTATGTATGGGAACAACATTCTTTGGAGTATTCCCTGCTATCCTTTTGCTCTATTCGTTTGATATTGTGCCGCACATGGGTCTTTTTATCGCATTGAATATTTTTACAGGGATTATGATTTCAGTTACTGGTCCAAATGTCAGAGCAGTTTTACTCAATGTAAATGAACCAAAATCGAGAAGTGCTATCTTTTCAATATACAACCTAACAGATGATTTAGGGAAAGGTCTTGGACCTGTGATGTCCGCCGTGATTCTTGGTCTCACACCTGATAGGGGACTTGCTCTTTCCATCTCAATTTTATTTTGGATTCCATGTGCTTTAGCTTGGTTTTTGGTTTTATTCAATTATGAAAAAGATGAAAAGACAATGCATTTGTTAATGAAACAGAATGTTTCCTAATTTGAAAGTGATTCACAAATTGATTACAAACAGATACAATGCAAATCAAACATAACTTACTTGATATCGAAGGGACAACGGCACCAATTGCCTTTGTCCATGAGATCCTTTTCCCATACGCGAAAAAACGAATTCATCCCTTTTTAAAAAACTATCAGTTTTCAGAAGAAAAATGGAAAGAAATTCTCGCAGAATATCAGAAAGATGTATCTGCGAACGATCCATTGTTCAGACAGAAACTTTTTATGGATCCATCTCCTTCACAAAATTTTCCAAATGAAACAACAAATGATCTTTCAAAAGATCTCGTTTCTTTATATTTTGAATATCTCATTGAGAAAGATCGTAAATTTGGTCCTTTAAAAGAGATACAAGGAAAAATTTGGAAAGAAGGATATGAGTCTGGAGAAATCAAAAGTACAGTCTATGAAGATGTTCCGAACTTTCTAAAACAATCCATCCAAAATGGAAAACAAAACCATGTGTATTCGTCGGGATCAGTGGAAGCACAAGTTTTAATTTACCATTACTCTGTGTTAGGTGATTTGCGTAAGTATTTTGTTTCTTATTTTGATACAGCAGTGGGTGGTAAACGTGAAAAAGAAAGTTATCTAAATATCGCAAATTCACTCTCGGCACTTCCCAGTGAAATCTGTTTTTTTACTGACATTGTGGAGGAAGCGGATGCAGCAAGTTCAGCAGGGATGGAAGTGGTCATTTTGAATCGACCGGGAAATTTGCCTCAAAAACCACATTCGTTTCCCATTTGGAATCATTTTTAAGTCATATACCAGATCCCAAACGAATACACAAAAATCAAAGTTGAGAAAATCAATTTCCAAAAAAAATGAGCACGCATTAAATTCATAAACACATAGGATATAAAAAGGAATTTGAGTGCACTAAGGAGTACCAAATTCCAATTTCCAGGAACAAAGGATCCCATTCCGTAAAACGATAGATATACGATTGTGAGTAAAATTAGATAAGTAAATATAATTCGTAACATAAAACCTTCTTCTTTATCGGATCAAATACAATGCTGGGTAAAGGATAAGCCAGATCAAATCACACATATGCCAAAAAATTCCTCCCGCTTCCAAATTCACAAACGTTATAGTTTTTCGGTTGAGAAGAACAATGGATAAGATGATGATTCCCACGGCTACATGTAAGTAATGAAAACCTGTGAGTAACCAATAATAACTAAAAAATACACTTGTATCTAAGGTATAACCTAAAGTCCATTTGTCGTAAAACTCGAGACTTTTGAGGAACAAAAAAGCAATTCCGAAGAGAATTGCACCTAACATACAATAGAGAAATTGTTTCTCTTTCTTGTTTTCTTTTGCATAAACACCTATTGCTAATAAAAATCCACTTGTTAACAGGAAAATCGTATTCCAGAAAGCAAATTCTCTGTGCAGAAGTTTTTGCATAGATTGGAAACCATCTGGATTTTGAGTTTTGTCATACACTAAGGAACCAATCCCCATACAAAAGGTGATAACTTCCACAAACACGATGAGCCAAATGAGAATTCCACCAGGTGGATACCAAATTGAATCATTTTCCTCGAGAGTTGTTTCGTTCATGAAACCTCCATGGTCCTCATTGAAATTTAAAATAATCGAATATTCAACTAAAATCACATATTTTGAAGATCGTTAAGGTTCCCAAATTGCGGGAAAACGTTCAAAATGTAAGATTATGTCTTACTTTGCCCTATGTAAATCATTAAAATGATTCTAATTCTTGTTCAAATTTGATTCGAACCGGTATTCTTATGCATGTTAAAACAAGATTTTGAATTAGAACTTGATTAAAATCAAGGCAATTTGTACAATCTGCACTTACATTTGTAAAATGGAAAAAAGGAGGTAAGGATGCTTTCAAAATCGCAAGCAAGGGCATTCTTTCTGGGTGGAACTTTTTTGTTCGGTGCTATCTTTGTGTTCCTCACAATTGATACCTTGCGACAAAACGATACCCGTACCAATGCGCAAAACTTAACAGAAGATGTGCTAAAAGGGAAAGAGATTTGGGAAAAAAACAATTGTATGGGTTGCCATACCTTACTTGGAGAAGGAGCATATTATGCACCTGATTTGACGAAAGTCGTCGAAAGGAGAGGTGTTAGTTGGATCGATGTTTTTTTGGATGATCCACAAGCAATGTTCCCTGGTGAACGTAAGATGGTGAAATACAATTTTACCAAAGAAGAAAAGGGACAAGTCATCGCATTCCTAGATTGGGTTGGGAAAATTGATGCCAATGGTTGGCCACCAAAACCAAATATACCAATTGGTTCCATAACCACTGCCGCACCTCCACAAACAACAGCTAATGTTGTAAAAGTCTCTCAACCAGAAAAGTTTTCTCAAATATGTGTCGCCTGTCACGCAGTAGGTGGTAAGGGAGGAAATGTAGGGCCAGCACTTGATCATGTCGGTTCAAAGTTTGATGCCGATTATCTAAACCGATGGTTGGTAGATCCACAAGTAATCAAACCGGGAACAAATATGCCAAAGTTGCCGTTAAGTGATACAGAAAGGAAGGATATAGTTACTTACCTTTCTGCATTAAAATAAGGAGAAACAATGAGATTCCAATCACAAAAGGTAGCATATTGGTTCTTTGCAACTTGTATGTTACTCTTATCTTTACAAATCGTTTATGGTTTTATCATGGGTTTTGCTCGTATTGGGTTTGATGGATTACATGATTACATTCCATTTAACACAGCTCGTGCGACACATACCAATTTATTAGTTGTTTGGTTATTAACTGGATTTATGGGTGCTGCTTATTACATCATCCCTGAAGAATCTGATCGTGAATTGTACAGTGTCAAACTCGCATACATCCAACTTATTTCTTGGGTAGTGGTGGGTGTAATTGCCATTATTGGATTCCACTTTAATTGGTGGGAAGGTAGAAAGTTTTTAGAGATTCCAAGGCCACTTGATTATCTTGTCGTCGTTAACGTTCTCACCTTTTTATTCAATATTGCCATGACCATTTGGGAAGCTAAAAAAAGAAGTACAACACAACTTGTATTATTCTTTGGTCTGTTATGTGCTGCCTTGCTTTATCTCCCAGGTATGATTTATTTTGATAACCAAACATTGGATTCTTACTTTAGATGGTGGGTTGTTCACCTTTGGGTAGAAGGAGTTTGGGAACTCATCATGGGTGGTATCTTAGCATTTTTACTCATCAAACTTACGGGTGTTGACAGAGAAGTCATTGAAAAATGGTTGTATGTGGTTGTTGGCCTCACATTCCTTTCTGGAATTTTGGGTACTGGACACCACTACTATTGGATTGGAACACCTAAGTATTGGCTTATGGTCGGTGGAATTTTTTCTGCCTTAGAACCACTTGCTTTCCTCGGAATGGCGATTTGGGCTCTCAATATGTATCGCAAAAAAGGAAAAGACCATCCAAACAAAATTGCTCTCTATTGGACACTTGGAAGTGCGATGATGTCTTTCATTGGTGCAGGTTTTCTTGGATTTGCTCATACTTGGCCTGCAGTTAACCAATGGACACATGGAACACTAATCACAGCAATGCACGGTCACCTTGCATTTTGGGGAGCTTACGCCATGTTAGTGTTAGCTGTCATTTCCTATGCAATGCCAAACATGACAGGTCGTAAACTATTCACTGGTATGTCTGGGTATCTTGCATTTTGGGCATCCAATATTGGAATGGTAGGGATGACAGGAGCCTTGGCAGTCGCAGGGATCACTCAGGTGTATCTGGAACGTAAATTAGGTATGGACTTTCTTGTCGTACAAAAAGAAATCGTGTTCCATTTTATCGGAATGTTACTTGCAGCTACATTATTTACGATTGGGATCACATATTTCATAGTTGATTTCATTCGACACGGTCTTCCTTCCAATGAAGCGGTTGGTAAAAATGTAGGTGATATAGATTAACATATGTTAACAACAAAAATTCCCTATTACGAACCAACTGGTAAGGAAGTGGAAATTTTTCAAATGGCGGCGGAGAATTCTCTGCCGCTATTGTTAAAAGGTCCTACTGGTTCTGGAAAATCTCGATTTCTGGAATTTATGGCACACCAAATGGGCCGTAAACTCATTACGATTTTATGCAATGATGAAACATCCGCAGTGGATTTGGTAGGTCGATTTATCGTCAAAGGGGCAGACACAGTTTGGATGGACGGTCCCCTTACCACAGGTGTCAAAGAAGGTGCGATCGTGTATTTGGATGAAATTGCAGAAGCAAGACCAGATACTCTTGTGACCATTCATTCTTTAACAGACCACAGGCGGACTTTATTCATTGAGAGAAAAAATGAAGAAATTATCGCACATCCAAATTTTTTACTCGTAGCATCCTATAACCCTGGTTACCAAAAGGGGTTTAAAGAACTAAAACCTTCCACCAAACAACGTTTCTTAAGTATGGATTTTCCATATCCAAAACCATCTGTGGAAGAAAAAATCATTATTGGAGAAACAGGAATTTCTGATACCATTGCTAAAAAATTAGTACAATTTGCAAATTTGGTTAGAAAAAAACCAGAGTTGGGACTTGCAGAAACAGTATCGACACGTTTGCTTGTTTCCTGTGCCAAACTGATTGGGAAAGGTCTCCCTTCTCGCCTTGCAGGTCGCACGGCTATCATTCTGCCTCTAACAGATGATGAAGATACAGTGACTGCCTTACAAGATAGTTTTGATTTAATTTTTTAGGAATTCATTTTGGAATGGGATCAGTTTGTATTCTACCAAGGTCATAAACTTTGGAAAAAACTTAAAACAAAATTTACGCCTCCAAGCCCTTATTACCCATATCGTATGGAGACTGAGGAAATCAAAATCGTTCGTTATCTACAAACTTTACGAAAGGAAACCACCTCCATTGTGTATGGTGGTGAAACTATTTCTCTAGGGCAAAATTTTTTAAAATTTCCAGAAACAATCTATTGGTATCTTTCTGAAAAAGAAACAAAAATACATGTTAAGATTTTACTTGCCTATTTGACTTATCTGTTTGATCGAAAATTTATTTCTGCAATTTCCACTAACACTGATCTGGAAGGATCTGATTCAAAGAAGGAAATCTTTCAAAGAGCAAAAGATGGGAATCCAATGCAAAAAGGTTTGGAAGAGGATTCTTTTTATCAATCCTTCCGATTGTTTCTAAAACGTTACCCTGGAGCTTATTCCGATTGGAAAGAAATTAGAAAGGAAAGATTGTATCTGCGGAAAAAAGACCCAAAACAATACCAAACCATCGTTTGCAGTTTCTATCATGCCAAAACATCACTATCCAATTTGAAAATGAACTTTCCATTAGGGAAAGATTTTGTATCAGACAAACAGAAACAAAAAGTAGAATCGAAGGAATCCAAACAAAAGTTAGATCCGAGTGAAGCTGAACTATTGGAAGTAGATGAGAAAAAAATAGAAGAGTATACGCTTGGTCATAATTTTGAAAAAATTGAAACTGTAGAAGAGTTTGACGGCCAATGGAGAGACATTGATGGCGAAGAAGATATGGAAGAAGAGGAGGCACTCGAGGAACTTAATCTTAAACATATCATCCGCACTGAAGATCCTGTTCATACCACAAGGACAAGTGAATCTGGTGCAGGAACTTTATTAGAAATTTTGGAAGACACGAGTAAGGAAAAACCCTTTTTATATCCAGAATGGGATTACAAACAAAGAAAATACAAGGCTAATTACTGTTCTGTGGTTGAGGAATTTCCAAAAACATTAGATTCTTCCTATACAATTCGAATTTTAGAAAAACAACACAGCACCTTATTGTTATTAAAGAAAAAAATGACTGCATTACTCAACCAAACCCGAATTAAAAAACGTTTGGTTGCAGGTGCTGACATAGATTTAGATGCGCTTGTTGATCGATATGCAGATTTAAAAGCTAAAAAGAGCCCATCTGAAGCAATCTATATGAATCCAATTCGGGATGTATCAGATATAGCATTGTATTTTTTAATGGATTTAAGTTTGTCTACCGATTCTTGGATTCAAGAAAAAAGAATTTTAGATGTGGAAAGAGAAAGTTTATTACTGTTTTCCGAATGTTTAGAAGAATTGAAAATTCCATTTGGGATTGCCGGTTTTTACTCTCGGACCAGGAATCACAATCAATTCATTCATTTAAAACAAATGAACGAATCTTGGACGTTAGTCAGAGATCGACTAGGTCCACTGTCTCCCATAGGGTATACTAGAGTGGGTCCATCTCTTCGTCATACAAATTCACTCTTAAAAGATTCTGGATACAAACAAAAATGGATCATCTTAATTACTGATGCTAGACCAAATGATTATGATCAGTATGAAGGTAAATATGGGATTGAAGATGTGAATAAAGCGGTCGGTGAATGTTTGTTAAATGGTGTGCAAGTGTATACTTTGGCCATAGGAACTGAAGAAAAACCAACGATCCCTGCGATGATGCGAAATGCGAGTTATCAAATGTTATTCCATCCAGAAAGGCTCCTCGATTCCTTACAGGAATTTTTTAGAAGAGCCATTAAGAGTTAAGTGTATAATAGAATTAGAATTCAATTTAATCTTTCTTTTATGAAGGTTTACCATCAGGTCTTGGTGAATAAAGAATGATTGTATACTGTACAACAAAGAAAATAAAACATAGAATCCAGCCAATTCCTGACAAGTAATATGCATATTTGTGTTGGTTGAACAGTGGCAAAAACACTCGAATTACCACGCTTACATTTAATAGAATATAAGCAAAAACAGTAAGAGGGGACGCAACGATGCTTCTACCAGTATGTCCCAAACTCACTCTTGTGATCATACCATAAATAAACACGGAAAGACCACCAACTGTTAGACTATGAATGGCTGATGAAATTGGAAATAGATTCAACTCTGCTAAACTATAAAGTAAAAATCCAAAACATACCCAAAAGTAACCCAAGTACAAAATCCAAAGAATAGGTTTTTGGTAGGATTTCCATGGTTTCCATGAAATGTAACGAATTGTATTCGAGGCAAATAAAGAAAACCCAACAATAAAAGCAAAAATTCCGAATATTGTAACACCTGTTCCTTGTAAGAAGGAGAAGGGCGTTAAAATGTAAACCTCGATATATGATTGTATGAGCTTTGATAGATAAAAGATAAAGGGAAGATAAATAAGAAATGATTCTAATTTTGGCATTCGTTTAAAAGAATACCCTTGGATTACGACACCTGAAAAAAATGGAACTACTCGTCCGCCTATGATGAGTATTAGAAACAAAACAACAAAGATACTTAGGTGGATAAAAAGCAGTGTTTTCTCAGGGTCTAAAATGGAATAAGCAGAAAGTGCACTCATAATATGGAAAATAGTAAAAAGTGCATAATGGTATAAGATGGGTCGATTGTGTTTTTGTGTTGGGACAATCAACTTTGGAACAAGTAAATAGATGACCATGATATCCGAACAGATATCAAAACCAAACGAAAGATAACTTAAAAAACCAAACGAATAGAATGAAAATCTTCCAAGTAACCAAAAGGACAATAAGTAGAACAAGTTTTTACCTTTTAGAATGGTTGAATTTGTCCAATTTTGAACAGCAGTGAACAAAAATCCCAATACGATGGCCTTGGTAAAACCGAATACCATTTCGTAGGAATGCCAATGAATGGCATTGATGTGAATTGGATTTTTAAGAATATTCGAAAGTATGAATAACCAAATTGAAATGACTAAGATTCCGAAAACTGAGCCAAACCAAAAAAAAGGGCGAAACGCTGTGTTCCAGAAACTGTTTTGAAAAAAAGATTGTTTCATGCGTTAATACTAACTGAAAGGAGTATCATTTCATTGATACAAATCAAGTACTAAGCTAAAATTTTTAGGAGTCCTTCCTTGTCTAAAATTGTAATCTCACCTTTCTGTGTATCAACAAGACCCTGGTCTTTTAGTTGTTTTAATATCCTTGAGAAAGTTTCAGGTCTTAAATAAAGTAGGGATGCCATTTGTGTTTGTTTTAAGGCGAGTGAGTCAGGTGTACCATAAAATAGAAAATGTGCAACTCTTTGCATTGCATCCATGGTAAGACCACGATTGATTGCCAAGTTTAATGTTTCGATTTTATTCATCAGAGAGTGCATTAGGATGTGATTAAGTTCTATATTAGAATTTAGTCGATTTTGAACTTCTGAAAGTGGCATTCTTAAGATTGTACTTTTTTTAGTAAACCTTGCAGAAGCTGGATAAGGAATCCCTTGGATAACAGCCCATTCGGCTACAATGCATATTGGTCTGAAAAAAGTTAGGGTTACTTCATTCATATTCCCATCATATTTAAAAACCTGTAAGTCACCATTGATAAGGAGGTCCATATGAGTGACTTCGTCACCTGCATGGAATAAAAATTCATCTTTATCATAAGTGAGTTCCATACATCCAACAAAGGCTTTCATTAATGATTCAGGACTAGATTTCGTAATGTATTTAATAATCATTGAAACAAAGTTTTTACTTCTTCTTTTTGAAGTTTGGAAGTTTGATTTCCGTTTCCTTTAAGAATTTCCAAATTCTTTTTAAGGTAACTCTCCAATCCTCTTTTTCTGATTTTTTAGCGGTTTGGTTTAATACCCCAACTGCAGTTGAATCTTTGATTGGTTGTAATTCAGAAACGGGAACAATGGCGGAGATTCCCAAATCAATTTTTAGATATTTTTTCTTGATGATCTTGAAGTCGATCTTTGCACCTAATAAGCGTACAATTTCCAAAATAATCGCCCATTTTACTTTAATCGGAGTAAGCTGGTTATAATTTTCTGACAATTCATTGAATAATTTTTGTGCCACCTTGGAATTACTATGGAACAATAAAAATCTAAAATGTACATTCCCTTTTAAGTCTTGGGTGATGATTAAATCATTGTGATTAAATTCTTTGAAAGGAGGGAAGTCCACTAGTCTCACTACAACAGAATTGATTAAGTCCAAACTATTAAGAATTTCAGTTTCTGGATTTACTTTAATTGAATATGTAATGTCATCTTCCGGAATTACATCGTTGATAAAGGATACAAAATTAACCTGTTCTTTAAATGGAACTTCTTTTAGTACTTCCAATCTGGAGAGTTCAATGATATCGTCCATGACATTGTCAATGGAGGATTGAACTTCAATTACTTCTTTTACCAAGTTTTTATCTTTTGTTTTTTGAGCTGATTCTCTGTATTCTGAAAGTTTATCTTTCATTAATTTTAATGGACCTGAGATCATTGCGTCCATATAAAAGAAAATCTTTTCTCTGAGTGAATCCGCTTCTTTTAATCTGTCATATCGATTTTGGAGTTTTCGTTTCATCATCAAAAACTGAAATCGTAGAGCAAGAGTCATTAAAATTAAATACACTAAAAAACTAGTTTCAAGAGAAGATGGTGAGTTTAAATATCCTCTTTCGATTAGAATTTCTTTTAGGATTGAATAGAGTAGGTAAACAAGAGCCAATAAATGGATTGTTGATCCTCTCTTTTGTTCTCGGAATTTTAGTATCGTTACATAAATTGCGTAACCGATTACCGCAAGCAAATGGATATCCCAATATCCAATGAAGTTATACCAAAACACTGGATTTTGTATGATGAGAAATACGAGGATAAAGAAAAATTGAAAGAAGAGATAAATTCTTTGGTATTTAAATGGTTTTAATTCGAAAAAATCTTGGATGAATTTTATAAATCCATATGGCAATATAAGCAAAAATGAATATTCTAAGAATTTTAAAATTGCAAAATGATTAAAAATTAAAAATCTAACTTCGTTTTTGCATAATTCATATCCAGAGAAAATAAGGGCCAATACGCTAAAACTTAAGTATTCTTTGTTCTCTCTAAGGTTAAAAAAGTTAATGAAGAAAAATAAGGCAATGAATAGATAAAATCCTACGAATATCAGTTCGACAAGTGAATCATATAAATTTCCGTTTATTGCTTCCTCGTATGTTACGATTCTGATTGGTCCCGTTATGATTCCTGCAGAAGTAGAAAGAGATGAGTCAATTTTAATGATTAACACATTCTCACCCTCGAGTAATAAATCATGTGGAATAGGGTAGATTCTTGGCCTTCCAAACGAATATTCTTCCGGATCTTTTCCAAAAGCCGAATTGTTTTTTCCGATAAGCACACCGTTGACAAAAACCTCATCCGACTGGTACACTTTCCCTAATTGTAGGGCTAATGACTTTTGGTGTTGTTCTGTGGTAATTTCAAAACTTTTCCGAATCCATATTGAACCGCTATAGGTTTTGTTTAAATTCCTGAAATTGTTAGGAACAGTTGTGATGTCCAAGTTATTTGGATTAAATTCTGGATTTAATAAATCCGCACTATCATTAAAGTAAATTCCCCAATCCTCACCATCTAACTTTAATACAACTGTTGATTCATCGGTTGTACGTGAACAATTGAATGAAATGAAACAAAAACAAATTAGAATTAGGCGGCGAAATGGTAGGGATATCATTTTTTTGGTTTTTCTGGGATACGAATTGTGAACTTTGCTCCCATTCCTTCGCTTGATTTTAAACTAACAGTCCCAGATAAAAAGTTGGTTGAAGCCTCAACTAAAGTTAAGCCAATTCCTGCGCCAGGGATTTCATTCTTTTTGTCACGATAACCTCGGACAAATTTTTGAAAAATAGTTTCCATTTCTATTTGGCTAAGGCCCATGCCTTCATCCATCACAACCAATTGATGAAATCCATCTCGATTAAAAAATTCAATGTGAATGTCTGTTTTTGGATCAGTGTATTGGTATGCATTCTCTACCAAATTTCTTAAAATACAGAACAAGAGTTCCTTTGGAAAATAAATTTCCAAATCATTTGGCTTTATATCAATGTAGGTATTTTTTCGATGTTGGCCTAAATGATTTTCCACACTGGCAACACAGTTTTTTACCAACTCCAATACGGAGAAACTTTCATAAAATGGGATATAAGTTCGTTCTTCCAGTTTCCTTAGTAAAATTGCTTCCTCGACCATATAACTCATGTAAGATATATGATCCTCTGCTTGTTTAACTGGATCTCCAATATGTTTTGTGTTAGTAATTTTTGATTTTTTCTTTGCGGCTTTTTTAGCTGATGGTTTGACCACATCTTTTACGAGAGACTTACTTTGATTGGTAGTAATATTTTCAATCGCGGACTTGATTTTTTCCATTCCCGATTTAAATTCAGAAGATAAGTTGATGAGAAATCCAGTTTTGACCCTTTCCATTTGGATGAGTTCTTTTTCTTGTTCAATAAAATTTTCCAATCCAATGACTATATCGTTTGATAATTGGATGGATATCATCACGAGAAAAATTAAGAAACCTAAGTATAAAGTACCAGGCATGGAAATGATGATTTCTAAAGCTGATAAACTATCGATTAAGATTGTAGGCAATAAACAAGCGATCCCAATCAAGATAAATTTTACTTTTTTAATATTTGTTTTACCATTTTTGACAAATAGGTAAATCACAAGCCCCATTGCAATTGGTAATGCATAATTAAAGAGAGCTATCACCAGAATCCATGTTTTAGGATTTCTGAAAAATAGTGTGATGACAAAAAGTACAGATAAAAACACTTCATACACTAGTAATACAATATTACGTTTCAATTTTAGATATTGGTGCATGAAGTTAATGAAAAATGCAGGTAAACAAATAAGTACTAAAAGTTCTGCAACATACGACCAAGTGAAACTTTCAAATAGAATGTCTCTGTGTTGTGTGCGGATGAGAACATAAATTCCCATAAAAATTGAAAATAGTGCAAAAAAGAAATTTTCCCCAGCTCTACCGCGAACAATGGAACCTACGAGAAAGTAAATTCCCATAAAAATAAAAACATAACCACAAACCATCGCAAAGAGTTCTTTTGAGAATACTGCTTCACGTAACAAACGTTCCTTGGCAATAGTCGGGGCTTCCTTTAATCCATTTAGGTTTGTGGCAGCATAAATCCGAATGGCCATCACATTTAATCCTGGTTTAAGTAAATGTGTAGGAAGTGAATAAATTCTGATTTTTTGAAAATCAACTTCTAATCTAGGTAATACGGTTCCTGTTTTATCAATTAAAGTTCCATTCAAATAAAACTCATCAATGTCACGAATTCTACCCAATTGGATGGCAATTGGTTCTACTGGTGTTGTGTAATTGTCAGGTAAATAAAAAGAACAACGATACCAATGGTAGCCTGTGAGATTTTCTGTTTTTGAAATTCCATAATCAGGAACGGATCGTTTCACCCAAAAACTTTCTTCAACTGACTCATCACGCCAATCTAAATTGTCTCCCTTCCTGAATAACCAATCAGTTTTTAAAACCACCGGTTTTTCAAAGGATGTGATCATGGTTCCACATGGTTCTGCCACCAAACTTACTAAAGTTGGTGACAAAAACAGTAAGAACCCGAGGAAAAATTGGGAAAAACGGGTTTTCGAAATCATATTGGTTCTACGTTTCGAATTGCCTCTTCAATTTCTTTGAGCTGAGTGGAAATCCTTGCGTCGATTGCTCCCACATCTGTTTCGATGATTACTCCACCACGGTCAACTCGAGAGTCTTCGTAGATGTTTACTTTTCTGAGTGATTCCATCAGTTTGATGAGTTCGTCTTTGTGAGCTGTTGTTAGTTCTAAGTCAGCGAAGTTAACACGAATGTCGATACGGTCGCGATCTTTAATTCGTTTCATTGCTTCACGAATGTTATTGAGTACAATTTCTTTACGTTCAATGATTTCGTCTTTGATTACTTTTCTTGCGATGACAAGAATCATTTCCACCATTTGTTTTTCAGAAGCAGCAATCATCTCTTCACGAATGTCGATTGCTTTACCAATGATAGTTCCCAATCGGTCGATGAGTCGTCTAACTTCCCCTTGGCCTTTTTTGAAACCAACTTCACGACCAGCATCATACCCTTTTTGGTATGCTTCGTGTTCAATCTCAGCCTGTTTCATCTCAGCTTCTTTGATCATACGTTCGACTTCCATCTTCGCACGATCTAAGATTTGTTCTGCTTTCGCTCGGCCTGAATCTTCTTCTAATTTGATTTTTTCTTTTGAGTCCTGAACCATTTGGAAGGCTTTGGTTCTGCCTTCTTCTTCAATGGCCTTTGCTTGTTTTTTAGCATCTTCTAATAATTGGCGGACTTGTTCTTCTGTTTCTTGGCGATACCTTTGGAGTTCCGCTTCGATTTCTTCAATCGATGGACCTTGGTATTGTTCGATGATATTCCCTTCTTGGTCTATCTCGAAGTCCTCTTGTTCGTCGGTCTTATGAAATTTTTTGTACTTATCAGGAAGTTGGATTTCAACTTCTTCTTGTAAGTCGGCAATTTGAATGGGTTTAAAAACTAGTTTTGCCATATCCTTACTTCAATCTCCAAAGTTTCACTTTGCCTTCATCCATTGCTTCCCGCAAACGATCTAAGACCCCTTTTTGGGCTTCTTCGATCTCCGCAAGAGAAACAGGACCTAACGAATCCCATTCGATTTTAATCTCTTTCACAAGCCAAGATTCCAAATTGGAATACACTTGGTCACGAAATTCAGTCTCAACACCTTTCATTGCACAGGCAATGACAAGGGGATGGATCTCAGAAAAAAAACGAGTGAGACTTGTCCTTCCTAAATGAAGGAGGTCTTCCAAACGAAAGTAGTGTTCTACTATAGTTTCGGCATATTCTGGGCTTTTTTTCTGAATTCGTTCAATTAAATTTTGAGATGGCAAAAAAGGAAGCCTTGTGAGAATTTCCCCCGCGGTTTTGGCTTTGCGGCTCCGGATTTTCGAAACCGGCATTTTTTTCTCAATGAGTTCCATTTTGAATCGGAGAAACCGATCGAGTTGGTCACGTTCCCTGTCCGAGTGGTAGTCAATTTCGGCAAGTGCCAAAATGATCTCTTCTCTATGGGATTCAGGGTATTCTGCTAGAACTTCGGAGGCTGATTCTGGGTCCGAAAAACTGAGGACCCTTGCGACCACTTCGGGAGATTCTTCCCGTGTGAGGTTTTGGAGCATTTCAACGGAAAATTTTGGCAACTCAAGCCAGAGTGGGCCTGATCGTTTGTTCTCTTCTTCTTTTAGAATTTCTTCCAATAACGAATACAGTTCGTTAGTTTCGGGATGGCCATTTGTAGGAGAACTGTTTGGGTAAGAATCAAACGAATGGGCCATTGGAGTCCTATTCTCGGGCACATAAGCAGATTTTCCCCCTGGCGCGTTTGGTTTTGACAGCTTTGGATTCTGGTATCCAAGGTGAGGTAATTCTGTCTCATTTTGTTTCGTAATTGTAGGTTTCGGTTTCGTGATTCCTGGGGATTGTTTGTTTCCATGAAGCCCATTCGAATGGATTCCTTTTTTTTGAAGGAATTGGGTGAACGAGAGTAAGATGTCCTTTTCTTGGCCTTTTGTCGGAGAGGGATTGGTTTCTACTTTCAACAAGAGAGACTCTATCTCGGTGTCAGTCAGATGGGCGAACACTTCATCCGGTAAGTATTGGCCTAAAATTTGGTATGCCAGTGCGGCTTTGTTGGGACCGGAAGAATGTGCCATTTAGGTGACATAATAGCTTACTGAGTGCTTCGTACAAACCAAAAAATATTATTTTTTTCATTTTGAAAACTTCCTTTCCAAATAAGGGTCAGAAATGTCTCTGAAGGATAGGGATGACCCTTTTCAATCGCATCACTCTTTGCCTCGTTTTCCTCACAGTGGCATGCCAACTTGTGACTCCCTCTAAGGAAGTTACGTCTGGAACACTCGACCTTCGTTCCTTCCCATGGAAAACTGGAAAGGCTATCAAACTACAAGGGGAATGGAAATTTTACCCTCATACATTGGGAGAAATGGCACCTGACGCCAGTTATTCTCTTCTCCCGGTTCCATCACTTTGGAATGATGTTCCCTTACGTTCGAATATGATTGATGGGAAAGGGTATGGAACTTACATTCTTGATATTCTTCTCCCTGATGAATCTCAAATATATTCCTTGTATCTCCCTGAGGTGAGAACGAGTTTTCGTATAACAGCAGGTAATCGGGTTTTGCTCTCTGGATATCCAGGTGAAGACAAAAAGACAACGATTCCTTCTGCACAAGGACAAAGTTTTACCTTTGTCACGAAGGACCACATACAAATCAAAATAGAAGTGAGTAATTTCCATCACAAGGAAGGTGGATTACCTAATGCACCTATTTTTGGAACTGCAGAAACTGTACAAAACTATATTTTAGCTGAGAGTACAATGGACATTGCACTGACTGGTGCCTTGTTTATGTTTGGATTGTATCATTTTATTTTGTTTTTCTATCGTAATAAACAAAGAGAGGCATTTTATTTTGGATTCTTTTGTTTGGTGTTTGCCTTTCGATTACCATTTGTAGGAAGTAAAACCATTTATGCGATGTTTCCAAATATACCTTGGGAACTTGTAATTTACGTAGAGTATGCATCCGTATTTGTTTTGGGAATTTTGTTTTTATGGTTTGTGGATGGACTATTCCCACGGTTCATTGAAACAAAACTCATTCGTTATTTCAGTGCCTTCGTACAATTTATTTTAGTATATGGACTCATCATCAAACCAGAGTTTTATACAGAATTTGAAGTAGTATTCCAAGTATTAGGAATTGTATATGCAGTTTTTCTGGGAATTCGTTTGTACCAAATGGTGGCAAAAGGATTACCTGATTCTCATATTTTCTTTTTGGGATATCTGATTTTATTTTTTGGATTTGTATATGACGTATTCCTCGCCTACACAGGTGAAGGTGAATCATCTTTATCACAAATTGCTGTATTTTTATTTTTTGGAGTTCAGTCTACAATTGTGACACTTCGTACGGCTAGAACGGTTCGCAAAAAAATTCTCTTGAAAGAAGAATTTGAATCCATTAACGAACAATTTATTTTAACCAATCGGTTTTACGCAAAATTTATCCCACGAGATTTTTTGACTCACTTAGGGAAAGAAAGTATTGAAGAAGTGAAGTTAGGTGACAGTAGCGAACGGGAGATGACAGTTTTGTTCGCTGATATTTGGGAATATTGGGATATCATTTATTCCATTCCACTAGAAAACCGCATTTTATTTACAAATTCTTATTTGGGAAGAATTGGACCTTGTGTACGTAAAAACAATGGATTCATCGATAAATACATTGGAAGTGCTGTAATGGCACTTTTTGATGGTGGGATTCAAAATTCGATCAAAGCTGCAGAAGATATCCAATGGGAATTGGAAAAATACAATGAGAGAAGAAGGGGCTTTGGTTATTTACCATTACATGCAGGGATTGGAATTCATTCAGGGGATACGATGCTTGGGATTTTGGGAGAAGAAGAAAGGCTCGAGTCAACTGTCATTTCTGATACTGTAAATTTGGCGAGTCGTATCCAAGGTTTAACTAAAAAGTACAATGCGAGGATCCTTGTAAGTTTAACCTCACTGATGTTACATGAGGATTTAGATACAATTCCCTATCGAATTTTAGATTTTGTTCGTGTAAAAGGCAAACAAGAAACAGTTATGATTGCCGAAGTATTGATCCCTGGAATTGATTCTATCTCGGATCAAAAAATAGCTTATAGGGAACAATTTGAAGCCGCAATTTTTGATTATGAACGAGCTGATTTTAATTCTGCTTTAAATGGATTTAGAGAAGTCCATGCAAATAACCCAGAAGACATCGCAGCACAGATTTATATCGAAAGGTGTGAATACTACCAAACAGCAGGTGTTGGGGAAGACTGGGACGGAGTATCAGCATGGGAAAAATAAGACCAGTCCAAATGTTTTTTCCTTTCTATGGATTACTTTTTTTAGTTTTATTACAATTTTCGTGTAATTATAGTAATGCGAAAGAAGCAAAACTAGGATATTTAGAAATCCCTGATGAGTACGTGGAATCTCATAAAAAAATATCACTCAATGGTGAGTGGGAGTTTTATTGGAATGAATTGTATGGAGATTCCTTATTTCAAAAAATTGAATCAAATCAGAAAACATATGTAAAAGTTCCTTCTTCTTGGAATTCTGTCCGTCCAGAAGGGGAAGGTGGAGATGGATACGCTAGCTTTCGTTTGATGGTAAAAGTACCTGATCCTAACATTCGTTACTATTTGAGAGTACAACCTGCTACCAGTGCGTATGAGTTGTACATCAATCGGCAAAAAATTGCTGGTTCAGGTGTTGTTGGTATGGATGAAATTTCGGCAAAACCAAAATACCAAATCCAATATGTATCCTTCCAACCGGAATCCTATGAACAAGAAATCATCTATGTAGTCAGTAATTTCCACCACGCGCGTGGAGGTTACCGCAAACCAATTGAAATTGGAACAAAAGAAGTCATCCAGAATGAATCATTAATTTATTCTGCAGGTGAAGTTTTTGTTTTTGGTGCAATGCTTACGATGGCATTATACCAACTAACAGTATTTTTCTTTCGTAGAGAAGAGAAAAGTTCTTTATTTTTTGCCCTTTTTTGTTTGTTCACTGGTTTACGGTTGGTTGTGTTAGATAATTTTTACATTGTGTATGCATTTCCAGATTTTTCTTGGAAATGGATGCAAGTATTGGATTATACATCTGCACCACTGCTTGTTTGTTTTTTCTTAAGTTATCTTCGTAGTTTGTTTCCGGGTAAATCAGAAGTTCCAAATTGGATGTTAAAGTTTTGTTGGAGTTTTAGTATAGTCTATGTTTTGTTCGTTTTACTTACGGATCCAAAATTATTTACTACAACCAATATTGTTTCCCAAGTTTTTATTTTATTTTTTAGTATTTGTTCTTTTTATGTAATCCTTAGAATTTATCGCCAAAGAAAACGTGACAGTAGTTTGGTATTTTATGGATCTCTGATTTTAATGTTGGGATCCACTCATGATTTGATGGCAGGAAATTATTGGTTCCAAGCCCAACCTCTTATGCCGTTTTCACTTTTTGTTTTCTTTTTGTTTCAGAGTATTCTACTTGCTCGAAGAAATGCACGTTTTTATTCCTCGATGGATACTCTTACGAATGAATTGATTGATGTAAATAATCGTCTCGAATCATCAAACGAAGTGTATGCGAAATTTGTTCCTTTACGTTTGATTCAACTTTTTTCTAAAAAAATGGATTCTAAAGTAAAACGAGGAGATTTCATCGTAAAACAAATGTCAGTTCTTTCTTCCGATATCCGAGATTTTACCGCAATTTCGGAAACACTGAGTCCTGAAGAAACGTTTTTGTTTTTGAATGATTACCTAAGACAAGTTGGACCCATCATCCGTTCTCATAATGGATTTATCGAAAAATATGTGGGAGATGCCATCTTTGCACTTTTTGAAAAAGAGCCGGAAGATGCATTGTCTGCCGCGATCCAAATGCACAAAACGATTGCGAAATGGAATGCAGAGAGTCATGACCACCGAGTTGGTGAAATCCAAATCGGTGTTGGTATTCACTTTGGAGAGCTTATGTTAGGGATTGTTGGAGAAGAACAAAGAATTGAATCAGCGGTTCTGTCTGACTCAATGGGAGTTGCCAACTCATTAGAATCGATGACGAAAAAGTATGGAGCAAAAATCATTTTAAGTTTGGATGCTCTTTTGGAACTAAAGGAACCTGATTCTTACCCACATAGATTATTGGATTTTATTAAAATTCCAGCCAAACAAAAGTTAATTGGAATTGCGCAGGTGTTAGTAGATGGAGTCGAAGAAACATTTCATTTAAAAATTCAGACAAAAGAACAATTTGAAGAAAGTGTAAATCTATTTTGGGATGGCGATTTTAAAGGAGCGGAATCAGGTTTTACTTCTGTATTAAAACAAGATCCTTCAGACAAAGCGGCCTCCCTTTATTTAGAACGAGCAAAACAATACATCCAAAATGGGCCCCCACCAGGGTTTGGGAAGGGTTTTTTGGCATAAAAAAGACATAGAATCGCCCTCATTTCTGAAAAAGTTCTTGAATTTCCTCTCTAACTGAACGAGAGTCAGTAATACGGAGATTCCCATGACCCAAGCCACTCTTTCCACGGCCAATGTAAGCAACACTGCCGTCATCCAAACCAAAAGTTTTACTCCCAAAGACATAGACCGTATTTTTAATGCACAAAAGAAAAAGTCACTCGAACTTCGATTGACGAACTTTAAAACTCGAATCCTTAAACTTAAAAAATTAAAGTCAGCTGTCTTAAAGTACCAAACTGAAATTCAAAAAGCACTTCATGCTGACTTTAGAAAATCTGCTGGTGAAGTAGACATTACAGAAATTTTACCAACAATTGCCGAAATCAATGATGCCATTCGCCACGTAAAACATTGGATGCGTCCGAAAAATGTGATGACTCCTCCAACTCTTCTTGGAGCAACAAGTCGGATTGTTTACGAACCAAAAGGAGTTTGTCTCATCATTGCTCCTTGGAATTATCCATTCCACCTAGCGATTGCTCCACTTGCGGCTGCCATTGCTGCAGGAAACACAGTCATGCTAAAACCATCTGAGTTTACTCCTAACACAGCCAATGTGATTAATTTGATGTTAGGTGAAGTATTCTCTGAAGAGGAAGTGGCGGTTTTTGAAGGTGATGTAAGTGTTGCAACTGCATTACTTGAAATACCATTTGATCATATCTTTTTCACGGGATCTACTCCTGTTGGAAAAATCGTTATGGCTGCGGCTGCTAAAAACTTAACTAGCGTTACATTGGAATTAGGTGGTAAATCTCCTTCCATTATCGCAGAAGATGCTGACATGAAGGTTGCTGCTGAGCGAATTATGTGGGGTAAGTTTCTCAATGCAGGCCAAACCTGTGTAGCACCTGATTATTTACTCATTCCTGAATCGAAGATTGATGAATTTGTAAAACATGCAAAGGAAACAACTGAAAGTTTCTTTAAATCCAAACCCGAAAATTTTACAGCAAGTACTGATTTTTGCCGTATTGTGAATGCAAAAAACTTCTCAAGAGTTTCTTCCTATATCGATGATGCAGTCAAAAAAGGTGCAAAAATTGCTTACGGTGGAGAAGTTAGAAGTTCTGACAACTTTATCGCACCGACAATTCTCACAAATGTTGCGTTAGATGCAAAGATTATGGAAGATGAAATTTTTGGACCACTTCTTCCTATTGTCACTTATAAAACATTAGATGATGCAATTCACGTAATCAATGAAAGACCAAAACCTTTGGCATTGTATATTTTTACCAAGAAAAGAAGTACTTCGAAGTATGTTCTTCGTAGAACAAGTTCAGGTGGAGCAGTGATCAATGATGTAATTTTACACTTGGTAAATCCAAATTTACCATTTGGTGGGGTAAACCATTCAGGTCACGGAAGTTACCATGGAATTTTTGGGTTCAAAACGTTTTCACATGAAAGGTCGGTCTTACAAACACCAAAAGCCTCTATTGCAAAATTGATGTATCCACCTTACTCTGGTTTTGTGCGACTTATGGTGAAACTCACTACAAAGTTTTTTGTATAAAACAAAATCTTAATACAACACTCCCGAGTTTCACTCGGGGGTGACTTTTTCCATTCCAAAAACACACATTCACCTCAGAATAACGAATTCAATCCTTTCATTTTCGAATTTTTGTTTCATTCTAAAGTCATGATAAATATCAACTTAGGATTTTCCTCAATTTCCGTGACAACATTTGGCGCCGTAATTTTGTGGAATCATGCAAAAGGATTCTTCCGCACATTTTGATTCTCTACGTATCACTTGGTTGAGTGAACCCTTTCATCTTGGAATTCCCATCATCGACTTACAACATGTGTGGCTTGTACATATCATTTTAGAGTTAGAAGAAGAAATTGTAGAGGCCGAAAAAACAAATTCAGATATTGATGTACATTCTTCTTTTCGAAAGGCTTTGGATTATGTGGCAGAACATTTTGCTTTGGAAGAAGATATTTTGGAACATTTCAATTATCCAAATTTCAAAGAACATGTACTCGGGCATAGAAAATTTGTTGAGCGACTAACAGAAAAATACTATGAAGCCAAAAATAGCCAGATGGCTGCACTTGGAATTTTGCAAATCCTGAAAAAATGGTTGTTCCAACATATTTTACATGATGATACCGATTATGCAGAATTTTTTAAGGCATCTAATTTTGATTTAAAATCTTATTGTATCCAGTTGTTAAAGTCCGGAAAGTATCCGGTTTCAAAAGAACAACTGTTGATTTACCAAAATATTGTTCAAATCGATACTACAAACATTTCTTTACATGAACAGACCATTGATACGATCCAAGAAATTCGGAATATTTGGAAAACATACAATCTATCAACTGGTATTCCCATCATTGATTTGCAACATATTTGGTTACTCAAGATGATAGTGGAACTAGATCATTCCTTGAAGTTAGGTGATGGTTCCAGTGAAACTTTTCATAAAGTGATCGCTGAAGCAATTGAGTATACTAAAGATCATTTTGGCGTAGAAGATAAAATTATGCGTTACTTCCGGTATACGGATGTTGTGCAACACATGAACCAACACAAACGTTTTATTGAATTTATCAAAATGAGAAATGATGAATATAAATTGGGAAATCCCCGAGTGGGTTTACATTTGGTGCAAGATCTTAGGAATTGGTTACTCTCACACATCGCGCTAGAAGATAAAAAAATTGGTCTGGCATTTGAATCGAGGGTGAGAGAACTTTCCGAGTTTACCAAAAAACTCCACCAAAGTGGGGAAATCGGGATCTCAAGAGAACAAAAAAATCTATATAAATTGGTCTTACAATCGGTCCCAGACCCCTTGGATTAAAATCTGACGGAATTTGAATTGCCAGGTTCATTTTCCGTGAAAATCCTGTTACCAAACCATGGAATACGAAGTCATCATCGGTCTGGAAGTTCACGTCCAGCTCAATACCAATTCAAAAATTTTCTCCACTGCCACTAACGAATTTGGTGGTAGTCCCAATACTCATATTTCTCCATTATGTGTTGCACTTCCAGGCACCTTGCCTGTGTTAAATGAAGTTGTACTTGAAAAAGCAGTGAGAGCAGGTGTGGCTCTCGGTTGCGAAATTACACAATTCACTAAATTTGATCGTAAAAATTATTTTTATCCTGACCTTCCTAAAGGGTACCAAATTTCGCAATTTGATAAACCTTATGCAACAAAAGGTGGAATTCACATTCAGTTGAAAGGGGAATCGGAAGAAAAGTTCCTTCCACTCACTCGGATCCATATGGAAGAAGATGCAGGAAAACTTATCCACTCACATGATCCATCTATCAATCGATCATATGTGGATTATAACCGTGCAGGAACTCCACTCATCGAGATTGTATCCGAACCAGACCTTCGTTCCTCTGATGAAGCATATGCATACTTAAACGAATTAAAAACCATCCTTCGTTATATCCAAGTTTCGGATTGTAACATGGAAGAAGGTTCGCTTCGTTGTGATGCCAACGTATCCATTCGCCCAAAAGGGGAAAAAGGATTTCGGACACGAGTCGAAATCAAAAACCTCAACTCGTTTAAGGCAGTAAAACAAGCGATCGATTACGAAGTGGAATGGCAAAAGGACGTTTATTCTAGAGGTGAGTCGTTCAAACAAATGACAAAACTTTGGGATGCAACACTTCTCAAAACAATTCCCATGCGTTCCAAAGAAATGAGCCATGATTACCGTTATTTTCCTGAACCAGATTTACCAACGATTCAAATTTCAGATTCGTTTATAGAAGACATTCGAAAAACACTTCCTGAGCTTCCGAGACAAAAAAAAGAACGTTATAAAACTGTGCTCGGTCTTCCTGAATATGATGCGGAAGTCTTAACAAGTGAAAGGGAAATTGCAGAGTACTTCGAAGAGGCACTTGTGATTTCTGGAGATGCTAAAAAAACATCCAACTGGGTAAAAGATGAAATCTTAGGGATCGTTAATAAAGAAAATATTTCCATCCAAGAATTTGCAATTGATCCAGTCAGAATTGGGAAATTAGTAAAACTTATCAATTCAGGTGAGATCACAGGAAAAATTGCCAAAACCATTTTTGAAGACATGTTAACTTCGAAAGACCAACCAGAAGCCATTGTTGAGAAAAAAGGACTTAAGGTTGTTCGGGATGATAAAGCTTTAGAAGAAATTGTCATTCGTGTAATTGAATCCCAACCAGAATCAGTCGAGGGTTGGAAAAATGGAAAGGATCGTGTGTTAGGTGCAATTGTGGGTGGAGTGATGAAAGAAACAAAGGGCAAGGCTGACCCAAAACTTGTTAACGAACTCATCCTTGCCAAATTAGGCCCGTTAGGTGAAAAAAAGAAGGTGTAAAACCTTCTTAAATTTCAATTTTATGAACTGAACCAAAATCCACTGGGGACTTAAATGCTTCCTCATGTGGAATTCCATTGATCCTGCAGAGCATGGCTCTAATGGGTCCCGAATGGCATACAACAATCATAGAGTTTAGTATTTGATTGTTTTTTTCCTCCCATTTTTGTTTCAAAATCCCATTTGGTTTCCAATCCTCTAAAAACATATCCACTCGTTGGATTAGGTCGGTGAATGCTTCCCCATTTGGTGTGCGTGCATTCACAAAGTCTTTCATCCAAGGAATGGTTTCTTTTCTAGGAATTTCTTCCCATAGTTTTCCGTCCCAATCACCAAAGTTCATTTCTAACAAACGTTCATCGGTATGTATCTCAAGATCCAATGGGTTTTGATTTGGATTGTATTTTGAGAGTAAGGCATTTGCTAATTTGACTGCACGTGGCGCCGGGCTAACTATAAAATGGTCAAAGTTAGGTGGTAGATAAGAGAAGGTTGAGTCAGCAGTATCTTCCACAGGGTATTTGAGGGGAAAATCAGTACGTCCATAACAAGTTCCCTTGGGAGCAATGGTTTCTGGGTGGCGGATTAGATAAAGGTCCATATAAATACTCCTGATATCCAAATACATGTTTCCACAACTTGTTGAACAGCGCCAAGACAATCCCCAGTAAATCCTTGGATCCAACGTTTCATCAATCGAAGCATATAAATGTAACTAGGAATGATACAAACAAGGCTTAAGAAAAAATTAGGATGTCGGTAAGAAAGAGATAGATACGGTAAAACTCCCCATAGACTTGCAAAAAGGATTTGAGGCCAAGTAATTTCTTTTGCCATCGGTTTTGCATAACCTTCTTCTTTCGCATAGGGCAAAAGTTTCATTACAAAAACTGATAAAAATCGACTGAGTGTGTGTGCACTAACAAAATACAACCAAATGCTCGTGAAATGAATGTCACTAGTTAGATTCGAAATGATGGGAAGGTTTTTTCTTTGAAAAAAGGAAAAGGTTTCGTATGCACCGAGTACTTTGAGTAAAACGAGAACACAAATTCCAACAGCACCAAAACTGCCAACACGGCTGTCTTTCATAATGCGTAATATATCTTCTCTTTTCCATCCTCCGCCAATTCCATCACAAAAATCAGAAAATCCATCTTCGTGAAAGGCACCTGTTAGGATCAGTAAAAAACCAAGAGAGATCGTAAATGCGATTGTTGGTCCAAACAAAAATTGGAACAAAAGAAAAACGAAAAATTGTATAGTACCAAGTAGTAAACCAACACTAGGTGAATATTTTATCGAATTATGTAACCATTCTTCTTTGAATCCAATCCAACGTGGAGATGGAATTCTTGTCAGGAAGGCCAAACAAATAAAAAACAATCGAATTTCTAGAACAATGGATCGGATCATACTTTATACTTTCTTATCAGCTTCACTTACCCCTGCATCAGCAAAGGAAGCCATTTCATTTAAAAATTTAATGCTGAGTTCAACAAGTGGGTAAGCGGCTAAAGCACCACTTCCTTCTCCTAGGCGTAAATTCAGTTTTAACAGTGGGTTTATTTGGTAATGGTTCAGAACAATGATGTGGCCTTCTTCATCCGAAACATGTGAAAAAATTGCATAGTCTTTTACATTTTGATCTAGGTGGTAAGCTAGTAGATACGCAGCGGTAGTGATAAAACCATCCACAAGAAAAAGTTTTTGCTCCGATGCGACACCTAACATTGCTCCAACCATCATTCCGATTTCAAATCCCCCAAATTCAGAAAGAATTTCGATTGGATCACTTAGTTTTCCTGTTCTTTGGAAAGCACGTTCTAAAATTTGAAGTTTGGAAAGTTTTCCTTCTGGATTTAAACCCGTGCCTTTCCCAACTAGTTTTGAAAGTGGAATTCCTGTTAAATGAGATAAAATCAGGGAAGCGGAAGAGGTGTTCCCAATTCCCATCTCACCAAATAAAAATACATTTGTTTCTTTGTATTTATTTTCCAAAATTAAATTGAATCCATTCTGTATACATTGATGGGATTCTTCTTTTGACATCGCTTGTGTTTTTAAAAAATTGGATGTGCCTTTGCGTATTTTTTTGATCAAAAGATTTTTTGTGGAATCATCCCAATCATAATCCACTCCAACATCCACTACTTCTACTTCCATCCCATTGTGTTTTGCGAAAACATTGGCACAAGCTCCACCATTTAAAAAATTAAATACCATTTGCCATGTGACATCTTTTGGATAAAGGGAAACTGGTTCTTCCGTGATCCCATGGTCCCCTGCGAACAAAATCAACTTCGGGTTTTTAAGTGTTGGAGATGTGGTGTTTTGGATCTCTGCAATTTGTAATGCAATGGTTTCGAGTGTTCCGAGTGAACCTATCGGTTTCGTTTTGTTATCAATTTTTTGTTGGATTTTATCTCGTAAAACATGGGTTATTGGGTTAATTTTTGGTAGGGAAAATGGGGACATAGACAAAACCAGTTTGTGTAATGCCCTGACACCTTCCATCGTTTTTGGGCTTGGATGGAATTGGCAGGTTTGGGATTTGGTTATTTGGGCCAAAAAAAATCGGAAATTCTTCCCTTGGGGCGCTTTACGTACGGGGGCATCGGCTTTACTATGTCACCAAGCCATGGAAGATTTTGCCCACCTGCATCTGCACACTACCTATTCCATGTTGGATGGTGCCATTCGGATTAGTGATTTGATGAAACGAGTGAAAGAACTTGGGATGAGTTCTGTCGCCATCACTGACCACGGCAACATGTATGGTGCAATCGAATTTTACAAAGAGGCAGTGAAACACGAAGTCAAACCCATCATCGGTTGTGAATTTTATGTGACTCCTTCAAGAAGTGCAGAAACTGAGTTAGATGAAATTGCTGATGGTGGAGCTTATCACATCATTTTATTATGCAAAAATGAAATTGGTTACCATAACATCATCAAACTTGCGAGTCGTTCGTTTACAGAAGGATTTTATCGAAAACCACGTATTGATTATGATTTATTAGAACGACATAGTGAAGGCCTAGTTTGTTTGACAGCATGCCTTGCAGGTGAAGTGAACAGAAAAATCCTGGAAGGCAAAGAAGACAAGGCGTATGCGTTAGCTGGTCGATTGCATGAGATCTTTCGTAAAGAAGATTTTTATATGGAAATCCAAGACCACGGAATTCCAGAACAAAAGATTGTTGCTGAAGCTGTTATTGGTTTTTCCAAACGAACTGGTATCCCACTCGTTCTTACTAATGATTCTCACTTTTTAACAAAAGATGATAGGGAAGCACAGGACATTTTATTACGCATTGGAATGCGCAAAAACATCGACGATGAAATGCGTTTTGGGTTTAACGAAAATTTTTATGTAAAATCTCCTTCAGAGATGAAGGCACTTTTTCCAAACCATTTGGATGCATATTATAATACACTTGCCATTCGTGATAAGTGTTCTTTGAATTTCCAATTTGGGAACCCTTTACTACCACCATTTGAAGTCCCACAAGGCTATGATACAGACAGTTATTTAGAAAAATTGGTTTGGGAAGGGATCCAGGAAAAGTATAAAGAGATCACATCCGTTGTGAAAGAAAGAACTGAATATGAAATGCAAACTATTCGAAACATGCATTTTGCCGGATACTTTCTCATCGTTCAAGACTATATTAATTTTGCAAGGCGAACGGGAATCCCAGTAGGACCAGGTCGTGGTTCGGCGGCAGGTTCCATTATTGCGTATGCACTTGGAATTACCAATGTAGATCCAATTCGATACAATTTACTGTTTGAGCGATTTTTAAACCCAGATCGTAAAGATATGCCAGATATTGATACTGACTTTTGTGTAGAACGTCGCGAAGAAGTGATCAATTACATCAAACATAAGTATGGTGAAAACCGCGTTGGCCAAATCATCACTTTTGGATCCCTTGCTGCAAAAGCGGCAATTAAAGATGTGGCTCGAGTTTTTAATGTACCATTTTCAGAAGTGAATGAGATGAGTAAGTTATTTCCTAAAAAATTAGGAATTACCATCCAGGAAGCAGTTGAAACTTCAAAAGACTTACGTGATGTCGCAGAAAAATCCGACCTAAATAAAAAAGTATTTTCCATTGCTCAAAAATTAGAAGGTAACTATCGTCAGGTGGGAAGACACGCAGCAGGTGTAGTAATTGCACCAACTGCATTAGAAGAAATTGTCCCATTGTCAACTGTTAGTGAACCTGGACGTGATGGGCGTTCGATTGTTACACAGTACGACAAAAATATGTCGGAACAAGTGGGACTCATCAAAATGGATATTTTAGGTTTAAAAAACTTAACTACCATCCATCATGCTACACAATTGATTCAAAAACGACATGGGATCCAACTTGATTTAGATACCATTCCACTCGATGACCCAGCTACTTTTAGTTTATTAAGAAAAGCGAATGTGTTAGGTATTTTCCAATTGGATTCTTCCTCGGGGATACGTGATCTTTTTGCAAAAGCACAGGTACAAAAATTTGAAGAAATTGCCGCCTTGCTTGCGTTATACAGACCTGGTCCAATGGGTTCAGGGATGTTGGATGATTATTTAGATCGTAAAAACGGAAAGAAAAAGGTTATTTTTCCTCACGAAAGTTTGGCAGAGGTGCTCGGCGAAACTTACGGTGTTGTTGTTTACCAAGAACAAGTAATGGGTATCTCAAGGATCATGGGTGGATTTTCTGTGGGAGACTCGGATGTTCTTCGTAAGGCGATGGCCAAAAAAGATAAATCCAAACTTCCTGCTTTAAAGGAAAAATTTGTAAAAGGTGCCATTGAAAAAAAGATCAATGAAAAGTTAGCAACCGAACTATTTGAGCAATTAGAAAAATTTGGTGAGTATGGATTTAACAAATCCCACTCGGTTGCCTATGCATTTGTGACTTATCAAACTGCTTACCTAAAAGCAAATTATTCTATTGAATACCTCACTGCTTTATTATCGGGAGACCATTCTAAAATTACTGATGTTGTGAAATACATCAATAATGCAAAAGATATGGGAATTAGAATCCTGGGTCCAGATCTAAGAGAATCGGGAATATCATTTGAGATTACAGACGACAAAACAGTTCGATTTGGATTATCTTCCATCAAAGGTGTGGGAGAACTTGCCGCAGAAAATATCATCAAAAATCGAAATGAACTTGGTGGTTACAAACAACTCAGTGATTTTACACAAAAATTAGATACTCGTCTTGCGAATAAAAAAGTTTTAGAGTCACTCGCACAAGGTGGAGCATTCGATTCTTTTGGTTATACGAGAAAAACAATTTTTGAATCTACAGATATCATTCTAAGCTATGCAAACAAAAAACAAGCCGAGGAAAAAGAAGGCCAATTTTCTTTGTTTGGTGGAGCAAATGGTGGAACGGAAGAAAACTTAAATTTACCAAAAGATGGAATAGAGTGGAATGGAGACGAACTTCTCCGTCGAGAAAAAGAAACAACAGGTTTGTATTTGTCTGGCCATCCGCTTGACAAATTCACAGAACAACTCAAAAGCCTAAACCCAACTTCCATAGAAAATTTAGAGGAAGTTCGACCTAAATCCAAAGTGGAAATTGCCGGTGTATTATCCAAAAAAGTTGTTAAACTCACAAAGAAAAAAGAAGAATTTGTCAACTTTATGTTGGAAGACCAAACTGGGGAAATAGAGTGTGTGGCTTTTCCCAAAACATACGCTGAATTCAAACATCTTTTCTCTGAAGACAACACAGTTTTCATTAAAGGAATTTTAGAACGGATTGATGCCGACGAATCCGAGTTAAAGGGTCAAATCATTGTTAACAAACTAGAAGAGCTCAATTCGGTAACGATTGAGAAAAAAATGGAAAAAACCCTGCATTTAACCATCAATATGAAGGAAGAAAAAAATCGAGATGTGATTTTAAAACTCCAAGATATACTTTCTGTTCATAGAGGTGCCTCTTCTGTATTTTTCCATTTAATTGGGAATGGTGATGAAAAAAAAGTCATACGTGCCCATGATCATTTTTCCATCGAAATCACAACAGACCTAATGAAGATGTTAACCGATATTTTAGGAAAAGGTGCTGTGCGGTATACGGTAGGGGAAGAAGTGAGAGTTTACGGGTAAATCCTGTGGGAAAAGAATCAATTTCCCTCGTTTTATTATTAGAGTTTTTATGGATGGGATCTGGTGCCATCTTTTGCCTCATTTGGGCATTGTCTAACATCGTCAAAAATCGAAAAAAATCCGATCTGCTTTGGTCCTTCATTTTGTTTTCGACAGGCTTGTGGTTGTTAACTGGAGCCTTTATGTTTACAGGATTTTATTACCAACTTCCTTTCATAGTTTTCATCCATATCCCATTTGTATTCTTATCAGCTTCCTTTTTGTATCTTTATTTGGAATATTTGTTTTTGGAGAAAAAAATCAATCTGCATTGGATTTGTTTTTTACCTTCCTTGGTTTCCATTGTTTTACTCGTTCCATATTATCTCAAATCAGATGTAGAAAAAATAAATATTTTAAATACAATCACATCTACTGAGTATGGAAGTATACTAACAGGTCTTAATTTTGGAATCAAACTCTCCTTTTTAATTTCTGTAGGAATATTTTTATTTCGCGAATGGATTCCTAATGTTCGTTTGTCTGTATTTTTTACGAAACGTGCAATTTATTCCTTAGTATTTATACTTTTAATATGGATTGATTTACTCGTAGGTAGTATAGGTTTTAGTTTTCAAATTCCCTTCTTTCGGAAATTGAGCGCATACCTTTTACCCATTCTTATGTATTTTTATTTTTTCACACGCGAATTATGGGAACCCTTTGTTTCTGATGTTCGTGAGACAATTCAAAAAAATAAATATGAAAAATCGAAGTTGGTTTCTGTTCCACTTGAAGTAATCGATCAAAAATTATTCGAATTGATGTTGGAAAAAGTTTTCTGTGATGAGGACTTAAGTTTATCTAAACTTGCAGAGTTAGTTGGAGTTAAATCGGGACAATTGTCAGAATACTTTCATAAACGATATGGTTTTGGTTTTTACAATTACATCAACCAATATAGGATCGAAGAAGCAAAACGTTATTTATTGGAACCAAAAGAACGAACCATTTTGTCCATTGCTGATGCAGTAGGTTTTAATTCCAAATCCACTTTCAATCGTGTTTTCTTGGAAAAGGTAGGAGTGACTCCAACAGATTTCCGAAAACAATCAAAACCTTCCGAACCATAAGTCTCAAAGAATTCTAGAGGACGACAAACATTTTTGTATCGATTACTCTTGTATCCTAAAGAGGAATATCGATGAGAACCATGATAGATTTTTATTTAGATCTCCCGAAACGATTTGGGCATAAAAAAGCTTTTGGAACCAGATTAGGGCCTGGTGTTTACCAATTCAAAACCTATATGGAATTGTTAAATGATGCAAAACATTTGGCATTGGGACTTGGCGATACTTTATCTGAAAGAGACAAGGTCGCTATTTTTGCTGACAATTCATATGAATGGATCCAAACGAGTATCGCAACAACTCTCCTTGGTGCAATTGACGTACCACGTGCTTCGGATGTTACCGACCAAGATATATTGTACATTCTCAATCACTCGGAATCCAAAATACTCTTCGTCGAAAATGAAACTGTATTTGAGAAAGTGATCAGGTTAGAAAAAGATTTAGAATTTCTAAAAGAAATCATTTTGTTTTATCCACCAAAACAAAATAAAGAACTCAAATCCAGGAAAATTAAGACTATAACCTTACAAGAATTAGTAACAAAAGGAATCCAAAAAAGAAAAGAAGACCCTTCCGATCATATATTTTTAGAGAATACAATCAAAGAATCTGATTTGTTTACTATGATTTATACATCTGGTACAACGGGAACACCGAAGGGAGTCATGTTGACTCATGGAAATATCTTATTTCAATTGAAGAACTTGCCACTCAGTTTGAAAAAAGGGGATAAAACGCTTTCGATTTTACCCATTTGGCATATTTTCGAGAGGATTTTTGAGATCTTTAGTTTATCTTATGGAGCTTGTACTTATTATAGTAGTGTTCGTACACTCAAAGAAGATTTAAAATTTGTTAAACCCAACTTTATGGCTTCTGCACCTAGGTTATGGGAAAGTATTTATGGTGGAATCTTAGGTACTTTAAATAAATCTTCGTTAACCAAACAAAAGATGTTTCAACTTTCGATGTATTTTGCGAAACGTTTTTTTCATTCAAGACAAGTCATTACGGGGAATGTACTCGATATCCATCCAATGGTTCTATGGAAACAAATCATACGATTTGTTTACCATTTGATTCGATTCTTTATCGTATGTATTCCATATTTTATTTTTGACTTTTTGGTTTTATCCAAAATTCGAAATGCAACAGGAGGAGAACTAAGAGGTTCCGTATCAGGAGGAGGGGCACTACCATTTCATGTTGATGAATTCTTTAATATGATTGGCATTCCTGTTTTGGAAGGTTATGGTATGACAGAAACTGCACCAGTACTTGCCATGCGAACCTTCGAGGAAATTATTCCTGGTTCCGTTGGAAAAATATTTCCCAAAACAGAACTACGACTTGTCGACTTAAACACAGGTGAAGTTTTCCTAGATACTGAAATCGGCAAATATGTTTATGGAAGAAAAGGAGAAATTCACGTAAAAGGAAAACAGGTTATGGCAGGTTACTATAAAAACCCTGAAGCAACAAACAAGGTGCTCGTAGCAGGTTGGTTGAATACTGGTGACTTAGGTATATTTACTTCAAACCATAACTTACGTATAGTAGGTCGTTCCAAAGAAACGATTGTATTGCTCGGTGGAGAAAATGTGGAGCCAGTTCCGATCGAATCCAAAATTTTAGAATCTGAATGGATTGATCAATGTATGGTTGTTGGTCAGGACCAAAAATTTTTAAGTGCACTGGTTTATCCCAATCTAAATCGATTTGAAACGACACCAGGAAAAGAATTTTGGAAAGATAAAGATGTGATCCAAAAAATGGAATCAGAGATCAAATCAAAGATCAATGCCCAAACAGGATTTAAATCGTTTGAACGAGTGGTTGGTTTGATTGTGATCCCAAAACCTTTTGAAATAGGTGATGAACTCACTGCGAAGTTATCACTCAAACGCCATGTGATCACAGAAAAATATAAAAACCAAATCCAGGCTCTATACGAGTGATTGGTATTTCGTGAATCTTTGAATCGGAGATTGGTGGAGGATTAATTTCCTCCACTGATCCTTGTGATGTTGATACTAAAGTTTCTTTCCCCTTCATGACCAGAAAAATCTTTTGTTTGTACTTTGATTGTATTTTCGCCTGCTTTGAGATTCAAAACTCCTACCAGATAACGATCTTTAAAGAATAAATCATCAAAACTATGGCCATCCTTTGTTTTCCATTTGGAACCATCAAACTGAAGGGATTCAAAATTTGCCACTTTGTATGTTTCACCATTGAATAAATATTTCACTTTTTTAATTCCTCTTCTTTGGCTATTTTTGATTCCGCCATCAATGATACTCACCGTAAGTGGAAATGCTTTGGATACATTGATATTGTCACCATCATTGAGATTGGTATAATTTTCTCCCACATGGATGAACAAATTGGCGATTTGAGGAGGCATATTGTCTTCGACTGGAGGTAAATAAGAGAGAGGGTCGAGTAAAATTTTTCCGTAGTCTTTCCCTAGAACAAAGTGTAAATGTCCACCAGTTGAGTGACCTGTGTTGCCTGAAATTCCAATTGTATCACCCGCTTTCACTGGTTTGTGATTTTTGACGAGTTCGTTCCTATTTCCACCTAAGTGGTAATATCCGCTCACATAACCATTTTTATGCGCAATCCAAACAATATTGCCTGATCCTCTTTCTTCCTCAAAAGGATTATCTTCCGCATAACGAGAGTACAAAATGAATCCATCTCCCATGGAGCGAACTGGTTGTAAGACTGAGGAAATGTCTAAACCATTGTGAAAATGGTCTTTTCTCGATTCACCAAACGTGCTCGTGATTAGAGAGGAGAGTTCCAAACCTTGGATGGGCCAAACAAAATTAAGTTTCCCTTCGGACTTCTGTCCCTCAGCGAAAATAAAACTTGCCAGAAGAGTCAAAATCACAACAATACGTTTCATGTTATTAGAAGTCTTGGGGTGGGTTCCTTTTTAGGAAAGTAGTTTATGGAACAGACTTCTTATTCCACCGAAGAAATTTTAGAACTTGTCAAAGAATGTGGGACTGGCAATGAAAAAGCCCTACAAAAGTTTTTTGATCATTATTCCCAAGATATTTATAATTTTCCCATTCGAGTTTTCCATCTAACGGAAGATGATGCTTCCGACTATTATATTTATGCTTTTGAGCGACTTAAATCTGGCAAACGGTTCAAGAGTTTTGTCGGGAAATCGAGTTTTAAGACTTGGTTTTTTTCCGTACTGCGAAACCTACTCATCGATTGGCAACGCACCAAACGTGAGGTCAAAACCCAGACGGTTTCCAAGGTCAATAAGGAAGGAAAGGAATACAGTACAATCGAAGACGAACCCGATAAACGTGCGGATGCCCTTGCCCATGCCCTTGATGTCTCAGACCAATTCCAATCCGTACTTTCCACAATTAAAATGGAAAATCGAATCGTATTCAAATTATCTTTTGTGTACTACCTACACCTAGACCCTGAAGAATTAGTGTACATTGCAGAAAAAACGAGCCGGCCCGAGGAAGAGATTCGTTCTGAGATTTTGTCTCTACGAGAAGAGTTATCCAACCGCGAAGAGGAAAACCTCAAGATGGAAGACAAAATCACATCTTTGTATTTGAATATTCTAGATTTAAAAGAGCAGAAAAAACAAAAGGCACAGGGAGATTCTGTAGAAGCACAATATTATAAAGAACGATTGGACCATGCCCTTGCGAAGAAGTACGAACAGCGAAAAAAACTGATCGAGAAAAAACAAAAAGGCCACTTCCTTGTCCGCACCCCTTACCGGGAAATTGCCCGAATCTTAGGGATTTCCGAAGGTGGGGTGAGTGTCACCCTGCTCCGAGTCCTCGAAAAAATACAAAAAAAAATGCATTCTGTAGCGGGAGAGTCGTGATTTCCTTCGTCATACAATATACCGTGGGGGGGCCACATGGAAAATCAGGACTTTAACGCAGAATCATTGGAAATAGCGAGGGAATTATTCCTGAAGGGTGCATTTCCTGGTGAGGCTGAGTTGCAAGATCACCCAGACCTTTGGGACGCATACTGGTACTGTGAGGAATCCTTTTTTGCCGAATTGAGAAAAGAGGTATGGAAGGAAGATGCGTTGGCAGAAACCTTTCTCCTCCAAAAAGCTGAAAACACTGTTCACCGTGCCCAACTTCCATTCCCAGAATACTTAAAAGAATACACTCGTAAACAATTATCGGCTCCCGAGTCAAAAGACAATTTGATTGTCCGCCTAACACAATCAGGGATCCGGGTGATTGACAGTCTCATTGAATCCTTCCAAATCCGAGAGACAATGGAACTAGCACCGATGATGCGATCGGCTTCGGCTGATGTACGTTCCGAAAATACTAGCTCTGTTATTTTCGAAGAAACCACTAAAGAAAACCAAAAGTTCTATTACCAGATCGTAAAAGAAAATGAGACAGAAGTGTACCTTTCCGTCAAAGCAGATGGAAGTTCTGGGTTCCAACAAGTGAACCTACGAAGGGATGGAAGGTTCATTTTATCCAACAAAATCAATTTGGATGGCAGTGCCAGTTTTTCGGGGTTAACCCCTGGTAGTTACACCATTGAGTTTGTGGGACCTAATCTTTCAAAATCGTTTGACTTGTCCATTCTCGTTGGATAGCTTCTTGGGAGAATGCTCTCCCTCATCATAGATCGTGTCGGAAATGTCAATATCTTCAATGTTTTAGAAGATAATCTTCCTGTAGAAGAATCCCACATCCAATCTACGTTAGATGACGATTTGATTTTGGAATATTTGGCTGAAGTGGAACGACTTGTCCATGTTTCACAATCTGTTTTGTCCAAACCCAACCAAATTTTAAATGTTGATATCTTACAAGATTTGAAAGTACTCGGGGAAACATTTTTCCAACAGTTTTTCCCAACCTCTATCATCGAAAAATTAAAAAACACAAACAAACATAGTATCCATTTTAATATTGATCCAACACTTGCTCTTGTTCCTTGGGAATTATTACATGATGGAACGAGTTTTCTGTCTGACAAATTTCGAATTGGAAAAACAATTCGGGGTGGTTTGCATCGTTCCACTCATAAAGAAAATCGCAAAATTAAAATGCTCATCATTGCAGATCCAACAGAAGATTTGCCACATGCTCAGAAAGAAGGTGAAGTTTTATTCTCTGTTCTAAGCCAAAAAGTACCAAACCATCTTCTCGAACTAGAATTCATAGGTGGGAAACAAGTCACCAAACTCAAGTTACTCTCGCTGATCAAAGACAAACACATCATTCATTATTCAGGCCATTTACATTTTTCCGATGATTCCCTGGAAAATGGTTGGTTATTATCGGATGGAAAAGTACTAAAAGCTCGCGAAATTAAATCAACAGGTATAGATACCGATTTAGTTTTCTCTAACTCTTGTATGTCGGCAAAGTCTGCTGGTAAAAAATTAAATACAAATATTTTAAATCAATATGCAGGAGCTTTTTTGACTGCTGGAATCAAAACATTTGTTGGAACCAATTGGGAAATTTTGGACAACGAAAGGACAATTGATTTTACTGTAAGATTTTATACGTATCTTTTTTCAGATAAATCAGTTGGAGAGTCTTTATTTTTATCGAAAGAATTTGCAAGACGTAACTACCATGCGAATGATTTGACTTGGGCTAATTATTCTTTGTATGGAAATCCTGATTTTTCAATGTTTGTGAAAGAACGAAGGAATTTTCATTCAGCAAAAATTTTAAATCCAACTGCTGTATTAGAGTTTTATCCAACACCAATTGCTGCTTCTTATTCCAAGTGTAATCAATTAAATAAAAACAAAACGATTGATAAAACTAATCTCCTCAATTTGATTCGATTGTTTGAATCGATAAGCCAAGTGGTAGGGATGATTGTTTTTAGTGATCATGCTGCACATGCTATGAACAAATCCATTCCTAATAATTTGGATGATGCTGTGACCCTTCGTAAATGGTGGGAACTTGTTTACAGTTGTGTATGGGATTTTCAAAAATTAAAAATAACAAGTATATTTGATTCTGCTCTTCCCGTTTTACACGAACAAAAGGAAACCATTTTTAAAATCTTAGGATGGTTGGAAGTTTGGGAAGAGAGTGATATCAATTCGGAAGAATTGGAATCATACCAGATCATACTTCAGTTTTTTTTAGAAAATATGTTATTGGAATTTGCAGAATTAGAACGAATCAGTATTTTACTGGTTTCGGAGAACAATAACCCACATTTTTATTTTAAAGGGATTAAACCATCCTATTTATACCCAACTTCCCATGGATCCCGTGAAAAACTTCTAGAACAATTGTCACATCATAAAGGCAACTTGGTGTTGTTACACGAAAGCAGAAAAATGGTAATCCCATTTCAAACTTATTTCAAAGAAAAAAAAGAAACGGGTGAATTGGAACTTGTCTTCAATGGTCTGATTCCATTTGTAATCGGAGCAAAACAGAATTGAGTTTATGCCATCCAGAACGAGGAAATGTTTCTTGTGGTGCCTGTTGTGGACTCTTCAATTTAAAACTGACAACCCAAGAATTCAAAAATTTACTATTAGAACGAACAACAGAATTTCAAAATACCGTCAATTTTGAAATTAGGCATACATTTCCCATCTACCGAAAAGATAGAGAAACCAAAGAATCAAATCTTCCTAAAAAAGATGAGATGACATACAATTGTCCATTTTTGGGTTATGTAGACGACACCAAACAAAGGATAGGTTGTATGATCCATCCTATTTTTACAGGGGATCCCAAAAGCCAAAATTTTTCATTTTATGGAACATCCATTTGCCAGGCTTATGACTGTAAAACGAAGGAAAGTGCTCTTTCTGAATTGTGGGAAGTATTGTTTGTCGAAATTGCGAAAGATTCGATCGAATATTCTTTTTTATCTGCAGATCATATTTTTACTTATGCAGTTGAGAAATTTTTTGCCCATTCCAATTGGAATGTGGAAGACATGTTTCAAACCTTTCGATTGGAACTTGTAGAATTGTTTCGATTACGATTGGTTACATCCATTCAAAAGAATTTCACATCCTTTGAAATCAATTACGATGCTTTTTTGACCTTAGACTCTGTTTGTTCTTATTTTGAGTCGGAACTCGGAATGGATTGGATCACTTGGAAGGAAGAGTGGGAAAAGAAAAACCCGAATAGAGGTGAAGTATCCGGGTTTTTTGATAAGTGATTTGGATTATGCTTTTGAAGTAACAGTTGCTACTTTTGCTTTTGCTTCCGCAACAACAGTGTTAGCTTTTCCAACGATGGTTTCTACTTGAGAAAGACCTTCTTGAACGTATTTTCTAAGGTTTACAGAAATTTCGCTTTGGTCTTGAGCACCTTTCGCTGCTAAGTTTTGAAATTCTGCATTGATGCTAGAGAAAGCCTTTTCTGCTTCTACTTTTGCAGTGTTTACTGCGCCTAAGATAAAGTTTAATCCGTCTTTTACTTGTTGTTCCATTTTCATTTCTCCTTTTTTCGGTTCTCAGTTGTGCAATGCACTATTCCTTTTTGTGCGCTGCACAGAGATCCGTCAACCCGTTTTTTCATTTTTTTCCTGCATCGCACAAAAAAAATGGAAAGATGCCCCAACCGGAATTTTTACCCATCCAGTGGAAATCCACTTATCTGTCCCTACTTGACCAAAGGGCCTTGCCAGGAAAAAAAGAATTTTTAGAAATTAAGTCAGTTGAAGAAACAATCATTGCAATTCGTGAAATGGCTGTTAGGGGAGCTCCGGCCATCGCCATCACTGGCATTTTTGGTCTTACACTTGGTGCCCAAAAAAAATCAGGAAAAGCAAATTCCCAAGAAATTGAATCTCTCATCAAACAAGTGTTTGAGTCTAGACCAACTGCAGTGAATCTTAGTTTTGCCTTACAAGAAGCAAAAAAACGAGTGGAAGGGGAAAGTCTTTGGGAATCCGTGCAAACAATTTGGGAATCGTATGCATTAGAAATGATGGTGGAAGATCTAAATGCCAACCAAACCTTAGGAAAAAATGGGGCAAATTTATTTCCCAAAAACCAGGAAGAGTTTCATATCATCACACATTGTAATACAGGTGCGCTTGCCACGGCTGGTCATGGAACAGCACTTGGGGTGATCCGAAGCCTACGTGATATGGGAAAAAAGGTAGTTGTTTACGCAGATGAAACCAGGCCATTTTTACAAGGTTCCAGGCTCACTGCGTTTGAGATGATGGAAGAAGGGATCGAGTGTTATATCATCACGGATGGAATGTCTGGATGGCTCATGAACCACAGGAAAATAGATGCAGTCCTTGTTGGTTGTGATCGTGTTGCGGCCAATGGAGATACGGCGAATAAAATTGGTACATACAATTTAGCAATTGTTGCCCATGAACATAATGTACCGTTTTATGTTTGTGCAACAAAAGACAGTTTTGATCTCAATCTAAAAACGGGGAAGGAAATCCCCATTGAAATGAGAAAAGAATCAGAAGTGACCCAATTTGATTTTTTGAAAACTCCTGAGGGAAAGTATTTATTTCCAGAAGGGAAAACCTCACCCGTTGGTGCAAGAGCTCTCAATCCTTCTTTTGACATTACAAAGGCCAAATTTATTAAAAACTTCATTACAGAATTAGGATGTTTTGTACCTGGAGAGATTCCTGTTCGTCTAAAGAAAGTATGACGGAAAAAGCAATTTTAGGTGGTGGGTGTTTTTGGTGTACGGAAGCAGTTTACTTACGTATCCAGGGTATAATTTCCGTAGAATCTGGTTATGCGGGTGGTCAAACACCAAACCCAAGTTATAAGGAAATTTGCACTGGAACCACTGGTCATGCTGAAGTGATCCAAATTGAATTTAACCCAGAAGTGATATCTTATTCCAAAATTTTAGAGATTTTTTGGGCATCACATGACCCAACCACACTCAATCGACAAGGGAATGATGTAGGAACACAATACAGATCAGTGATTTTCTATTTGAATGAAAAACAAAAAGAACTCGCTGTCGAATCCAAAAGGAAACATGCTTATATGTTCCCGGATCCCATCGTTACTGAAATTTCACCAGCTCCCACCTTTTACAAAGCAGAAGACTACCACCAAAATTATTTTACCCTAAACCCACAAAATCCGTATTGCCATTATGTGATTTTTCCTAAATTGAAAAAATTGGGACTAAAGTTGAATTGATTAAAATTTCGGCTAATTTAAGTTAGCCGACTTATTATTTGCCTTTAAAGGCGGTGAGCATCGCTTTGTCTTGGTTTGGAAAAAAGTTCATCACAAAGGCAGATTGTGCTTTCGTGATTTTTTCCACTTGCCTTCTATATTTGATGACAGCTCCAGGGTGAGCTGTATTACGTACGACCACTTTTACATTGTCCTGGTTGTAACGAGCACCTTTTAGTTCCTCAATTTTTGATTTGAGTAACTCAACAGTTTTGTTTTTTTTCTGATACGCATCAAAGATTTCTTTGAACTTTTCTTTTCTGGCATCATCAATTTTTCCACGAGAACGTTGCACCACTTCTTTGATCTTTTGGATTTCAGGTACAAGTGCTTCTAGTTCCTTTTCCATATCAGAAAGGCGAGAACTTCCTTCTGTCAGAAGTCTGTCATTTTTATAATGGAATCCAACTTCTACAACTGTGTCCATTTGTGCAGATGAACCAAGTGAGGAAACGGTAATCCCTTGGTAGGAAATGAGATCACTGCCAATGATAGAAGAAGATTCCCCAGTTAAGATGATATTCCCCAAACAAAGGATTCTACTGCCTAAAATAAAGTTTTCGACAATACAATCACCATCAATTTCCAGGTTAGCATTTTCGACAAACTTGGCTCGAAGATCACCTTTGATGCGGATCACTCCCTTACCTTTTGCTTTTACTCCACCTTTGACTTCTAAATCTTCACCCACAACTACATCAGATGATTCAACGTTTCCATCTAAATAGAGAGAACCTTGGCAGTTGACAATCGCACCTTCTTCAATGGTTCCTTTGACACGGATAGTACCTTCAAAATTGATATTCCCTGTTCCTAAACCAATATTACTTTCAATATTTAACTCAGGTGATACAGTAAGTGATGTGTCTGTGGAAAATACCACACCACTTAACGTGGCAAAGTATTCTTTCAGTTGCCTACCTGGTTTTTCAGGGTCATCAATGGTTTTTGGTAAAATATTTTTACCCAAGGTGAGCCTTGGTCTGTCAATGGGATTCGGGTAAATTGGATTTCCAAGTACGTCTGTTCCTTGTTCTCCTGCCACCCCTTCAAATAAGGTAGCCAGTTTTTCCCCTTCTTTTACGTGAACATATTTATTGATATTGCGAAAATCAGCAGAACCATCTTCTTTTAAAACAACTCGTTGGGCTCTTGGAAAATAAAACTTAATCCAGCCACTTTCTCCTTGTTTGGCGGGGATCCCTTTTCCAACAACAAATGTAAAATCCTCTTTTACCTTTGTTGGGTCTTTTAAAATTTTATCAATTTCGAGGGCTGCTTGGTCCACATCTTTCATTAAAATGCGGTCTCTATGAATGGACGCGTTATCAAGTGCCTCAAAAATGAGTATATTGCTCATTGAACCACCTAACAGCCAAACTGGTTTGACTAAGAGAGTGGCTGTCAAACGATCCTCGGAGATTTGGATCTTGAGTCCTCGTTCCGGATTGAAGTCCGGTGCATTTTTTACGTCCATTCTGACTCTAGTATCGGCAGGTTTCTTAGGAGAATCGACAATTTCTGTAGTGCTATTGGTCTAACCAGTGCAGAAAACTTCCAAAAGTTTGTAAGAGAGCAGGGACCCCAAAAATCTGGGAATGGAGTGGGAGACTGTCTCCATGGGTGAGGGCAGTGGAAGTCCTGTGGACATAAGGAATCCCTTTTCCTTTGAGGAGGAGGGCGAGTTTTTCCGATTCTTCCGCCGAGATGACGGGGTCGGTTTTTCCATGCAGAAGGGACACAGGGCCACTTAACATTTCCAATTGGTAAAAGGGAGAAAGGTTTTCTGGCATTTTTTCGGGCACAGTATCCAAAACCCGTTTTGCCAAACTGATTCGGAACGTACGGTCAAGGTGGACCTGTTGGAAAAACTCTTTTGCGCGACTGGAAGATTTTTGTAGTTGGAGTTCGGATTTTGCATTTTGCCCAGTTCGTTTGAGTCCGTTGTCCAGGGCAGCTTCATAGTATACGATTTGGAGTTCCTCCGCAATTTCTGGTTCAAACCGATGGAGCATATTGTATAAAATAACGTACACAGCGTATGGATCTACTTCGTAATGAGAGAAAACAAAAGGGACTGCTTCCAAAAAATTACAATACCCACCAATGAGCATACTCGATTTGATTTTGTCCCGAGTGTTGGATCTGGAAGCTGCAATGATTCCCATACCCGCAGAAAAACTAGCAGATAAATACCCTAAGTCATTACCGTTAAACAATTGTTTGTTTGAATGGATCTCAATCATCAAATTTTGAATATTGGAGATGGTAGTTTCTTCGATTTTTAATCCTTTGACTTCTGGAAGTTCGGGTAAAATGACACTATGCCCAGTACTTGCAATGTTTTCTGCTAAGTCGATGATCCTTTGGTCATCGATGCCCATAGCACTCATTCCATGTTGGATGTACACTCCTGGTAAGGATGTTGGTTCAGTGTTTTTGGGATAAAAAAGAAAACTACGACGACCCGTTTCGGATAAAGTGAATTCTTTTCGTTCGAGAGATTTTTTTTGTTTGATTCCGGCATAACTCAAAATCAGAGGCAGTGCCAAAACATAGGGTTTCATTCGACTTTAGTTTTGAGGAGTGGGGAATTTTTCCAACAATAAAATCAAATACAACCTTCCCATATATTCATCTCCACGTCGGTCTTTTAAATTAAAGATGAGAATGTATTGGCGAAAGTGTTCGAGTGATATGGGAACTAATTTGTGGTTTAAATTTTCTGGTGGTAAGATATCGATTTCGTAACGACCAAGACGCATTTCTGTAATCAATTTACCTGCTATTTGATTGGCAAATTCCATCATGATGGATGCAGAGTGGGCTCGCGAAGTTGGATCAATTTGAAAGGCTTTGGCTATTTTTGGTAATAGTTTGAGTTTAGTATAACCATCGAGTGCTAAATAGAGTTTTCCATTGATGTCACCCACAAATTCAACAAGGGTACAGTTTTCAAAACAAAGTCCTTCATTTTTGGACGGACCATATGCTTCCCTTTCGGCAAACACCAGTAAGGTTTTGTAAAAATGATCAGGTAATACTTGTGAAACCGTTAGAATGAATTTTTCATCGATGAGTGGATCCATTTAAGCAGCGTGGTAGAGGATACTCTCTTCTAAAGAACTATATGCTTTTTTGATCCAAGCATCAAACCGTAAGTCAGGAATGAGTGGGTTGGAATAACCTAGTGCCACTTCGGAAGGGTATCCCAATTGGTCTAGTTCTTCAATGAATTGTTGGAAAAAAGAAGAAAATGATTCTAGGCGTTCGTTGGGAATCAGAGCCGCATATAAGTCTTCTTCTAATTGGAAAAGACCAAGGCCAAGTACGGATTGTTTGATTCCCATATGGTTGAGTCCAATGGCAAGTTCCGATTGGAAGTTGGTATCAATGAACTTAAATAAAACCAAGGTCTTTTTTTCGGAAGTTTCAAATGAGGTTTTTGCCATTTGGTAAAAATGGGAGACTGTATATAGTTTAGTGAACGGGTGTTTGGTGACTTTTGCGTATTCACGTTTTGCCAGTATTTTTTCTGATAAATTGGTTGTTTCTTCCCAGAACACTTGGATGTCTTCGTTTGACCAACCTTCTTTGGAAGTAAAACATAAAAATCCGAACAGATTCGCGTTGATGGTGAGTGGAACATATAACTTACGTTTGTTTTTGGAAATCACAGGGAGAGATTCTCTGATTTGGTTTTCTTCCCATTCATTCCATTCCACTGGATTGTCGTCTGTTTCGACTAACATTTCTGACTTTTGCCAGTAACATTCCTTAAATTCTTTTCCATCAAAGTAAACATATTGGATGGAGGAGAGTTTAGGACTTGTGAAGGAAAAAGGAAATTCCTTTACCGTATCACAAAAAAGATTTCGTTCTTCCAATCGAACGGATTCTCTCGCAAAAAAGATAGGGTCTACTTTCCATAAGATCTCTTTTGGTTTTGGTTCTTCTGTAACCTCATTGGAGGCATCAGTTGTGTTTGAAATTTGTTTATCAAAAACTCCTTCTGAAGTATGAGTCTCCTTTGTTTCCTGATTTGGACTTCCCTTTGTATCGGATAAGGCAACTTCGGTTGTTGGGCTTGTTTCAGGAGAATTGGTTAAGGAATGTAAATCCAAACTATACAAAAAGAGAGTGAGGAGAAGGCATGAAACAGTGAGCAGAGTGAAACTTACCCAGGAAAAATAAAAGAGGGTTTGCAGGGTCACACCAATAGCAAAAAAAATGATAGGAATTGTATATCGTTTCATGGTACCTTAGCCGTTACTCAATATAACGGGTAAAATGGGGATTCGCTAAACTGATTTTCCTTTTCCACTAGGGGCAAATGAAACTCTATTCCGAATTAGCTGAATACTATTTTACCATCGAAGAACCCAGCCGGAAGTTTTCGGAAGAAATCTTATTCCTCCGAGAAACGTTCAAGCGACATAAAATTTATACCGTACTCGACATTGGGTGTGGGACTGGGGAACACATCAAAGAATTACAAGGGATGGGTTTCAAACCACATGGTGTGGACGGATCACCACGGATGCTCGAAATCGCAAAAGCCAGATTCCCTCATTGTAGTTTTGAACATGGAAAAATGGAAAACTACGTCGCCAAACAACCAGTTGACGGAGTGATTTGTTTGTATGGAACCTTTAATTATTTGGTAAATGATGATTTGGTTCAAAATTTCCTGCGTAATTGTTATAAAAACCTAAAACAAGCTGGGTTACTTGTTTTGGAAATTTGGAATGCCGATCCCATCCACCGCATCAAACGAAAACCCATTACTACCGTGAGTAATGTCAGACAAGGGACAACTTCAATAAGAAGGAACCGTGGATTTCGGTTAACAAGAGCAGATGACGTCGCCATCGTAGAAGTGAATTATGTTTATAATTTAAACCAAAAGGATTTAAAAGACAAACATACAATGCGAGTGTTTCATTTCCCTAAAGTCAGGAATTTCTTAGACGAAAACAAATTTGATATCTTAAACGTGTATAGCAATTACGACGGAGAAAAGTACATCAAAACGGGCGCAAGGATGCTCATCGTCGCCAAAAAGAGGTCTTGACTTTCTATTTTTAGTACGGTATCTCATTCTATCGGGAGAACGTATGTCCAATTCAAACCATTTCCAAGTGATCGTGATTGGAGGAGGGCCTGGTGGTTATGTCGCTGCCATTCGTGCTGCCCAACTCGGTTTACAAACATGTGTTGTTGAACGAGACAAACTCGGTGGAGTTTGTTTGAACTGGGGTTGTATTCCCACCAAAGCATTGTTAGAAAGTGCACATGTTTTAGAACATTTAAAAGAAGCTTCTAAATTTGGAATCTCGGCAGACAATATCAAAGTCGATTTTGAGGCCATCATCAAACGTTCACGCTCTGTTGCTGACCAAATGGCAAAAGGTGTTGAGTTTCTCATGAAAAAAAACAAGGTAACCGTGGTAAATGGTGAAGCTAGTTTTACAAATGCAAAAACCATCGAAGTAAAATCAAGCACTGGTGAAACTTCAACCCTTACCGCAGATTATTTTATATTGGCAGTAGGTGCCAAAAACAAAGCCCTACCTTTTTCACCTTTTGACGGCAAACGAGTGTTATCTGCAAGGGAGGCCATGGTGGAACCGAAGACCATTCCCAATTTAGCGATTATCGGAGCTGGTGCGATTGGTGTCGAGTTTGCTGATTTTTATGCGAGTATGGGATCTAAAGTCACCATCATTGAATACCAAGACCACCTCCTTCCCAATGAGGACAAAGAAATCTCTGGGATACTCGAACGTAGTTTTAAAAAACGAGGGATTGAACAGTATTTAAGTTATGGTGTGGAGACTGCGGCAGTCTCCGACAAGGGCGTCGAACTCACGTTACTCGATAGAAATTCTGCTAAAAAAGAGAAATTAAACTTTGATAAGGTGATTGTGGGAGTTGGGATCTCACCAAATACCTCTAACATTGGCCTTGATACCATTGGAGTGAAATTAAAAAATGGGTTTGTGGAATATCTAGGAAACTATAGATCCACTGTGGATCATATTTATGCAATCGGTGATTGTATTCCCACTCCATCCCTTGCCCATGTAGCAAGTGCTGAAGGGATTCGGGCAGCAGAGGACATTTCCATTCGTATGGGAAATCCTCATCACATCCAAATCCAACGATTGAATTATGCATACATCCCAGGTTGTACGTACTGCCACCCAGAAGTGGCGAGTGTGGGCCTTAGTGAAGATAAAGCAAAAGCCATGGGATATGAAATTAAAGTGGGTAAATTTCCGTTTACAGCGAGTGGACGTGCGCAGGCACAAGGGGATACAACGGGGATGGTCAAAATTGTCTCCGATGCCAAACATGGCGAAATTTTAGGAGCACATATCATTGGGCAAGGAGCAACAGAACTAATCGCAGAACTGACGCTAGGTGCCAATATGGAAATTACCGTACGAGAACTTGCCAATACCATCCATGCCCATCCTACCTTAGCGGAAGGGATCATGGAAAGTGCTGCGGCAGTTCTTGGTGAGGCGATTAATATATAAGTGAATGGATACGGGAATCAATTTGCTTGCTAGTTCTATACAATACTTCGTTACCTGTTTGTATTCTCACATGAATGTTTGCAATTGTTAGATTCTTTTTCCAATGATAGAACCTATCGAGTCTATCTTACATACGGTTGGCCATAGGCCATGGCCCATTCCTAAGTATTCCTGGTTTTGGTACCAAGAATGGAACGAAACAATTTTTTTGCATTACCAAGTGGATGGAAATCGTTTGCGTGAGCTTGTTCCTAGGCATTTAGAATTGGATCAGTTTGATGGAGAACATTGGGTATCAGTGGTTGCCTTTACCATGGACCGAGTACATCCAAGGTTTACCTTCCCCATACAATTCCTTTCCACCTTTCATGAAGTGAACCTTCGCACCTATGTGACACGGAATGGAAAACCAGGTGTGTATTTTCTCAGTATCGAAGCAGAAAAAATCCTACCAACACTCTTTGCAAGATTTGCTTCGGGACTACCATACCAACATTCTCCGATCAAACGGACAAAACATTCTTACCGATTGCGTGGGAAACGTTGTGAGATTGGAATTGAATTTTTAAAGAAAGACAAAATCGGCTCTCCCTCTCCAAAGGAACTTTGGCTTACGGAACGGTATTCTTTGTATCGTGGGAAAAACCCAGAGGAAACAGCAATGGATGTGCACCACAAACCTTGGGAATTGTTCCAAGTAGAATTTATGAAATTAAATCTTCGTTATGCGGCTTACGATGGGTTAGTTAATTTTGGAAATCCAAACGTATGCCATTATTCACCTGGAGTGCAGGTGCTTACCTGGTTGTGATATAAATGGGAAGAAAATTTGTAAGATACATCCAGTTCGAAAATTCAAATTGTGGCTCAAATGATTTTACGCTAAGTAACAATCAAAGTAGAAATTCTATTGTTCAATACAAAGTAAGGAATACGAACCTGTACAGTTCAAGCCGGAACTCGAAAGTGATGAAGCGCCTGTTTGATGATACTGAGTCGTTGTAACTTGACCAGTTGAACCATTGCTATAATTGACACAAGTGAGTGTAGAAAAAGTAGTCCAATTGCCCGACATTCCGCTGATACCAGTCGTGACAGATGAAGTCCAACTATTGGTTAATGTTCCAAAAATAAAAAGCCCATTTGCATTGGTAGTCATAATTGGAGTCACTCCGTCTGCTCTCACATAATTAGTATTAGGTTTTAATACCCAGTCAATTTGTCCATCTCCCACATTGGCAGTTACAGATGCCCTACGGCAAGGAATTGAACTACAACCAGACTCATCTACAAGTAAAGCTTTGTAATTGGAACTACCAGGTGGTTTACCGCTATCATTATTACAAATAGAATCAGCACCGGCAACACTGCCAATTGATGTGATAAAATAGGTTATAGAAGTGACGAAAGTTTTTAAAGTAAGCATTGCAGGTGAAAAAGACACTTCGTCTGACAAAGCACTTTCCTTTCTATTAAAGGAATTTTCGGCAGAAATTTTATAATAATAAGTAACTCCATTGATAATTCCTGAATGTGTGAGTTTCGCATCTTGTGTTACCAATTTGTTTGCAGTTGCAATATCTACATTGGGTGATGTCGACCAATAGACATTATAATGGCTCGCACAATATATGGGATTCCAGGTGATTACAACTTGTCCGTTACTTGGGAAACCCTTTACATTGATTGGCTTCGCTGGTGGTGCGGTAGTGATATTACAACTCGTTTGTAATAAAAGATGATCCACTCCACATTCTGTATTAGAATCATTGAAATTGCAAATACCCCTTGGTTTGCATTCCGAAAATAAAAGAAATACTAAAAGTAGGCTATGAAAGAGTTTGATGGCCATGGAGACTTTTGTAAATTTATTGACAATCTATAGAATGTCAATGATAGAAATTTAAAAAATATCGTCGCCTGTAAGGCAAAAGAAATCGCATCGTGAGCATTGTATCCCGAATGTCGAACTTCCGAGCTAAACTCGAAGACTTGCCTTCCCCTAATGGAGAAAGAAATCTGAACAAATAAATTGATGAAATGAAATGTTATTCGATTTTAATCGCCAGCTAGAGTAAGATCATTAAAATTGATTGTATTTTATGAAAGGCAAGTATATTAAAAAAAGTAAAATTCAAACTCTGATTTTGAAGGAAGATTAAAATAAAAAATACTCTTTTATAAATTGCCTTCGCTAGAGAAAACTAAAACAGATTCCGATGAACCCAAAAGAGATGTTTTATGATTTGGGAGAACTGTGATAAAATACAAAACTGCAAAAAATCAGTCATATTACCTTTTGCCGTTTGGATCATCATTGTAAATTTGAACTAAATTTGATTCATTTCAAAAATGGTTACAGTTCACGGATTCTATAAAGGAAGTTAGACTATGAAAGTTAAAATCCTCACGCTTGTGATATTCCTCTTCTACGGTAATGATGCAGAATGGCTAAAGAAAAGATAGAATCTCCAAGTAACCAAATCTAAATGAAAAATACCCATGCATTAACTCTCTTAATTCTCCTTATTTGTAAATGTTCGACTTCCCATCCCAAAACGTTGGAAGCAGAAGTGCTGACTGACGAAAGTTACGGATACTTTCGATGGCATAATTCCATCCAAGATGGTTATGTAGTAGTAGAAACAAAAATCTTCCAAGATCCAAAGGAATGCCATGGGGAATACAATTGTTCAACGCAAGACCATATCAAAAAGTTTGCGAATCTTCGGCCATCGGATCCTTCCCTGGCAATCCCTCTCAAACTGGGAGAGTATTATGCGATCACAAAACTAAGGTATGGCGATTCCTCCTTCTTCCATTGTCAAATAAGTGATCTAACAATTTATCATGGCTTTCAATTTAGAGATCCATATGATCCTAAGAACCCAACAGTTCCTTACCCTTCGAACACATGTGAATTTTTAAGGGAAGACAAAGTGGTTTGCCCTTCCATTCAGATTTCCAAAAAAGGAATTCAGGAAATCAAACTGTCAGTAGGAGAGATTAGGGGGAAATCGATTTCGTTTCGGCATTTATTGGAATCGAATCTAATCTTATCTACAATCACTTTATTGTATTGTGGGCCAGTATTGAGAAGTGTTGATTTGATTGTGGTTGAGGAGAGAAGGTATTGAGAAGCAGAATTTGCCACAGACCAAACGAGGTCTTTTACCTAAGCGTTACGTTGTTGTTATTCGTAATGTTTTTGTGATGAAAGCTAATTTACTTACTCCAATTTTCAATACTTAAACCAGGAATCATTGAGAAATGTTTTTCATTGTTAGTTACTAATGTGTAATTCAAATAGAGAGCAGTGGATCCAATTAATAGATCAAAATCATCGACAATATTGCCTTTTTTCTGAAGGGTGGCTTTGACCTCACCAAAGGTTTCCACTATTCCTTTTGTTATTTCAATCACAGGAAAAAGTTCACCAATTCTATAGACTGTAGCTAAATTTTTCTCTCTACTTTTTGATTTCTTGGCACCAAATATAAGTTCGCCGTAAGTAATCACCGATATGGCTTTAGACAGATTTTTTCTTTCGAGAAAGATTTTTTGAACGTTTTCATTACCTTTCAGACTATAGATGATAATATCAGTATCAATCAAATAGCTCATCTGTTATCCTTGTCCGATTCTTTTTTGATCTTGATGATTTAATTTCAGTAATTAGTTCTTTAGCGGTTTTATCATCATGCCATGAATTGGTTAGTTTCAGAAACTCAATCGTTCTTAACTCGCTTTCAAAGTCATCTCTCTTCAAATGATTTTCAATGATTTTGACAACTTCTTGGCTAACTGATCGATGTTCTAATTCCGCCCTTCTTTTCAACGATTCATAAAGTCTGTTGTCAATATCTCTCACTTGTAAATTTGCCATTGTTTTGAACCGATTCTGAGGATGGGCTTACTTCATGAATTTGCAAGCATTATTCATGTTTTTTTAAGTTAATTTAAATCTATTCCGAGCAAGAATCAAGTTGATCAAAAATCAGATTTAGTTTCGAAACCTAACAGGAACCAAGTGACCTTCACCTGGCCCCTGTGTTTGTATTGGGAATTTACTGCTCTACGCAAACTACCTTTTTCGAAATGTTACATGCGTCTGTCGTTGTTTCGACTAGGGTTGTGGTACTTGCTCCTACAACACCGGTAACGCCACTTACACCTCCATTTAAACTTGTCCAATTGCTACAATTTACATCGTTAGCAAGGTTTCCGCCCGAGATCGTCATTCCGGTCCAAAAACGAGTACCGTTTGTGCCGAGAGCAAAGTTCATTTGCATCGTAGTGTTGGAATCACGAAAGATTCTGTTGGAAGTTGTTGTGGAACCAGTTGTAATCGAAGTGTCAGTGCTATTAGAATAAAAGGTATTCGCCTTTAATACCCAATCAGTATAAGTCAAAGTTCCAGTTGGATTGCCTAAAACTTCTCTTACACCTGGAACTGCAATCATCGCTTTATAAGTTTTACCACGCACCTTACCAACGTCACCGTTACATAATGCGTCTGCACCCGTAATCCCACCAACGCCAACCAAAGTTCCAAGGACATTAGCGCTTAAAAATATATGACACCTCGTGGTACAAGGAGCAGAAGCGGATTGTGCGAGGAGGAGGGCGAATAAGGTTGTGTCGTCGTTACTCTCTTTAGAAGTGTTGCAAGCGCTTAGGAAAGCACTAGCAAAAACAAGGAATACCAAGGAATACCAATAGATCCATTTTGTTTGCCGTTTTTCATAAATCCCAAATTGGATCACTGTTTGGTGGTTAGCAAGAAAAAATTGGATGGTGATTGGGTGGTTAGGCAAACCAATAGATGAGAATACAGCGGTCACCAAACGGGAAGGATCCCCACCCCTCGCGCCAGCGATTGCAGCGGAAATCCTTTTGCGGAAGCAAAAGATTGGAGCGGAAAGCGCGGTCACATCTTCCATCAAATGGAACTCCACCAAAGGATTGTGAGGCGCCCCGCACATCAGGCTTCAAGAATCGTATCTTAGACTTCTGTAATCTCCAAACATCGTTGCATCCAGTTCCATGTTTCTACTGGGCGTTCGAAGGGGAAAAAATGGGTGAATCCTGGGAAGATGGTGACATTCGAATTGGGATGTACTTTTGTGAGTAGGTTTGCATACTTAGGACTACAAACTTCGTATGATTCGGGTATGGCGATGTGGTTTTCCGTTTTGATCCCATAGAAATTTTTAAAGACATGGAAGTGGGCGTGCCCAAAAATTTTGGCTTCGACTCTTGGGTCACAACTAAGTTTCACTTCGTCATCATGGCCTGTTGGTATAAAACAAGAATTGAGATAATCTTCAAAGATGGAAGGTTCAAAATTGGCAAAGGCTGGGAACTTTCGAAATGACCGCCTAACAAGCTCTATGGATTTGAAATGAGCCCTTCTTTTTTTGGCACCTTTGGCAAGTGGGTTTTCTAAAAATTTAGAAAGTAAAATGAGTTTCCAACCAAGGATGACGGGATCCATCGCTAATACTTTTGTAAATCGTTTGGGTTCTTTTTTTGCAGCGAGTAGGGAGGATGCGCCTCCGAGAGAGTGGCCGATGATAGTTGTTTCGTTCACCGATTCATGGTCGAGTAGGGAAAGGATTTGGTCTCGGAATACATTCCAATTTTGAAAGTCCAGCGTGAAGGCAGAACGACCATGCCCAATGAAATCGGGTGCAATCACTCGGTAGTGTTTTTTTAATCTTTCATAGTAATACTGGTAACAACCTGCACTATAGCCATTGGCATGACAAAAAACTAGGGTGGAACCTGGTGTTTCTGAATCTAAATACGCAGTATCCCAATTTTTGTATCGAAAGGATTTAAGTTTCATTTTTCTATTTGACCCTTCCCGATTTGCATCGGATTTTGTCTCTATCCCATGCAATTCCAAGTCATCCTCTTCTTCTGTATAGCTGTATTCTTCAATGCATTGGCGAATATTTTAATCAAAACATCTTCTATGCAAGACAAACAAGTCACACCTGGAGAAGGTTTTTGGAATCTTGTGTTCACTGTTTTTAATCCTTATTTTATCGCAGGCCTTGCCAGTTTCGGATTGGCGTTGTTAGGTTATCGTTATGTTTTGGGTAAAGGATTGAAGTTATCCTTGGCATATCCTGTGTTTACTTCTAGTGGATTTATCATTGTTCTGATTGCTTCCGCTATTTTTTTTAAAGAACGTTTGAATTTTACCCAGTGGCTTGGGATTTCTTTTATTTTAGTGGGTGTATGGCTAACCGCCTTGCAGATGTTTGACGTTAACTCTTGAGCACAAAATTCACTCGTAACTCTATAAATTCGATTTTTCCTTCTTTTCTCCTAAAACTTTGTTTTTTTCTCCTACTTAGTTTCCTTTGTTTCTGTAAAAAAGAGTCTGCCACGCCAGAAAAAAACCTTCCGGCCGAAGAAGCAGGGAAATTCGCACAATCAAAACCAAATGTCATTTGGATTGTGATCGATAGCCTAAGAGGTGATATCATTGGGCAGTATCATGTAACACCTAACTTAGATTTGTTTGCAAGAGAAGGAATTCAATTCGATTACCACCTTGTGAATGCTGCCTGGACAAGGCCTTCTACTTTAGTGTTTTTTACTGGGAAATATGCTTCTGCTAATCCTGTGAACTTTTGGGATTACCCAACGACAAAATCCGAGGTGGATGCTTTTTATCGCTTTGAGAAAAAACCTTTGCCCAAGGTGTTAAAGGAATTTCAATACAATACGGTGATGGTGGGGAATAATCCGTTTTTGACCGATAAATTTGGGTTAGGCGTAGACGTTGGGTTTGATTCCTTATATGATTTTTCGAACTACAGTGAAGACACCAAAAAGATAACCAAAAAAACAATGGAAGTATTGGAAGATGTTTCCTCCAAGGGAAGTCCTTTCTTTTTGTTTTTGAATTACAATGACCCACATAAACCTTATACACCTCCCTCTGGATTTACCAATCGTATCCAAACTAAGGAAATCTTAGACGAACGGAAGTTAAACTATTTGGGAGAAGTTGCCTTTGTGGATGAAGAGTTGGGTAAAGTATTTGCCGATCTCAAAGCAAAAAACCTTTGGGATAACTCACTGATTCTCATCACAGCAGATCACGGGGAAGTGATGCATGCCTCTCACGCCATTTCTCCCTTTACTGGAACCAATACCTATTATGGCCATGGACAAGATTTGTTTTTAGAGAATATCCATGTTCCACTTCTCATCAAACTCCCACATGCAGAGAAACAAAAAACGGTGAAGGCGATGACTAGGTCAATAGATTTGTACCCGACGATCCTTGATTATGCGGAACTCCCCATTCCCAAATCCATCAATGGTTTGTCACTACGTCCTATCATTGAAGGTACGGAGACCACCAAACGAACTTACTATGGGGAAACTCGGTTTACACAAGGGTATGGAGAAGGAAAGGAATTTTTATTACAAAGGTCTTACCGGTTCCATGAATTGGGAAAATTTTGGCAAGGTTCTGTGGGAAATGAATTTTATTTGTACTTCGATACATCAAAAGATCCAAATCAAATTAGTCCCATTCGCATCAACCAAATGGCAAGTATCGGTGAACTTAAGTTAGATGCAAAATTAGAAAAAAAAATCCAAAGGTTTTGGAAACAAATTCGATCCATGGAACCAAAACTTCCTTTATACCACCTTTGGATTCGGCCTAACCCATTGCAAAAAGAAACAGAGATTCAAATCAAGGTACAAAGTGGGATCATTCGTTTGGCAAAATATCCAAACACTGTGGTTGTGGAAGAGAAAGGCAAGGTAATCAACATCCAAACCAAGGATTCGCAACCTTTCCAAATCAGTTTTGAAGTGTATCCTGATGTGAGTTTTCCTGAGTTCCAAGTTTGGTTCGGGAAGAGGCAAGTTTCCAAATCAGACATCCATATTGGGTATTTTGGAGTGTCTATGTCAGCTTGTTCAAAAGACTGTGATCTGTTATACGAATCACAATCCATTCGTCCCATCATTCATCCCGAAACTAAAGTTCATTTTTGGAAAGAAGGTGGACAAAAAAAATCCTACGAAAGTAAACAAGAGTTAGGAACAGATGCTTTGGATATCTTAAAAAAACAAGGGTATGTTCAATAGTCTATAGATAATCAATAACTTCTATTGTCTGTGTTTTGATTCTGTTCGGTATTGAAGAGTATCAATTTAGTCATTGTCCTGGTTTGTGACAGATACGATTGGTAAGGTCTCACCATTGAATCCAGAACCACCTCCTGTTAATGATCCAAATAAAATCGAATACAAGACATTCCCATCTACAAGTGCATCATCTACACCTGTAAGCACAACATTTTGAAATGTATTCCAATCGCTGGATGTAAAGGTTAAATTTGGTACAGACGTTGTCCCTTCTGCAACATTCGAGCTAGATAAACTTATCGTGACATTGGACGTGGGTCTTGCTCGCAAACGCACTTGGAAACGAGATTGCCCACCCACTTCCGTAGTGATTAAGTTAGGTGAAGTGACAAGTCCTCCCGAGGCATTGGGAGAGGTTCCGCAAACTGCCATTGGATTTGGGTCTGTGCAAGGAACGATATCGTATATATGATAGAGATGTACACCTGGAATGGATGAAGGTGTGAGTGCACTATAAATGGTGGAAGGGGAAAATCCAGTTCCTGATTCACTCGAAGTGAGTTGGGGAGTGATGTTATAGTTTACATCCGATCCATCTGCTGTGTCTAACCCAAGAATAGTAACAAGTTGCCCCGTTCCAAAATTGGAAGGAGTGAAGGTAAGTGGTGCTGTTGTAAATTGGACAAGTCCACCAGGAGTAGTTGAAAAGTTGATGGTGACATCCGCAGTGGGTTGGGAGTTGAGATGGATGTAAAACTCAGACCCGGCTCCTGATTGGGATGTGATGACTGACCCAGGGGAAAATCCAGATGTGGTGATACCAGCTGTGTCATTGTCGTTTAACGTAAGTTCGGGGTAGTTTGCGGATGGATAAGGATTTACATTATTATAAAATCCATCACTAGAAGTAAGTACGCCTATGATGATAGGACAAGAGACATTTCCATCATCCACTGAATCATCAAAGGGAGTGATTATGATCGTGTTATGGGCACCAATGGAATTCCAATTGGCACTTGTGATGGTCATTAGGTTTGTGGAAACAGAAAATTGAGAAACAGTGGGTCCTGTGAATAATGTACAAGGAAAAGTAGAAGATAAAGAAACGGGAATGGTCACATCATCTGTTGGTGCTTGGCTAAGTAAGACG
>Ga0208243_1000083_pt1 | contig 94343 bp, 89 predicted proteins | sample Subbio2Aug_QV12A_FD_184826 | JGI IMG/M metagenome (GOLD analysis project Ga0208243, IMG submission 184826) | Serpentinite rock and fluid subsurface biosphere microbial communities from McLaughlin Reserve, California, USA - CR12Aug_QV12A (SPAdes) | ecosystem: Environmental > Terrestrial > Deep... | reverse complement strand
AAAGAAAACGGCTACGTTTTTACTCCACAAGGCATCACAAATAAGTAACGACCAAATCAATCCGGCGGCGAGAAAGCCATTATATAAACCTTGATTGGCGGCTAATACTTTGGTCTTTTCAAACTGGTCCTCGGGTATGGTTTTGAATACCTTTTTGGCACGGGTAGTCCAAGCAAACATTTCGAGCCAAAGAATGTAAAGGTGCAGCAAAGCAATGATTCCAATGATGAGTTGAGAGAGAAAGGTCATTTGGTTTTTGTTTAAGATTTCAAGTTGCAAGTTTCGAGTTAGTTGCTTTCAGTAAAAACTTTTTCAATTCTTTTATCGGGAACCAGCCAAATCAAGGCTACCAATATGTAAATAGCGCCAGACACTTCAGTGTAATTTTTGGTTGCCAATACGGCTATCAAATACAAGAATACCGAAATTTTTCCTTTATAATCTTTACCAATGGCCTTGGACAAAAGAGAATCTTTGCCATGGTGTTTTAAGATGACGGTTTGTAAAATAAAATAGGCTATAGCATTCATTAACAAGATCAAACCATAAAGCATCATCGGAAACGGAGCAAAGTGATGTTCACCAATCCAAGCTGTAGCAAACGGAATCAACGATAACCAAAACAACAAGTGCAGATTGGCCCAAAGGATAGTGCCGTTGACACGCTTAACAGTATGCAGCATATGATGATGGTTGTTCCAATAAATCCCAACATAAATAAAACTCAAAATATAGCTCAAAAATTTATGAGATAACTTGACCACCGATTCAAACGTAGTATCATTCGGAACTTTAAATTCCAACACCATGATGGTAATGATAATGGCCAATACACCATCGCTGAAAGCTTCAAGTCGGTTTTTATTCATAGGTTATCTGTTATCTGAACATCTGTTAACTATCGCTTAAAATTTTTCTCAATCGCCTTAATCATTTCTCCGGCTATATCTTTATTGGTTGCACCTTCTATGCCTTCTAATCCTGGTGAGGAATTAACTTCTAATAATAATGGTCCTTTAGAAGAACGAATGATATCTACACCGGCCACTTTTAAATCCATAGCCTTAGCAGCTTTGATGGCGATTTTCTTTTCTTCAGGAGTAGGCTTGATTACAGATGCCGTGCCGCCCATGTGAATGTTGGCTCTGAATTCACCTGCTGCGGCCTCGCGTTGTATGGCAGCCACAACTTTACCATCTACTACAAATAAACGCAAATCTTTTCCATTAGCTTCTTTGATGAATTCTTGCACCAAAATATTAGCGTTCAAACTCTTAAAAGCGTTGATTACCGATTCGGCAGCTTTTTTGGTTTCGGCTAAAACCACACCTTTTCCTTGAGTGCCTTCTAATAGTTTCACAATCAAAGGCGAGCCGCCAACCATCTTGATCAAATCATCAGTATCTAAAGGCGAATTGGCAAAACCTGTGGTTGGAATATCTACGCCATGGTGTAACAATAATTGAAGCGAAAACAATTTGTCGCGTGATTGTGTAATGGCAGCAGCCGAATTTAAACAAAAGACTTTCATCGCTTCAAACTGACGCGTCAAAGCACAACCGTAAAACGTAATACTCGGGCGAATTCTTGGGATAATGGCGTCGAAATTGTCTAATATTTTGCCACCTCGATAGTGAATTTCAGGTTTTACAGCATCGAGTTTCATGTAACACTCTTTGATGTTTAGGAAATGCATTTCGTGACCTCGCATTTCACCGGCTTCCATAATGCGTTTGTTGCTGTACAATTCGGGATTGCTGGCTAAAACACCTATGCGCAAACCCGATTTGCTGGCTATGGCGTTTTGGTACAATTCTTTCAAATTCTCAGTAGAAGTTTGTCCCATCAAGTACTTTTGTTCGGGATCAACTAAGATTCGGCCACTCATAGCCTCCCGACCTAACAACATTCGGAACCCCATAGAGTCGCGGTTGGTTAAGGTCATTTCAATCGCCCATACATCATCGCCGATTTTAAGCTGGGTTTGAATAACATAACGCTGTTCTCTAAAACCACTCGAACTTTTTACGATGCGTTTGTCAATAAGTTTGGCCTCGCAATGGATGACAGTTTTTAGGTTATTCTGAATCGGATTGATATCGAATTTTACCCAATTTTCTCCTTCTTTCAAAAAAGGTGCAATATTGATGGCGTGCAAAGCCGATGTTTTGGCGCCCGAATCCACACGCGCTTTGATGGCCGGAATCCCAAGTTCGGGGAAAGAACACCATTCTTCGGAACCTAAAATAATTTTGTTTTGTGGCATGGTAAAAAAAGAAACCACAAATTACAGAAATTCTCACGGATAAAGGGCGGGAATTCTTGTGATTTGTGGCTTATAAAAGATTAAACAGTCGTCTTATTTAGTCGGTTTTTCCGCTTTGTTAATCGTCACGGTTAACTCTTGAGCGATTTCGTCTAAGTCCATAAAAATTTCGTCTCCGGAGGCAATTTTCGAAGTAATGATTTCTTCGGCCAAAGCATCTTCCACGTATTTCTGGATGGCTCTTTTTAACGGACGCGCACCAAATTGTTTGTCGAAACCTTTCTCGGCAATGAACGCTTTGGCTTTGTCGGATAAGTTCAACTTGTAACCTAACTCTTCAATACGAGCATATAATTTTTTCAATTCGATTTCGATAATCAAATCGATATCGTGTTTCTCTAACGGATTGAAGACAATTACATCGTCGATTCGGTTTAAGAACTCAGGTGCGAAGGTTTTCTTTAAAGCGTTTTCAATCACACTTTTCGAATGTTCGTCGGCTTGTGCCACCTTAGCAGAAGTACCAAAACCAACGCCTTGCCCGAAGTCTTTTAACTGACGTGCTCCAACGTTAGAAGTCATGATAATGATGGTATTTTTGAAGTCGATTTTACGACCTAAACTATCCGTCAAATAACCATCGTCTAACACTTGTAACATCATGTTGAAAACATCAGGATGCGCTTTTTCGATTTCATCTAACAATACCACGCAGTACGGTTTTCTGCGTACTTTTTCGGTTAATTGGCCGCCTTCTTCGTAACCTACATAGCCCGGAGGCGCTCCGATTAAACGAGAAATAGCAAATTTTTCCATGTATTCGCTCATGTCAATACGGATTAACGCATCTTCTGAATCGAATAATTCTTTCGCCAATACTTTGGCCAATTGTGTTTTACCAACACCGGTTGAACCCAGGAAGATAAACGAACCAATCGGGCGATTAGGGTCTTTTAACCCGGCGCGATTGCGTTGGATGGAACGGGCAATTTTAGTTACCGCTTCGTCCTGACCGATTACTTTGCCTTTAATTAATTCCGGCAAATGTGCCAATTTATTGCTTTCCGTTTGAGCGATACGATTCACGGGAATACCGGTCATCATCGAAACTACATCGGCTACATTATCCTCGGTTACACGAATTCGGTTGCTTTTCGATTCTTCTTCCCATTGTTCTTGAGCGATGGCTAAGTCCTTTTCCAAACGTTTTTCATCGTCGCGCAATTTGGCAGCTTCTTCGTATTTCTGTTTTTTAACGACAGAGTTTTTCAATTCGCGTACTTCTTCCAATTGACGTTCCAAATCCAAAATTTGTTTCGGCACGTCGATGTTAGTGATGTGTACTCTTGAACCCGCTTCGTCTAAAGCATCAATTGCTTTGTCCGGTAAGAAACGCTCCGACATGTATCGGTTAGTTAACTTCACACAAGCTTCAATGGCTTCAGGTGTGTAAATTACGTTGTGATGGTCTTCGTATTTGTTTTTGATATTGTTCAAAATAGTAATGGTTTCTTCCACCGAAGTCGGCTCCACAATTACCTTTTGGAAACGTCTTTCGAGTGCTCCGTCTTTTTCTATATACTGACGGTACTCGTCTAAAGTAGTGGCACCAATACATTGAATTTCACCACGAGCTAAAGCCGGTTTAAACATGTTAGAAGCATCTAACGAACCGGTAGCACCGCCGGCGCCAACAATGGTGTGGATTTCGTCTATAAACAAGATGATGTCGTCATTTTTCTCTAATTCATTCATTACCGCTTTCATTCTTTCTTCAAATTGTCCGCGGTATTTGGTTCCGGCTACTAACGAGGCCAAATCCAAAGTCACCACTCTTTTGTTGAAAAGAATACGAGATACTTTCTTTTGAATGATGCGCAAGGCTAAACCTTCAGCGATGGCTGATTTACCAACACCCGGTTCTCCAATAAGTAGCGGATTGTTTTTCTTTCTGCGGCTTAAGATTTGAGACACGCGCTCAATTTCTTTTTCGCGACCTACTACAGGGTCGAGTTTGCCTTCTTCTGCCAATTCGGTCAAATCGCGCCCAAAATTGTCTAACACCGGAGTTTTAGATTTTTTGTTGGTTTTATTTGCCGGATTGTTGAAACTACCTTCTTTAAGGCTGTCATCCTGACCGGAATCGTCGTTATACGATTCGTTTCTCGGCAGGTTATCTGTGAAATCTTCTTCGTTTGGTGTCATGTTTAGGTACTGTTCTTTCACTACATTATAGTCAATTTTCAGACGGTGCAGTAGTTTGGTTGTGGGATCGTTTTCGTTTCTTAGTATGCAAAGCAGTAAATGGGCTGTACTGATAGAAGAGCTCTGAAATACTTTCGCTTCGAGAAACGTTGTTTTCAAGGCACGTTCTGCTTGACGGGTCAAGTGAAGGTTTTTCTTTTCGTTGCTTATTTCTACATTGGGATTGGCCGGACTCAAGATTTCGACCTTTTTTCGCAAATGATCTAAATCGACCGACAAATTATTTAAGATAGCAATGGCCTTACCGTTTCCGTCTCTCAAGATACCAAGCATCAGATGTTCCGTTCCGATAAAGTCATGCCCTAAGCGCAAAGCTTCTTCTTTGCTATAGGTAATTACATCTTTAACTCTTGGTGAAAAATTATCGTCCATAATAGTGTATTGTTGCTATTGTAAATTTAGTGATATGAAACCATTCTAACAAAAATCATTCCGCCTAAATGTACTGTCAGCTAATTGACAAAAAAAATGTCAATAAAAAAAGTTGTGTGAGTAGTATTTTATTAACCAAAAAAAGCCTCTGTTTTGTTAATAAATCTTTGAAATTTGTGGACTAATTTTGGCTTGAAAAGGTTTAAATATCCTATATTAGCACGTTTTGAATTTGAACTAATTTTTATTAATAATTTATAAAATATGTCTGACGGAGAAAAGTTAATTCCTATTAACATCGAAGATGAAATGAAATCAGCATACATCGATTATTCGATGTCTGTAATTGTCTCAAGAGCGCTACCTGACGTGCGTGACGGTTTAAAGCCGGTGCACCGAAGAGTGTTATATGGAATGTATGATTTAGGCGTTTTTTCAAACAGAGCGCACAAAAAATCCGCAAGAATTGTTGGAGAAGTTTTGGGTAAATATCACCCACACGGAGATACCTCTGTTTATGATGCCATGGTTCGTATGGCACAGGAGTGGAGTTTGCGTTATTTGTTAATTGACGGTCAAGGGAACTTCGGTTCGGTGGACGGCGACAGTCCGGCAGCAATGCGTTATACCGAGGCCAGAATGAAAAAAATGTCAGAAGACATTATGGCAGATATCGACAAAGAAACCGTGGATTTTCAGTTGAACTTTGACGATACACTTTATGAGCCGAAAGTAATGCCAACCCGTGTGCCGAATCTTTTGATTAACGGAGCTTCCGGTATTGCTGTAGGGATGGCTACCAATATGCCTCCGCACAACTTAACAGAAGTAGTTGACGGAACTTTAGCCTACATAGATAATAATGATATTGAGGTTGATGAATTAATCAATTACATCAAAGCACCGGATTTTCCTACCGGCGGTGTGATTTACGGGTACGAAGGTGTTCGTGAAGCTTTCAAAACCGGTAGAGGAAGAATCGTGATCCGCGCCAAAGTGAACTTTGAAGAAGTGAACGGTAAAGAAGCAATCATTGTTTCCGAGATTCCATACCAAGTGAACAAAGCGGAAATGATTAAGAAAACCGCCGATTTAATCAACGAGAAAAAAATCGAAGGTATTTCCAATATTCGCGACGAATCGGATAGAAGTGGTATGCGTATCGTATACGAATTGAAACGCGATGCAGTGCCTAATGTGGTTTTGAATACATTATACAAGTACACGCAATTGCAGTCGTCTTTCAGTGTTAACAACATTGCCTTGGTAAACGGAAGACCGCAAATGTTGAATTTGAAAGATTTGATTCATTATTTCGTAGAGCACCGTCACGATGTAGTAGTAAGAAGAACCCAATTCGAGTTGCGCAAAGCGGAAGAAAGAGCACATATCTTAGAAGGTTTGATTATCGCTTCTGACAACATTGATGAAGTAATTGCGTTGATTCGTTCGTCTAAAGACGGAGACGAAGCCCGTACCAAATTGATTGAGCGTTTCAGCTTAACCGATATTCAAGCCCGTGCTATTGTTGAAATGCGTTTGCGTCAGTTGACTGGATTAGAGCAAGACAAGTTAAGAGCGGAATACGAAGAAATCATGAAATTAATTCAGCACTTGAAAGATTTATTGGCAAGTAAAGAATTAAGAATGCAATTAATCAAAGATGAGTTAATTGAAATTAGAGATAAATATGGTGATGCGCGTCGTTCTGCTATCGAATATTCCGGTGGCGATGTAAGTATCGAAGATTTGATTGCGGATGAGAATGTGGTGATAACCATTTCACATGCCGGTTACATCAAACGTACCAACTTATCCGAATACAAAACCCAAAATCGCGGCGGAGTCGGACAAAAAAGCGCAGGAACTCGTGATCAGGATTTCTTAGAGCACTTGTTTGTGGCTACAAATCACCAATACCTATTATTCTTTACTCAAAAAGGAAAATGTTATTGGATGCGTGTGTATGAAATTCCGGAGGGAAGTAAAACCAGTAAAGGACGTGCTATTCAAAACCTAATCAATATTGAGCAAGACGATAAAGTAAAAGCTTTTATCTGCACGCAAGACTTAAAAGACGAAGAATACATCAACAGTCATTATGTAATTATGGCGACCAAACAAGGTCAGGTGAAAAAAACACCTTTGGAGCAATATTCTCGTCCGCGCCAAAACGGTATCAATGCTATTACCATCAGAGAAGACGACGAATTATTAGAAGCCAAACTAACCAATGGAGACAGCCAAGTGTTGATTGCTGTAAAATCAGGAAAATTGGTTCGTTTCGAAGAAGAAAAAACTCGTCCTATGGGAAGAACCGCTTCGGGTGTTCGCGGAATTACCTTAGCCGACGAAAAAGACGAAGTGATTGGTATGGTTTCTGTAAACAAGGAAGATATTAATGAAACCCAATTGTTGGTGGTGACTGAAAACGGTTATGGTAAACGTACCAAATTGGTGGATGATGATGGTGAAGATGTGTACAGAATCACCAACCGTGGTGGAAAAGGAGTAAAGACTTTGAACATTACCGAAAAAACCGGAGCGCTTATTTCTATTAATGCCGTAACGGATATGGATGACTTGATGATAATCAACAAATCGGGCTTGACCATCAGAATGGAAGTGTCTGATTTAAGAGTAATGGGAAGAGCTACGCAAGGGGTTCGTTTGATTAATATCAAAGGAAACGACTCTATCGCTGCAGTTACTAAAGTAATGAAAGAAGAAGAATCTGAGGAAGTTGACACCGATGCAGACATCAATGATGTAAATGAAGGGGAAACTTCAACTGAAACTTCTGCTTCTGAAGAATAATTTAAAATAATACCACATGAAAATTAAACACCTTGTAATGGCTTCGGCCATGATAGTTTCCTTTTCAACTTTTGCTCAAAAAGACGAGTTAAAAGGGTTGAAAAAGATTTATGAAAAACAAACTTTTACCGATAAAGATATTGTTGAGTACAAAGCTACATTAGTAAAAGCTGATCCATTGATGGCTGCTGCAACTGAAGCTGATAAAGTTTATTTTGATTACTATAAAGCAGTAGTGCCTTTTTTGGAAATTAAACTGGCATATACCAAGCCTGAGAATGCTGCCAACACTAAATTGTCGGACAAATATTTAACACCTGATAATATAGCTGTATTGGCTAAAACTTTGAATGCAGTTAAAGAGTTTGAGAAAAAATCAGGAAAAGCATTGTTAACCAAATCTATTGATGACGGCGTAGTACAAGCGAAACCGTTTATTGTGAATTATGCCGTTCGTTTGGGAGAAGAAAAAAAATACAAAGAGGCAGGAAGCGTTTTGTATTCAGTGTATCAAATGGATAAAAATGATCCGGATAAGTTGTTTTATGCTGCAAGTTTTTCCGTAAATGCCCGTGATTATGACAGTGCATTGGTTTATTACAATGAGTTAAAGCAAATTAACTATACGGGTGAAACTACTCTTTTTTGGGCTTACAACAAGGCTTCAAAACAAGAAGAAACTTTTAATTCTAAGAATGAAAGAGAAATTTTTATCAAATCAGGATCGCACGAAAAGCCCAGAGATGAAAAAACGGCTTCAAAAAGAGGTGAGATTTTTAAAAATATTGCCTTAATCCTAGTTGAAAAAGGTAAAATCGAAGAAGCAAAAGCCGCTGTTACTGAGGCTAGAAACGCAAACCCTGAAGACACTTCTTTAATTTTAACAGAAGCTGATTTGTATTTAAAAGTGAATGATTTTGACACTTATACTAAATTAGTGAATCAAGCTTTAGCCAATGATCCGAATAATGTTAATTTGGTTTACAATCTTGGTGTAATTGCCGGAAATGCGAATAAGTTAGCTGATGCTGAGAAATATTATAAAAGAGCTTTGGAAATCAATCCTAATTATTTCAATGCCAATTTTAATTTAGCTGAGTTAATGTTAAGAGCCGACGAGAAGTTTGTAAACGAAATGAATAAGTTGGGGACTTCTGAGAAAGACAACAAACGCTATGATGTATTAAAAGCCGAGCGTGAGAAGAACTTTAAAGCTGTTCTACCATACTTAGAAAAGGCTTATGAGTTGCAACCTGACAATGATGCCGCCAAGAAAACACTGATGAGCGTTTACAATGCACTTGAAATGACCGACAAGTACAAAGCTTTGAAAGCCAAAAATTAAATGTTATCAACAATAAAAAAACCATCCGAGAATCGGATGGTTTTTTTTATGCTTTATTAATTGTGAATTACAAGTGAATTACTTCTCCGTAAGCATCGGCTACCGCTTCCATTACGGCTTCACTCATCGTTGGATGTGGGTGTACTGCTTTCAGGATTTCGTGACCTGTAGTTTCTAATTTACGGGCTACAACAGCTTCTGCAATCATATCGGTTACACCGGCGCCAATCATATGACATCCTAACCATTCACCGTATTTGGCATCGAAAATTACTTTTACAAAACCATCCGGAGTTCCTGCTGCTTTGGCTTTTCCTGAGGCAGTGAACGGAAATTTACCGATTTTTAATTCGTATCCTTTTTCTTTAGCCGCTTTCTCAGTCAAACCTACCGAAGCAATTTCAGGCGTAGCATATGTACAACCCGGAATATTTCCGTAATCTAATGGCTCCACATGTAAACCGGCAATTTTTTCCACACATAAAATACCTTCTGCAGAAGCTACGTGCGCTAATGCTTGACCGGGAGTTACATCGCCAATAGCATAATAACCGGCTACATTGGTTTGGTAAAATTCGTTTACCAAAATTTTATCTTTATCAGTTTTGATACCGGTTTCTTCCAATCCGATGTTTTCAATATTGGTTTTAATACCAACGGCCGATAACAAGATGTCGGCTTCCAAAACTTCTTCACCTTTAGCGGTTTTAACAAAAGCCTTTACGCCATTTCCGCTGGTATCGATTTTTTCTACAGAAGAGTTGGTCATCACATTGATACCGGATTTTTTCAACGAACGCTCAAATTGTTTTGAAATGTCTTCGTCTTCTACCGGAACTACATTCGGCATAAACTCCACTATGGTAACTTCTGTTCCCATCGAGTTGTAAAAATGAGCGAATTCCACACCAATAGCACCGGAACCTACTACAATCATTTTCTTTGGCTGACTTGGTAAAGTCATTGCCTGACGATAACCGATTACTTTTACACCATCTTGCGGTAAGTTGGGCAACTCTCTCGAACGAGCTCCTGTAGCAATAATAATATGGTCCGCACTGTATTCAGTTACTTTGCCATCTGCAGCTGTAACCGCTACTTTTTTGCCCGGTTTTACTTTGCCGAAACCATCAATAACGTCAATTTTATTTTTCTTCATTAAGAATTGAACCCCCTTACTCATGCCATCGGCTACACTGCGTGAACGGGCAATAACGGCATTGAAATCTTTGTCAAATTCTTTTACGGTCAAACCATAATCTGAAGCATGTTTTAGGTAGTCAAAAACCTGAGCCGATTTCAATAATGCTTTGGTTGGAATACAACCCCAATTCAAACAAATACCTCCAAGGTTTTCTTTTTCTATTACGGCTACTTTAAAGCCCAATTGCGAAGCACGGATGGCAGTAACATAACCGCCCGGTCCACTTCCTAAAACAATAATATCGTATTTCATGTTTAAAAGATTATTTTAAATTGATAGAATGCCGTCCCTGTTGCCAGTGACATCTGAATGATTAGCGACTGCGAATTTAAGGATTTATTTTAAAAAAACGCTTCAATTCTTTCTCCTCATAGAGCAATTTATTCATTTGATTGACGCCTTTCAAGTTTAAATGATTTGAATTGTAGAAAAAGCCAATATTGGAAGAGATTTCAGGATAGTTTGCATCAATTATGGGAATACCAATGCTTTGGCATAAAGTTACCGATTCCTTAAACTTTTTGTGATGGGATAAGGTTTTACAAATAGGGGTTTGAATGCACAACAATTTTATGTTTTTTTGTTGACAGAATTTGTAGAAAGCTGTCAGTTCCTTTTTTAATTTGGGATAGTCATCATCCTTGATAAAGAACTTTTTGACTTCATCACTTAGCGGATGCTTGATTGTATCCCAATGGTCTGTGTTTTCGCCATATCCTTTTGGAAAAACATTGGTTTTGTCCAATAACAAACAGTCTTTTAACAACCGATATTTGAAGACAGCATATAACGGCACATACTTTTCAGTATTGGAAAATTGAAAGTAATCCACCAAAGGCAAATTCTCTTCGGAAGGAAAAAATGCAAATCGGGCATATTTGTCTTTGTCGGTAAAATTGGTGTTTTGTAAATCTCCCGGTTGTACAAAGGGATCAAAACTCAATAACGCAAATTTTGGTGTTGGATTCTTTGATAAGTAATTTTCCAACCGGAGTCGGATTGCCGTCAACTCGGAGTGTCCGTTCATGCCTAAGTTGAGGGTTTTTACATTGTAGCTTTTTTCAAAAAAGGCCGGATTAAAATGCCCCCAGCAACGTGAACTGCCTAATAAAACCAAGTCGGCTTTTTGGTCAGATAAGCTATCCCAATTGTCATAGCCGGTAACCTGTTTGTTTGAAATTCTAATGGATAAACCTAATTGTAAAATAAAGGCAACAACTATGGTCGTCAAACCGAAAAAAGCGGTATTTTTTAAAAAAAGTTTCATTTAGAATTGAAAATAAATAAACTCCTGATTAGACCCAATAGAAGAAAAATAGTAAATAGAAAGTACCAAAATGGTGTACATACTCCATCTCAATGGTTTTTTCCAACCAATACCTAAGCTTTGTAAACCATGTTGCTTGTCTCTGCCAATCCATTCAATGGTTATCATTATTACCAAAAAGAAAAAGGTATAAATTGACAAACTCATACCGGTAAATTCTGGCAGACTTAAAATAGAAGATGAGCAAATTTTACCAACATAGGCAAAGGCTTCACCAATATTTTCGGCCCTGAAAAAAATCCAAGCAAAAGTAGTGAGCAAAAAAGTTATAAAAATGGATAGCAGTTCATTGAAGTTAGGAAATAATCTTCCTTGCGCTACTATATCCATATTAACTCTGTTGGTTTTTAACAGTACAGCTGGTAAGATAAAAAAAGCATTCAACAAGCCCCAAAAGATAAAAGTCCAATTGGCACCGTGCCAAAAGCCACTGACTATAAAAATAATAAACGTATTTCTTATCTTAATCCAATTTCCACCTTTACTGCCGCCCAATGGAATGTACAAATAGTCTTTAAACCACGAAGACAATGAAATATGCCATCGGCGCCAAAACTCGGCAATATCTCTCGAAAAATAAGGATATGCAAAGTTACGGAGCAGGTCAATACCAAAAAGTTTTGCAGTACCTAAAGCAATATCTGAATACCCTGAAAAATCTCCATAGATTTGAAACGCAAAAAATAGAGCGCCCAATACTAAAGTGCTACCCGAATAGTCTGTATAATTTTGAAAAATATCATTGGCAAAAACAGCACAACTGTCGGCGATGACAATTTTTTTAAACAAACCCCATAAAATTTGTCTCATGCCGTCAACAGCCTGATGGTAATCGAACTTTCTTTCGTTTTTTATTTGTGGTAAAAGATGTGTTGCCCTTTCAATAGGACCGGCAACTAACAATGGGAAAAAGCTAACAAATAAAGCATAATCGATAAAGTTTTTTTCCGATTTTATACGGTTGAAGTATATATCTATAACATAAGAAAGTCCATGGAATGTATAAAATGAAATACCTACCGGTAAAACAATATCAAGAGTGAGCGGGTTAGCTTGAATGCCTACATGTGACAAACTTTGACTAAGAGAAACGGCAAAAAAGTCATAATATTTAAAAACACCTAAGAACCCTAAGTTGACTACTATACTAATCCAAAACCAAATTTTTTTATGGGAATCAGTTGCCGATTTTTCCATTTTGATACCGGTAAAGAAATCAAGGAAAGTTGAAAATAGCAGCAAAAATAAAAATCTCCAATCCCAGCATGCATAGAAGAAGTAGCTGGACGCCAATAATAAAATATTTTGCCAATTGACTTTTTTAGGATTAATCATCCAATAGAGCGTCAATACTATCGGTAAAAAAACAGCAAAATGAATGGAGTTAAAAAGCATTTTTTAGTTCAAGTTTTGGCAAATGTAACTAAATTGAAGTGCTATACTTCGGAGGCAAACTGCGAATCGTATAAATTTTTATAAAATCCTTGTTCACGATTAATCAGCTCTTGGTGTTTGCCTTCTTCCACAATTTGACCCTTGTCCATCACTATGATTTTATCGGCATTGATAATGGTAGCCAAACGATGTGCAATAATGATGGAAGTTCTCCCTTCTGTTATTTTCTCAGTGGCTTTCTGAATGAGTTCCTCACTGTAAGTGTCAATAGAAGAGGTGGCTTCATCTAAAATTAATATGCTCGGATTATTCACATAAGCACGAAGAAAGGCAATCAACTGTCGCTGACCCGATGACAACATCACGCCGCGTTCTTTTACATCATAGTCATATCCGCCCGGCAGGGTTTTAATAAATTTATGAACGCCAATTTTCTTTGCCGCTTCAATTACATCTTCACGACTGATTTTTGGATTGTTGAGCGTTATGTTATTGTGAATGGTATCGGCAAATAAAAATACATCCTGCAATACAATGGCAATTTGTTGTCGTAAGCTTTCCAGTTGGAAGTCATTGATGTTTTGATCGTCTATGTAAATTTCTCCGGAATTGATTTCGTAAAAACGATTCAGCAAATTAATAATCGTTGATTTTCCGGCTCCGGTAGCACCGACTATGGCAATTGTTTCGCCTTGGTTGACTTTTAAATTAATACCTTTTAGTACGTTTTCCTTATCGTTATAGCTAAACACAACATTTTCAAATCGGATATTCCCTTTAAGGTGTTGGGCTATGAGGTTACCGTCTTTTTGAACGTCTTTATCAGCATCCAAAATATCAAAAACACGATTGGCTGCGATCATTCCCATTTGCATCTCATTGAATTTATCGGCTATTTGACGCAAAGGGTTGAACAACATCGAAATGAACATGGTGTACGAAAACAAATCCCCGAAAGTGGTAAACTTATCGCCATCAAGGATATGAAAACCTCCGTACAAAATAACAGCACCTAAGGTTAAAGAAGATATGATATCCGCAATAGGGAAGAAGATTGAGTTGTATAGTATGGTTTTAATCCAAGCTTTGTTATGCTTCTGATTGATTTCTTTAAACTTTTCGTATTCAATGGCTTCTCGGTTAAAGAGTTGGACAATTTTCATACCCGTAACCCTTTCCTGTACAAAAGTGTTCATGTTGGCTACCTGATTGCGTACTTCTTCAAAAGCCACTTGCATTTTTCGTTGGAAAATTCTGGTTACGTAAACCAATATCGGCATCGCTATAATCACTATCCAGGTCAGACGCCAGTTCATGTAGAACATAAACACCAAAACCACCAACATTTTCAACAAATCACTGATAATCATGAATAATCCTTGGCTGAAAATTTTGGCAATTTGTTCGATATCCGAGACAGAACGAGTAACCAATTGTCCCACCGGCGCATGGTCAAAATACTTCATACGAAAACTCAGCATGTGTTTGAAAAGCTTGGTTCGGATGTCTTTAATAATGTCTTGGCCAAGCCAGTTGGCCCAGTAAACAAAGTAAAATTGAGACAAAGTTTCCAAGAGTAAAACCACAGCCATAATAATGATGTAAAACAGCAAACCGTTTTCGTCTTTTGGCTCAATGTATAAATCAACGGTTTGCTTCAGTAAATAAGGGCGAAGTGCTGCAAAAACAGAAAGTAAAACAGCAAACAAAACCACACCATAATACCTTTTTTTATAAGGCTTAGTGTATTGTAAGATGCGTTTGAATAATTTTGTATCGAAAGCTTTTGCTTGCATTTTATTGTATATAGTCGTATTCAATTTGGGTTAAGTATAGGCCGTGTGCCGGTACCGAAAATCCGGCTTTTCCTCGGTCTTTACTTTCAATTATTTTTTCAAAATCGTCGAGATTTATTTTGCCTAATCCAATGTTAATCATCGTTCCGACTATGGCCCTAACCATGTTGCGTAGAAATCTATCGGCCGAAATGGTAAAAACCAATTGGGTTCCGTTTTGTTGCCAATGAGCTTCAAAAATAACACAATTAAAAGTTCTAACGTCGGAATGGGTTTTAGAAAAGCATTCGAAGTCATGGTGTTGGAAAAGAATTCGGCAAGCTTCGTTCATTTTAGCAATATCGAGCGGCAAAGAATGTAGCCAACTCCCATCAGATTCAAAAGCGTCTTTAAACGTATGAATGTGGTATTCATAGGTTCTTTTGGTCGCATCAAATCGGGCATGTGCCTCATCAGCTACGGGAATGATTTTGTAGATTACGATGTCTTTCGGTAAGTAGGAATTGAGTTTATGGACCAATTTCGGACCTTCGATTTCCGTATCGTAATCAAAATGCGCATACATTTGTTTAGCGTGTACACCTGTATCAGTGCGGCCGGCACCCACTACGTCAATTTCTTTCTTCAGTAAAACAGATAAAGCTTTGTTCAGGGTTTCTTGTACGGAATTAGCGTCCGGTTGGTATTGCCATCCGTGGTAATTTGTTCCTCTGTAAGCTAATTCTATAAAATATCTCAAGGTATTAGGCCTAAATTTTGAGGCGTAAAGGTACAAAGGATTTTAATTTTCATGTTTAAAGTTTTCATAATTTCGTTACTTATATTTGCAACCTCAGTACCTTACAACCTTAGTACCTTTTACTTTGAAAAAAATCCTGCTCCTTTCCGACACGCACAGTCATATAGATGAATCCATCCTGAAATATGTTCGTTTAGCCGATGAAGTTTGGCATGCCGGTGATATAGGCGATTTGCAAGTGACCGATACTATCAAAGCCATCAAACCTTTGCGAGCCGTTTACGGAAATATTGATGATGACAAGGCTCGAATGGAATTTCCGCTACACAATCGCTTTTTATGTGAAGGAGTCGATGTTTGGATTACCCACATCGGAGGTTATCCCGGTAAGTACAACCAAGCTATTCGAACGGAAATACATCGCAATCCACCAAAGCTTTTTATTTGCGGGCATTCACACATACTCAAGGTGCAATTTGATAAGAGTCTGAACTTACTCCACATGAATCCGGGTGCTTGCGGTATTTATGGTTTTCACCAAGTCAGGACCATGTTGCGCTTTGAAATTGAAGGCGATAAAATCCAAAATTTAGAGATTATTGAGTTAGGGAAGAAGTAGTGATCAGTAACCGCGACTGATATTGGTTTAGCCACAGATTGAACCGATTTAACTGATTTCCACGGATTGTTAAATCAGTTTAATCAGTGTTATCCGTGTACCATTATAAAATCAATATCTATTTGGTGAAAATAAAAAACCCATCTGTTTAACGAGACGGGTTTTTCGCAGCACTAAAAAACTAAGTTTATAGGTTTATCGCAATCGATCCACAGATTTTACAAGATCTTCATCCTTTTTGATGGCTTTGTTGGCCAAAACCAAGAATACGATAGAAAAAACAGGTAGGAACATCCCAACACCTTTCTCAGGAACAGCAGTAGTTCCTCCAGATGCACTTAGTGTTCGATACACAAATAATCCTAATAAAATTAAATTCAATATGATATTCAATCTGCCCATGACAAATTGTTGTTGTCTTTTTGCGTGAGATAAAATGCTTAATAATGAGAGTGTGGTGCTTAAGCCAAACAAACTCACATAAACAATATCAGCCATAAAATAAAACGGTTTTTCCGCAACTGTCCACAAAGGGAACAAAAACGGCAATACCCCGGTAATAAGTAAGCTGACGATTAAATAATAAGTTTGTACTCTAAACATAATCTTGAAATAGGTGCACAAAAATAAAGTTTCTTTTTAAAAAATACTATTGCATCCTAAAATATTATTTGTATTATTGCATTGCAAATCCGCAAGTACTTCATCTTCGGATGTTTCTATACCATTTTTCTACCCACATTTTTTAGTATTTTCCGAAAAATATAATTTTATTCACCACAGTATCGATGTTTGATATTTCCGCCTTAAAAGAAATGAAGCTTACTGAGCTTCAAGAAATTGCCAAGTTGGCCAAAACCATAAAAGTAGCCGGTGCCAAAAAAGACGTATTGATTGCGCAAATTTTGGAACACCAGAGTAAAACTGTTGCCGAAGAAAGCAAGTCGGACCCGGAAGCACCTAAAGCCAAAGAGTCTAAAACAAAGCGAACGCGCATCACGGCTAGTCCAAAAGAGCCTGAATCCAATGCCAATGATTTGTTTTCGCAAGATGAAACTCCCGCCGCTCCAACAGTTGATAAACCGGTTTTTGAAAGCAAAAAGAATAAATTCAAAAAGCCATTTGACAAAAAAAGCAACAATAGAAATAATAACGAGTTCACCCAACAGGAAACGCTAACTACAGAAGTTTCTGCGGAAGCCGAAACCACAGCCAAGCCAAGTGCTGAAGTTACCGAAAACCAACCCGATGTTGCTCCGGAAGAGAATCGACAACACCGCCACAAACATCAAAATTCTTCCCAAAGTTCAGCCGAAAATTCCACGAATAAACCGCAAAACAACGGTAACGGCAATTTGAATAACCCTAATTTTAAAGGAAAAAAACAAAATAATTTCAGAGATGCCGACTACGAATTTGACGGTATCATTGAAAGCGAAGGCGTTTTGGAAATGATGCCCGACGGTTATGGTTTTTTGCGTTCTTCCGATTACAACTATTTAGCATCGCCGGATGATATTTATTTGTCGACTTCACAAATCCGATTGTTCGGTTTGAAAACCGGAGATACGGTGAAAGGAGTGGTGCGTCCGCCTAAAGAAGGAGAGAAGTTCTTCCCTTTGGTAAAAGTGTTAAAAATTAACGGTCACGATCCGCAAGTGGTGAGAGACCGAGTGTCATTTGAACATTTAACGCCAATTTTTCCTAAAGAAAAATTCAACATCGCCGATAAACAAGCCAGTGTTTCCACCCGTGTTATAGATTTGTTTTCCCCTATTGGTAAAGGGCAACGCGGTATGATAGTCGCACAACCCAAAACCGGTAAAACGATGTTGTTAAAAGACATTGCCAACGCCATTGCCGCCAATCACCCCGAAGTATATTTGTTGGTTTTACTAATCGACGAAAGACCGGAAGAGGTAACCGACATGCAGCGCAGTGTTCGTGGTGAAGTGATTGCTTCTACTTTCGACAGAGAACCCTCGGAACACGTGAAAATTGCCAATATTGTTTTGGAAAAAGCCAAACGTTTGGTGGAGTGCGGACACGATGTGGTGATTTTATTGGATTCGATTACGCGTTTGGCACGTGCTTACAACACCGTACAACCGGCTTCCGGTAAAGTATTGTCGGGTGGAGTAGATGCCAACGCCTTACAAAAACCTAAACGTTTCTTTGGTGCCGCTCGTAACGTAGAAAACGGAGGCTCTTTAAGTATAATTGCTACGGCCTTAACCGAAACCGGTTCTAAAATGGACGAGGTAATTTTCGAAGAATTTAAAGGTACCGGTAATATGGAGTTGCAGTTGGATAGAAAAATTGCCAACCGCCGAATTTTCCCTGCTATCGATTTAACGTCTTCCAGCACACGTCGAGACGATTTATTGTTAGACGAAAAAACACTGCAACGCATGTGGATATTGCGTAAGTTCTTGGCCGATATGAATCCGGTGGAAGCTATGGATACCATTAATGATAAGATTAAGAAGACTCGAAACAACGATGAGTTCCTGATTTCGATGAACGACTAAATAGAAAATCCCAACCACACAGGTTGGGATTTTTTTTGGCACACGCTTTGGTAAGTTGTCTTAAGATTGTCTTAAGAACCTTTAAATTTTATCCTATGAAAACTTCCAGAAAACTTCGTTTGTTATCCTTATTGGGATTTTTGTTATTGTTTGCGCCGTTTTATGATTCTTGTGAGAACAGGAAAAATGGTTTATTAAAATCCTATGATGAATATGACGCAAACGGAAAACTAATAGAGAAAACTTTTCTTCAAAATATCTACAATGTTGTGGTAGATGATCTATCCTTTAATGGATTTCAAATAGCCAGTTTTTCTATTTATGCCATTCAAGACACAACTTTCAAAGAATTTGAAGACGAAGTCTCCAAGTCGTTCAAAAAAGAAGAATGGTACAAAGATTTAGGGATAGTGATTTCTTTGCTGTTTGATGTAATTATTGTAATCTCTTTCAGTTTGATTTTGTTGTCATTTTCTAACAGGATAAGACTTTTAAATAAGTTGGCCTTAGCAAATACCATAGTAATAATGCTAACGCTTTTGTATATTATTTTATTAGAAAGTTCTTTTGAACATTGGCGACAAATCAAATGGGGTTATTATGCTTTTCTCGTCACCAATCTATTAATCTTCTATTCTTCCAAAGAGGCAATAAACCTCAAAAATCCTAAATCCTAAATCCCAATTCCTAAATCAAAATGTCATCTTGTCAGCAAAATATCCGCAAAACTGACAATTTAGGTTCAATTTCCCCATGGCACAATAGTTGTCATTTGGCAAACCGTACAACACAAAGTACTATTCACTCGTAGAGGAATAATCAAAAAAAAAATAAACAAAAAGGAGAAAATAAAATGGGAAAAATTATTGGTATCGACTTAGGTACAACCAACTCTTGTGTGGCCGTTATGGAAGGTGGAGAACCGGTAGTAATTGCTAACGCAGAAGGTAAAAGAACAACACCGTCTGTAATCGCATTCGTAGAAGGCGGTGAAATCAAAGTGGGTGATCCTGCTAAAAGACAAGCAGTGACTAATCCAACCAAAACCATAGCGTCTATCAAACGTTTTATGGGGAACAAATATACTGAAAGCGCTAAAGAAGCTTCAACAGTAGCTTACAAAGTGGTAAAAGGCGACAACGATACACCACGTGTCGACATCGATGGTCGTTTGTACACCCCACAAGAATTGTCAGCAATGACACTTCAAAAAATGAAAAAAACAGCCGAAGATTATTTGGGTCAAGCAGTAACTGAAGCCGTGATTACGGTTCCGGCTTACTTTAACGATGCCCAACGTCAGGCTACCAAAGAAGCAGGAGAAATCGCCGGTTTAAAAGTAATGCGTATCATCAACGAACCAACAGCAGCTGCCTTGGCTTACGGATTAGACAAATCAGGAAAAGACCAAAAAATTGCGGTATACGACTTAGGTGGCGGTACTTTCGATATCTCTGTTTTAGAATTAGGTGATGGCGTATTTGAAGTATTGTCAACCAACGGTGACACGCACTTAGGAGGTGACGACTTCGATCAAGTAATTATCGACTGGATGGCGAACGAATTCAACAGCGAAGAAGGTGTTGATTTGCGCAAAGATCCAATGGCATTGCAACGTTTGAAAGAAGCGGCCGAGAAAGCTAAAATCGAGTTGTCTTCTTCTACGCAAACCGAAATCAACTTGCCTTATGTTACGGCTACTGCTTCAGGACCGAAACACTTGGTAAAAACGTTGACTCGTGCTAAATTTGAGCAATTGGCCGAAAGCTTGGTAAAACGTTCTATGGAACCGGTTGCCAAAGCGTTAAAAGATGCAGGTTTATCCACTTCAGATATCGACGAAGTAATCTTAGTAGGTGGTTCTACCAGAATCCCGGTAATCCAAGAGCAAGTTGAAAAATTCTTTGGTAAAAAACCTTCTAAAGGCGTTAATCCGGATGAAGTAGTAGCGATTGGTGCGGCTATTCAAGGAGGTGTGTTAACCGGAGATGTAAAAGATGTATTGTTGTTAGACGTTACGCCTTTGTCTTTAGGAATTGAAACGATGGGTAATGTGATGACTAAATTAATTGAAGCCAACACCACTATCCCGACCAAAAAATCGCAAGTATTCTCCACTGCTGTAGACAACCAACCAAGTGTGGAAATCCACGTATTGCAAGGAGAAAGAGCAATGGCTGCGGATAACAAAACCATCGGACGTTTCCACTTAGACGGTATTCCGCCGGCCCCAAGAGGTGTGCCTCAAATTGAAGTAACTTTCGATATCGATGCCAATGGTATCATCAAAGTATCGGCTACGGATAAAGGAACCGGAAAATCACACGACATTCGTATCGAAGCTTCTTCAGGCTTAACTCCGGAAGAAATTGAAAGAATGAAGAAAGATGCTGAAATGAATGCTGAAAACGACCGTTTGGCCAAAGAAAAAGCCGACAAGTTGAACGAAGCCGACAGCATGATTTTCCAAACCGAGAAACAGTTGGGTGAATTCGGAGATAAATTATCCGAAGGTAACAAAATCGCTATCCAAACGGCCTTAGACGAGTTGAAAACAGCATACGAAACCAAAGATATTGCTACCATTCAACCGGCTTTAGACAAAATCAACGAAGCTTGGAAAAATGCTTCCGAAGAAATGTACAAAGCCCAAGGCGAAGGTCAAGCCCAAGAAGCCCAACCGCAAGCCGAAACGCAAAGCGATAACACTCAGGATGTAGAATTCGAGGAAGTGAAGTAACCAGGAGGCGTTGGTCTTTTATAAATATAAGTACGAAGTAACCGAGTCAGTAATGGCTCGGTTTTTTTTATTTAACACGCCTCGAAATGAATATTTTGTATATTGGTTACCGAATTCCTAACCAAAACAATACTCATGAAAAAAATTGTGATTTTAACTTTTATGGTTTTGTTGAGTCTTAACACCTACAGTCAGAAAAAGACCCGAGGCGAAGCCCAACGGAGCGGAGCTAAACCAACCACAGCTGCCGGATTAGCTAAAGTTGATAACCTGGTAGCCGAAGTCAAAAAGGGTAACTTACAACTCACCATTACCGAAAACGGTAAAGAGAAAGACGCCATCATCATCAAACCGGCGGATGCTAATTTTAAGCCAACCAATTGTAAGTTGACCGTTGTAACGGCTTCGGGAACCAAATTGTATTTGCTCTCTTGGACCGAAGTAACCCAACAAAAAACCGATTTAAAAACGGAAGACACTACTACTAATTACAGTGTTATTTATGAAATAGCTTCTAAAAAACAAGTCTTTTCCAATACGCAATCCAACACTCATATCGTGGAGAAAGTATTTTTAGACAAAAACAAAACAGCCAGCGAAACCCGAGAAAAAATGCGCAAAGACGGTTTCGAATTCATTTTAAATGCCGACGGTTCTGTTACTCAAAAAGGAAAAAAGCAAGACATCAAATGGGTCTATGATACTGTAAAAATGGAATATGTGGTGAAGAAGTAAATAAGAACCGCAAATTCGCCCATTATTTAAAAGTTCAATGGGCGAATTTTCGGTTATGTTTTTTATGGCGTAACCTTAATTTCAAAAGTTTTATTCCAATTTTTTCCGGTCACAAAAATGGTATTGGTCGATTTTCTGTAAGCAATACCGTTAAGTACTTCCGCTTCTTTATTGGTTACTTGCGCTCGCAAAGCCGATAAATCTAAAACCGCTTCTACCGCACCAGTGGTAGGATTAATGACTGCGATAGCGTCTTTTTGCCAAATATTGCCGTAAATTTTTCCGTTAATCCATTCCAATTCGTTAACACTTTTAATTTTACTGTCGTTAGTATATACATTAATAAAATTGGTCAACTTCAACGTTTCAGGATCTAAAGTCCAAATCTTTTCAGTACCGTCGGAATGGTAAATCACTTTGCCGTCGTTGGTCATTCCCCAACCTTCAACCGGTTTGTCATATTTAAAAGATTTTATCTTTTTCATGGTCTTGGCATCGTACACAAAACCTTCTTGATTTTGCCAAGTCAATTGGTAAATTTTACCATTGATAACCGTAGTACCTTCACCAAAATATTTTTTATCTAAACCCACTTGTTTGATGGCTTTTCCGGTTTTATAATCCACTTTAGCTACATAGGACAAATAAGGAGTTCCGCTAGGAGAACCGGTACTTTCTATTAATGTGTCGTTGTAAAATTCGTAGCCTTCAATAAAAGCATTCACATCGTGCGGATAGCTATTCACTACGGTATATTTCAGTAATTTCGGCACCACTCCGGAGGCAACTTCTATGCGTGTTTTAGTTGAAACAGTGTCATTATCAAAATATACCAACGCCTTGAGCTGATGGTAGCCCAATTTTTTGCCATTCAAATCCAATGAAAATTTCTCATTCCCTTTCACGGAACCCAATCGTTCGCCATTGGAAAAATAAACCACACTGTCGATGGTTTTGTTTTCGTTGTTCAATAGGGTGAAATTCACTTTGTCTGTGGCTTGGTACATCGACTTTAACTGACTCTCATCAAAGCTGAAATACTTTTGTTTCTCTGCCTGACTATCGCCGCAACTTGCTAAGTTTAGTGCTAAAAATGTGGTTATGAAAAGGTTATGTAATTTCATGTTTTTTCAATCTGATTTTCTCTCACAAATATATTTATTATGGTCTTAAATTATTGCAAAAAAATAAAAAGATTGTATATTTGCAGCGGCAAGTCCTACACGACCAGCTCCTACAAAATCCTCCAGGATGGGAACATAGCAAAGGTATGTGGTTGTAGCGGTGCGATGTAGGTCGCTTGCCGTTTTTTTTCAAAAAAAGAATCCCGTTTGGTTGTTACAGCAAAGCGGGATTTTTTATTTTTACACCATGATCCTACACCGGCAAATAGTCCAACTCCAACTCAAAGAAACCTTTGCCATTGCGTATGGGAATTATACCTTCCGAGAAGCTTTGATTGTATCGCTCCAAAGCCACGGGGAAAAGGGTTATGGCGAATGTACTGCCATAGATTATTATGACATCAACTTAAACGACTTTCAAACCATTTTGAATCGCCTGCAATCGGTGATTGAAAAGCAAAGTATTGTTCATCCAACCGAATTTTACGCTTTTCTACTCACGTTGGAATTGCCGAGTTTTTTGCGTTCGGCCTTAGATTGTGCTTATTGGGATTTGTTTGGTAAACTCGAAAAGCAATCCTTTTTGACACAGAACAAAATCCATTTTAACCAACTGCCGGAATCTTCCATTACCATTAGCGTGGATTCCGTTGAGCAGCAATTGCAAAAAATGGCTCAATCAGATTGGCGTTATTTCAAAGTAAAATGCAATCACTTCAGTGAAAGCGATATCCGTAAGTTATCAGAATCAAACCTAAATATCGCTTTAGATTCCAACGGAAGTTTTACCGCTCAAGATTGTTTTTGGTTGGAAAATTATCCTGAGGTGGCCAACTTTACTTATCTGGAACAACCCATGAAAAAAGGAGCGGAGCAATATTCGAATTTACATTCCGATGCCTTGGCCAATTGGATGGCGGATGAAGACTGTCAAAGCAGTGCCGATTTGGAAAAGTTACTGCCGCATTACAAAAGCATCAATATTAAATTAGTCAAATGCGGCGGCCTAACACCGGCTTTGGCAATGATAGCAGAAGCGCGCAAGTTGGGATTTAAAATCATGATAGGCTGCATGACAGAGTCGACTATAGGTATTTCGGCCGGAGCTGTTTTAGCACCATTGTGCGACTATGCCGATTTAGACGGCGCCAATTTAATCGCCAACGACTTAGCCCAAGGCAGTCATATTGTTAATGGTAACATTCAGTTAAGCGAAAAACCCGGTTTGGGAATCAAGTTGGGTTAAGTTTTATATATTTATCAATTCCTAATTCAAAAAATCCTTAATCCTAATTCTATACATGAGTAAAGTAGTATTAATCACAGGCGGTTCCTCCGGCATAGGAAAGGCGATAGGCGAGTTTTTATTTCACAAAGGATTCACCGTTTACGGGACCAGCCGAAATCCGGAAAAAATAACCAATTCGTTATTTCCGTTAATTGCGCTGGATGTTCGAAATACCGAGAGCATTCAACTTGCGGTGGATAAAGTGATTTCAATCTCAAAAAGAATAGACGTAGTCATCAACAATGCCGGCGTAGGCATTACCGGTCCGATAGAAGAAATTCCTACGGCCGAAATCAAAAACAATTTCGAAACCAATTTTTTTGGTCCGATTGAAGTCATCAAAGCCGTTTTACCGCAAATGCGCGAACAAAATTCGGGCTTAATCATCAATATCACTTCCATCGCAGGGTATATGGGTTTGCCGTACCGCGGCGTGTACTCGGCTTCCAAAGGTGCTTTGGAAATTGTAACCGAAGCCATCAGCATGGAAGTCAAACCTTTCGGTATCCATGTGGTTAATGTAGCACCGGGCGATTTCGCCACCAATATTGCTTCCGGACGCTATCATGCTCCTGTAATTCAGGGTTCGGCTTATGAGGTGACTTACGGCAATACGCTGAAGCAAATGGATGAACACGTAGACAGCGGCAGCAATCCCAACGAAATGGCCATGGCCATCTACCAAATCATCAATACCAAACAACCCAAACTGCACTACAAAATAGGGGCATTCATGCAAAAGTTTTCTATCGTTTTAAAACGAGTTTTACCGGATAGGGTATACGAACGTATGCTGATGAAGCATTATAAATTAAAGGGATAAGGGAAAAGGGATAAGTTATTAGCAGAAAATAAGTTTCCTTTTTCAAATTAGGTGTTGTACTTTTGCACTGATTTTGCGTTAAATTTGAAATTAAAAGTAGGACTGCCAGTGGCAGTTAGGTATTTACTTTAGGAAGTCATAAAAACCGAATGTCCACCGGACATTCTCCTCTTAATATCAAATCATGCACTGCGGATAGCCTGACCCGAAGGGAAACGCCCAACTTTTAAAAACACAACTTTTATAAATAATACACTATGAAATTTTTTATCGACACAGCCAACCTAAACGAAATTAAAGAAGCACAAGGATTAGGCGTTTTGGATGGTGTTACTACCAATCCGTCGTTGATGGCTAAAGAAGGCATCACAGGTAAAAACAACATCTTAAAACACTACGTTGACATTTGTAACATTGTTGACGGTGATGTAAGTGCCGAAGTAATTGCCACCGATTTTGAAGGTATGGTAAGAGAAGGCGAGGAGTTGGCCGAATTACACGAGCAAATTGTGGTAAAATTGCCTATGACCAAAGATGGAGTCAGAGCTTGTAAATATTTCTCCGACAAAGGCATCAGAACCAACGTAACTTTAGTGTTCTCAGCCGGTCAAGCGTTATTGGCTGCCAAAGCCGGTGCTACTTATGTGTCTCCGTTTTTAGGTCGTTTGGATGATATTTCAACCGATGGTTTAAACCTGATCCAAGAAATCAGAGAGATTTATGACAACTACGGTTTCGAAACGCAAATCTTAGCCGCATCAGTTCGTCACACCATGCACGTGGTTAACTGTGCTAAAATTGGTGCTGATGTCATGACCGGGCCGTTATCGTCTATCTTAGGCTTGTTAAAACACCCGTTAACCGATATCGGTTTGGCCCAATTCTTAGCCGATTACGCCAAAGGAAACCAGTAGTGAGTAGTTGCCAGCAACTATCATCATAAAAAAACGTCTCGATTATTCGAGACGTTTTTTTATAACTTTAAACCCGTAACCCGTAACTAATTCAATCCTTCTTCAAAGTTCAATTCAAAAATATTCGTAAACGCATTTTTAATCAAACCTTTATCACCTAAAATGATGGTGCGGTGGATTTTAGTAATGACCCATTTTGATTTAAGATCTTCAAAATCGGCACAACGCAATTCGGTCACGCCTCCAAATTTATATTTGGCCATAATGCCTTTCCATTCTTCTTGGGTGTCATTTAGGTTGATGCCTACAAATTGGTATTCAGGATGTTTTTTTCTGAAGTCGATGATTTTTTTATGGGCGGCTTCAAAGTGCGATACAGCATTGGCAGTCCAAAAGAAAATTACGGTTTTTTTCTTGGTAAAAGAGGAAGAATTGACGGTTTTACCGTTCTTGTCCAATAAAACCACATTGGGCAATACTTTCGATTGGGTTAACAATTGAATGGCATCCCCGATTTTTGTAATCTCATTTTTCTTGCTCTTATCTGTCGAAATTTTGTGGTAAGTAGCCAAAAAGGTTTGGTTGTTCACCATGTTTTGGTCTTCCAACAAATAAGTGAAAGCAATATTGTTGAGGATGGTATTTTTCACCTTTTCGTTTTTAATCAACGTATCGGCTATATTCATTTTGTTGATGTTGGTTTTCAAAGCCAAATCTACTTCCGTAAAATGGTTGTGGTAGTTAATGGCCCCCATATTGTTTAACATGTGCGATAAATACATCACATAAGGTGAATAATCGGAGAGTGCGGCATTGTTGCAATCGATGTTTTTTCGGAAATCATAGTAGTTGGCCGGAATGCTTTCATAAACATCGTTACCGGTCCTCATTTTATGTATCATCGGATACAATTCTTTACCCGAATAGAAAGGATAATCAACAGCCGCCTTAGCATAGGCGTCAAACTCATCGCTCCATTTCAGCTCCTGCTTTTTAGCATCGTAAAAATGGGTAGCCAATTGGTGCGTAGAATCGATGGTTTTGGTAAACTGATTGATATCTTTATTAAAGGCTTCAAAAATGATGTCTTTCGCTTTTTCGGTTTTGAGGTATTGCTCCATCAAAAAGTTGTTTTTCTGATCGCCGCGACCACAAAAAATAACCGAGTTGTCAAAATCTCGCGTATTTACGCGCACCATCAAACTGTCGTTTTTGTCGAAGTAAACATATTGGTATTCCGGTTCGTGTTTAAAGGTGTACAAACCCGGTGCTAAGGAATCAAACTGTACAAAAAAGCGGTTGTTTTTGTCTAACTTGATGGAATCGATAACTTCATTGTCTTTACAGAAAAGTACATACGGATTATTCGGATTTACGATTTCTCCGCCAAAGTATGCCACGTAATCATTCCCTTTGAATTCGTTTTTACACGAGCTCATCAGCGTTAGCAAAGGAACAAGAAAAGCAATAACTTTAATACTTCTGTAGGTGTGCATTGAATTGAAACTAATGAACAAAAATATTCAGATGATTTTGATTTTGTTGTTAATCAATAGTTAAAGTTAAAAGCCTCCCCAATGAAGTAAAGCACTACAGCTTCCAAACCCAATGATAGCTACAATTAAGGTGTAAGTGATCAGTTTGATGGCGTATTCTTTTTTTTCTTTATTGAAAATCAGCATGAATAATCCCACTATAAAAGCTATGCAGCTGATTAAAATAATGATAGCCAATAAAAAAAGAAGTGTAAACATATTGTTTGGTTTGAAGTAAGGAATAAGTTTGGTTATTAAACCGGAAAACTGTTGGGCATTTAATGGGTTGCCAAATAAATACAAGTACCAAAGCCAATTACAAGTAGTGTGACAACTGTGATAGCCGAAATAAGCACCAATCGTAACGCTAATTTGGATTTCCCTTTAGAGGCAATCAGTGAAACTAAACTCACTATAAATACGATAACGCAAACGTACAACAGATTTAAGGCCAATTGAAATAATAGTTCCATACTGTTTTAATTTAGTTCTTTTCTAAGCGTTTCTATGGTGTTGTCTCGGTAAAACAAGTTCATGGTTTCAAAAGGGACTATTTTCCCTCTTTTGTCCACGATGTGTACACAAGATTTCTTCACGGCTCGTACATCAAAATCGTAGGCATCCATGAAATTCATGATAATAATACGAAAAAGATTTTCATAATGCAGGTTGTCCGATTTCACTCGGGGTAAGCAACACATCAATTCACCAAATTCTTCTTCGGCACAATCTACCGATATACCGGTGCTGAACAAATTGAGCATGTGGTTTTTTAGTTTTTCATCGTTTTCAAAAACAATCGTATTTTTTGAATTATTAAGCAAGTCCTCCGGATTAATCAAGTTGGTCATTGGTATAATTTCCCCGTCTATTTTTAAGGCGTAGGCCATACACAAAGCATCAGGGTTACAAGGAACCGGAATTAAATCTTGCGGCGTAAAAATAGGGTACTGCTCATAAATTTTTCTGCGCACCTCGGTTAGGGTTATCCTGCCTTGGTTATCATCGTAATTCTCGTTTCTTCCGGCCACTTGTGTCGGTTGGAAGGTTACGCCTCGCACACATTTTTGTTGAACGGCATAGTCTAAAATTTGCCCTATTTCATCATCGTTTTCGCCTTTTTGAAGCGTAATGACTAAGGTAGTCGAAAGGTTAAATTGGTTCAAGTTGTCGATGGCTTTTTTTCTTACTGCTGTCAAATCCTCGCCACGCAATTTTTCTAAAACTTCCGGTTTAAAACTGTCAAACTGCAAGTAAATTTCAAAGTCGGGCATATAACCCGCCAATTTTTCTACAAACGCTATGTCTTTGGCAATACGGATACCGTTGGTGTTTAGCATCAAATGACGAATGGGCTTGCTTTTGGCCATGTCCATAATCTCAAAAAACTGCGGATGCACTGTAGGTTCGCCACCCGAAATTTGCACCACATCGGGTTCACCTTCATTGGCTACAATAATGTCGAACATTTTTTCAATTTCCTCGAGCGTTCGGTGTCGTCCGTAATTCGGTCCAGAACCGGCATAACAAGTAGGACAAGTCAAATTACAACGGTCGGTCACTTCTACTATCGACAAACAGGAATGTTGCTCGTGATCGGTACACAAACCACAGTCGTAAGGACAACCGTAATGCACTTTGGTATTGAATTTCAATGGCACTTCCGACTGCTTGTTGTAATTCCGTATTTGGCGGTAATATTCCACATCGTCGGCTATCATTACCTTAGAGTCGCCATGGGTTTTGCAATGTTTGAGCATCCAAACCTTTTCGTCCTGAAACACAATTTTAGCATCAATGGTGTGCAAACAGACCGGGCACAAGCTCTTGGTATAGTCGTAGTAAATATAATCTCGGTTAGGCATAACGTATAAGTCTTAAAATAAATTGGTAATAATAGCCAAAAATGAAAAGCGCACTCCATTGAATCGCGCTTAGCCCCAAAAATAGCGGATGGTAAGGTTTGATAAATTCTACTGCAAACCGATACAAAAAGTACAACACCATGAACAGTTTAAACCGATCGCCATTGCGCAGCTGAACGTGTTTTATTTTTTGAAACAACCCAAACAGCAATACCATATAAGCCATTTCATAAAGCGCTATCGGATGTCGTAGTTTGCCGTCTCCAAGATCCATCCCGAAAATAAATTGGGTTTCAACACCATAAGTGTTTTCGGCTACACCCATACTAAAACAACCGATGCGACCGATGAACAAAGCCACTATAATCGGAATCACATAAATATCGCCCGAGGCTGTGGTTACGCCTATTATTTTTTTGATGGCTTCCACACCAAACAAACCACCCAAAAATCCGCCTGCCACTGTTTTGTTTTGGTAAAATGTCAGCCAGGTTTGGTTTGCTATTTCGGCCGGGTTTTCGAGCATTGCAATTACTCTCGAACCTATCAAAGCACCCAGCATGGCGCCTAATAATATCCAAAGCCTGTTGATGTCGGATATAGGATCATCGATGCCTTTTTTTAGGTAGTAGTACAAGCGAACGCCAACAAAAAAAGCCAAAGTCTCCAATACAATGTGATAATGTATGGTGTCGCCAAAGCAATGGAATTGAAAAGGGAAGGTCATGGATGCCGTTTTACAGGTGTCCAATATAGGAAAAAAACTGCCAACGGAACACTACCGACTATAACACTATTTTCACTACTTTTGCACCGAATTTTATAATATACGATCCATGTTAACAGTTTCTAATTTATCGGTACAATTTGGTAAAAGAATTTTATTCGACGAAGTAAACACCACCTTTACTCAGGGCAATTGCTATGGTGTGATTGGCGCCAACGGTGCCGGAAAATCTACTTTCCTTAAAATTTTAGCCGGCGATATCGAACCCACTTCCGGAAGAGTATTCTTGGAGCCGGGCAAACGCATGTCGGTGTTGAACCAAAATCACAATATGTTCGACGAGCACACCGTGTTGGAAACCGTAATGATGGGGAACAAAGTTTTATACGCCGTAAAAGCGGAAATGGACGCCTTATATGCCGATTACGATGATAAAAATGCCGACCGCATAGGTGAGCTCCAAGTACAGTTTGAAGAAATGAACGGTTGGAATGCCGAATCCGATGCCGCTGCCATGTTGTCTAACTTAGGGATTGGTGCCGACATGCATTACACCCTAATGAGCGAGATGGAAGGGAAGATGAAAGTACGTGTTTTATTGGCCCAAGCTTTATTTGGTAACCCGGATGTGTTGGTGATGGATGAGCCTACGAACGACTTGGATTTCGAAACCATTTCGTGGTTGGAAAACTTCTTGGCCAATTATGAAAACACGGTCATTGTAGTATCGCACGACCGTCACTTTTTAGACTCGGTTTGTACGCATATATCCGACATCGACTTTGGAAAAATCAACCATTACTCCGGAAACTATACCTTTTGGTATGAGTCGAGCCAGTTAGCGGCGCGTCAAAAAGCACAGCAAAACAAAAAGGCAGAGGAGAAGAAAGCTGAGTTGGAAGAATTCATCCGTCGTTTTAGTGCTAACGTGGCTAAGTCGAAGCAAGCGACTTCCCGTAAAAAAATGATTGAAAAATTAAACCTCGACGAAATCAAACCGTCCAGCAGAAGATATCCTGCCATTATTTTTGATGTAGAAAGAGAAGCCGGCGACCAAATCCTGCACGTACAAAACTTAGCAGCGTCTATAGACGGCGAAGTATTGTTTAAAAACGTCGATTTGAACATGGCCAAAGGCGATAAAGTAGTGGTGTTTTCTAAAGATTCCCGTGCTACTACAGCCTTTTACGAAATATTAAACGGCAAACAACAACCTGACAGCGGCACGTTTGAATGGGGAATTACCACCACGCAATCGTACTTGCCTAACGACAACAGCGAATATTTTACCGACGGTAGTTTGAATCTGGTAGACTGGTTACGCCAATTCGTAAAAACCGAAGAAGAGCGAGACGAAGTGTACGTTCGTGGCTTTTTAGGAAAAATGATTTTCTCGGGCGAAGAAGCCTTGAAAAAATGTACGGTATTGTCCGGAGGCGAAAAAGTACGTTGTATGCTCTCGCGCATGATGATGATTCGTGCCAATGTGTTGATGTTAGACGAACCGACCAACCACTTGGATTTGGAATCCATCACGGCCTTTAACAACTCGTTGAAAAACTTCAAAGGCTCGGTATTGTTCACCACGCACGATCACGAGTTTGCGCAAACGGTTGCTAATAGAGTTTTAGAAATTACGCCAAATGGGGTTATTGATAGATACATGACGTTTGACGAGTATTTGGAAGACGAGAAGATACAGGAAATGAGGAAGAAAATGTATTCATAGAAAAAACCGCCGGTGGGCGGTTTTTTTTATTCTGTTTTCAACTGATAACAGTATTCATCTACTGGTTTTTATAGGTAATATCTCTTTTTACAATTGATGCTGTAATTTCTTTATTATTTTCTATTCTTTTTTTGGTTCTCTTTATCCAATTATTGTTTTTGTCATATTTATATTCGAACAGTATAATTGATTTATTTTTTGAAAGAGGCCAAATCATTTTAACTATATCACCAAAGTCATTTTTTTCAAGGATAAAATTATAGTTATAATATTCTAATTTATCTAAAACCATTTCTTTTGAATAGTTGTAAACTTTATAGTTATAGGTGTTTAATTTATAATTATAATCTGCCGTTTCTACTGCTTGAATTTCACCATTTTTCAATGAAGTTATCCTGGTTGGAGATTGCAAACTATCCATTTCAACAATCATTTTGGAAACCACATTTAAATTTTCATCCAAGAAGGTTAATGTTTTTAAACTATCTGTTATGTTATATTTTACATGAAGTCTGTCATTTTTGATTGATTTATGGTAAAAAACAACTTTCGAAGCTATGATTTTTTTGTTTTTATTTATAACATATTCAAACATTGATTTCAGTTCTTCATCTTTAAAAAGGCGTCCGTTAATTATGGAATCATTGGTATAATTATAAACCCATTTATTGGTGTAAGTTTCATTTGTTAAAAAATTTATTTCACTTACAATCATATTTTTAACATTATTGCTGTTTGTTTTGTACAATTCTTCCGTTCTTGGTTTATTCATTAACTCCGAAGGAATGGAGGTTTGAGAAAATACAAGAAATGTATTTAAAAGAAAAAAAAGCAAAGTTATTTTTTGGTTTCTCATAAAATTATTAACGTTTCGCGGCAAGCCGACTATTGCGAAACCAGCGAACTGCGTACTGTCTGCTAAGATAGAGTTTTTTCGTGAAGAAAAAACGTGAAGTTTATTAAGCAACCAGCAATAGCGGTTAACGGCTGTTACCAGCAGTAGCATTATAATATCATTTAAAATACCCTAATTCTTCACCAAGTTTTACATAAAGTTGGTTTTGTAACCCAAGAGAACCAGCTCCTGCAAAATCACCCTCTTTTGAGAAAAATGTTTTTTCTTTGTTTTTAGCTTTAGTAAGTTCTTTGGTCAATAACTCTACTAATTTAGCTTCATCAATTGTTTTAAAATCAACTTCGAGCTTTAATTTCCTATATATTGGATTAATTAGTTTAATAAGCGCACCCATACCTGTAGTTTTTACAAGGATATGAGGATACTTTCTTGATGTATCTTGTCCTTCTGTTGGCCAATAATCAATAAATGTATCTTTAATAGCTTGAAAATATGCTCTGAAAAACTTAGATAAAATTTTATGATCTTCACCACCATTAAGAAAATCCAATGGTATATTTCCCCATATTCCTTTCTCTCTAAAATGCTCTAAAATTGCTTCTACAAAAAAAGCTTGTGAAAAATAACCTTTACCGGATCCTAACATTTTAATGAATCCATTTATAACTGATTTAGGATTATTATTTAGATGCATTGCCAACATGTGTGCTAAGAAAATATCATTCTTGTCTGGGTTGGGAAAAGAACCAAAAATGTCATAGTAAAGAGATTTGTTTACAGGCTTTTGATTGAAGTTAACATCAGCAAAAACTTTTCCTTGTTCCCACCTGTCGAATCCTAATAAAACCGTACAGTTTAAATCAAAATCATTTAATGAATTAATAATTTGTTCATACGATAAATTAGGATAAACATCTGATAAAGAGCTTCTGCCAATTTTTATTTTGCGAGCTAAGGCATCTTCATATAGCTTAATCATTCCACTTAATCTGTGTTGACCATCAACTATCAAAGAGATTTTACGCTGAGGAAATAATAATTCAATATTGTTACTCTCTAAAGTTTTATAGAAGCCTCCAATATATTCATCAATTTTCAATTTGTTGTAGTATTCAATATATTCTTCTTTGGTTTCAATGTCTTGATAAATATCCATAGATATTATGATTGCAGTAGGGAAAGCTCCAACCGCATTAGTTTTTGAATTGTAAACGTTATTAATTTCTCTTAATAGAAAATTGTATATATTTCCAATTCGTTTATCATCTCGTAATCTTTGATAATAATCCTTATTTATATCTTCTGTGATTATACTTATGGATCTCTCAGGATTAAATGGATCATAGTTTTGTGGTTCACGTGATGTGAATTTAATAATGTTTCTTAAGACTTTAAATTTTATAGCAGCTATAGCTATTGGTTTTGAGGTTAATTGATTAACAATAAATCCTCTTACTGTTTCTAAATTAGTCATTTTCAAAAGGATTTTCGATTTCTAAATTGGGAGCTTGATATGGTTCATTTGGTTCTGCTGCTATTTCAGGCAATACTTCATTTTCTAATTGATCGTTCTGTTGAGGCTCAGGTTGATCAAAATTTTCATTATCCACTTCCGGATTTAGATTATTTTGTCGGATAATCTCTTCTAAAGCAAATATTCGATTTTCGAGAACACCAATTTCATTAGCTAAAAATATATTCATTGCCTGATTTGCCTTAGCAAAGACTTTAGCTTCATATTCATTATCAAACATAATTCGAAATTCTTTTTTTGCAATTTTTCTGGATTCATCTTTTGCAATTTTTGTAGATTCATCTTTTGCAATTTTTGTTGCCTCAATCTTAGCATCTTCGAGTGCTTGAGTTTTGATCTCGCTAATTGACTTAAAGCCAAAAAAGCCAGCTATTGCCAAAATTATTGCAACAATTGCTGTGTATAGTTTATTAAAAAAGTTATCGTCCGATTTATTTTCAACGAGTTCTAATTGTTTCTGTTGAATTCTGTTTGAAGTTATTTTTATAGAATTTAATAGAGAATCAATCTTTTTAATCGCGAGTTCATTTTTCTTTATATCTTGAGAATTATGATATTCAATTTTAATAGTTTGAATTTTATTAGATGGAATTTTTAAATAATTGAAACTTAAGGTTAAAACTCCTATCACTGCAATTGCGATAATTGAAGTTGCAACAACATTTAAAAAAATATGATAATTTTTCATAAAATAATATTCAAAGTTTAAAGATAGAATTTTTATACAATATTCCTTAATTAACGAGGTTTTTTAGCTATTGCTGGTAACACGTTTATAACCGCTATAAAAAAACTTGCGACACTTTATACTATAGTCTTACCAAATATACCCAATCCCCCAAAACCTCCTAAATTTTCCCTAAAAAAAATCCGCTTATCGATTTTTTTAGTTTTTTGGTCGGGTTTTTAGGTTTTTTGAGCGAGTAAAGAGGGAAAAGGGATAAGGGAAGAGGGAAAAGTGATAAGTGATAAGGGAAGAGTGTAATTGGTTTGCGAACAAGATTTTTATTTTGAAATTTTTGTTCGGTTTTTGCGAACAGTTTTTTTAAATTAAAATTTTTGTTCGGGGGTATCCTGTTTACTCAAGGGATAAGAGAAAAGGGATAAGGGAGTTATGAATTAGGAATTAGGAATTAGGAATTAGGAATTAGGAATTAGGAATTAGGAATTAGGAATTAGGAATTAGGAATTACGGAAATGTGAAAGTTGTCGGTTGTCTGTTATCCTAAAATCTAAACATCTATTCTCTGTGAATCTCCACAATCTCTGTGTAGCTCTGTGTAACTTGTCTAAATGTGAAGTTGTGGGTTGTAGGTTGTAAGTTATCCAAATATCCTTCTTATTTTTTCAACAAAATATTTTCCAATCCCCATTGTTCCATAGCATTTAATACCGGCGCCATGCTTTTGCCCAAGTCGGATAAGGAATATTCTACTCGCGGTGGGATTTCGTTGTATTGTTGGCGGATGATGAGTTGGTCTTGCTCGAGTTCTTTGAGTTGCTCGGTCAATACCTTTCGGGAGATGGTTGGGATTCGGGCGGCCAATTCCCCAAAGCGTCTGGTGTCGTTGCGGAGACAGTATAGGATAACCGGTTTCCATTTGCCGCCTATTAAGGCCAACATGGCGCTTACCGGACAGTTGTTTTCGTTGATTTTTGGCGTATTAGTTACCATAGCGTTACTACTTATTGTTAGGTTACCCAAAGGTAACTTGTTACTTTTAAAAACTATTATTAGTTACTTTGTGTAACAAAAGTAAATAGTAATTTTTAAAACCACAAAAAAAATGATTTTAGTAACAGGAGCTACCGGACATTTCGGGAAAGCAACCCTCCAATCACTTTTGGCTAAAGGCATACCGGCGCACCAACTCACCGCCTTAGTCAGAAACGAAACTGCAGCCACCGAATATACCCATCAAGGCCTCAACACCGCCATAGCCGATTATGATGACTATGCCTCGTTGGTTACCGCTTTTACAGGTATAGAAAAACTGCTTTTTATATCGGGCAGCGATATTGTAAAACGATTGACCCAACATGAAAATGTAATCCGTGCGGCCAAAGAAGCCGGGGTACAACACGTGGTTTATACCAGCTTTCAGCGCAAAAACGAAACCGAAACTTCGCCTTTATGGATAGTGGCACAATCGCACCTCCAAACCGAGCGTTGGTTAGCAGAAAGCGGCATGGCGTACACCATTTTGAAAAACAATTTGTACATGGATTTTTTACCCGGTTTTATAGGGGAGAATGTATTAGAGAGTGGTGTTTTGTATGTACCGGCAGGTCAAGGTAAAGTTGGCGCAGTATTGCGTTCGGATATGGCTGAGGCGGCAGCGGCTATTTTGGCTACACCTAACCACGAAGGTAAAACCTATGATTTCACCAACACCCAAGCCTTGTCTTATGAAGAGATAGCCATAACCATAGCGGCCGTTTCGGGTAAAAAAATCAATTACATTTCACCTTCCGAAGTAGATTATAAAACCGTACTTAGCCATCACGGCGTACCGGAAGACGTAATCGGGATTTTCTCGAGTTTTGCCATAGCCCAAGCCCAAGGCGAGTTAGACAAAGAGAGCCAGGATTTAGTAAAACTGTTGGGAAGACAACCCCTAAGTATAGTCGATTTCTTAAAACAAGTTTACGGAAACAAGTAACAGCTGTAAAAGTAAGGTAGCATTGCGGATTTAAAGCCATTTTGGTTTTTGATCCGCAATGGCTTTTTTTGTTCTCTGTATTTTCTCTGTGCATCTCCACAATCTCTGTGTAGCTCTGTGTAACTTGTTTAATCGTGAAGTTGTATGTTGTATGTTCTTGGTTGTAAGTTATCCGAAAATCTGAACATCTGTTCTCGGTGCATCTCCACAATCTCTGTATATCTCTGTGTAACTTATTTAAACCCGAAACCCGCGACCCGCAACCCGCAACCCACAACCCGCAACCCGAAACTCAAAACTAATTTGACTCGCTAAATAAAAAACGTTACTTTTACACTCCAAACAACACTACCATGAGTCAAAAAGTATTGCTCACTTCCAAAGAAGTCAATATCATACTCCATCGTTTGGCTTGTCAGTTAATCGAAAACCACCTCGATTTTTCCAATACCGTTTTGATAGGCATTCAGCCCCGCGGTGCTTATTTGGCCAAACGCATCCAACACATTTTAGCTAACGATTATCACATCAATAACATCCAATTGGGCTTTCTTGACATAACCTTTTTCCGCGATGATTTTCGCCGTGGCGAGAAAACCTTGGAGGCCAATAAAACCCAGATTGATTTTTTAGTCGAAGACAAAAAAGTCGTTTTTATAGACGATGTTTTGTTTACCGGTAGAAGTATTAATGCGGCTTTAACCGCTGTACAATCTTTCGGAAGACCTTCGGAAGTAGAATTGTTGGTACTCATTGATCGCCGATTCAGCCGTCATTTGCCCATACAACCCGATTACCGCGGTCGCCAAGTAGATGCCATCCAAGATGAAAAAGTAAAAGTATGCTGGAGTGAGAAAGATGGAGAAGATGCGGTTTACTTGGTTTGAAGGTTACGAGTTTAAAGTTACGAGTTCTCTAACCCGCAACCCGCAACCCGAAACATTTAACATAAACATACAACACAACACTATATATCAAAATGTCTGAACTAACCGTCAACCATTTACTCGGCATAAAATACCTGCAAAAGCAAGACATCGATTTGATTTTTGAAACGGCCGATCATTTTAAAGAAGTGATTAACCGCCCGATTAAAAAAGTGCCTTCTTTGCGCGACATTACCATTGCCAATATCTTTTTCGAAAACAGTACGCGTACCAAACTTTCTTTCGAGTTGGCGCAGAAGCGCTTGTCGGCCGATGTGATTAGTTTTTCGGCAGCGCAATCTTCGGTTAAAAAAGGAGAAACCTTAATAGACACCGTGAACAACATCTTGTCGATGAAAGTGGATATGGTGGTGATGCGTCATGCCCATCCGGGTGCGGCTTATTTTTTGTCGCAAAACGTAAAAGCCAGTATCATTAATGCCGGTGATGGCGCGCACGAACATCCAACGCAAGGCTTACTCGATAGTTATTCTATCCGGGAACGCTTGGGCGATGTAGGCGGGAAGAAGGTGGTGATTGTAGGCGATATTTTGCACTCGAGAGTGGCTTTATCCAATATTTATGCGTTGCAAATGCAAGGTGCCGAAGTGAAAGTTTGCGGACCGAAAACCTTAATCCCGAAATACATTGAAAGCTTAGGCGTAACTGTAGAACCTAATTTGCGCAAGGCATTAGAATGGTGTGATGTGGCCAATATGTTGCGCGTGCAAAATGAAAGAATGGACGTGAATTATTTTCCGTCAACACGAGAATATGCTCAGCAATATGGGGTTGACAAAGCCTTGTTGGATTCGCTCAACAAAGAAATCGTTATCATGCATCCCGGACCGATTAACCGCGGAGTAGAAATCACTTCCGATGTAGCCGACTCGCAACAATCGGTGATACTCGATCAAGTAGAAAACGGCGTAGCCATCCGAATGGCGGTGATTTACCTCTTAGCTTCTAAAATACAGCAATAAAAAAAGCCTCGATATTTCGAGGCTTTTTTGTTATTCAGTTTTTAAGTTTCTGAGTTGTTTTAGCTTTTCTTTTAAAAGCGCTAACTCTTCTTTCTTAATTTCGATATTTTTCTTCACTTCTTTCACCATTGGGTTATCTGCTTTGGCGTTGGCAAAGAATTGAATGTTGTTTTCCAATTGGAAAATTTCGCTTTGTACTTCGTCAATTTTACGCATTAAGAACACTTTTTCGTTGTCTAATTTGCGTGTATCATTGTGGGCCAAGTTGTCTAAACGATTGGCATAACGAGCCATTTCGTTTTCTTTTTTACTGGCGCTTAGTTTTTCGAATAAAGCATCCAATATCTTGTTGAATTTCCCTTCGATGTGTCGGCGAGCAAACGGCACTTTACCAAAGCTTTTCCACATTTCGATATGCGCTTTGATACCGTCTAAATCGGTTTTGTGATCGCCGGTCATTTCAAATGCTCTAACGGTTTCCAAGTAGGCTTTTTTCTTTTCGAACGCTTCTACTTCTTCAACGTTGACTTCGGCTTTTTGTTCTTTCAGTTTTTCGAAGTACTCGTTACAAGCGGCACGGAATTCAGTCCACAATTTATCGGAGAACTTTCTCGGCACGTGACCTATAGTTTTCCACTCTTCCTGAATTTGCTTCATTAACGGCGTGGTAGCGGCAAAATCGGTGCTGTCTTTTAGCTCTTGCGCTTTGGCTACCAAGGCTTGTTTTTTCGACAAGTTATCGTTTTGGTCCTTCTTGATTTCTTTGTAAAAACTGTTTTTCAGTACATTAAAGCTTCTCACGGCATTTTTGAAAGCGGTCCAAGTGTCTTCACTAACTTCAGCCGGCACTTTGCCTGCGGCAAAAAACTGATTGCGTAACGCTTCTACTTTTTCAATTTGACCTAACCAAGCGGCGTGTGAATTTACTTTTTCTTGAGCCAAGACTTCAATTTGGGCGATGATTTCTTTTTTCTTCTCCAAATTAGTCGTTTCAACGGCGCGCAATTGTTCGTACAAACTTTCGCGTTTGTCGTGCATTTGTTTGGTTAATTCGCTGAAACGGTTCCAAATTTCTTCGCGTTTGTCACGAGAAACCGGACCAATTTCTTCTTTCCAAATGCGGTGTAAATCTTGCAACTCACGGAAGGCTTTGTTGATGTCTTCTAAGTGAATTAACTCTTCTACCCGAGCGATGATTTTCAGCTTTTGGTCTAAGTTGTGTTTGAAATCTAAGTCGCGCGCTTCACGGTCTAAGTGAAGAATATCGTAGAAATTCTCCAAGTGAAAGTGGTAGTTGTTCCAAACGTGGTTGTATTTGTCTTTAGGTATCGGGCCGGCCACTTTCCAGCGGTCGCGGATGTCGTTGAATTTTTTTAAAGTAACCGGAATGCTGTCTTGGCTGTGTACCAAATTTTTCAGTTCTTCCACTATAGCCAAACGGTTTTCCAGATTGGTTTGTAGGCTGTTTTGTAAGCTTTTAAAATGCGCATTCTTTTTATCTCGGTATTGTGAGTAAAGTTGGTCAAACTTCACTTTCAACGGAAAATGATAATGGAATTCTTCTGTAGTATCCGGGTTTTCAGCGTGGAATTCGTCTCTTTTCTCATCGATAAAATGATAGTATTTAGAGAGAAAGGCCTTTTTCAATTCTTCCACGTGGTCTTTCACCGACATTACTTTGTCAACCACAACCAAGTCGCCCAATTCGGCTACCAGTTGGTCCATTGATAAAGTGTCGTAATCCAACATCGGAATATCGTGACGGTCTTTTAAGGATTCGTCTTCGCTTTCTTCGGCATTCACTTCTTGAATGGCACTGATTACGGTGTCGTTCTCGGAAGCCGGACTGTCATTGGCTACTTGCTCATCGGTTAATTCCACTACGTTTTCAGTAGTTGCTTCTTCCGTTACTTCAGGAGTTTCTTCTGCTGTGGCTTCCTCAGTCGGAGCTTCTTCAACTGCAGTAACTTCTTCAGCCGATTCTTCAATAGTTTCGGTTTCTAAGGCATTACTCCCAACTTCCAACTCCTGACTTCCGTCTTCCGTTGTAATTTCTTGATTTTCAGCGGCGGTAGTTTCCAATGAGTCGTTAACTACATTTCCATCTGCATCTTGCAGGTTATCATTCTTTTCTTCTAACATTTTTGTAAATGTTTAAGGGTTACACATTAATAGGGCGAAAGATAGTAAAGAAGCGTTACAATTCAAAAGAAATCAGCCTTATTTGTTGATGTGGTTGTTAATCGGTTGCTTATAAAACAAAAAAACGCTATCGAAAATCGACAGCGTTTTTTTTAAATGACATTATTTTTTCAGTCTAATTAACCAAGACTTTTTTGGTGATTGATTGGTTGGCATTAGCCAATTTGATAAAGTAAAAACCTTTGGGTAAATTGCTGATGGTGTATGTGTTATTGTTTAAAATCGGTTGCTTGATTTGTTGCAACACTTGACCGCTAATGGTGATGATTTCAATCTCCTCCAAAGTAGTCTCCGATTGGATATTGATTACATCAGTAGTTGGGTTAGGGTAGACCGCTACGCTGTTTAAATCAGAGAAAGTCGGATTAGACAAGGGTAAGCCCCAAATTTGAGTCACATAATTGTTGTTATCAATAAACGGGTTTCGGTTATTCTGACGGGCGTAAATTGCGTTATTTCTGTCGATTTCTCTTTGACTCACAGGATCTTGAGCGTTCCAAGTTAACAACACATTTAAAGCTTGATTGGTAAACACTTGTGTACTGGTGCCATTGAACATAGTATAACTCCAGCCGGCTACTTGGTCTTCGTAGCGAGTAGCAAAATACAACAACATTCGGGCAATATCGCCTTTAAACTCATCAATAGGTTCAAATACAGTTCCTGTATAACCGGCAGAATAGCCCGAGTTTAAGTTAGAACCTCTTTTACCACCGTTAGAGTAGGTTGCATTAGGTGTATTCACTTTACTAAAAGGCAAATCACCTCTTTGCGCATTAACGAATTTATCAGAAGGCACTACAAAATGCGCATCAGAATACATTGGAAAATTGTTTTGTCCAAATACCGATTGCGGAACTAAATGCTCACGATTGTAACGTTCGCACTCATTGTTACCCAAGGTTCCATCATCTTGTAAACCACCGCCATAAACGTATTCACATTCACTTCCGGCAGGTTTTTCGGTGTACATATCGAGCATGGTACCGTTGTTTTCATAATAATTATCAATGTCAGAGGTCAAGTAAGTAGTGTACAAACCTGCATAACCTCGGTCGTTATGATCGTTAATGATGTTGAAAAGTTGTGTTTTTAAAGTATATCCTGTTCCGGTTGCCGTGCTGTAATACCCTGGCGGAATTGAGTTAACCGACAGCGTTTGCTGAGCTAAACCAAAGAATGTCAGGTTTAAAAACAATAAGGTAAAGATTTTTTTCATGTGGTATTTATATTTCTTTTTTGCGTTCGAGTAAAGCCATGTAGAAACCATCAAATCCGGTATCTTGGGCCAGGATTTTTACATCTTTAACAAAGGTAAATGATTTTCCGGTTTCGGTGCTTAAGAAACGATTAACTTGTTCTTGATTTTCAGAAGGTAAGACCGAACAAGTGGCATAGACCAATTTGCCGCCCGGTTTTACAATCTTGGAATAACTTTCCAGTACTTCAGCTTGCACTTTTTTGATGTTATCAATAAACTCCGGCTGCAGTTTCCATTTGGAATCCGGATTTCTTTTCAACACTCCTAATCCGCTGCAAGGTGCGTCAATTAAGACTCTGTCGGCTTTTTCGTGGAGTTTTTTGATGACTTTGGTCGAGTCGATGATGCGGTATTCTATATTAAAGGCGCCGTTTCTTTTGGCTCTTAATTTTAATTGTTTGAGTTTGCTTTCGTACAAATCCATGGCAATTAGTTGTCCTTTATTTTCCATTAGGGACGCCATGTGTAAGGTTTTGCCACCGGCTCCGGCACAAGTGTCCACGACGCGCATACCGGGTTTGACATCCAAAAAGGCAGCCACCAATTGAGAAGAAGCATCTTGTACTTCAAACAATCCTTCTTTGAAGGCGTCGGTTAAAAAAACATTAGCTCTTTCTTTAAGTACTAAAGCATCGGGTTGGTCTTTCAGATAATCTGTTTCGATGTTTAAATCCATTAAAATGGCACGTAGTTTTTCTTTGGTTGTTTTTAGTGTGTTTACCCTAAGAATCACTTGCGCTTGTTTGTTTTGTGCCGCTATTTCTTTGGTCCAAACCTCTTCGCCCAATTCTTTTACGCCCAATTCATCCATCCAATCCGGAATAGACTCGCGCATTTTTCTGATTTTAGACAATTCGTCAAATCGACCTTTGATTTTTCGCTCCGGTGTGCCTTCCAATTGACGCCAATCCGGGATAGGATAACCTCTTAATACGGCCCAAACCGCAAAAATACGCCATAGTTCATCTCGATTGAGCGGTTCTTTGACATCGGCGATTTCCATATAAAGTCTTTTCCAACGGACGATTTCATAGATGGTTTCGGCCACAAATTTACGGTCGGAACTGCCCCAACGCTTGTCTTTTTTTAAAGCACGGGCTACGACTTTATCGGCATATTCACCTTCGTTAAAGATAGCGTTTAAGGAATCGATGGTGGTGTAAACTAAATTTCTGTGTAATCGCATGTGGAAAAAAATAAGCGTGCAAAGATATTCCTTTTTTATTATGTTATCTTAAAAATTAACAGCTTAAAAAAGTAAAGTCTTTTTTTAGGAGCAGCAATAAGGTTTCAAGTAGAAGATTCTACGGTTGTATCATCAGACCGGATTACAATCGCGTTCAATCCTGCGCATTTCAATCTTTTCAGGAGCATGGATGACCAGCGGGAACTGTTCTATTTTTACCGAACTACTGTCTAATCCAAATCCTTTTTCTTCAGACAAACTCAACTTTTTCATCAAGAAATAAGTGTTCATCACAATTTTCTCGAAGAAAGTCAAGTCGCTGTCGTTTGATAAGAATTTTTCAGACAAGACAAACTTGAAGTCGCCGATGATGTTGTTTTTATTTAACGATTCGTATCGGCTGGTGATATCTACTTCACCGCGATCCACCATTTCTTTGATGACTTGTTTGAACATCAAATTAATTTTGGTTGGTTCACGGAACCCAAGATAGAAGTCGATTCGGTAAATATCGTCTTTTACAATTTCCGTCACTCGGTATTCTTTTTTATAAGGTTCGCTAAGAATGTTAACGTGTATGAACCAATACAAATCCGCACGTTTAGGGCGTTTTTGCAAGATAGAATACATTACCTTTTCTTCAATTTCATCACTGCGATTGGAGTTGGTCATGTACACCAAATGCGTGGCATATTTAGGAATGGATAAGTCTACGCTAAGCTCAGCCAATACTTTTTTGTAATCGTCAATTTTAACAATTTTAGTATAGTTCTTGCTGATTTGCTTGGCCAAATACCAAGTGCCCATTACACCCACAAGTGCCGAGGCAATAATTAAAGTAACAAAACCACCGTGAATAAATTTTGGTAGGATAGCAGCAAGGAAACTAAATTCGATGACAAGATAAACAGTAATCAATGCGCCAATAAAATACCATTTTACTCTTTTCATGATCAAATAAAAATTGAGCAAGATGGTAGTCATGATCATACAAAGTACAATAGCCAAACCATAGGCATGTTCCATTGCACTTGATTTTTCGAAGTACCAAACGATACCTATACATCCCAGTAATAACAACCAATTGATGGAAGGAATGTAAAGCTGACCTTTTAATTCAGTTGGATATTTGATTTTTACTTTTGGCCAAAAGTTCAAACGCATGGCTTCGTTGATTAGGGTAAAAGAACCACTGATTAACGCTTGTGAGGCAATTACAGCCGCTAAAGTAGCTATGACCACACCAATAGGTTGGAACCAATCGGCCATAATCAAATAAAATGGATTACCATCTTTACCACCCAATTGTTCCAAAGTTTGCCCTTCATGACCGATGAGATAAGCGCCTTGTCCGAAGTAGTTGAGTAATAACATCATTTTTACGAAAATCCAGCTGATTCTGATGTTTTTTCGACCACAGTGACCCATGTCTGAGTAAAGTGCTTCAGCTCCAGTAGTACAAAGGAATACTGCGCCCAATACAAAGAAACCTTCAGGGTGAATCAGCAACAACTCGTAGGCGTAATAGGGATTGATAGCATTAAAAACGGAAAAATCATTCATTATTTGCAACGTACCTAATATCCCCAACATTGAAAACCAAATCAGCATCATAGGCGCAAAAAATTTCCCAACTAATTTCGAACCAAACTGCTGAATGGTAAAGAGTACGAACAAGATACAGATTACAATTATCTGGATGGTTTTGGTCTCCATGGCATAGAAGGTGTTAATCCCTTCTACTGCTGCAGAAACCGAAATCGGTGGTGTGATGATACCGTCTGCTAATAGCGCACTTCCACCAATGATAGCCGGTATGATAAGCCATTTTATCTTTGTTCTTTTGACCAAGGCAAAGAGCGCAAAAATCCCACCTTCTCCATGGTTGTCGGCGCTTAGTGTGATAATAACGTATTTGATAGTGGTTTGTAGTGTAAGTGTCCAAAAAACACAAGAGATTCCTCCTAAAACTACATCTCTTGAAATTTCGTGAACGCCAAGGATGGCCTTCATTACATACAACGGAGAGGTTCCGATGTCTCCATAGATGATTCCTAATGTAACTAATAATCCTCCTATAGATAATTTGCTGTGAAGGCTATGGTTATGCGCACTCATAATAAAATGTTAAAGACAGCAAATTTATGCCTTTTTGAAATATCTGATTCTTTCACAGTCAATTATTTTTTAAAAACAAAAGACATCGCCTAAACGATGCCTTTTTCTCAACAACAAAACTATAATTATAAAACTTAACCTCTTCGGTTCTCTCTACCGCCATTATTGCCTCTTGACGAGCTGCTTCTTTGACTTGACATGTCTCTTTGACCGCCCGAGTTATTTCTGGGAACTGACATTTCTCGTGGTGCTGAATTCCCTCTCGGAGCAACCGAACGAGGCGACTGACTGGCCAGCTCGCGGGCCGGAGTTTCATAACTTCTTGGGTTACTTCTCGGTGCTGCTTGCGGAGTATTCATTGGTCTCGGCGATTCATAAGTTTCAGTCGTTGTACGAGGGTTTGCTTTGGTTTCATTAAAACCTCTCGGCGATTCATAACTTCTTGGGTTGTTTCTTGGTGAAGCTTCAACGGTACTTCTTACCCTCGGACTTTCCTCAGTTCTTACCGCTACTCTTGGAGTTGTTTCTTGTGTTCTTACAGTTCTTGGCGATTCATTTCTTACCGCACCATTGCCTCTCGGACTCGCATCAACATAATTGTTTCTCGGATTGTTCGCAGTTGTATTACGGTTGCCGACTGTTCTGATGGTTCTGTTTTGATCCAATTCGTAACGATTGGCGTAATTGCTGTTTCGGTTTTGGAAAGAACGATTTGGATAACGTACTTCGTAGCCGTTGCCTCTTCTTCCGCCACGGTAGTAATTGTTGTAAACTACACCACATCTGCGGTAATTAACGTAATTGTAGTGATGGTGAAAATTAATACTGATACCGATGTGATTTCTGTAGCGGAACACCGGCCAAGGCGACCAAGCGTAATAGTAACTCGGATAATATCCCCAATACCATGAAGAGCAATAAGGACGGTAATTGCCTATCCAAAAAGTAGAATAAATTACCGGAGTATAAGCATAAACCGGCTCGTAAATGTAATTCGGTCCATACATATAAACGTCGCCTACTACTTGTACTTGAACCCTGTTATTTCGATCTCTTTCTACTTCTACAGTGGCTACATCTTGATAAGTATCTCTGCCTAAAACCGATTGGATTACAATTAAATGGGCATTACCTTCAACCGTTTCAATAACACGCAAATAATCCACTTGATTGTCATCGTTTAAATCCAAGTTGGAAATTTGAATTTCCGGATCGTTGAGTCTTCTTTCAAAATCGGCCAAATCTCTGGAGTCACCAAAAATTGAAGCCACAGCTCTCAAATCTAAATTATCACTGATTTCAGCATTGTAAGCTGAAACCGTTGTTCTGTTTTGTGCGAAGGCTGTAGTAATACTCAACAACGACAAAACCGATCCAATTATCATTTTAGTTTTCATAATCTTATGTTTTAAAGAGGAATAGTTTTTTTACGACATTCCAATTACTGTGCCACAGCATTTTTTTCTTCTTTTTTAACGCAATCTTAACTGTTTTAAAATTTGTATATTCGCCTTAAATCCCAGTATTTGTAATGAAAAATCAATTCTTTCTTTTGGCTGTATTTTTTTTGATTTTGGGAGCCAACGTAAATGCGCAACCCTTTCAATCGGTTACAATTGATACCCTTTTGATGGATAAAATCAGCGTTAGAGCTATTGTAGTAACTGATGGTAAAGTTTATTTCGCCGGCGACAAAAGTAGGGTAGGCTATGTACTGTTTCCAAAAGATGATAGTAGGATTAATGCCGAAATTGTAAGCGATACTTTGGTTTATGAATACAGAAGTTTGGCTACCAATGGCAAAAACTTTTTCGCATTATCCATTGGCAATCCGGCCAGATTGTATAAGTTTTCGAAAGATTTAGCCCATAGAACATTAGTGTACCAAGAAAATCATGAAAAAGTGTTCTACGACAGTATGCAATTTTGGAATGAAAAGGAAGGCATGGCGATTGGTGATCCAACCCAGACTTGTTTTTCGGTTATTATAACTCGCGATGCCGGTCAAACCTGGCAAAAATTATCTTGTGGTGTACTCCCTGAATTAGGTGAAGGAGAGGCAGCTTTTGCAGCCAGCAATACCAACCTTATTTTAAAAGGCAATCACGCTTGGATAGTGTCAGGAGGTAAAAAAGCCCGAGTTTTTCATTCGTCGGATAAAGGGAAGACATGGGAAGTGTTTGAAACACCTATCGTTCAAGGAGAAGCTATGACCGGTATTTTTACCGCTGATTTTTACAATGAGCAAATAGGTTTTATAGCGGGTGGGAATTATGAAAAACCATTGCAGAATTTTGAAAACAAAGCCATTACGGTTGATGGCGGTAAAACTTGGACCTTAATGGCCGAAAATAAAGGCTTTGGCTATGCTTCTTGTGTACAATTTGTTCCAAATTCCGGTGGTAAAGGATTGGTTAGTGTTGGCGCTCAAGGTCTGTTTTATTCGGCCGATGCAGGACAAACTTGGCAACAATTCTCCGGCGATTCCACTTTATATACCATCAGGTTTCTTGACCCAGATACAGCATTGGCAGCCGGTAAAAACAAAATCGTTAAAATAGAGTTCAAAAAATAAGAGAGCCGTTTGACGCTCTTATTTTTATTTACCTAATCTTTTATTTCGGTATTGTTGTAAAAGTTTACGATTGAAACCTTCTTCTGCTTTTTTTAATTTTAAAATTTTGAGCGGTGAAATTACTCCTTTTAAACTGGCGATGAATTTTTTCTTGGCTTGATGCAACTCGTCTTCGGTACTTTCCATTTGTGCCAACAAAGTGGCGGCTTCTTTTTCGGATAAGTTGTCAAAAGACTCATCGTCTATGCGATCTAAATAGCCTTTGAGTTTTTGCGCTCTAATTTCGTGTTGTTTGTCTTCAAAAGCATTGTATAAAGGCCAAAATTTAGCAGCTTCTTCAGGAGTTAGTGATAATTCGTTGGTGATGTAGGCCACTTTCATGGCTTTAATTTGTTCCTTTTTTTCTCTTAGTAACCGACCGCCTTGTCCAAAAGAGTTGACGGCCATGAGCATTACAATAACCAGTAGTATTTTGTTGATTTTCATATTTTTAGTCTAAAATATATTGTTCTAAGTCGTTGTTGTTTAGTAAAATATCTTCTATGGCTTCATCGCCTAAATTCAATTCGAGTTTGATTTTTTCCAAATCTTCTTCTTCTAAAATAGTAGCCAAATCTTCTGCTGATATATCAGCATGTGTTGTAATATAGTCTTCTAAAACTATGGCATCGACTTCGCCGGAAGATTTGAAAAAGTTTTGATAAATCGGAATGGATAACATGACCACAACAGCTGCAGCAGCGGCATAATACCAAGTGGATTTTCGTTTGTAAAAAGCAATAACTTTAGGTTCATGGGAAGGAAGCTGTGTCAAAATCTTGCTTTCCAATGCCTCAAAATAACCTTCGGGTGTTTTAAAACCCGATGGAATTTTAGAATCGTTATCGTTTATTTTAAATGATTTCATGTTGCTATGACAAATTTAAGGGTTTAAGGTTTAACGGGAATTCATAAATTCTTCAATTTTTTTTACGGCATGATGGTAAGACGCCTTTAACGCCCCGACAGAAGTACCTAGGATTTCCGACATATCTTCGTATTTTATTTCTTCAAAGTATTTCATTTTGAATACCAATTGTTGTTTTTCGGGTAAAATAGCGATGGCTTTTTGAAGCTTAATTTGGATATCACTGCCGTCAAAATACTCGTCGGCTTTTAAATTATCTACTATTTTACTTTGCAGTGCTTCGCTGGTGATTCCGTTTTTTTTTGCTTTTTGATTGATGAATGTAATGGCTTCGTTGGTAGCTATGCGATACATCCAAGAAAAGAGTTTGCTTTCTCCTTTGAAATTCCTAAGGTGCTGGAATACTTTGATAAAGGTGTTTTGCAACACGTCATCGGCATCATCATGATTCAATACAATGTTCCGAATATGATGGTATAATGGTTTTTGGTAATCGCGCAAAAGCTTTTGAAACGCAACATTCTGCGTTTTCGGATCCAACAATTCCCGAACAAAATTTTTTTCGTCTTGCAAAGCGATTAGTTTGGTTGTTGGAATAAAGATAAACGAAAAGGTTTAATTCCAAACTTAAAAAATTATGGTGTAACAGTTGTTGGCGTTGTTACAGCCGGTTGTGCTGTGTTTTCAACAGTAGTATTGGTAACGGTTGGCGAAGCAGGTACTGCTTTAGGAAATACCGGGATATGAATTTCGGTAATCCATTGAGAAGGTTGTTTTACATCATCAATGGTTTTGATATAAACTTCCGAATATTTTCCGGCAAAATTTGGTGTATAACCGTTGTCTCGGATGTAATTTTCGGCTTTAGTCCATGCTTCTTTTAAATGAGAGTAATCCCCGGTGAGTGTAGTCTTCAAACAAGTAAACGGAACAATAGCACCCGAGGTAATTTCGCTTCCGGAAGTAATGAATATTTCCTCCCGAGTAGGAGCACAAACTGAAAAAGTCACTATGTCGTTCGCTCTGTCGTATCGTTCGTATAATATAAAAGGTTTGCCCGACATACTTAACCCATTCTTTTTGAAAAAATGCAACATTTTAGGCATCATGATTTTGATGTTTCTCGGCAAACTATTGATTCGGCAAGTGACCGTTTGTTTTAAGCAAAATCCCGAATTGCGTTGCACTATTCCATTTACTTTGATGCTGTATGTTTTCATCTCGTAAGTCAATGTTTTGTCCAGGTTTCTCAAGCTTTTTTCAAAAGCATCATTTGCGATACTGCTGAAACCGCCACTAAAAAAAGTACTGATTTTGGTTAACAAATCCATTTTACCTCGAGCTTCAAGGGTTACTTTAGTACCGCCTATAGTGTCTTTTAAGGTCCAATAAACATCGGCTGTAGTACCGTTAAAACTTCCCCTTTGCTTGATGCTGTCGTTTTCTTTGACAAAGTAGGTTTTCATGTGACCGTTGTCTGAACCGTTATCCCAGTTAAATTGGGCGCCGGCTCCCATAGTTTTGGCAGGATAAGTAAAAGTGATGCCGTGTTCCTTAGTCATCCAAGAGCCAAAAGTTTCCCAATTCATGTAATCGTTTACATAATCAAATACTACACCTCTGGGAGTGTGAATCACAGCGGATTGCTTCACCCTAAAATCACCTTTTTGAGTAGCAATGTAAACGGTTACTCCAATAAAGAGTAATCCGATTAGAAGAAATAGGTATTTGAGTATTCTCATGAGAGGACTATTATAATGTTACCTTAGAGTCTACGAAATTAGTGTTTCAAATATAGCTTGATTACAAACAAGAAGGCGATAAAAACAAAAAAACCTATAAGTACTTTGTAACTTCCTTTGTACATTTTTTGATGTAACGATTTGTCTCTGCCATAAGCAATATACATTGCGATTACAAAAGCGATAACAAAAAAAGCAGCAAAAATCAATTGACCTGTTGTGAACATTTTTTTCAAATTTTCAACAAATTTACTCAAATGTTACCGATTGTTGTATTTTGCATCGTCAATAAATTTCAAAGAATATGCAAAAACAACTTAATGCGGTTAAAGAATTTCATACCGCTTTCGGACTTGGTGTTAGTGAAGAAATGAGAGCTTGCTTAGGAGAACAAAAAAATACCCTCCGCTTTAATTTGATGAAAGAAGAGAATGAAGAGTATCTTGAAGCGGTTCAAAATAATGATTTAATCGAAATTGCTGACGCTCTGGGTGATATGCTCTATATTTTGTGTGGAACTATTTTAGAACATGGATTACAACACAAAATAGAAGAAGTTTTTAACGAGATCCAAAGAAGCAATATGAGTAAACTCGGTGAAGACGGGAAACCAATCTACCGAGAAGACGGAAAAGTGATGAAAGGACCAAACTACTTCAAACCCAATTTTGAAGACATATTAAGGTAAAATTACACCTTAATATGTCCCCAGTTTTCTCCGGTTTTAATGCGGTGAATCTGCATTTCGCTGATGCCGAATTGTTTGGCCAAAATTTTAATACGGGTTTTGCGATTGGGTTTGTTCAAGATTTTCTTCAAACGAATTACATCGGTTGAAGTTAATTTTCGCCCATCGGATTTAATATTGTGTTCTATCAGCTTTAACTTGGATTTAATAACAGCCGGACTTTTTCGGTAATGTACTAACCTTTCTTCGTAGTTCACCCACTTCAAATTGGATACGGTATCATTATCCCTGCTGTGATCCAAATGAATTACATACAGTTGGTCTTCAGCAGTTTTGGGGATGAAAAGTTCAGCAACCAATTTATAAATGTAAAGGGTTTTGTTGAAGAGCTTACCGTCTTGGCGTATTTTATAACGCAAAGTTCTGTAGCCGTCGGCGAGCCCGCCTTTTAAGACCGTTCCGTCTTTAAATTCCTTAGTAAAACTGATTAATCTGCCTCGGTTAGACACGGCATAGCGCATCAACAAAGGGTAGTCTATTTCGACTTCTCGAAAGACTTCATTAGGGTAAAAACGAATCATTATTTGTGGTATTTGTAATTCCAAATTTAGAACATTTATCACAATTAAACTTTAATTAACCCTATTTTTAGCTTAATTTAAACTTCTTTAACAGTACACAGGATATTATCTTACAGAATAAAGAGCATAAAAAAAACTCTCAGCGAAGGAGAGTTTTTAATCAAATTTATTATTAGGTTAAACCTTAACTGTCCAACCAAAAGTATCTTCAGCCATTTTATACTGGATTTTGGTCAGCTTATCTTTCAAATCTAAGGCAAAAGAATGTTCTAATTTAGGAAGCTCAAAGTAATCTTCTTTAAACTGAAAACCAACGATAGGATTAACTACTGCTGCGGTTCCGGCTCCGAAGATTTCCTTTAAACTGCCGTCTTTGGCAGCTGCGACCAATTCCTCTACCAATACAGAACGGACTTCCACCTTGATGCCTTCGCGTTTGGCCAATTCAATTAAGCTTTTGCGGGTTACACCATCCAAAATTCTTTCGCTGGTTGGAGCCGTGTACAACACATCATTGATGCGGAAAAATACATTCATAGTTCCGGCTTCTTCCAATTTGGTATGCGTGGCATCATCGGTCCAAATAATTTGTTGAAAACCTTGTTCTTGCGCTAATTTTTGCGGGTAAAACTGAGCGGAATAATTTCCGGCAGCTTTAGCGGCACCAATACCACCGTTTGCAGCTCTGCTGTAGTGTTCGGCAATAATTACTTTTACTTCACCCGAGTAGTAGGAACGGGCAGGAGATAAAATAATCATAAAGCGATATTGTGTTGAAGGTTGGGCTATTACACCCGAACCAATGGCTATCATGAAAGGACGAATGTATAAGCTGTTGCCTAATCCTTTTTTTACCCAATCTCTTTCCATGTCGAGTAAGGTGTTTAAACCACCAAGAAAGATTGTTTCCGGTACTTCAGGCATTGCCATTCTGAGAGCTGATTTATTGAAGCGATCTAAATTTTGGTCCGGACGAAACAACCAAACCTCGTCTTTTTCATCTTTGTAAGCTTTCATACCTTCAAAAATGGCTTGACCATAATGGAATACTTTGGCCGAAGGATCAATCATAAAAGGTTCGTAAGGTTTGATGATTGGCTTTTGCCATTTTCCTTCTTTGAAATCACAAATCAACATGTGGTCGGTGAAAGTATTTCCGAAGGCTAAATTTTCAAAATCGACCGTATTAATTTTAGTAGACGAAGCTTTTACTATATCGATTTCGGAAGGTGCTTTTAATATCATTTAATGTTTGGTTTTAAAATTGAAAAACACACAAGTGTTTGATAAATAAGGACTTGGTTGTTTTTCGGTCAAGATAATAGTTGTGTTGTTAGATTTTTGTAAAACTAATAAAAAAATATTAGTCATTTACAACCCAAAACGATATTGAATGCTTTTTTGCAAATTCTCGTTTGAGCAGCTTTTTTTATCTTAATATTTCATTAAATCGCGAAATTATTTAAGGTAAAAGTGTGTACAATTGTTAATCTGTTTATTTTTGTAGTACTAATATACACAAACATGAAAAAATTAAACTTAATTATCATTGCCCTATTATTTTTGGCAGGTTCAGCTGCTATGGCCCAATCTAAAGCTAAACCGGCTGCAAAAACTTTCAATGCTAAAGACTATGCCTCATTTGGTGAAAAATTCAAAGTTGGTAAAGTATTGACCAAAGAACAAATGTTGAAGAAATACAAAAACCTTAAAAAAGGAGATACTATTATGGTTCAGTTTGAATCTAATATTAAATCGGTTTGCAAGAAAAAAGGCTGTTGGATGAAAATGGATTTGGCCGGCGACGATACTTCTTTTGTAAAATTTAAAGATTACGGCTTTTTCGTACCATTGAATGCTGATAACAGTCAAGCAATAGTTTACGGTAAAGCTTTTGTGGATGTTGTTTCGGTTGAAGAGCTTAAGCACTATGCTAAAGACGGTGGTAAATCGGCTGCCGAAATTGCTAAAATCACTAAACCGGAAATCACATATTCTTTCTTGGCTACCGGCGTTTACATCAGAAAATAGTTTCCGATGAAGAAAGTTATAGTAGTTATTTTAGTGTTACTCTTTTTAGCCTTGTCGGTGCTGTCTTGTCAGAAGAAAGAAGAAAAAGCAACCGAAGAAAAGTGTGAACCTAAAACAGAAAAAAAATTGGAAATGTACCAAATGTCGGAGATGGCTGCTTTGATGGAGCAAATGTATGTTGACAATCAAAGGTTGAAAGACCGCATCATAAAAGGAGATACCATCGGTCAGTTTCCTCAGCATTTTATGAAAATTCACAAGGCGGTGATGACAGACGAAAGTGACAATGATGCTTTTTTTAAGGAACAGGCCGCTAAGTTTATCAAAGCTCAAGAATTGATTTACAAAGATCCGAAGAATGCCAAAACGCATTTCAATAATGGTGTCGATGCTTGCATACAATGTCATCAACAAAAGTGTGGCGGACCAATTCCGCGCATCAAAAAACTGTATATCAAGGAGTAATTTTGAAACGCGAAATTATCCAAACCAAAGACGGTTCAACCACCATTTATTTGCCCGATTGGGATGAAACGTATCACTCCAAGCACGGCGCAGTACAAGAAGCTTATCACGTATTTATAAAAAATGGGTTTTCTCTGTTTCAGGGAAAACCCATTGCTGTTTTAGAAATTGGCTTTGGAACAGGATTAAATGCCTTTATCACTTGTTTGGAAGCGAATAAAAATCGGCAACCATTACATTATGTTGGTGTTGAAGCCTATCCGGTGGCTGTGTCAGAAGCGTTGCAGATGAATTATCCGTTAGAAATTTCTCCCGATTCACAACTATTGTTTGCACAATTGCATCAAGCAGATTGGGAAATTCCAATAGCAATATCACCTGAGTTTATACTAACAAAGCGGAAGCAATTCTTTCAGGAAATTAATGATGTTGGTATTTTTGACTTGGTTTATTTTGATGCTTTCGGCTTTAGAGTCCAACCTGAGTTATGGTCGGAAACTATTTTTGCCAGCATGTTTAAGGCTATGAAACCCGGAGGTGTTTTGGTTACCTATGCTTGCCGTTCAGTGATTAAGCAGGCTATGGTATCGGCCGGATTTACCATTGAAAAGCTCCCGGGAGCACCGGGAAAACGAGAGATGTTAAGAGCCACAAAGCCTTTGTTAAATTTAACAGTTTAGGTTGTTATTTTTAACTTTTATTTTAAACTAATTGGCTTCCCTTTTTTTTATTTTTGGATATCTCATCGTTCTTACCCAATATTTAACTTATAACTTATTACTTTTATGTCTAAAAGCATGTTAGACCACACCAAATCAGTGTTGAAAAAAGTAAGTTTTGACACAGGATTGTTTTGCAAAGAATTAGAAAAAGCCTGCAAAGTCCTGTTACCTTATGAACTGGAAGAGTTAACACGCTGGCTATTGAATTACACTAAAGAAAAGCCGGAATTGCAACACTGCCTATTGCGTATTAAATAACTGATAAAACTAAAGGAGCTTTAACGGCTCCTTTTTTATGTTGATAAATTTTATTGTAGGTAAATACTTTGTAAAAACACAACAAAATGCATTTTGTCGATGATTTTTGTACTTAAACGTTGTTTTTTTAAAATTTTTGTAGTTCAAATAGATTTTTTAATTTACTTTTACTCAACGTTCTTACCATAAGATAACCCCAAATCTTAACTGTTATGCCTAGAATGATTTACGATTACACTAAATCCGTACTCGAGAGAGTGAGTTTTGATCCCGTTCTTTTTGCTAAAGAATTGAAAAAAGCAGTAAAAAATTTATTGCCTTATGAAATCGAACAGCTAAAAAAATGGCTTCAGTATTTCACGAAGGAGCATCCGGAATTAGAACAATGTTTAAAGGTTGTTAATTAGTAGTTTTTTGAGTTTGTTTAGAAATAAGGAGCTTTTGTGCAAGGCTCCTTATTTTTTTTGTATCGGACTGATAATCTGAACGTTTTGAAAAGTAATTGCGCCTTTGACAACTCCTGAAATAGTGGCGCGTAAAGCGTCTATAATATGTATCTTTAATTCGTTTTTTGGATAAATTAAACTAACTTCTCGGGCCGGTTTAGGTTCTGTAAAGTGCTTTAATTTAGCCTGATCTTTTTCGTTTAAATCCAATGTATGCAAGTAGGGTAAAAGAGTAGTACCTAATCCTTCATCGGCCAGTTTAATTAAAGTTTCAAAACTCCCGCTTTGTATTTGAAAGGTGTTTTTTTCTTCCGGATTTAAGTTTTGACACAAATTTAATATGCCGTCTCTAAAACAATGCCCGTCTTGTAGTAACAATATTTCGTTTATGTTCAAATCACTTACTTCAATTTCTCTTTTGTGAAATGATTGATGGTTTTCGGGGATATAAGCCACAAAGGGTTCATAATACAAGACAACTTCTTTTATTTTTTCGTCTTCCAACGGTGTGACAGCAATGGCCGCATCCAGATGTCCATTCTTTAATTTAGTGATGATTTCCGCAGTATTCAGCTCCTCGATAATAAGCTTAACTTTAGGATATCTTTTGATAAAGTTATTGAGAAACATGGGTAGTAATGTTGGCATTACCGTTGGTATAATAGCCAACCTGAATTCTCCGCCAATAAACCCTTTTTGTTGGTCTACTATATCCTGAATACGATCTGCTTCGTTGACAATGTTCTTGGATTGGTTTACAATTTTCAACCCTATTTCCGTAAGTTGAATCGGTTTTTTGGTTCTGTCGAAAATTTGAATGCCCAATTCTTCTTCAATTTTTTGAATTTGCATACTCAACGTAGGCTGAGTCACAAAGCATTTTTCGGCGGCTAAAGTAAAATTTTTGTGTTCGGCTACAGCCAAAACATATTTTAGTTGTGTAATCGTCATTTATAATAAAATTTGATGCAAAGATAAAAACTATCAATTTATCTTATTAGAATAATAGCCTAATATTTTGAAGTCTATAAAAAGGAAACCAACGCCCTTGTTGGAAAAAAAAGAAGCAAACGAATGAATCTTAAAGTTTTCGTCTTGATAGAAAATAAAATCGCTAATTTTTTTCCGACGTCTCTCTCATAATCCAATAACTTTACTAATTTTACTCCATGAAATGGCTCTCGGGATTCATATTGGTTATCTTTGTTTCTTTTCTTTCAACACCCACAGTGGTGACATTGATTAAGAAAGGAACTGATGTGTCCGTGTTTTATAGTTTTTCTGAAGAAGAGATTCATAAAGATATCAAAGAGGCTAAAACTTTAAAGGCTTGTTTTGATTATCCTTTTACCGATTCCGAACTCCAATCGGACTCTAAAATTATATCTGAAAATTTATCACGTCACGATAATGTGGCTGAAGAAATTTTTTCTCCTCCGCCCGAATTAATTTAATGCTCAGATTTTAAGCTTGTATCAACAGGTGTTTTTATGTATTAAATTAATTTATTGGAATGACAAAAAAAATCAATCTTTTGGCAAACCTTAAATCTGATTTTGCTTCAGGTTTAGTGGTTTTTTTGGTGGCTTTACCTTTGTGTTTAGGTATCGCCTTGGCCTCGGGCGCACCGCTTTTCTCAGGTATTATTTCGGGTGTAGTGGGAGGTATTGTAGTGGGGTATTTGAGTACTTCACACTTGAGTGTTTCCGGTCCTGCAGCAGGATTAACAGCTATAGTTTTATCAGCCATAACCGATTTAGGGGCTTTTAATATTTTTTTGACAGCCGTTTTAATCGCCGGGTTAATTCAATTATTATTGGGTTTTTTAAAAGCCGGTTCTATTTCAAACTTCTTTCCCAACAACGTTATTGAAGGAATGTTGGCCGGTATAGGTGTGATTATTTTTTTGAAACAAATTCCGCACGCCTTTGGATATGATAAAGACTTTGAAGGAGACGAATCTTTTGTGCAACCCGACGGTCAAAATACTTTTTCTGAACTTTTTTCTTTACTCGATCATATACAGTTGGGGTCTTTTATTATAACGGTCATTTCCTTAACCATATTGATAGGATGGAATAAAGTTGATTTCTTAAAAAAAATCAAGTTGGTTCCACCGGCTTTGATAGCTGTTATTGTGGGTATTTTAGTCAATGAACTTTTTATTCAAACGAGCAGTGGTTTGGCTATAAGTGGTGAGCATTTGGTTAAATTACCGGTTCCGACATCGATCGAAGAGTTTCAGAGTATTTTTGTATTACCCGATTTTTCGGCTTTTACCAATCCCAAGGTTTGGATAGTCGGTGCTACCATTGCTGTCGTGGCCTCCATAGAAACGCTATTGTGTATTGAAGCAGCAGACCGTATGGATTCGCAAAAGCGTTATACCAATACTAATGTTGAGTTGAAAGCACAGGGGATTGGCAACATAGTGAGTTCGCTTTTAGGTGGTTTGCCAATGACTTCTGTTGTGGTAAGAACATCAGCCAATAGCGATGCCGGCGCAAAATCAAAAATGTCAGCCATTATACATGGCATATTGTTGCTTGTTAGTGTTTTGGCCATTCCGGCATTGTTGAATAAAATTCCTTTGGCTACATTAGCAGCAGTATTGCTGTTGGTAGGGTATAAATTGGCCAATCCGAAAACTGTTAAGCATTTTTGGAAAAAAGACAAGATTTACCAATTTATTCCTTTTGTTTTGACGTTTGTAGCAGTAGTTTTGACTGATTTGCTCAAAGGTGTTGCTTTGGGAATGATTGTCAATATTTTATTTGTATTGATTGGCAACTCAAAAAGAGCTTATCGTTTTCGCAAAGAAGAATACAGTGAAGGAGATGTTATTCATATTGATTTGGCGCAGGAAGTTTCATTTTTAAACAAATCGGCCATCAAATCAACTCTAAATGAGATACCTGAAAACTCAATAGTAATTATTAATGCGACTGATACGGTTTATATTGCTCATGATGTTTTGGACTTAATTAAAGAGTTTAAAAAAATTAAAGCCAAAGAAATGAATATAAATGTTACCTTAGTTGGCTTTAAGAAAGCATATAAGCTTGAAGATTCAGACGGTAATAAAAATACAGTTACCATTGAGCATCGTTACAATGTAATGAAGCGTAAAATGGAACCTGTTTTTAAACAATAAGACATAATACTTAACCAATAATAACAATGAGCAGCGATTTTTATAAAAAGATTTTAGACAATAATAAAAAGTGGGTTGAATCCCAATTGGCTATAGACAAGGAGTATTTTAAAGATTTGGCCAAAGGACAACAGCCGCCTTTGTTGTGGATAGGATGCTCGGATAGTCGTGTTCCTGCTAACGAAATCATCGGTGCCAAACCTGGAGAAGTCTTTGTACACAGAAACATAGCCAATATGGTTATCCATAGCGATATGAATATGCTTAGTGTATTAGATTACGCAGTTAATGTGCTTAAAGTAAAACATGTAATTGTTTGCGGTCACTACGGTTGTGGTGGTGTTAAAGCTGCTATGGGAAACCAATCTATTGGTTTGATTGACAACTGGATTCGCCACATCAAAGATGTTTATCGTTTACACGAAGAGTATCTGAATTCCTTCGCCGATGAAGATGAACGCTTCAACAAGTTCGTGGAAATTAATGTTCAGGAACAAGTTTTTGATTTGGCTAAAACATCAATTGTTCAAGGAGCATGGAGAAACGGACAGGATTTAACACTTCACGGATGGACTTATGGTTTGAATTCCGGTTATGTAACAGATTTAGGCGTAAACATGAGTTCTAATGATGAGCTTGATGAAGTATATCGTTTGAAATTCTCCAACTAATACTATCAGGTATTTAAAATCACGGTAAGATAAATCGGCATTCCGAAAGTAATGTTGAATGGAAAAGTTACGGCCAAGGCCATGGGGAGAAATAAACCCGGATTGGCTTTGGGCGCTACAATTTTCATAGCGGCAGGAACAGCAATGTAGGAAGCACTCGCAGCTAGAATAGCCAAAATAAATCTGTTACCGACTTCATGAGTTACCCACTGACTGGCCACTGAGGCCATTACGCCGTTAATCAGCGGAATGACGAAAGCAAATACCATAGGAGACCAGCCGCTCTTGAAAAAGACATCCAATTTTTTGCCGCTGATAATACCCATATCTAATAAAAATATGGCCAAAAAGCCCTTGAAAATGTCAGTGGTAAACGGTTTGATTCCCATAGCTTGTTGGTCGCTGGCTAAATAGCCGATTAATAAGCTACCCAGAATCAGCAAAACACTTCCATTGGTTAATGAGTGTCGGATAACCGGACTTAATTTCGCTTTGACAGTTGTTTTTTTATCGTACATTCTCATCAAAATTACACCAACGATAATCGCAGGAGCTTCCATCAAGGCCATAATGGCTACCATATGTCCGCTGTAATGGTATTTTTGAATTTCTAAAAAAGAAACAGCTGTTACAAAAGTTACGGCGCTAACCGAACCATAAGCTGCAGCAATGGCTCCCGAATTTTCAACGCTGAATTTTTGTTTCAAAATAAAGAAACAATATATGGGAATTATAATGGCTATGAAAACACCAAACAAGGCTGACCAAATGATTTCCATGTCAAAATGACTATGCGCCAACTCTTGTCCGCCTTTAAAACCAATAGAAAAAAGTAAGTAAAGCGAAATGAATTTGGAAGTGTTTTGCGGAATTTCCAAATCGCTTTTCAAACGAGCGGCAACAATTCCTAAGATAAAAAATAATAGGGCAGGATTGGTTAAATTGTCTAAAAGTAAATCTAAATTCATAAGTGGTTATTTCGTAGCACGATTTAATCTGTCGTTGATTGATTTTCCCAAGTTTTCATCAGGAAAACGTTCGGCTACTATTAAGTTTAAGTTCATTTTATCTAATCGGTGCATGGCCTGATATAAGTTGGCAGCCGCTTCTTTAAAGTTTTTGCGCTCCGACAGAATTTCTTGGTGCATCACTTTGGGGTTTGCTGTTCTTTTGTAAAAAGCGATGCTTCCTATTTTAGGTAAGGTATTTTCATTTAGAAAGTCATCTAAGTCATCAACCAAAATTGTTTTGGTTTTGGGCGCATAATGTTTCAGCAACATACCCGGTGCCTCGGGAGCAGCTTCATAGGTGTTCATTACTTTTATTTTACCTACAACGGCTTCAATTTCTTCAATGGAAATGGCACCCAATCGATACACTACGGGTTCTTCATCATCGAATCCTACTATCGTAGATTCTATACCACTTTCACATAAACCACCATCTAAAATTAAAGGCAAGCTGTCTTTAAAATATTGGGCTACATGTTCAGCTGCTGTCGGGCTAATAGACCCAAAAGGGTTGGCACTTGGTGCTACCAAGGGGAAGTCGAGCAATTTCAGCAGCGACAGTGTTAGCGGATGATTGGGCACACGAACGGCTACAGTATTTTTCCCGGCAGTAACTAAGTTAGGAACGTTCCCTTTTTTCTTTACCACTAAGGTCAGTGAACCCGGCCAAAATGCTTCAGCCAATTGGTAAGCCTTAGCCGGTATATTTTCGGCTATATTATTGAGTAATTCTTTGGAATGTATATGAACAATTAACGGATTGAACAACGGTCTGTTTTTGGTCTCAAATATTTTTTTGATAGCAGTTTCGCTGAAGGCGTTTCCGGCTAATCCGTAAACGGTTTCAGTAGGAATGGCTACCAAGTTATCTTGTTCAAGTATGGTTTTAGCTTTGCGGATGTCGGTTGAAATATTGTTCATGATTTAAGGGTTGCAATGGTCGCAATACATTGGGTCTTCGTATTGGATATTTCTCGGGTACTTTTTTTCTTCGGTATGATTGCAATTTTTACATTGGTAAATATGACTTAAGGTAGAGCGAGTAGGAAGCAGGCAATTATTGCAGGGTAAGCCTGCTTTTATTTCACTTACGTCAAATCCCGGATAATCACAGACAGGACAAGCGGTCTTAATTTTAGTGATTAGTTTGTTGGTAACCTTTTCAATTACTTTCATCCGAGTAGGATTGTACATCGCACGCATATCAGTTTCAGCATAAGCTGTTCCGAATTCATTCATCATACTATTAAAATGCTGTTGGAGTTCTTTCCAATCTTGGATGTTTTTTACAACTTTACTAAAGTTTTTTTCCGCAGGTTTGAGTATGATTCCGTGTGAAGGAAATTGCACTTTGAAGGCAAAAGCTTCCAAATCTCTTATGTTGTTGATGATTTCTCCTTGAAAATTGGTGTCTGTGCTAATTTCTCTGGCTACAATTTCTAAGTTGTTTCGATAATCTTTGAGTAACATCCATTCATCATCCGCATGCGCAAAAAAGATAGTAGGATGAGGACCAAACGAACCTTCACTGGCCACAACCAAGTCGGCACCGACAGCTTTGTGAGCAAGGTCACATTTGTCGTGTAGGGTTTCAATAGTGTTCTTTTTCCTGGCAATTTCTCCCGAAAATGTGCCCAAACTATCGGTGTCAAATTCATCAGAAGTGAAACAGTGTACTCCGAATGCGTCACTAAACAACGGAGCAATCACTGTTTCTTTCCGATGCTTGGTAGCAATGAGAAGATTTCTTCCTCCAAACATTAGGCTTCTTCGAGTCTTATGGTAATCGTACTATTAATAACCAAATTAAATTTGTTCGATTCTGTCTCAGCTATCAAATTCTTGACTGCTTCTTTTGTTGCTATAAGCTCTTGAATACGTTTTTTGGAATGCTCGATATCACGATTAAATCGGATATGTTTGCTGAAATCTTCTCTGTTATGATAATCTATTTTATAGTTTAATAATGCGGTTAAAATTTGGTCGGCATCTTCAACGGAAAATGTACCGTCAATTAGTGTATACTCTTTTATATTGGTCATTTTACTGATTTAAAGGATTGTTGAAAGTGTGATTGGTGGCTAAAATGCCTAAGCCTAAAATAGCGTTGTTGAGAACAGAATTGACTGTTAAACTAAGGTATAATCCGATTGATAAAAACAATAGGCAAAACACTAATTTAAGTTTGAATACTACTTTGGCGTTAAAAAATGTCTTCATAATTTATTGTCCTTGTCCTAAAGAATAGCCCGGTTTACCATCAAATTCATATAAATTCTCTGTTTTGATGACATCGATTTTAGCATCTAATGCTTTAGACAACAAATTGATGATTTCATTTTGGTGCAACAATTTGCCATTGGTAGGTTTAAAACGACAACGCCAGTGATCGGTGCAGTAGGTTTCTTTAAAACCATCAGGCCAAACCTTGATACCTCTATTGGTAATCATAGTTAAATGTTTGTTTTCGGTATTGATACTTTCCAGTTTGGATGCTAACTCATTAGGGTCGGTGCCGTTCCAATGCACAAACAAGTCAACGCCAACCAATTCTTTGTTTTTCGTGGGTTTCTTTTCGTATTTTGGGAGACTCAAAACAGCGTCTTTGGCATAAGAAACCTCTTTGAGTAGTTTGGGTTTCTGTCCTAAGTTGGCTATTACCGCTTGAGCAAATTCTTTAGTACCAACTTTTTGCTTACTCACACCTTCTTTGTAAATGTCGTAGGTATGGATTCCGTCTTCTATGGTTTTAAGCCATGCGTTTTGAACTTTTTCGGCTATTTCGGTTTGTCCTATGTGGTTCAGCATCATGACAGCGCCTTCTAACAAACCCGAAGGATTGGCTACGTTTTGTCCGGCTCTTCTTGGTGCAGAACCATGAATGGCTTCAAACATGGCACATTCTTCTCCGATATTGGCTGAACCGGCTAATCCCACAGATCCTGCGATTTGCGCTGCTACATCCGACAATACATCACCATAAAGATTCAGGGTTACAATAACATCAAATACTTCCGGTGTATCCGCCATTTTAGCGGCACCGATGTCAATAATCCAATGTTCGTTTTCAATCTCGGGATACTCGGCTGCAATTTCATCAAACACTTGGTGGAATAAGCCGTCGGTTTGTTTCATGATGTTGTCTTTGGTGAAACAAGTTACTTTCTTTCTGCCGTAGACTTTAGCGTATTCAAAAGCGTAGCGGATAATTTTTTCACAACCAGGACGACTGATAAGTTTTAAGCATTGTACTACTTCATCGGTTTGTTGGTGCTCAATTCCGGCATACAAATCTTCTTCATTTTCTCGTATGATTACGATGTCCATTTCAGGGTGTTTGGTTTCCACAAAAGGGTGCAAACTCATGCAAGGTCTTACGTTTGAATACAATCCTAAGAATTTGCGTGTGGTAACATTCAAACTTTTGTAACCGCCGCCTTGCGGGGTAGTGATGGGTGCTTTTAGAAACACTTTGTTTTTGCGGATAATGTCCCATGACTCGGGAGCAATCCCAGAAGTGTTTCCGGACAAATACACTTTTTCTCCTACTTCAATTTCATCAATTTCAAGTTGGGCTCCGGCCGCTTTGATGATTTCGAGAGTGGCATCCATAATCTCCGGACCAATTCCGTCTCCTTTGGCTACAGTGATTCTTGTCATGTTTTTTTTGTTTTTTAAAGTTTGACACGGCAAAATTCAAAATTATATTTCATATATTTTTATTTATATTTGTAATGAAATGCATAAACTATTTTTATGAACTTTACTTTGCACCAACTTCAAATTTTTTTGAAAATCACCCAAACCAAAAGCATAACCAAAGCAGCTGAGGAATTGTTTCTAACACAACCTGCGGTTTCCATACAGTTGAAAAACTTCCAAGATCAGTTTGATATACCTCTAACAGAAGTTATAGGGCGGCAGTTGTATGTGACCGATTTTGGGAAGGAAATAGCTTTAGCGGCTCAAAAAATTATAGATGAAGTCAATGCTGTTAATTACAAAACAATGGCATACAAAGGGATTTTGTCAGGCAAGTTGAAATTGTCTGTGGTGTCAACAGGGAAGTATGTGATTCCTTATTTTTTGGCCGATTTTATGAAAATGAATAACGGTATTGAGTTGGAAATGGATGTAAACAATAAGACCAAAGTGATTAAGAGTTTGAAGAATAACGAAGTTGACTTTGCTTTAGTTTCTATATTACCCGATGATATTGCACTGGAATCTGAGGTTTTGATGGAGAATAAACTGTTTTTAGTTGGGCATAAAAATACCAATCTTGAGAATTTAGCGGTAAGTTCTTCTTTTTTAACCCAAGTACCTTTGATTTTCAGAGAAGACGGTTCTGCAACTAAAAATTCGATGGAAAGTTATCTGAAGCGTTATGGTATCAGTCCGAAAATGCGCATACAGTTGACTTCAAATGAAGCCGTTAAACAAGCCGTTATTGCCGGTTTGGGATATTCGGTTATGCCGTTGATAGGTTTAAAAAACGAATTGGAAAAAGGAGATGTGGTAATTTTACCGGCTGAGGGTTTGCCTTTGGTAACCAATTGGAGATTGATTTGGTTGAAAGGAAAGGCCATGAGTCCGGTAGCAGCTGCCTTTTTGCAATATATAAAAGACAATAAAGAAAGCATAAAGTTGGCTTCGTTTTCCTGGATAGACAGCTATTAGTCGTCTATGTTTTCGTTGAAAGAAGACGGCAACAGCGTAGGGATAAACTTGATTAGAATAGGTAATAATAAACCGCCGCCGGGCAACAAAAAGATAGTAAGTGAAGGTATCGTTTTACAAATGTCTAACAACTGTTTTTTGACTTTCTTCTTTTCATCTTTGTCCAAATCTTTCCGAGTAGATTTGGCCAAAAGCTGCATCAACTCTTTGCTTTCTGAAATCTCTTTGAGTAAGCGCGATTTGTTTCGGTTGATTAAAATGGCTACACTTTCCGTGGTTTGATCGTAAAAATGTTTAACAGGATTGGAAAAATTAAAATACGGAATTTCGGCCTTGTAAGTAATGATAAAGTTGTTAATGAAATGAATGCTCTCCAGAACTTTACTGTCGTCTGTATGGAGTATTTCTCCTAATTTGAACATGAAGTAACGTTCTTCATTTTCCACCTTGGCATCGCTCCACAAACTAATTCCCGCTAAATCGATAACATAGTATTTTTCAAGCTTATTGGATAAATAACTTAAATCTAAATCTTCAATGGTATTGATGTTGTTATTGCTGTATTTATTATAGCGTACTGAAGATTCAAATAGTTTGGCCAGTAAATCATCGTGAGGTGAAATACCCGTTTTCGATTTTAGCGAAAGCGACACTATACTGATGACAATATCTTCAATAATAGTAGAGTACTTTTCGGGCACATTGCCTTTTTCCAAGTATTGTTTGAAAGCCAAAACATCGATAAATAACAAGGCATTGGTTATGACATGCGAAAAATTTTTGCTGAAAATATCTTCATTGGTTTGTACTCTTTCGTGTATAATTTTCTCCAACTTACTGGAAAATGAACTGGATTCTAATACCTTTTTTAACGGATTAAATCCTCTTGGTATCATCGTATTGTAGAAAGCTACGGTTTCTTTAACAAAGTCTACATTATCATTGTTTTGTTTGACCAACCGGTACATTTGAAAAAGGGTATTCAACATGCCGATTTTGGAGATTTCCTGTGGAAGCCGATCTTCTGTTTCAATAGGTATTGAGGCATCAAAACTAACAATATGACCAAAAATGAAACCGGTATTTCTTGTTCGGATGTAAAAATCCTCTTCGTCTTTGGGAAACGAGTGTGGCGACTGATTTTGCTCTGCAAAAAACTTGTCTATCCAACCGGGTACTGAAGGGTTAATCATCTTTCATTGTCATTTTCAGCACAAAACTAATTTATTTTTTAGAGTTGAAGGTTATGGTTTTGTAACCAAATTTAATAGGTACCTCTGGATTTGATATTTTGTTCGCAAAGAGAGACGATTTCCGCTATTCTGTTGGCCCGTGTTTCGGCTCTTTTAGCCTGATTTAACCAATATAAATAGCTTTTTCGATAGGATGGACTGAAGTTATTATAGTTTTCTAATGCCAATGGATTTTGTTCGAAAGCCTGGATTAAATCTTCCGGCATTATGTGATTTTCAACTTCGTCCAAAGCTTCCCAAGAACCGTTTTGTTTAGCAATTGCAATTTTCTGTAAACCACTTTCGTGCATTAAATTGTCGGCGATGAGTTTTTCGATATAGGTTTTATTGAGTTTACTCCAAACACTTTTATCTTTTCTGGGAGTAAACATTTGCCTGCGGCGGTTTTCGTCTAACTTTTTAACCGTAGAATCAATCCAACCATAGCAAATAGCAACCTGAACAGCTTCTTCCCAACGCATACTTTCGATACCACAGCCGATTTTATAAAAAATCAAAAAGACTTTGGTTGCCGATTGATGGTTATTGTGCAGCCATTGGCGCCATTCTTGGGCATTCCTGAAATAAAGATATTCTTGCTCTTCCAAATAAATTTATTTGATTAATGCGGTGCAAGCTACTCTCGCTCCGGCATTTCCGGTGGGTTGGGTTACAAAATCATCCGGTTTGTCGTGAACAATTAAGCCTTTTCCTAAAATGTCTTTGGTTTCATCTCCACAGCCAATGCACCATTCAGTGGTTGTCATAGTGATAGTTCCGTTACCTTCTGCATCTGCGGTAAAGTTTCCGATGTCACCTTTATGGTATTCGGCATCGCCCCATTTTCCGTGTTTTTTAAAGGTAGGATTCCAATGTCCACCGGTAGAAGTAGCATCAGCGGCAGAACAATCCGATTTTTCATGAATATGTATGGCATGAACACCGGGTTTTAAACCGGTAAGTTTGGCCGTAAAATAGACTTCGCCGTTCTTTTCAGTAAATACGGCAGTACCGGTAACATTGCTACCGCTTTTGGATTCAAAATTCAGATTCAACGTTTTACTTTTATCAGGGTTCGCCGAGCTTTTGCAACCAAATATGACTAATCCGGCAGCAATTATTCCTAAGACTATTTTTTTCATGAGGTAATTTTTTTAAAACTTAAAGGTAACCATATCGGTTGAGTTACTCTTTAAATAAAGGGTTAAAATTTACTTAGATTTTTCACCGACAAAATAATCACTTTGGGATTTGAAAAGCACATTGAAAGTAGTCAAACTTCCGTAAATACGGGTAATATATTGTTGCAATTCAACTTTTTCAATTTCCTCTAATTTACTGGCGTTGATTTTTTGTTCCATCACTCTTAAGCGATCACGAAGCATCACAATTTTATGAAAGAAAGTATCAATAGGGACATCTTTAGCAGCCAATCCGGGTTGTCCGGGTTCTAATTTTAAATTACCGCCTTTCCATTTGTCGCCAATGGCTACCGGTTCGCCCAAACCGTTCCATTTTTTTAGTATAGATAATAAACTTTGTTCCACATCGTAAAAACTAACGGTGTCTACCTCGTTTTCGGCAGCTTCTATCACTTCAAACTCGCTGTCGATTGCTATAGTTTCTAATCCGCCTTCTATAAAAGTCACCCAATATTCTTTAGATGATACATTGGTTACTACGCCTTTACCGTACTCGGCATGGTTTATTCTTGAGCCTATTCCTAAAAGTTTCATGTTTTATCGTTTTAATATGCCACTAAAATAGTAATATCTTTTAAAAAAGAAAACACCGCTTGAGAACTTCAGGCGGTGCTTAGGCTATTGTTTAAATTTGATAGAATGAATTTTATAATGACATTACCAGTTCGGAGAATTTATCTTTAGTTACCGGTTTTATGATAAAATCACTCACCGAACTAATTTTTTTTGCTTTTATAAGGTCGTGAGGTGAAATAGAGGAAGAACAGATGTAAATGACAATTTTTTGAGTTCTCTCACTTTCCAAATGTGAGAATTCATCCAGAAACTGCCAACCATCCATCACGGGCATAGATAAGTCCAAAAAGATGACATCGGGTAATTTATAGTTAGAGTTGAGATTTTCCTTCAAGTAATTCAAGGCCTCAAGTCCGTTACTGAATACTTTAATTTCTTTGACAAAATCAGTTTTTTCGATGATTCGCTTAGTAATGAAAACAAAAGTGTCATCATCATCAACCAGGGCTAGTAGTTCAATTTTTCTCATGTTATTTGGGATTTTTGTTATTTCTTAAATAGTACAACTTCCTTATTGGAAATTACAGCCGTTTCTGAGCATCAGCATTAGATTAATAAAATCTAAAACTTTAGATGTAATTTTGAAACTATACTGTTAAAACAGCATTAATAAGCAAATAGATAACTTTAATTTTAACAGAAATTAATCCGTTTCAATCATAATCTATTGAGTCTTGATTACTGTGGTATTTATCAATAACTCACCTCAAATTAGAATTGTTATTTGTAAAATGTGCCGATTGATTCATAAAATTTCAAGCATTTCGAATCAATACAACAAACAACAATTTAGAAAAAATTGATATTGTGGTCTCTCAAAGATAAGTATTATATTTTATTATCAACAGAAATAAGTGATATTTTTTTAACTATTGTTTTAAAATGTAAAAGAAAAATTAAACAGAATGCTTATGATAATAAAAAACCACCTATTTAAATAGGTGGTTTTCAACACAATTAACTTAACTAAAAATCTAAAAACAATAGCTATTCTCCGCTACTAATTTAGCGGTAATAGTTTCTCTCAAGCCAACAATGTTTGGCATGTTGGTGTATTTTGTAAATCTGCGTAAGCCCATTAGCATCATGCGTTGTTCATCGCCTTCAGCAAATGAGATGATACTTTCTTTGCCTTTTTGAGTTACGATATCAACAGCTTTGTATAGGTATAACTTAGCCATTGCTATTTGTTCTTTGGCTTTGTCCTCGCCTTGCTTTTTGGCTAATTTCTCAGTTCTCAAGATAGTGCTTTCTGCGATATAAATTTCAATCAACATATCAGCAGCTGCAGTTAACAATTGCTGATGTGCGTCTAAGTCCATGCCATATTTTTGAACGGCAGCACCGGCTACCATTAGGAAGGCTTTTTTCAATTTGGCCACCATTTCTTTTTCCTCCGAAAACAGTTCTGAATAATCCGGTGTTTCAAAAGACGGTATGCCCATTAATTCTTCTTGTACTTTCATAGCCGGACCTAATAAGTCTACGTGACCTTTCATCGCTTTTTTGATGAGCATACCCACAGACAACATACGGTTGATCTCATTGGTTCCTTCGTATATACGAGCAATGCGCGCGTCTCTCCAAGCACTTTCCATTGGCGTGTCTTCGGAAAATCCCATACCACCGTAAATTTGGATTCCTTCATCAGCACAGTTTTGAACATCTTCGGAAACGGCAACTTTTAAGATAGAACATTCGATCGCAAATTCTTCCACACCTTTTAATTCGGCTTCTTGGTGGCTGGCACCTTCGGCTTCGCGAATCTTGATGCGATTTTCGATGTCTTTGGCAGCACGGTAGGTAGCACTTTCTCCGGCGTAAGCGGAAGTGGCCATTTCCGCTATTTTGTAACGAATCGCACCAAAACTCGAAATCGGCGTGTTGAATTGAATTCTTTCATTGGCATATTGAATGGCATTAGATGTCACGCGACGTTGTGCATCCAAACAAGCAGCAGCCAATTTGATACGCCCAACATTCAAGGCGTTCATAGCAATTTTAAACCCTTCGCCGCGTCCGGCCAACATATTTTCAATGGGAACTTTGGTTTCGTTGAAGAAAACTTGTCGGGTAGAAGAGGCACGAATCCCTAATTTATGCTCTTCTTCATTCATAGTGATGCCGTTACTCGGATCGTTTTCTACAATAAATCCGGTAATGTTTTTATCGTCTTCTATACGAGCAAAAACGATGAAGAGTGAACAAAATCCTGCGTTGGAAATCCACATTTTTTGTCCGGTGATGCTGTAATACTTACCATCTTCTGAAAGTACGGCTTTGGTTTTACCCGAATTCGCATCCGAACCTGCGCCCGGTTCAGTTAAACAATAAGCACCAAACCATTCGCCTGAAGCTAATTTAGGTACATACTTTAATTTTTGTTCTTCGGTTCCATACAAAGTAATCGGCATAGTACCAATACCGGTGTGTGCTCCGAAGGCTGTAGAGAATGATCCGGTAGCTCCAGAGATGTAGTCACAAACTAAACAAGTATCTACAAATCCCATTCCCATACCGCCGTAAGTTTCCGGTACCGCTACACTTAAAAAGCCCATTTCTCCGGCTTTGCGCATCATTTCTTCAGTGAAAGCATAGTCCTTATGCTCAAATCGATCTTTATTAGGCCAAATTTCTTTGTCGACGAATTCTTTTACCGAATCGCGCATCATGATTTGTTCTTCAGTGAAATCTTCCGGAGTGAAGATGTCTTCGCATTTGGTTTCTTTTACGAGGAATTGACCTCCACGAGTGATATCGCTCATAGTATATGTTTTTTTAGTTGTTGTTTATAATAATTCGTAAATTCCTGCAGCACCTTGTCCGGTTCCGACACACATGGAAACGATACCGTATTTATCCCCGCGGCGTTTCATTTCATCAAATAACTGAACTGATAGCTTGGCTCCGGTGCAACCGAGTGGATGTCCTAAAGCAATCGCACCACCATTTACATTGATGATATCAGGATTGATACCTAATTCACGTGTAACCGCTAAGGCTTGAGAAGCAAAGGCTTCGTTTAATTCAATTAAGTTGATGTCGTTCAAGTTTAATCCGGCTTGTTTTAAGGCTTTCGGAATGGCTTTTACCGGTCCGATTCCCATGATTCTCGGTTCTACTCCGGCTGCAGCATAACTCACCATGCGAGCGATAGGCGAGAGGTTTAATTCTTTAACCATTTCCTCGCTCATAATGAGTACAAAAGCGGCACCGTCACTCATTTGTGAAGCATTCCCGGCAGTTACACTTCCATCAGCAGCAAAAACAGGTTTTAATCTTCCTAAAGCAGCGGCATTAGTGTCGGCTCTCGGACCTTCATCTTTAGTAACAGTATAGGATTTAGTTTCCTTTTTACCGTTTTCGTTGATAAAAGTTTGCTCCACCGTAATCGGCACAATTTGATTGTCGAATTTGCCTTCGACTTGTGCCTTAATAGCTTTTAAATGAGAGTTCAAGGCAAACTCATCTTGGTCTTCTCTTGATACATTGAATTGTTTAGCCACAGCCTCTGCGGTTAGTCCCATTCCCCAATAATAATCTTCGTGACCTTCTGCGGCTACACGGTAATCCGGAGTCGGTTTGTAGCCACCCATCGGAATAAAACTCATACTTTCGGCACCACCTGCAATGATGCAATCGGCCATTCCGCTTTGGATTTTTGAGGTCGCCATAGCGATGGTTTCTAAACCTGAGGCACAATAGCGATTTACGGTTACGCCCGGCACATCGGTCACTTTTAATCCCATTAGTGAAATCAAACGCGCTACATTTAGACCTTGTTCGGCTTCCGGCATGGCGTTACCCACCATGACGTCATCGATACGGGTTTTGTCAAAATCAGGCAGTTCATTCATCATAAACTGAATGGTTTCTGCGGCCAACTCATCGGGTCTTTTGAAGCGGAATACGCCTTTGGGTGCTTTGCCGACGGCAGTTCTGTATGCTTTTACGATATATGCTGTTTTCATCTGATTAATTTCTTAATGGTTTTCCTTTGGTTAACATGTATTGGATACGCTCCAATGTTTTTCTTTCGGTACAAAGCGATAAGAAAGCTTCTCTTTCTATATCTAACAAGTACTGTTCTGAAACGAGTGTTGGTTCAGATAAATCTCCTCCGGCCATCACGTAGGCTAATTTGTTGGCGATTTTTTGATCGTGTTCCGAAATGTATTGTCCGGCTACCATTTGGTCAGTTCCAACCAAGAACATTCCCAAGGCTTGTTTCCCAAGTACTTTGACGTCTTTTCTTGGGATAGGTTGAGTGTAACCGGCTTCGGCCATTAATAAAGCGTGTTTCTTGGCTTCGGCTATTTGTCGGTCTTTGTTTACCACAACGATGTCTTTCCCTTTTTGTAAAACGCCCATATCAAAAGCTTCATAAGCAGAAGTGGCTACTTTAGCCATGGCTACCGTTAAAAAGTATTCTTGTAAGGTGTTTAATTCTACATCATTTTTGCGATACAAGTCGGCTGCTCTCAAAGTCATTTCTTTAGAACCGCCGCCGCCGGGGATAACGCCAACACCGAATTCCACCAAACCAATATAAGTTTCAGCCGCAGCTACTACTTTGTCGGCGTGCATGGTCATTTCACAACCACCGCCTAAAGTCATGCCGTGAGGTGCAACCACAACCGGAATAGAAGAGTAGCGACAACGCATCATGGTGTCTTGGAACATTTTGATGGCCATATTCAATTCGTCATATTCTTGTTCGACGGCCATCATGAAGATCATTCCGATGTTGGCTCCGACAGAGAAATTAGCCGCTTGATTACCGATTACTAATCCGTTGTATTGTTTTTCGGCTAAGTCGATGGCTTTGTTGATGCCTGCTAAAACATCGCCACCAATGGTATTCATTTTGCTCTGGAATTCAAGGTTTAAGATACCATCACCTAAATCGTGAATTACAGCACCGCTGTTGCTCCAAACTTTTTTACTTTCTCGGATATTGTTTAGAATAATGAAACTGTCTTGTCCCGGAATTTTAGATTGCGACTTGTTAGGAATGTTATAGTAATAAGTTGCACCTTCTTTAACACTGTAGAAGCTGGTGTTACCGGAGGCAATCATTTCGCCAACCCAGGCAGCCGGTTTTAAACCTTCGGCTTCCATCAATTCAATTCCTTTTTGTACTCCTATGGCATCCCAAATTTCGAATGGACCGTTTTCCCAACCGAATCCTGCTTTCATGGCATCGTCTATTTTATAAAAATCATCGGTGATTTCAGGGACTCTGTTGGATACATAAGCAAACATGGCCGCAAAGTTCTTTCTGTAGAATTCACCGGCTTTGTCTTTGCCTTTAACCAATACTTTGAAACGATCTGTCGGTTTATCAATGGTTTTGGTCAATTCTAAAGTAGCAAAAGAAGCTTTTTTCGCCGGACGGTATTCTAAAGTATTTAAGTCTAACGACAAAATATCTTTGCCTTCTTTTTTGTAGAATCCTTGACCGGTTTTGCTACCCAACCATTTGTTTTCCATCATTTTGTTGATGAAATCCGGTAATTTGAATAACTCATGGGCTTCGTCATTCGGGCAGTTTTCGTACAAGCCATTCGCTACGTGTACTAAAGTGTCTAAACCTACTACATCAACGGTTCGGAAAGTAGCCGATTTTGGGCGACCGATCACCGGACCGGTTAATTTGTCTACTTCTTCAATGGTCAAATCCATTTCTTTGACCAAATGGAACAAACTTTGTATTCCGAAAATACCGATACGGTTTCCAATGAAAGCAGGAGTGTCTTTGGCGACAACCGAAGTTTTCCCCAAAAATTTAGAACCGTAATCGAATAAGAAGTCGAGTACTTCATTACTGGTTTTTGGTCCGGGAATGATTTCGAATAACTTTAAATAACGCGCCGGATTGAAGAAGTGTGTACCGCAAAAATGCGCTTGAAAATCCTCACTTCTGCCTTCACTCATGAACTGAATTGGAATTCCGGAAGTGTTTGAGGTTACCAAAGTTCCCGGTTTTCTGTATTTGTCAATTTGTTCAAAAACTAATTTTTTGATGTCTAGTCTTTCCACAACCACTTCGATAATCCAATCATAATGGGCTATTTTGGCCATGTCATCGGTGGTGTTTCCGGTAGTGATTCTGGAGGCAAACTTCTGACTGTAAATAGGCGAAGGGTTCGATTTTAAGGCGATCGCCAAATGATCATTCACCAGGCGGTTTCGAACTACTTTACTTTCAAGGGTTAGCCCTTTTTTTTCTTCGGCTTCGGTCAAAGCATTCGGAATGATATCCAAAAGTAAGACTTCGACACCAATGTTGGCAAAATGGCAAGCAATTCCGGAACCCATGATTCCCGAACCGATTACAGCCACTTTTTTAATTGTTCGTTTCATATGTTTTTTGTTCTTTATAATTATGTTTGTTTGAGCTTGTAGAAAATCTTTTATGGGATGAACACTTCGACAAGCTCAGTGTGACAATTGTATTATTATTTGCTTTTGTTCTAAAAAACCTTCTTTTCAGTAATCAATTCGTTGATGATTTCGGCCACTTCCATGAAGTGCTGGAGTTTTTCTTCCGGTACGTTTTGCTTGACCACATCGTTGAATTTTAATACGGTGATTTTAGATTGCTCTCTCATTTGTTTTCCCAAGTCGGTTAAGTATATGAGAACACCGCGACCATCATCCGGATTTTTTCTTCTAACGATTAATCCTTTTTCTTCCAGTGTTTTTAAAGTTCGAGTTAGGCTGGTGGCTTCCATTCCCATTCGGGAGCTTATATAAGTTGACGGCGTACCATCTTCTTTATCGATACTTAAAAGTGCAAATCCGATAGCCATGGAACCATCAAATTTCGAGGCTTCTTCGTTGTACATTCGCGCCACGGCTTGCCAAGTTGCACGAAGTATATAATCTATAGTTTTATCTTTCATACCTAATTAATAGCACTAAAACGATTTCGTTCTGAATCCAAAGATAATAAAATATATTATGCACGCATACTATTTTTAAAAAATATTTAATGTATTAACAATAATATAATGTAGTAATACAAAAAACGCCCGAGTTTCCTCGAGCGTTGCATTATGATGTAATGTAATTTATTTGAGTTTTCCGTTGGTTACCGCTATGACTGCACCAACGATTGCTGCAATGACTACTGAAACCAAAACATCTACAGCAACCAATTGCCAATTTAGAGTAGCACTGTACATTCCGTTAAAGAAACTCATGGAAAGCGACATGAACAGTCCGATTCCAATGGCTAATTTAACACCGGGTACACATTTACTAATGCCTTCCCCTTGGTTAAAGATAAAGGACATCATAAAACCAAAGCACATGCAACCAAAGAAGATAAAAGCTAAGTTTTCGGCTGCACCTTCCGGTTTAGGAAAGTAATCCTTTAAGAGCATACCGTAAAGTAGCCAACCCATTAGGAAATCGGCTATACCACCAACGATACCTCCGATCAGAAAGTTTTTTACATTCATAATTAATAGTTTTATTGGTTAATACTATAAAAGTAAAACTTAAATAAAAGCACTATTAACTATTAATTCTTTAATTATCAACTATGTATGTAGGTATAATGTTGATAACCTTGACTAAAGATTACGGTTGTTTTTTTAATTAGAAAGTTCCGTTATCCACGTCTTTTAGAAACTGAATAACACCGGGGAAGTAGTGTTTTTGGTCGTCATATTGAGAACAATGACTGCCATTGGGACAAAATAAAAATCGTCCGTTTTGGACTTCATTGGCTATCCATTCCATGTGTTTGGGATCCATGGTGTCGTATTTGGCTCCAATGGATAGGGTAGGAACCGTTAGGGTTTTTAATTTAGAAGTGATGTCCCAATTTTTTAAAGTAGCGTCTCCGGTGATACCGAATTCACTCGGTCCTTGCATGTAGACGTAAACATTAGGATTTAAGTGTTTAAAAGCTCTGTTGATGGATTCCGGCCATTCCGCTACAGGAAAACGAAGGATGTGTTCCGTATAGTAATGATTCATCAACAATTCCATGTATTTCGGATTGGTGTAATCTTTATTTTTTTCAAACGCTTTAATTTGGTCAAAAACCTTAGGGTCAAGTTGCGGACCTAAAACTTCTTCAGCGTATTTGTTGTATGCCGGCGCACTGGCCATCATATTAGAAATAATCAGTCCTTTAAGGTTTTTTTGGTATTTCAAAGCGTATTCCATGGCCAAAATGCCGCCCCAAGATTGCCCTAACAGATAAAAGTTGGAGTTGTCTAATTTCAAGGCCTTGCGTACTTGTTCGACCTCTTCCACAAATCGGTCAATGGTCCACAATCTATTGTCGTTGGGTTGGTCGCTGTAGTAAGAACCTAGCTGGTCATAATAGATGTACTCAATGCTTTCTTGCGGAAAATAACCGTCAAAACTCTCAAAAAACTCATGAGTTCCGCCCGGTCCGCCATGAAGCAAAAGCACTTTGATTTTGGGATTGTTACCAACTCTTTTGGTCCAAACTTTAAATTCACCAACCGGCGTTTTAATAGGAATCATTTTGATGCCTCCGGTGAACTGATCATCTCTTCTCGAGAAGTCGAGGTAATTTTCTCTTACGGTATCAGTAGGTTTGTTTTCCTTACACCCGGAAAATAAAAAAAGTGTCAGTAATGAATAAAGCAATAGTTTTATTTTCATGATGTATTGTATTTAGATTAACCGTATATTTTTTGGTACAAATCTTTGTATTTCTCCATAACAATTTTACGCTTTAATTTAAGCGTAGGCGTAAGGTGACCGCCATCGATAGACCAAACATCCGGCGTTAATTCGAAACGTTTGATTTTTTCCCAGTTGCCAAAGCGCTCGTTGATTTTTTCCACTTCTTTCTCAATCCGGGCAATAACATCGGGATTAGAGGCTATTGCTTCAGGAGTGTTGCCAATGTTGAGATTCTTTCTTTTGGCCCATTCTTGTATAAAATCAAAACTTGGTTGTATGAAAGCGGCCGGCATTTTTTCGCCATCCCCAATTACCATAATTTGTTCAATGAACAAAGATTGTTTCATGGCATTTTCAATGAGCTGAGGCGCGATATACTTTCCGCCCGAAGTTTTGAACATTTCTTTCTTACGGTCGGTTATTTTTAAGAAACCGTCTTTATCCACTTCACCAATATCTCCGGTATGGAAATAGCCGTTTTTGATCACTTCATCAGTGAGTTGTTGGTCTTTGTAATAGCCCATCATCACATTGGGTCCTTTGCAAAGAATTTCACCATCTTCGGCAATTTTTACTTCCACATTATTAATTACTCGTCCTACAGTACCTACGCGGAATCCACCGTTTCGTTGGTCATTTACAGCAATTACGGGAGAAGTTTCGGTTAAACCGTAACCTTCCATAACCGGCATTTCAGCAGCGGCAAATACTCGTATTAGTCGGTGTTGCAATGCCGCACTACCGGATACCATCACGTTTAAGTTACCGCCCAAACCTTCTTTCCATTTGCTGAAAATCAGTTTTCGGGCTATCTTTAATTGGAATTCATACCACCAACCATTAGCACCGTAAGGTTCGTACCGCAAACCTAAATCGATGGCCCAAAAGAATAATTTCTTTTTAACACCGGTTAGTTCTTCGCCTTTAGCAATGATTTTGTCATAAACTTTTTCCAAAAGCCTTGGTACAACAGAAAATACGGTTGGCTTAACTTCTTTGATATTATCAGATAACTTTTCGATAGACTCGGCAAAGTAAATGGACACCGAATAGTATTGGTAGATGTATAAAATGACACGTTCCAAAATATGGCAAATCGGAAGGAAACTCAATGCTACACTAGTGCTTTCTTCAAAAGGAATGCGTGGCGAACTATCCAAAACATTGGAAACAATATTATTGTGAGACAACATTACACCTTTAGGCTTTCCGGTAGTTCCCGAAGTGTAAATGATGGTCGCTAATTCTTCCGGTTTGACGTTATTTTTTCGGTCTTCCACCACATCTTGATTGCTTTGGTCTTGCCCTAATTCCAATAGTTCGAGCCAACTTTTACAGCCTTCAATTTTGTCAAAAGAATAGACTTCTTCTAAAAGTGGTAATTCCGATCTTACCGCCATCAATTTTTGGTAAACCACTTCATCGGAAACAAAGCAGTATTTGGATTCCGAGTGGTTTAAAATGTAGGCGTAATCTTCAGCCGCAATAGTTGGATAAATCGGCACCGTTTGTGCGCCAACTTGCAAAACACCAACATCCATAATGTTCCATTCTGTTCGGTTGGTTGAAGAAATGAGGGCTATTTTATCATTTTTTTGAAGATTCAATCGAAGCAATGCTCTGGAAATAGCATTGGATTTATCTACATATTCTTGTGTAGAGGTGGCAACCCATTGGCCGTTATATTTGGTAACGAGGCAATTAGGAAGGTTGTTTTTTTTCAGCTGATAGTAGGCAAAATCAAAAAGGCGTGTGATCTCTGTCATTGTAGTCCGTTAATTTGTTGCAAATTAAGGATTATTGTTTTCAAACACAATATTAATTTTAAATATGACCGAGATAGCGCTGAAATATGTAGTTTTGCATCGTTTGTTTTTAAGCTCAAGATGAAAAAATTTCCCCGATTTTCAGAATATAAAATTTTGGTTGTCAGATTATTGTTGGCTTACCTTTTTTATTTTATTGCCCGTGTCTTATTTTATGTTTACAATCAGAATTTAATCAGTGTTGACAGCGTTTATGATTTTCTGAAGTTGTGCTACCACGGATTGGCTTTTGATACCACTACCATTTTATACACCAATGGTTTATTTATCCTTTTTTCTGTTTTTCCCTTGTTGGTAAATACCCGCAAAAATTATCAGAAAGGATTATTTTACTTGTACTTTTCAACCAATTTGTTGATGTATTCGGCCAATTTCATCGACTTCATTTATTATCGCTATACGTTTAGTCGAAGCACCAGAGCTTCCCTTGATACTTTGGAGAACGAAAGCAATAAGAGCGAATTGTTTTTCAACTTTTTACTGAACTATTGGCATGTGTTTTTACTGTTTTTTGCCTTAGCTTATATTTGGATTTTATTGTACAAAAAAACCAAAGTTAAGCAGGTGAATGAAAAACCGTCGGTTAAATATTTTGCCGCTTCAATCGCCAGTTTTCTACTCATCGTTGCGTTATGTATTGGTGGTATTCGTGGCGATTTTAAAAAGAGTACGCGTCCGATTAATATGTTAGACGCCAGTCGTTATGTACAAAATGCCGGACAAGCCGATGTGGTTTTGAATACGCCTTTCGCCATCATCAGAACGTGGAATACTAATACGTTTAAAAAGGTTAATTTGGTTCCGAAAGCTACGGTGGATAGTTTGCTGATTCCGATTAAGCAGTACAACAACAATCCGCCTACCAAACCGAATATTGTTATTTTTATCTTGGAAAGTTTTGCCCGAGAATACAACGGAGCTTTCAATAAAGGTACTAAAATTCCCGATTATCAAGGTTATACTCCGTTTGTGGATTCCTTGGCACAACACAGTTTGATTTTTACCAATGCGCACGCTAACGGTTGGAAATCCATACACGGCATGTCTTCGGTTTTGGCCGGAATTCCGTCTTTTAAAGATGCTTTTACGTCATCGCCTTATCCGAAGCAAAAAATAGAATCATTAGTATCCACTTTGGAAAGTGTAGGCTATAACACTTCATTTTTTCATGGTGCACCGAATGGTTCTATGGGATTTTTAGGTTTTGGGAACATCTTAGGCTTTGACCATTATTACGGTAAAAACGAATACAACAACGACGCCGATTTTGATGGTGTTTGGGGTATTTGGGACGAACCGTTTTTCCGGTATTTCAATAAAACTCTGACGCAAAAGAAAGAACCTTTTATGGCCACTTTGTTTTCGGTTTCTTCACACGAACCTTATAAAGTGCCGGAAAAATATGAAGGCAAGTTTCCGAAAGGGAAAGTCAACATCAACGAGTGCATCGGCTATACCGATTATGCTTTGAAACGATTTTTTGCCGAAGCCAAAAAGCAAACTTGGTACAACAACACCATTTTTGTACTGGTTGCCGATCATGGCAATACGATTGCTTATGATGAATACCGCAAAGAGTTCAACAGAAATACAGTACCGATTTTATTCTTTTCGCCTAATGAAAAATATGTAGGTGTGAACAACGACTTAGCGCAGCAAATCGATATTTATCCTACGTTACTGGATATGATTGGGTATCAAAAACCGTTCAGAAGTTGGGGAAGGAGTTTAATCAGCGAAAAGCGCGTACCACCATTTGCTGTGAAATACGGTGCTAAGGTGTACCAATTTATGAGTGGCAATTACATTTGTACATTCGACGGTCAGAAAGCGGTTGGCTTTTACGACAAAGACGATAGAGGAATGGAAAAGAATTTGATCAAAAACCGCAATGCTGAGATGAATGCGTTGGAATTGCGTTGCAAAGCGTTTATTCAGGATTATATGGAAAGAGTAGTCGATAAGCGATTGACTACGGTGAAATGATTGTTGATTGTTGAATGAAGAATAACGATTTAAGATTGCAGATTTCCATCACAAATCAAAATCGTTACGCTACAATCTAAAATCTTAACAGTTAATCTAAGATGATGCAGAAAGAGTAGCTGATAAACGATTTACTACGGTGAAATGATTGTTGATTGTTGAATGAAGAGTAACGATTTAATATTTAAATTCTGCAATCAAAAATCGTTACGCTACAATCTAAAATCTTACAGTTTATTCATGTTTTGAGCCAAAGTCTCAATAAACTTCGAAATCGGACCTTTAATCATCATGGCCATCATCGGATTGAATTCGCCTTCAAAATGCAATTGTACTGCCGTTGAAGTAGCCGAAACCGATTCCAAATTAGCCGTTAGGGTAAAAGGTAACTTATCGCTCGCTGCAGCCAAGTTGACTTTAGTATGCGGATTGCCTTCTTTCAAACGCAATTTGATTTCCGGCATACCTTTCAAACCGAAATTGAAAATATCATCGCCCAAAACTTCAAACTTGGCAATGTTTTCCGGCATTAATTTTTCATAGTTTTTTACATCAGACAAGGCGTTGAATAAATATTCAGCTGATTGGTCTACGGTAACTTTTGGACTTTCTAAGTTCATTTTTTAGGTTTTAAGGTTTCGGGTTCAAGGTTTCGGGTTGAACTTGTAACTTGCCATTATACATTCCAGGTTGACGGACTTTTACGCCATTCCTGTAAAGTAGCTAATTCTTTTTCGGTGATATAATTTTTGGCCACAGCCAACTGTAATAAATGTTCGTAATCGGCTAAGGTATTCAATTCCACATTAGCATTTTTGAAATTGTCTACCGCCACATCAAAACCATAAGTAAATATAGCCACCATTCCTTTAACGTGTGCGCCGGCTTCTTTGAGTGCTTCAACAGCCAACAAACTACTGTTGCCGGTACTGATTAAATCTTCAACCACCACTACATTTTGTCCTTTTTGCAAAAAACCTTCCACTTGGTTTTGGCGTCCGTGTTTTTTAGGTTCAGGACGAACATAAACAAAAGGCAATCCCATGTATTCTGCCACCAACATCCCAATTCCGATAGCTCCCGTGGCAACACCGGCAATCACATCGGGTTTTCCGAATTGTTTTTCGATATGCTTGGCGAATTCTTCACGAACAAAATTTCTAATGGCCGGAAAGGAGAGAATTAAACGGTTATCGCAATAAATAGGAGAGTGCCAACCTGAAGCCCATGTAAAAGGATTTTTAGGATTCAATTTAATTGCATTTATTTGTAAAAGCAATTCGGCTGTTTTTTCGGCTGTGTCTTTATTAAAAATCATAGTACAAATGTATAAAGTTTTTGTCAACGATAAACCACTTTTTTTGACCAACGAGGTTGCCAAGGAAACCGATTTTCAGTTGTTTTTGTTGGAAAGTGTTGATATTGAGCAGGTCATCATCAAAATGTTTCAAAACAAAATCCAAAAAGCCTATTTGTACTATCCGGATGAAAAAGCCATACTGAAAAAAGTCAAAGAAAAAATTCCCGTTTGCAAAGCCGGCGGCGGGTTGGTTTACAACAAAGCCGGCGATGTTTTGTTCATTTTCAGAAACGGAAAATGGGATTTACCCAAAGGAGGCATCGAAAAGGGAGAGGAAATAGAAGACACTGCCATCCGTGAGGTTGAAGAAGAAACCGGCGTAACCAATTTAAAAATTACCCACAAACTCCAAAAAACCTATCACGTTTTTAAACGCGGCGGGAAATACAAACTCAAAGTAACCCATTGGTACGAAATGCGCACCGACTTTACCGGAACACCTAAACCGCAAGCCAACGAAGGCATCGAAAAAGTTGCTTGGCTTGGTCCTGCCGAAATTAAAGAAGCTTTGAAGAACTCTTACGAGAATATCAAATTGTTATTTCAAGAAGAGGAGTTATTGAGATAAATTTATTCTAAAATTCTGTAAATCGGATACTGCAAATGCGCCGTTTCATACCAAGGCGAATTTTTGTAAATCCAGTCTAATTGGGCTTCCGGATTATCGGCAAAGGCTTTGTCTTGGCTGCGCTTTTCTTCCAATTTGGCTTTAATTTCCGGATGTTGTTTTAAATATTCCGCCGCAGTATCTTCAAACACATAATCGGAATAGCCTTCTTTTTGTTGGAGTAGGGTGTCGAAAAAGTTCCAATTGAAAAAACTATCAACTGCCTCAGGTTCTAAAGTCTCCAATAAATATTTCACCCCGGCTTGTTGGGTAGGGAAAATATAATCACCTTTCCTGAAATTTACTTTGGTTTTGCTAACAACAACTTGAGTGTTCGAATGGGGATAATGACCTTCATAAGCATTTTTAGCCGTTTTGTAATCGGCTATGCGATAACTTTCCACTTCGATTACGCTGTCTTTTTCCAGGCGCGTATAAGCCAATTGATTATTGGTTAGCAATTCAATCACTTTCCATTGCCCTTGTGGAATCAAATAAGCTTTAGGGATTTTGATATTTTTTACCGCTTTGTAAGTGCCGTAAAACGGAATCTCTTTGGAGTATGGTTTGTTGCGGTCGTAGTACAATCGTTGCCCGGTAGTTACCTCACTTTTTTTGTAACCGCCTTCATAGCCGTGGAATTTTATTTTTTCCACTTTGCTGCTGTCGATAGTCCACTGGATAGGATAGGAGTTGCCCACTTGATATTGCTTTGCGTTTTCCGCTCTTTTGTTTTTGATGAGTGTCACATTTTTATCAGCATATTGCAGCGTAGACACCATAAAATCATAGGTTACTTTCACGCGTTCTGCATACGGTTTCAACATGTGTGTTTCCACCACGTAGCCAAGCGAATTGAATAAAGAAGTATAGCCCGTAGCATACCGCGGTGTATCGCTAAATTGTGCAAAACCATCAGCAGGAGTACCATGCCAAACGTTGACATACGGAGTGCTCTCGACTTTTTTCGATTGTAAATCTTTAACGATAGCAGGCGTCATTTCGGTTTTGATAAATGCGCCTAACATATTGCCCAAACGATTGGGTTCGGTCATGATATAGGTGAGTTTGTACTGATAATCTGCACCATTGCTCACGTGATTGTCAATAAAGATGTCAGGTGAAAAGTCATGGAAAATTTGGGTAAACGCTTGAGTATTCCGAGTATCGGTTTTGATGAAGTCGCGATTCAAATCGAAATTCCGCGCATTGCCTCTAAAGCCGTATTCTTCCGGACCGTTTTGGTTGGCTCTGGAAGTTGCATTCCGATTGAGTAAACCACCAATATTATACACCGGAATGGCAATCACCACTACATTTTTGGGTACGGCTATTCTTCGCAAAGCCAAATCGCGAAACAATTGCATGGAAGCGTCTATGCCATCGGGTTCACCGGCGTGAATACCGTTGTTGATGAGCAGGAAAAGCTTTTCGGTTTTGGTTTTGTAGTCAAACTTTTTATCGGCATCAAAAATCACTACTCGCAAAGGTTCACCGCTATCGGTTACACCAAAGGTTTTCAGTTGGATGGTTTCAAAATCGACATCAAGTTGGTGGTAAAATCGCAACACTTCTGCATAATCCGCCGATTGGTTGCCGTTGCCTTTTTCAAAAAAAGTGGCATAAGAGTCGTTTTTTTGCGCCCAGGAAGTCAGTGCAAAGAGCAATAAAAGCGAAAGGACTTTCATTACTTTTCTTTTTTAACTACCACGCTATCCGGAACCAAAACGGTATAATCGCCTCCGTTTCGGATAACATCTCTAACGATGCTGGAAGAAATATAGGAAGTTTTGGAGGCTGTAAGTAAAAACACGGTTTCAATTTGAGATAGCTTTCTGTTGGTATGGGCAATGGCTTTTTCAAATTCAAAATCGGCCGGATTGCGCAAGCCACGCAGGATGAAATCGGCATCCAATTTCCGACACAAATCGATAGTCAATCCTTCATAAGTGACTACAGTAACTCGCGGTTCCTCTTTAAAAGCTTCCTCGATAAACTGTTTTCGGTCCTCTAAAGAAAACATATACTTTTTATCGGCATTGATACCAATAGCCACAATCACTTCATCGAAAAGCGAAACACCTCTTTTGATGATATCATAATGTCCCAACGTAATGGGATCAAAGGAACCGGGAAATATTGCTTTTCTTTTCATTATTTAGTTTAAATGTTGCGAGTTGCGGGTTTCGGGTTCAAAATTAACGCTTTATGTCTCGTAAGTTTAATCCCGTAACTTTAAACTTTATTTCTTTAAGGCCAATTCTAAAGCGTTCGTGAACAAGTCGGTTAAGGAAATTCCGGCTACTTTGGCTTGTTGCGGAATCAAACTCTCGGTGGTTAAACCCGGAATGGTGTTCATTTCCAACATATGCGGTTCGCCGTTTACGATGATGAATTCACTTCGAGAGAAGCCACTCATTTTTAAAACCTCGTAAGCTTTTTTGGCTACAGCCGATACTTTGGCGGTCATTTCCGGAGAAATTCGGGCCGGCGTAATTTCTTGCGACTTGCCTAAATACTTGGCTTCGTAGTCGAAGAAGTCGTTTTCGGATACAATTTCTGTAATAGGTAATACAGTGATGTTACCTTTGTAATTGATCACACCAACCGAAACTTCTGTGCCGTCTAAGAAACTTTCGATGATGATTTCGTTGTCTTCTTTGTAGGCGTTTACAATGGCATAAGCCAATTCGTCTTTGGTTTTCACTTTAGAAATACCAAAACTCGAACCCGATTTGTTGGGTTTCACAAAGCAAGGCAAACCAACTGTTTTTAGGATGGCTTCTTCGTCGATTTCATCCCCTTGATTTAAATAATAAGAAGTGGCTGTCTTAATGCCATAAGGTTTCAGCACCGACAATAAATCACGTTTATTAAAAGTTAAAGCCGCTTGGTAATAATCGCAAGAGCTTTGCGGAACACCTAACAATTCAAAATAGGCTTGCATTAATCCGTCTTCGCCCGGTGTACCATGAATGGCATTGAAGACTACATCAAAAGTGATTTTTTCCCCGTTTACTGTTACAGAAAAATCGCTACGGTCTATTGGAAATTCGTTGTCTTGCTCATCTACATAAACCCATTTGTCTTTTAAGATATGAATGCGATAGCCTTTGTATAAATTTTGGTCTAAAAATTGATAAACCACATTGCCGCTTTTGAGAGAAATTTGATATTCGCTGGAATATCCGCCCATAATGATGGCTACTTTTTTCATTAGTAGTAGGAGTTAGGTTGGTATTAAAGTAGTAACAAAATTATCATTTTTTTTCTTAGATAAGGCTATGTCTTTAGATTTTTAGATTTTTAGACTTCTTAGATTTTTAGACTTCTTAGATATTATTCTTTCTAATTATCTAATAGCGAAGCGCATCTATAGCATGTCTAACTGTCTAAAAGCGAAGCGCATCTAAACGCCCGAAAAGGCATATCTAAAATTCTAATAGCGAAGCGTATCTTTTTTATATCTTTGCTTAAATAAAATTTCTTTATGAGTTTACGCCAATATTTAACCAGTAAGGTGTTTTTTGCCCAAGTATTAGCCGCTATGGCCATTTTTGCTGTTATCGCTTTTTTGTTTTTTCATTGGATAACTTATACAACCAATCACGGTCAGGAAATTACAGTACCGGATTTGAGTAAACTTTCGGCTGAACAAGCGGAAGAAAAATTGGATGCCTTAGATTTGGATTACATCATTTTGGATACGGTAGATTTTCGTCCCGAATTTCCTAAGTTAACCATAGTAGAACAAGAGCCGAAAGCCGGTGCTAAAGTCAAAGAAGGCAGAAAAATTTATTTAAAAATCAATGCATCTACTTACACTATGGTGGCTGTGCCCGATTTGATTGAAAAAACGTATCGCCAAGCCGTGCCGACTCTGGAAGCGGTTGGTTTAAAAGAAGGAACCATCACTTATAAACCGTATTTAGGAAAAGATATGGTGTTGGAAATGCGCATGAACGGTAAAAAAGTAAAACCGGGCGACAAAGTGTTGAAGTCTTCTAAAATTGATTTGGTTTTGGGCGACGGAAAAGTGGTTTTTGATGATACGACTATTGACTCTACAGCGGTAGATTCTACTGATATAATGCCTGTAAATGAATAATACCAACGATAATTTCGAGTTAGAAGAGGAATTATTCGAACACCATCGCTTTGTATCGCCTAAAGGACAAAGTTTGTTGCGTGTCGATAAGTTCTTGATGCAATTGATAGAAAACGCCACCCGAAACAAAATCCAACAAGCCGCCGAAAAAGGCAACATTTGGGTAAATGATGTGCCGGTAAAATCCAACTACCGTGTAAAACCATTTGACGTGGTTAGGGTAATGCTCGAGCATCCGCCTTTTGAGAATCATATTATTCCTGAAGATATTCCGCTGAATATTGTATACGAAGACGACGCTTTGTTGGTCATCAATAAACCACCCGGATTAGTGGTGCATCCCGGTCACGGTAATTATACCGGAACTTTGGTGAATGCCTTAGCGTTTCATTTTGACAATTTACCGCTCAATTCCAGTGAACGTCCCGGATTGGTGCATCGGATCGATAAAAATACGTCAGGTCTTTTGGTCATTGCCAAAACCGAAGCAGCTATGACACATTTAGCCAAACAGTTTGAAGACAAATCTACCGAGAGAGAATATATCGCGCTGGTTTGGGGTAATGTCAAAGAAGACGAAGGTACGATTGAAGGTAATATTGCGCGTCATATGAAAGACCGCATGCAAATGGCCGTTTATCCCGAAGGAGATGTTGGAAAACATGCCGTTACGCATTACAAAGTTTTAGAACGATTTGGCTATGTAACTTTGGTATCTTGTAAATTAGAAACAGGAAGAACACACCAAATTCGCGTCCATATGAAATACATTGGTCACACTTTGTTCAATGATGCGCGTTATGGAGGCGATTTAATTTTAAAAGGTACTACATTCACTAAATACAAACAGTTTATAGACAACTGTTTCAAAACCTTGCCTCGTCAGGCGTTACACGCTAAAACATTGGGGTTTGAACATCCGGTGACTAAAGAATATATGCGATTTGACACCGAATTGCCTGAGGATATGAAAGACTGTATAGAGAAATGGCGCAATTACTCCAAATCTCATGCGGAGGTCAATGACGAAGAAGTATAAAAAAAGTCCTGATTATTCAGGACTTTTTTATTTTATAAATCATCTTCAATCGGCTTTTCGGCCATAAAGATGTAGTAGATGCCGACTAGGATAAACGGAATACTGAGCCATTGTCCGGTGCTTAATAATCCGAAGCTTTCTTCGATGCCGCCTTGACTTTCCTTAACATATTCTACCGCAAAACGAACAGACCATAACATTACTAAGAAGTAACCGAACAACAAACCTTGTTTTTCCGCAGTTTTGGTTTTCCAGTATAAGAAGAACAAAGCGAAGAAAACAAAAATATAAAGGAAGGCTTCATACAATTGCGCCGGGTGTTTCATCGGGACTTTAGCCAATAATTCAGCGTATTGCGGATCAGTAGCTATGGCGTGATAGGCATCGTTTACATTAGATAGTTTGGTGATGTTCATCACATCTTTGGCCGAATAATAATCGCGGATAAACTTAATTCCGAAAGCCGAATCGGTTACATTACCTACAATTTCTGAGTTGAAAAAATTCCCGATTCTCACAAAAATGGCACCACTGGCTACGGGAATTACCACACGATCCAATACCCAAAGTATAGGTCTTTTTATCACATTCTTACTGTAAAAATACATAGCGATGATGATGGCAATGGCAGCACCGTGACTTGCCAAACCTCTGAATCCGGTAAATTCGAATTCCGGTTTGAATTTAAACGGTAATAGTATTTCGGTAGGATTGTTTCGGAAATATTCCCAATCGTAGAAAAAAACTTGGCCTAAGCGAGCACCTAAAAGTGTAGCAATTACTGTCCAAATAAATAAAGTGTCTAATTTTTCGATGGACTCGTTTTCTCTTTCATAAATCTTTTTCATGATGTACCAGCCTAAACCGAATGCAATGACAAACATTAAGCTGTAATAACGAATGATGAAAAAGCCAATATCAATACCTTCTGAAGGATTCCAAACCATGATTTACTATTTTGGGGTTGTATATTGTAAAAGTAAGCAAATGTTTCTAACTGAGAAAAAATTAACCTTTCTTTAGTGTGAGCACTTCTTTTCGGGAACCGGGTCATAACCACTTTTTCCCCATGGATGACAACTGAAAATTCTTTTAAAACCCAAATAACTTCCGTAAAATAATCCGTGAATTTTTAATGCTTCAATGAAATAAGTGGAGCAAGTGGGTTGAAACCTACAAGTAGCGGGAAATAGAGGAGAAAGTACAATCTTATAGAACCAAATCAGCAGTAATAATGGTGCTATGAATATCTTTCGCAACATGGTTATTGTATGCTGAAAGTTGTACCTTCTTTACCATCTTTCAACTGTATGCCTAAGGCTAACAATTGGTCGCGAATCTGATCGGAAAGTGCAAAGTTTTTATTGGCCCTTGCCTCTAATCGCATGTTAATCAATAATTCAACCACACCTTCTAATTTATCTGTTTGATTAGAAACCGCTTTTTCATCTTTAATACCTAAAACATCGAAGGTAAAAACTCTAAGGGCTTCGCCTAAAACAGTTATGTCGGCAGCGGTTAAGGTTTCTTTACCGTCGTTTACCAAATTCACATATTTAATGCCTTCAAACAAGTTGGCTATTAAAATCGGGGTATTGAAGTCGTCGTTCATGGCTTCGTAACAATTTTGCTTCCAAGCAGCAATGTCAACGGAAGAAACACTGTTTGGTTTTAAATCTTTTAAAAGTTCCAAGCCATCCATCAATCGCGTAAAACCTTTTTCGGCAGCAAGAATTCCGTCGTTGCTAAAATCTAAAATACTGCGGTAGTGCGCTTGCATCATAAAGAAACGCGCCACGTTAGGCGAGAAGGCTTTGCTTAAAAACGGACTGCCGCCGTTGTAAATTTCGCTTGGTAAAATATTGTTTCCCGTTGACTTCGACATTTTTTTGCCGTTCAAGGTTAACATATTGGCGTGCATCCAATAGTTTACGGGACTGTGACCGGTACAAGCTTCGTTTTGGGCAATTTCACATTCGTGGTGTGGGAATTTCAAGTCCATTCCGCCACCGTGTATGTCAAATGTTTCGCCTAAATATTTGGTACTCATTGCAGTACATTCTAAATGCCAACCCGGAAAACCAACTCCCCAAGGCGATGGCCAACGCATAATATGCTCCGGTTCGGCTCTTTTCCACAAGGCAAAATCTTGCGGATTTTTTTTGTCCGATTGTCCGTCGGTGTCGCGAGTATTGGCTAACATTTCTTCAATGTTTCTACCGCTTAATTTACCGTAATGATTGGTTTCGTTAAACTTTACCACATCAAAATATACTGAACCGTTGGATTCATAAGCAAAACCCTTGTCGATGATTTGCTTTACAATCTCAATTTGTTCAATGATATGACCGGTTGCCGTAGGTTCGATGCTGGGCGGTAAAAAATTAAATTGAGTAAGAACATCGTGAAAATCAACAGTATATCGCTGCACAATTTCCATAGGCTCTAATTGTTCAACACGGGCTTTTTTGGCAATCTTGTCTTCCCCATCATCTACATCATCCACTATATGACCCACATCTGTAATGTTGCGAACATAACGCACTTTGTAGCCCAAATGCAACAAATAGCGAAAAATCATATCAAAAGACATGAAAGTTCTCACGTTCCCTAAGTGTACATTACTGTAAACGGTAGGGCCACAAACATACATGCCAACATTGCCTTCATGTACGGGTTTGAAAAGTTCTTTTTCTCCGGTGAGAGAATTGTAAATTTTAAGGGTGTGATTCTTGTAAAGTTGCATTTTTTCTGGAGCTTTTTCCGGCTTTACGTTACAATCTTTTTTAAAACAACCTCCGTTAGCACTACGGTAATTTTAAAAAAGGATATTCACTGCAATCCGGGCTATTAAAAACTGGTTTCTAATTTGATGTAATCTAAAAATTCACGTTTAGTGGTTTCGTTCTTGAATTTTCCGCCAAACTCAGAGGTAACAGTACTGCTTTCTATATCGCGAATACCTCTGGAATTAACACATAAATGTTTGGCATCAATCACACAAGCTACGTCTTCGGTGTTTAAAACACGTTGCAATTCCTGTACAATTTGCATGGTTAAACGCTCTTGTACTTGAGGTCTTTTGGCAAAATAATCTACTATTCTGTTCATTTTAGACAAACCTACAACGGTACCGTTAGAGATGTAAGCCACATGAGCTCGGCCTACTATAGGTAATAAATGATGTTCGCAAGTAGAATAAACTGTTATGTTTTTTTCTACCAACATCTCACCATATTTATAGTTGTTTTTAAAAGTAGAAGAACTAGGCTTTTTGTTGGGATTCAATCCTCCGAAAATCTCTTTTACAAACATTTTGGCCACACGATTGGGTGTCCCTTTCAGGCTGTCATCCGTCAAATCCATTCCTAAAGTATTCAAGATACTCTCAACATCTTTTTTTATGGCTTCAATTTTTTGTTCGTCAGTCAAATCAAAGGCATCTTTTCTAACCGGATTTTGAGCGCTTGTAGCGATGTGGTTTTCACCTAATTCATCATTATTTACCACGTTTTTTGTCATTAAATTCGTAACTAATTTGGGTTTAAAAATCGAATGGCAAAGATAAATAATTATAATTAAAAGACGCTGAATAGTGTTAATATTTGAAATAATTTGACTTTTTGACTGATTATTTGCCAAAATTATGTAAATTTCGTCCCTTAAAAATTGTCACTAGTAATGAAAAAAATCTACTACTGCTTACTTCTAGTTAATTTATTTACAATTAATGCGGTTTTTTCGCAAGGTGCAAACTGTGCTTCTTCAGACGCCTTTTGTGCCGGAGGTTCCGGGCTAACCTTTCAAAATTCTACCGGTACCACTACGGAAACAGGTATTGATTATGAATGTTTGGGGTCGCAACCTAACCCTGCATGGTTTTACATGCAAATTAGTATAGCCGGAAACATTAGTTTTCAAATTTCGCAGGCTACCAACGCTGGTAATCCTATAGATGTTGATTACATTGTTTGGGGACCTTTTGCCACGCCTTCTTGTGGTGCAACCAATTTAAATCCGACAACAAGTGTTAGTTGTAGTTTTTCTGCTGCTGCGGTCGAGAACTTTACTTTACCGAATGCTCAAGTAGGACAGATATATGTTGTTTTATTAACCAACTACAGTGGTCAGGCCGGAAACATTACTGTGACTCAAACCAATGCCGGACAAGCAGGTGCCGGTGCTACAGATTGTAACATTGTGTGTCCGCTCTCGTTAGATGACCAAGTAATTTGTGTAGGAGGTCAAGCAATTTTAACTGCAACTATAAGTGGTGCTACCAGTTATGTTTGGACTGGTCCAAGCGGACCTATTTCAGGGAATAATCAATCGATAACCGTTACTCAACCGGGAACATACACTGTTGTTGTAAACAAACCTGGTTGTGTAGCTAATGCTACTACCAGTGCAGATGTTTCATACTATGCTGCACCACCAATTAATCCTCCGGTAAATTTACAACAATGTTCAAATTTGCCAACATTCAACCTCAATGACGCTACAGCAAATATTTTTAACGGAACCGGTTTGAATCCCGGTGATTTTGAGGTTTATTTCCACACCACTCAAAATGGTGCTCAGAATATTGACAATTCTATCCCTAATCCTGCTGTTTACACTCCGGGAGGAACAGGAGGGACAGTATATATATCAGTAACAGATAATGGTCCTACTTCCAGCGGGTGTATTTCGGTATTCAGCTTTACGGTAGGTTTTGATACCTGTACGGCTACTCCAAATCCACCACCAACATTAACTTTATGTGAAAGTAGTTTAGGAAGTGGTACTGCGGTTTTCAATTTTGCTCCTCAAACACCAATCGTATTAGGAACTAACTCAGCGGCTGATTATACCGTTACTTACCATTTAACCCAAAATGATGCCGACAATGATACCGGAGCCATTGGTCCTAATAATGTTGTTGGAACAAATGGTCAAACCATCTATGTAAGATTAGAAGAAAATGCAAATCCGTTGACTTACGGAACTACTACTTTTCAATTAGAGGTTAATGCTTTGCCAACTGCAACCATCAGTGGTAGTACCACTATATGTTCAGGTACAGATGCCGTAATTACCTTTAACGGTACACCTAATGCTACAGTCACTTACACAGTAGATGGTGGTGCCAATGAGACTATAGTGTTAGATGCTACAGGGACCAACTCAATAACAACTCCGGCATTAACGACAAACTCAACTTATACTTTAGTTAGTGTTATAAATACTGCCACAACTTGTGGAAGATTAGTTTCAGGTTCAGCTACTGTTACCGTAAGACAATTGCCAACTGCTACAGTTTCAGGTACAACTGCGGTTTGCCAAAATGCTACAGCTCCTGTGATTACTTTTACCGGAGCGAATGGTACTGCTCCTTACACTTTCAATTATACCATTAATAATGTTGCTCAACCACCATTAACTACGGTTTCCGGTAATAGTGCTACTGTTACTGTACCAACTAATGTGGTAGGGTCTTTTGCTTATACTTTAGTTAGTGTTCAAAGCTCCGGAACACCGGCTTGTTCCCAAAATCAAACGGGTACTGCAACTGTTACAGTAAATCCTTTGCCAACGGCCACTATTTCAGGAACCATCTCAGTTTGTTTAAATGATCCTGAGCCACAAGTAGTGATAACGGGAGCTAACGGAACAGCTCCATATACCTTTACTTACACACTAAATGGTGGTCTACCTGTTACTACGCTTAGTTCAGGAAATTCATTAATTATCAATGTTCCAACGACTGCTATAGGAACTTTTACCTATGATTTGATTAGCGTACAAGATGCCAGCGCCACCACCTGTTCTCAAACGCTCACGGGTTCGGCTACAGTTACGATTAATTCTGCACCAACAATATTTACTCCATCAGATTATGTAGTTTGTGATGACAGCTACAACAACGATGGTTTT
>Ga0208243_1000082_pt1 | contig 96653 bp, 113 predicted proteins | sample Subbio2Aug_QV12A_FD_184826 | JGI IMG/M metagenome (GOLD analysis project Ga0208243, IMG submission 184826) | Serpentinite rock and fluid subsurface biosphere microbial communities from McLaughlin Reserve, California, USA - CR12Aug_QV12A (SPAdes) | ecosystem: Environmental > Terrestrial > Deep... | reverse complement strand
GGTTCACAAACTGACGGGCGCGCTGGCGCTCGCGGCAGCCTTGATGCTGTCCACTTCGGCTTTCGCGCAGGACAAGCGCGTCGTCACCTGGAACGCGGACTATGACCCGATTCCGCTGGCTGCTGCCGAAGCCCTGATCGCCGATTTCGAGGCCGCGAACCCCGAGATCGACGTGGTCCTGACCAACTTCGACCACGAAGCCTACAAGAACGCGATCCGCAACTTCCTGACCGCGGACCCGCCGGACCTGGCCAACTGGTACGCCGCGAACCGGATGCGTCCGTTCGTCGAGGCTGGCCTCTTTGCCGACATCTCGGATGTCTGGGCGAACAACGGGCTGAATGAATCGCTCGCCTCGTCGGTGCTGTCGTCGACCATCGACGGCAAGCAGTACGCGATCCCCTACACCTACTACCAGTGGGGCATCTACTATAACCGCGACGCCTACAAGGCGGCGGGCGTGGACGTTCCCGGGCCGGAAGGCGTCAACTGGGAAACCTTCCTGGCCAACTGCGAGAAGTTCAAGGCCGCTGGCATCGACTGCGTGACCACCGGTTCGTCGGCGCTGTGGCCGGTCGCCGGGATCTTCGACTACATCTCGATGCGCACCAACGGCTACCAGTTCCACTCGGACCTCGCCGCCGGCAAGATCTCGTGGACCTCGCCGGAAGTGGCGGCGGTGTTCGACAACTTCGGCAAGCTGCAGCCCTACGTCACCGCGAACCATGCCGCGATCGACTGGCAGGATGCGGCGGCTCTGCTCGTGCAGGGCAAGGCTGCGAACTACGTGATGGGCAACTTCGCCGTCGGCGTCTTCAAGGAAGGCGGGATGACGAACGACAACCTCGGCTTCATGGTGTTCCCGGAAATCACCCCCGGCATCGCCCGCGCCGAGGAAGCGCCGACCGACACGATCCACCTGACCTCGGGCGCGAAGAACCCCGATGATGCGAAGACGTTCCTGGCCTACATGGCCAGTGCCGAAGCGCAGTCCAAGTGGAACGCGGCCGTCGGCCAGCTGCCCACCAACAAGAACGCGACGGTCGACCCGGCCGACCCGTTCCTGACCGCGGGCTTCCAGGCGCTGTCCACCGCGACGGGCGGCATCGCCCAGTTCTGGGACCGCGACGCGGATGCCGAATATGCCAAGGTCGGCATGGAAGGCTTCCAGCAGTTCCTGGTGCAGCCGGATCAGCGCGACGCGATCCTCGAGCGTCTGGAGCAGGCCCGCACGCGGCTTTACCCGCAGTGATCTGAGCTTCTGGCGCCTCCCGTTCGCGGGGGGCGCCTTTCTCGTTTTCCGGGGGGGAGACATGGCTGAGGCAGCTTCGACCGCACCGCGGCGCTGGACCCAGAGGAGCGTGGCTCCGTGGCTGTTCCTGGCCCCCGGGCTGATCATGTTCACGATCTATGTGCTGTGGCCGATCGTGGAAAGCGTGACGCTGTCCTTCTATGACTGGGACGGGCTTTACAACAAGGATGGCGAGTTCACGGGCCGCTTCGTCGGGATGGGGAACTATTCCGAGCTGATGACGGACCCGGCCTTCACCGTCAGCCTGTGGAACAACCTGAAATGGCTGATCCTCTACATGCTGGCGCTGCCAATCGGGTTGTTCATCGCGATCTTCCTGAACCAGACCGTCACCGGGATCCGGCTTTACAAGTCGCTGTTCTTCTTCCCCTTCGTCATCAGCCAGGTCGTCGTCGGCCTGATCTTCGCCTGGTTCTATGCGCCGAACTTCGGCCTCTTCTACCTGCTGACAGAGAAGGTTTTCGGCCAGGGCACCGCGATCCTTGCCGACCCCGACCTTGTGACCTACGGCATCATCGCGGCCGGGCTTTGGCCGCAGATCGCCTATGTGATGATCCTCTACCTCACCGGCCTGAACAACGTCGCGCCCGATCAGGTCGAGGCGGCGCGGCTGGACGGGGCCAAGGGCTGGCGGATGCTGTGGTATGTGGTGCTGCCGCAGTTGCGCCCGGCGACATTCATCGCTGTAATCGTCACGGTCATCGGCGCGCTGCGGTCCTTCGACCTTGTGTCGATCATGACCAACGGGGGGCCGTTCGGCTCCAGCCGGGTCCTCTCCTACTACATGTTCGAGATGGCTTTGGGCGAATACGGCTTCCGCATGGGCTATGGCGCGGCGATTGCCGTGGTCCTGTTCCTGATCATGATGGTCTTCATTTCGGGCTTCATCTGGAAGATGTGGCGCGACGAGAAGGAGCGCTGAGATGTTTCCGCGTCCGATCCAGAAATCCTCGACCGCCGCGCAGTGGATCTACACCATCGCCCTGCCGGTCGCCCTTCTCATCTGGCTGTTCCCGCTCCTCGGCGTGGCGCTGACCTCGCTGCGGCCCGCGTCGGACCTTGCGCAGGGCAACTACTTCGGCATGCCCTCCGGCATCGCCTGGGAGAACTACAAGTTCATCTTCACCGAAACGCCCATCGGCCAGTACATGATCAACTCGCTCTGGGTGACGATCCCGACGGTGATCGGCGCGGTGGGGCTGTCGCTTATGACGGGCTTCGCGCTGGCGGTCTACGGCTTCCGGGCGAACATCCTGGTGTTCTTCATGTTCGTGGCGGGGAACTTCGTGCCCTTCCAGATCCTGATGGTCCCGGTGCGCGACATGACGCTGCAATTGGGGATGTACGACACCTGGTACGGCCTTGCGCTGTTCCACATCGCCTTCCAGACCGGGTTCTGCACCCTTTTCATGCGGAACTTCATCAAGGCTTTGCCGTTTGAACTGATCGAGGCGGCAAGGGTCGAGGGCGTCAGCGAATGGCGGATCTTCTGGTACATCGTGCTGCCCCTGATGCGGCCCGCCATCGCGGCGCTGTCCGTGCTGGTCTTCACCTTCATCTGGAACGACTTCTTCTGGGCCACTGTTCTGACCCAGGGGGTCGACAGCCAGCCCATCACCGCGGGGCTCTCGTCCCTCAACGGCCAGTGGATCGCCCAGTGGCACTACGTCTCGGCGGGGTCCATCCTTGCCGCCCTTCCGCCCGTCGCCATGTTCTTCCTGATGCAGAAGCACTTCATCGCGGGCCTTACACTCGGAGCAGTCAAGTGACCAAAATTGCCTTCATCGGGGCGGGATCGACCGTCTTCATGAAGAACCTGATCGGCGACGCCCTGTCGATGCCCGCACTGGCAGGGGCGCGGATCAGCCTGATGGATATCGACCGCAAGCGGCTGGAGGAATCCGAGCTGGTGGCGCGGAAGATGATCGCCTCGCTTGGAGTTCCGGCCTCGGTCGAGACGCACACCGACCAGCGCCGCGCCATCGAGGGGGCCGACTTCGTGATCGTCGCCTTCCAGATCGGCGGCTACAAGCCCTGCACCGTGACCGATTTCGAAGTGCCGAAGCGGCTGGGCCTGCGCCAGACCATCGCCGACACGCTGGGGATCGGCGGGATCATGCGGGGTCTGCGCACCGTGCCGCACCTGTGGAAACTGGCCGAGGACATGCGCGCGGTCGCGCCGTCCGCGATCATGCTGCAATACGTCAACCCGATGGCGATCAACACCTGGGCACTTGGCGCGCGCTACCCGGACATCCGGCAGGTGGGCCTGTGCCATTCGGTGCAGGGCACCGCCGAGGAACTGGCCCGCGACCTGGACATCCCCGTTTCGGACCTTCGCTACCGGGCCGCGGGCATCAACCACATGGCCTTCTACCTGAACTTCGAGGCGCGGCAGCCGGACGGGTCCTACCGCGACCTCTATCCGGCCCTCATGGACGGCTACCGCCGGGGGGCGATCCCCAAGCCCTCCAGCTGGAACCCCCGCTGCCCGAACAAGGTGCGCTACGAGGTGATGACCCACCTCGGCTACTTCGTCACCGAATCCAGCGAACATTTCGCGGAATATGTCCCCTGGTTCATCAAGAGCCACCGCCCCGACCTGATCGAGACCTTCGGCATCCCGCTGGACGAATACCCGGTGCGCTGCGAGGAGCAGATCGCCCGCTGGGAGGCGCAGGCCGAGGAATATCGCCGCGCCGACACGATCATCGTGAAGCCCACCCATGAATATGCCGCGACGATCATGAACTCGGTCGTGACGGGAACGCCGTCCGTCATCTACGGCAACGTGCCGAACCGTGGCTTTATCCCGCAGCTTCCGGCCGGTGCCGCAGTTGAGGTGCCGACGCTGGTGGACGCGAACGGCTTGCAGCCGACCACGGTCAATGACATCCCGCCGCAACTGGTCGCACTGATGCGAACCAACGTGAACGTGCAGGAACTGACGGTGGCCGCGCTGATGGAAGAAAATCGCGAGCATGTCTATCACGCCGCGATGCTTGACCCGCATACGGCGGCCGAGCTGGACCTGCGCCAGATCCGCCAACTGGTCGACGAACTGATCGCCGCGCATGGCGACTGGATGCCGGCCTGGTTGCGGAGCCGCATGGCCGCCTGAAACAAAGCGCCCTCCCGTCCGTTGACCGAAAGACCCGAGCAGGAAGACCAAAGGATGTCCCCCTCCGTCCGCTTCGAGGACCTCAAGTACCAATCGGTGTTCATCACCGGCGGCGGATCGGGCATCGGCGCCGCGCTGACCGAGGCCTTCCTGCGCCAGGGGGCCAAGGTCGCCTTCTGCCAGCGTTCGGACGGGACGGCCTTCTGCGATGCGATGGAAAAGTCGACGGGCAACCGGCCGCTGTTCCTGCCCTGCGACATCTCGGTGACGGATCAGTTGCAGCTGACCCTCTCCACGGCGGCCAAGGCGCATGGGCCGATCACCGTGCTTGTCAACAACGCCGCGAACGATCAGCGGCACGACACGCTCAAGACCGATCAGGCCTTCTGGGACTGGTCGATCAACGTGAACCTGCGCTCCTACTTCTTTGCCTGCCAGTCGGTGATTCCCGGGATGAAGGCGGCGGGCGGCGGGTCGATCATCAACTTCTCCTCGATCAGCTTCATGATGGCGGACAAGGGCTATGCCGCCTACATCACCGCCAACGCCGGAATCGTGGGCCTGACCCGGACGCTTGCGCGTGAATTCGGGCCGGACCGGATCCGGGTCAACGCCGTCGCGCCCGGCTGGGTGCTGACCGACCGGCAGAAAGAGCTTTGGGTCACGCCCGAGGGGCTGGCGGCCTACCTGGAACGGCAATGCCTGCCCGATCCGATCCAGCCCGAGGACGTGGCGGGCACCGTGCTGTTCCTGGCGTCGGATGCGTCGAAGATGATGACCTCGCAGACCCTGATCCTGGATGGGGGGTATATCTCGTCATGACCGACCCGGTGAAACCCGTCTGGATCGCCGTCGACTGGGGCACCTCGAACCTCCGCGCCTGGGCGATGTCCGGGGACGGGAAGGTGCTGGCCGAGGCCACGTCCGACGAAGGCATGGGCAAGCTTCCGCGTGAGGGGTTCGAGCCGGCGCTGGTGCGGCTGATCGCGCCCTGGCTAGCGGAAAAGCCCCCGGTCGTCGCCTGCGGTATGGTCGGCAGCCGCCAGGGCTGGTGCGAGGCGCCCTACCGGACCGTCCCCTGCACGCCACTGGACAGGACCGCCCAGGTCCAGGCCCCGACGACCGACCCGCGCCTGAAAGTGTCGATCGCGCCGGGTCTGAAGCAGACCTCTCCCGCCGACGTGATGCGCGGGGAAGAGACGCAGATCGCCGGTGCCCTGCGGCTGATGCCCGGCTACGACGGGGTCCTCTGCCTGCCCGGCACCCATTCGAAATGGGTCCACATCAGCGCGGGCGAGGTCGTCAGCTTCCAGACCTTCATGACCGGCGAGATGTTCGCGCTTCTCGCCGAAGCCTCGGTCCTGCGTCACGGGATGCAAGGCGGCGGCTGGGACGATGCGGCCTTTGACGCCGCCGTGTCGGACGCCCTGTCGAAGCCCGAAAAGCTTGGCGCGCGGCTCTTTTTGCTGCGGGCCGAGGGGCTGATCGCGGGCCTGTCGCCGCAGGCGGCGCGGGCACGGCTCTCGGGCCTCCTGATCGGCACCGAACTGGCTGCCGCGAAGCCCTACTGGCTTGGCCAGCGCGTCACCCTGATCGGGGCCGAGAAACTGTCGGCCGCCTACGCGCGCGCGCTGCAAGCCCAGGGAGTCGAGGCCCAGCGCCTGAATGCCACCGACTGCACATTGGCGGGCCTTGCCTCGCTTTCCCCCATGACCGAGGCCGCCCGATGACCCATCGCAACCTGATCGCCATCCTGCGCGGGATCACTCCGGCCGAGGCTGCAGCCGCCGCCCAGGCGCTGGTCGCAGCCGGGATCACCCGAATCGAGGTGCCGCTGAACTCGCCCGATGCCTTTGCCTCGATCACCGCAATGGTGAAGGCCACGGAAGATGCCGAGATCGGCGCGGGAACCGTGCTGACGGTCGAGGAGGTCGGCCGCGTGAAGGCCGCGGGCGGCAGCCTGGTCGTCTCGCCCAACTGCGACCCGGACGTGATCCGCGCCAGCCGTGCGCAGGGCATGGCCTCGTGGCCGGGGGTGATGACGCCGACGGAATGCTTCGCCGCGATCAAGGCCGGGGCCAGTGGCCTGAAGCTCTTCCCCGGCAGCCTGATCGGGCCCGAGGGGCTGAAGGCCATACGTGCCGTCCTGCCGAAGGGCCTGCCGGTCTATGCCGTGGGCGGTGCCGGGCCGGACAATTTTGCCGACTGGGTGAAGGCCGGGGCGAACGGATTCGGCATCGGAACCGCGCTTTACACGCCGGGGTTGTCGGTGGATGACATCCACGCCCGCGCGACCCGGATCGTCGCGGCCCATGACGCGGTATTCCAATGATCTACGACTCCCGCCCCTGCGAGCTGGGTGAAGGCCCGCTCTGGCACCCCTTGCGGGAAGAACTGTTCTGGTTCGACATCCTGAACCGGACGCTGCATTCCAAGGCCACTTCCTGGCCCTTCGACGTCTATGTGTCGGCCGCCGGGTGGATCAGCCGGGATGAGCTGCTGATCGCGTCGGAGACCGGGCTTTTCCGCTTCAACCTCGTCAGCGCGACCCGCACCCCGGTCGTCGAGGCGGGGACGCCGAAGACCCGATCGAACGACGGCCGCGCCGACCGGCAGGGCGGGTTCTGGTTTGGCACGATGGGCAAACGCGCCGAGAAGGGCGCGGGCGCGATCTGGCGCTGGTACAAGGGCGAACTGCGCCAGCTTTACAAGGACATCTCGATCCCGAATTCGATCTGCTTCACCCCCGACGGGACGGCCGCGCATTTCTCGGACACACCGGAAGGCAAGGTGATGAAGGTCGCACTGGACGCCGAGGGTTGGCCGAAGGGCGAACCTCAGGTCTGGCACGACTTCGACCGCGCCGGGCTGAACCCGGACGGCGCCGTGATCGACGCCGAGGGCCGGTTCTGGAATGCGCAATGGGGCGAAGGGCGTGTGGCCTGCTATGCCCCCGACGGTGCCTTCCTTCAGGCCGTGGAAACCCCCGGGGCGCTCCAATCGTCCTGCCCCGCCTTCGGTGGCGCCGACCTTTCCACCCTTTTCGTTACCACCGCCCTTGAACACATGGACGCCGAGGCACGGGCAAAGCACCCGGCATCGGGCCAGCTTTTCGCCTTCCCCGGCGTCGCCAAGGGCCTTCCCGAACCCCAGGTCACCCTATGAAAAGAACGCTCGGCGTCTGCTACTACCCCGAACACTGGAACGAGGCGCAATGGGCCGAGGACGCCGCCCGGATGGCCCGCCTGGGCCTGACCTGGGTCAGGATCGGCGAATTCGCCTGGAGCCGGATGGAACCCGAGCCGGGGCGCTATGACTGGGCCTGGCTCGACCGCGCGATCGAGACCTTGGGCGCGCGCGGGCTGAAGGTCGTCCTGGGCACGCCCACGGCCACCCCGCCGCGCTGGATGATCGACCGTCACCCCGACATGCTGCCGGTGGACGCCCAGGGTCGGCAAAAGGTCTTCGGGTCACGGCGGCACTATGACTTCTCGCACCAGGGCTACCGCGCCGAATGCGCGAAGATCGTCACCGCGCTGGCGGAACGCTACGGGAAGAACCCGCATGTGGCCGCCTGGCAGACCGACAACGAATATGCCTGCAACGAGACGACGCTTTCCTATTCCGAGGCCGCGAAGACCGCGTTCCAGGATTGGCTGGCGCAGAAGTACCAGTCGCCCGACGCGCTGAACCGGGCCTGGGGCAACGTGTTCTGGTCGATGGAATACCGCGACTTCCGCGAGATCGGCCTGCCGAACCTGACGGTGTGCGAGCCGAACCCGTCCCATGTCCTGGACTTCCGCCGCTTCGCCAGTGACGAGGTGCGGGCCTTCAACAAGCTGCAGGTAGAGATCATCCGCAAGCACTCGGCCGCACCCGTCGCGCACAACTTCATGGGCGCGATCACCGAGTTCGACCATTGGGACGTGGGCGACGACCTGGATATCGCGTCCTGGGACAGCTACCCTCTGGGCTTCCTCTCGGACCGGATCCCCGCAGACCAGGAGCACAAGCGCCGTTTCGTCCGGCAGGGCGACCCGGATTTCCAGGCCTTCCACCATGACCTTTACCGCGCCGTGGGCCGGGGCCGCTGGTGGATCATGGAACAGCAGCCGGGCCCGGTGAACTGGGCCCCCTACAACCCCGACCCCCTGCCCGGCATGGCCCGGCTTTGGGCGTGGGAGGCTTTCGCGCATGGTGCCGAGGCCGTCTGCTACTTCCGCTGGCGGCAGGCACCCTTTGCGCAGGAACAGATGCACGCGGGCCTCCTTCGCCCCGACAGCGCCCCGGCGCAGGCTTTCGGCGAGGCCGAACAGGTGGTGCAGGAACTGGCCGGGATGCCGGCCGAGGCGGGGACGGGCAAGGCGGTCGTGGCCCTGGTCTTCGACTATGAATCCGATTGGGCCTGGTCGATCCAGCCACAGGGGCGCAGCTTCCAGTACTTCTGGCTCGTCTTCCACCTGTACCGCGGACTGCGGCGGCTTGGGCTGAACGTCGATATCGTCCGGCCCGACGTGGCCGATCTGTCGGGATACCGGCTGGTGCTGGCGCCCGGCCTCTTCTCGCTGTCCGATGCGCTCAAGTCCGCCCTGTCCCGCTTCGACGGGACGGCGATCCTGGGGCCGCGGACCAATTCCAAGACCAAGGACTTTGCGATCCCCGTTCCGCTGCCCCCGGCTCTTGCGGGCCTGGATACCGTGGTGGCGCGGGTCGAAAGCCTGCCGCCCGACGTGACGGTTCCGCTGGCGCAGGGCGGGCATCTTCTGAACTGGCGCGAGAAGCTGGAGGGCGGCGCGCAGGTGATCGAGGTCAGCGAGGATGGCTGGCCGGCCCTCGTCGCGGCGGGCAAGCTGCACTATCTTGGCGGCTGGCCCGACGAGGTGGCGCTGGCGCGCATCCTGCAGCGGGCCTGTGCAGCCGAGGGGATCGAGAGCGACCCGCTGCCCGAGGGACTGCGGCGGCGCGATACGGCCACGCACCGGTTCCTGTTCAACTACAACCCGGTCCCGGCAGAATGGGGTGGCGTCAGCATTCCTCCCGCCGGGGTGCTCTGGACCAAGCTCTGAGGACAAAGGCGGTGGGTGGCAAGCGGCCCACCCATGGCCAGGGGTCAGGCGTGGACGGCCACCGTGCCGCTGACCGGCAGGAAGGCGGCCGCGTTCGGGCCAAGCGTCAGCCGGTCGTCCTGCAGAACGGCATGGATCGACGGCCCAGCCGGTGCGCCCACCCCCGCGACCGTGACCGAGAGGGCCACCGGCGACAGGTTGAAGAGGCAAAGAAGCGCCCCCTCCCCCTCGCCCCGGACGAAGCCCAGGATCGGTTCCGGCAGATCCAGGAAGCGGGTCCTGCCCGCCTTCAGCGCCGTGGATCCTTTGCGGAAGGCCAGCACCTGCCGGTAATGCTCCAGCACCGACCCCTGCGCGCCCTCCTGCCCAGCGACATGCCGCTCGGCCTGTTCGGGTTTGACCGGCAGCCAGGGCTTCGCCGTCGAGAAGCCACCATGCGGTGAGGCATCCCAGACCATCGGCGTCCGGGTGTTGTCGCGGCCGATGGGTTCGGGCCAGAAGTTGATCCCCTGCGGATCGGTCAGCTCCTCGAAGTCCAGCTGCGTGTCGGTCTGGCCCAGCTCCTCGCCCTGCCAGAGGCAGACCGAACCCTCGAAGGCCAGCAGCAGCGAGCCCGCCTGCTTGGCAAGGTCCCCGATGTTGTCGCCATGCCTGGCCCAGCGCGAGGCGTGGCGGACGACGTCGTGGTTCGAAAACGCCCACATCGGCCAGCCGTCCGGCGCGCCCTTGAAGAACCCCTCGACGCGGTCGCGGAAGAAGGCCGCGTCGTAGTCATAGCCCATCAGCTCGAACGAGTAGCACTGATGCAGGCGCCCCGGCGCGGTGTATTCGCCCATCATCCGGATCGCATGGTGCGCTTCGCCCATCTCGCCCACGGAGGCCGCGCCGTACTCGTCCAGAAGTTTGCGGATGCGTTCCATCCACATCAGGTTCTCTGGCTGGTTCTTGGAGAACAGATGATACTGCATCCCGTAGGGGTTGCCCTCGGGTTCCTTCTTCACGCGGTAGTCTGCCGGGTCGTCGCGGAACAGGGGGTCGTGGAAGAAGTAGTTCACCGTGTCGAAGCGGAAGCCGTCGACCCCCCGCTCCAGCCAGAAGCGCATGGCCTCCAGCGCCCAGTCCTGGACGGCGGGGTTGTGGTAGTTGAGGTCCGGCTGCGAGGTCAGGAAGTTGTGCAGGTAGTACTGCTTCCGCCGTGCGTCCCACTGCCATGCCGGACCGCCGAAGACCGACAGCCAGTTGCAGGGCGGCGTGCCGTCGTGCTTGGGGTCGGCCCAGACATACCAGTCGGCCTTCGGGTTCATCCGGTCCTTGCGGCTTTCGGCGAAGAACGGGTGCTGGTCCGAGGTGTGGCTCAGGACCTGGTCGATGATGACCTTCAGCCCCAGCTCATGCGCCCGCGCGATCATCGTGTCGAAGTCGGCCAGCGTGCCGAAGACCGGGTCCACGTCGCAATAGTCGCTGACGTCATAACCCATGTCCTTCATCGGACTGCGGAAGAAGGGCGAGAGCCAGACTGCGTCCACCCCAAGCCCGGCCAGATGGTCCAGACGGCGGGTGATCCCCGGCAGGTCCCCCACCCCGTCGCCGTTCGAATCCTGGAAGGACCGGGGATAGACCTGATAGGTCACCGCGCCACGCCACCAATCGGACATTTCCACCCCCACGCCGGACTCGCGTGCGGGCCATACCGGGGGCGGCGTTAGCGCAAAAGGCCAAAGCGCTTGCAGCCCTGTCCGTCCGCGCAGAATCCCCGGCCCTGCGGCACATCCGCAACGACCTGCCCGGGAAACGGGCGGGCCTTGTCTGTAACGGTGACAATATCGCGGTTGACCCCTCTCCGCCCCACGCGCAGGTTGCACGCTCGAAACGGAGCTCCCCATGCCTAAAGCCGCCCTGATCACTCCTGTCCTGATCGCCGGTTGCACGATCCTGATGATTTCCTTCGCCATCCGGGCAAGCTTTGGCGTCTTCCAGATTCCCGTTGCCAACGAATTCGGCTGGCCTCGCGCCGAGTTCTCGATGGCCATTGCGATCCAGAACCTGGCCTGGGGCATCGGCCAGCCGATGTTCTCGGCCTTTGGGGAACGGTTCGGCGACCGGAAGGCCATCGTGATCGGCGCCCTGCTTTACGCCCTGGGTCTTGTCCTGTCCGCCTACGCCGTGACCCCCGGCCAGCACCAGGTTCTGGCGATCCTCGTGGGCTTCGGCATTGCCGGAACGGGTTTCGGGATCATCCTGCCCCTGATCGGTCGCGCGGCTTCGCCCGAGCGCCGCAGCCTCACCCTGGGCATCGGGTCGGCGATTGGCTCGGCCGGGCAGATATTTGGTCCCCCGGCCGCAGAAATCCTTCTGCAAAGCTTTCCGTGGCAGACTGTCTTCCTGATTTTCGCCGTGGTGATCCTGCTTGCCCTGACGGCCCTGCCGATCCTGAAACCGCAGGCAAGAGCCAACGCGCAGGCCGAACCGTCCGAGCCGATGCTGACTGTCCTGAACCGGGCGCTGCGCGATCCGTCCTACATGCTCATATTCCTCGGCTTCTTCTCCTGCGGCTACCAACTGGGTTTCATCACTGCGCACTTCCCCGCCTTCATCACCGAAGTCTGCGGGCCCATCGACCCCGGCGGGCTGCTGGCGGGGATGGGCATCGGAACCACCTCGGCGCTTGGAGCCGCTGCGATCGCGGTCATCGGTGTGGCGAACATCGGTGGGTCAGTCCTGTCGGGCTGGCTTGGTGGGCTGTTCTCGAAGAAGTACCTGCTTGCCGGAATCTATGCCGGTCGCACACTGGCCTCGGCCATCTTCATCCTGCTGCCCATGACCCCCGCAAGCGTACTCGTCTATTCAGCGGTCATGGGCGCGCTCTGGCTTGCCACGGTGCCACTGACCTCTGGTCTGGTGGCCCAGATCTACGGGGTGCGCTACATGGGAACGCTCTATGGCTTTGTCTTCCTGAGCCATCAGATCGGAAGTTTCCTTGGCGTCTGGCTTGGCGGGCGGATGTACGACCTGAATGGCGACTATACGCTCGTCTGGTGGATCGGCGTGGGCGTCGGGGCGTTCTCGGCGGTGGTCCACCTGCCGATCCGCGAACGCGCGATGGTGGCGCAGCCCGCCTGACTGCAGCGTGACGAAATCTGCCCGTTTTCCGGGCAGATATGCCTTGCGTCGAGCCGGGGCGCTTGCCAAGACACCGGCAAGCTTCCCCGAAAGGTCCGCCCCATGCGTATCGGCATCGCCGCCCTTCTTCTTGCCTACGTGTTCAGCCAGTTCTACCGCGCATTCCTCGCGGTGCTGGCGCCCGTGCTGAAGGCCGACCTTGGAGTGACGGCAGCGGACCTTGCCTCTGCATCGGGCTGGTGGTTCCTGGCCTTTGCGGCGATGCAGATCCCGATCGGGTCGGCGTTGGACCGGGTCGGCCCGCGCCTGACGGCGGGCGCGCTCATGGCCGTGGGAGCCGGCGGGGCGCTTCTCTTCAGCCAGGCGACGGGGGCGTTCCAGATCAAGTTGGCGATGGCGCTGATCGGGGTCGGCTGCGCGCCGGTGCTGATGGCAAGCTATTTCATCTTCGCGCGGCAGTTTTCCCCTGCGGTCTTCGGGACGCTGGCCGGGATCACCATCGGCGTGGGATCCCTGGGCAACGTGGCGTCCTCGCTGCCCTTGTCGGCGGCGGTCGCGGCCTTCGGCTGGCGCGAGACGGTGCTGGGTCTGGCGGCCCTGACCGGGGCCGTGGCGCTGGCGATCCTGGTCCTGGTGCGCGATCCGCCAAGGCTGCAGACGGCGCGGGACGGATCGCTTCTGGACCTTTTGCGCATTCCGGCGATCTGGCCGATCCTGGCAATGATGGTGGTCTGCTACATGCCCATCGCAGGGATACGCGGACTTTGGGTCGGCCCCTACTTCGCGGATGTGCATGGCGCGGATCAGCTTGGCATCGGCGAGGTGAGCCTGTGGATCGGCCTTGCGATGGTCGCCGGCAACTTTGCCTATGGGCCGCTGGACCGCTGGCTCGGTACCCGGAAGTGGGTGATCTTCTGGGGGAACGCGCTGACCCTGGCCTGCCTGTTCGGCCTCTGGTGGTTCGCCGCCGCGCCTGCCGCTGTCGCGATCGCGCTGCTGGTGGCGGCGGGGTTCTTCGGGGCAAGCTTCCCGATGGTCATCGCGCATGGCCGGGCCTTCTTCCCGCCGCATCTGATGGGGCGCGGGGTGACGCTTCTGAACCTCTTCGGCATCGCGCCCATTGGCATCGCCCAGATCCTGACCGGCCGCATCCATGCCGGAACCGAGGCCGTGACCCCCGCGGCGCCCTACGAGGCCGTATTCCTGTTCTTCGCGCTCGTCACCGCCGTCGGCCTGGCCGTCTACCTTCTGTCACAGGATCGGACGGACTGACGCGGGCCCGACGAATCCGCTTTTCCCGGACCGGCCCTTAGGCTAACAGCCGCCCGTCCCACCTTTGGGACGGACAAAGGAGAACCCCGATGGGCTACAAGGTCGTCGTCGCGGGTGCCACGGGCAACGTGGGCCGCGAAATGCTGAACATCCTCGCCGAGCGCGAGTTCCCGGTCGATGAGATCGCTGCGCTGGCGTCGCGCAAATCTCTCGGCACCGAAGTCAGCTTTGGCGACAAGACTTTGAAGACCAAGGACCTGGACACTTTCGACTTCACCGGCTGGGACATCGCGCTGTTCGCCGTGGGGTCCGAGGCGACGAAGGTCTATGCCCCGAAGGCCGCCGCGGCGGGCTGCGTGGTGATCGACAACTCGTCCTTGTATCGCTACGACCCGGAGATCCCGCTGATCGTGCCGGAAGTGAACGCCGACGCGATTCACGCCTACAAGAACAAGAACATCATCGCGAACCCCAACTGCTCGACCGCGCAAATGGTGGTGGCGCTGAAGCCGCTGCATGACCGGGCAAAGATCACCCGCGTGGTGGTGTCGACCTACCAGTCCGTCTCGGGCGCCGGGAAGGAAGGGATGGACGAGCTCTGGAACCAGACCAAGGCCGTCTACAATCCTACGGACGAGGTCCCGCCGAAGAAGTTCTCCAAGCAGATCGCCTTCAACGTGATCCCGCACATCGACGTCTTCCTGGACTCGGGCGAGACCAAGGAAGAATGGAAGATGGTGGCCGAGACGAAGAAGATCCTCGACCCGAAGATCAAGGTCACGGCCACTTGCGTCCGCGTGCCGGTCTTCGTCGGCCACTCCGAGGCGATCAACATCGAGACCGAGGAGTTCCTGGACTGGCAGGAAGCGCAGGACATCCTGCGGGAGAGCCCCGGCGTCATGCTGGTCGACAAGCGGGAACCCGGTGGCTACATCACCCCGATCGAATGCGTGGGCGAGTTCGCGACCTATGTGTCCCGCGTCCGGCAGGATTCGACCATCGACAACGGGCTGAACCTGTGGTGCGTGTCCGACAACCTGCGCAAGGGTGCGGCGCTGAACGCGGTGCAGATCGCCGAACTTCTGGGGTCCAAGGTCCTGAAGAAGGGCTAAGGGTTTCTTAACCGTGATCTGCGAGGGTCTTGGCTCATGGCCGAGACCCTTTTTCGTTGCGATGACATCCTCTGGGCGCGTTTCTTGGCGCTGTGCAAGGCGCGGGACGAGACGCCGGGAGCAGTGCTGCGCGACCTTGTGCGGCTGGAGGTCCAGCGCTGCGACCGCCGCAAAGCGAGGAGTGCCGAAGGCATCGACGAGCGGCTCCTCGTGCGCCTTCGGCTTCTCGTCGCTGAGGCTCTGGCGGGATCGTAAAGCTGGGGGCAGTTGCAGAGGCTCCTCGCCGAACGCCGATTGAAATTCGTCCCATCGGGCGGGGGCCTTGTCTTGACCGACCTCTCCAACGGCGAGATCCTGGCCAAGTCCAACCAGGTCGGGCCACCCTACATGGCTCTTGTCCGCCGCTTCGGCACAGGCTGTCCGGGCCACCCGCAGCCCGGAATTGCCGTCCAGGCCCTCGCCCGCCCCTGACCCCTTGCACCCGCCCGCCGCACGGGCTTTCCTGTTCGCCCCCACAGGAGCCCTGCCATGACCCCGATGCTTCCCCTTTCCGACGGCCGCCAGATCCCGCAGCTCGGCTTCGGCCTCTGGCAGGTCCCCGCCGCCACCACCGCCGAGACCACCGCCAGTGCGCTGAAACTCGGCTACCGGCTGGTCGACGGCGCCGCGATCTATGGCAACGAGGAGGGTCAGGGAGATGGCATCCGGCAATCGGGCCTGCCACGCGAGGACATCTTCGTCACCACCAAGGTCTGGAACAGCGAGCAGGGCTTCGACAAGGCGATCCGCGCGGCCGAAGCCAGCCTGAAACGCCTGGGCCTCGACCGCGTGGACCTCCTTCTCATCCACTGGCCCTGCCCGTCGAAGGACCTCTACCTCGACACCTGGCGCGCGCTGATCCGTCTGCGGGAGGAGGGCAAGGCGCGCTCCATCGGCGTGTCGAACTTCCAGGAGCCGCATCTGGAGCGGATCATCGGCGAAACCGGCGTCTCGCCCGTTCTGAACCAGGTGGAGATCAACCCCCGTCTCCAGCAGGCCGCCCTGCGGGCGTTCCACGAAAAGCACGGGATCGTCACGCAAAGCTGGACCCCGCTCGGCCAGGGCCGCAGCTTCGACGCCGCCCCGGTGCAGGCGGCCGCAAGGCGCACCGGCAAGTCCCCCGCCCAGGTCATCCTGCGCTGGCACATCCAGATCGGTGCCTCGGTCATTCCCCGTTCCACCCGCGAGGCTGGGCTGAAGGAGAACCTGGACCTCTTCGACTTCGCCCTGACCGAAGACGAGATGGCGGCCATTGCCACCCTGGATGAAGGGAGCCGTTGCGGCCCCGATCCCGCAAGGTTCGAGATGAGTTGACGCGGCCCATGCGGCAATCCTTGGGACGGGTTTCCCGGCCTTGCCGCCCCCGCAGACCAGGGCCTACCGTCCCGGCGGATTTCAACCGAAAGGCTCCGCCGATGCGCGCCGTTATTGCCGCCCTTCTTGCAACCACCGCCCTGCCCGCCTGGGCCGATACCATTTCGGCAACCAGCCGGATAACCGCCGTCACCGTCTACCCCGACGGCGCAAAGCTGACGCGGGAGGTGACCTTCACCGCCCCTTCGGCCGGCGCGCACGACCTTCTGGTCACCGACCTGCCCTATGACAGCGACGCCGGCATGATCCGCCTCGCGGCCGCAGAGGGCTTGCAGGTGGGCGCATTCGCCCTGCGCGACGACCGCCTGCCCCCGCGCGAGGACCCGCTGACCGACGACCAGAAGGCCGCAATGGCGGCAGTCGAGGCCGCCCAGGCCGCTGCCGACCAGGCCCAGTTGGCGCTGGAGGCGATCACGGCCAAGGTCGAGGCGGCAGAGGCGCAGGTGCGCTTCCTGTCCTCGTTCACGGGGGCATTGCCGGACGGGGCGACGCCCGAGACGATCAAGGCGATGGCCGGGATGATCGGGACCGAGACGCTTGCCGCCCGCCAGGCCGCGCTGGCCGCCAAGGCGGAGCTGCCGCCCGCGCAGAAGGCGGTGACCGAGGCGCAGGAGGCGCTGGCGAAGGCCCAGGCCGCCTTCGACACGCTGCCGGCGGCGGACACCGAGTATACCGCGCTGCAGGCGGCAGTAACGGCCACGGCGGCAGGTGAGCAGACCCTGACCATCACGCAATATGTGGGCAACGCAAGCTGGCAGCCGGTCTACGAGCTAAACCTGACGCGGCAGGGCGAGGACAAGCTGACCCTTGGCCGCGCGGCGCTCGTCACCCAGTACACCGGCGAAGACTGGGACGGGGTGGCGCTGACCCTCTCCTCCTCTCGCCCCGCGGAACAGGCCGCGCCATCGCAACTCTGGCCCGAGCTGCGGTCCATCGCCCCCGAGATGGACGCCGAGGACCTGGCCCGCAAGAACTTCGGGACAAGCGAGGCGCTTTACGAAACGGCTCCCGCAGCAGAACCGATCACCGCGCCTATCGTCGCCGGAATGGCCTACGAGGGGGACACGGTCGTCTACAATTACCCCGAACCCGTCACCGTCGCGACGGGAGCCGAGAACCTGCGGCTGGCACTCGACAGTCTGGACTTTGCCCCGGTCGTCGAAGCCGTGGCCGTCCCGCGGCTGGACAAGACCGCTTTCGTCATGGCGAGCTTCACCAATGCAAGCGAAGAGCCGCTCCTCCCCGGTCAGGCGATGCTCTTCCGCGAGGGTGTGCTGGTCGGGTCCACCTGGCTGGACGTGATCGCCCCGGGGGTCGAGACCGACATCGGCTTCGGTGCGATCGAGACGCTGACGGTAAAGCGCGAGATGCCGAAACGGGCCGAGGGCGAAACGGGGGTCTTCACCACCGCCAACGCGCGCACCGAAAGCGCGGTCATCACGGTCGAGAACACCGGACCCGACGCCTGGCCCGTCCGCATCCTGGACCAGGTGCCCTACAGCGAACAGGACGAGCTTGAGATCGAGGTGACCGCAAGTCCCGCCCCAACCGAGACAGACGTCGAGGGTCAGCGCGGCATCCTGGCCTGGGAGTTCGATCTTTCCGCCGGCGCGCGTCAGACGATCACTCTGGAACACGAGATAACCTGGCCCGAAGGCATGGTCCTGCAGTAATCCCCGGAACTGCCGGGCCGGACCTCCACGGCCCGGCTCTTTCCCTTGCGTCACCCGCCGTGGTTGCCCTCCTGCCGATGACTTCACGTCAGGCAGGAATCTGACGTGACGTCATAGTGACGTTAACGTCAACTGGTCTGGTAATCATGGGTCTGGGTTCGCATCTGCCGCGCATGATGCATTCCCGATGTGAGTTTAAGCGATGACTTCCAGCGTACCGAATGACGTGATGACCATCCGCGAGATGTGCGATGCCTACGATGTCACCCCGCGCACCTTGCGGTTCTACGAGGCCAAGGAGTTGCTGACCCCGATCCGCATCGGGACGCGGCGGCTGTTCACCCGGCGCGACCGGGCGCGGCTGGCGCTGATCCTGCGCGGCAAACGGTTCGGCTTCAGCCTCGAGGACATCCGGCAGACGCTTGACCTGTACGACCGCGACGGCGGGCTGACCGCCCAGCGACAGAAGGCCTACGAGCTTGCGCTGAAGCGCCTGGCCGAAATGGAGGCCCAGCGCGCCGAGCTGGACGTGGCCATCGCCGAGCTGAAGGCCGAATTGAAGGACGCCGAAGCCAAGGGTCTCGTGCCCGACCGCGCGGCCTGACAGACCGAGTAAGGGAAGAGGACAAGATGCCCAGCTACACCGCCCCCGTGAAGGACATGCAGTTCGTTCTGCACGACGTTCTGAAGGTTTCCGCCGCCGACATTCCCGGCTATGGCGAACTTGACAGAAGCTTCACCGAGGCGGTGCTGGACGAAGCCGCCAAGGTCGCGCAGGACATCCTCACCCCCTTGAACCAGGTCGGCGACGTGGAAGGCTGCAAGCTGGAAAACGGCGTGGTCCGTACGCCGAAGGGGTTCCGTGAGGCGTTCCGCACCCTGTCCGAGGGCGGCTGGATGTCGCTTGACGCGCACCCTGACTATGGCGGGCAGGGGCTCCCGTACCTGATGCACACGGCGGTCAACGAGGCCTTCGTGTCGGCCAACATGGCCTTCAACATGTACCAGGGCCTGACCCACGGCGCCTATTCCGCGATCCTCGTCCACGGGACCGAGGAGCAGAAGCGGAAGTGGCTGCCGAAGATGGTCTCCTGCGACTGGACCGGCACGATGAACCTGACCGAGCCGCATTGCGGCACCGACCTCGGGATGATGCGGACCAAGGCCGAACCGCAGGCGGATGGCAGCTACAAGATCACCGGGCAGAAGATCTTCATCTCGGCCGGCGACCATGACATGGCCGACAACATCGTCCACCTGGTGCTTGCGAAGGCCCCCGGCGGCGGCGAGGGGACGAAGGGCATCAGCCTCTTCATCGTGCCGAAGTTCCTGGTGAACGAGGACGGCTCCCTGGGCGACCGCAATGCCGTCAGCGTCGGCAAGGTCGAAGAGAAGATGGGCATCCACGGCAACGCCACCTGCGTCATGAACTACGACGGCGCGACGGGCTGGCTTCTGGGCGAGCTGCACAAGGGCATGAAGGCCATGTTCACGATGATGAACGAGGCCCGGCTCGGCGTGGCACTGCAGGGCTATGCGGTGGCCGAAGCCGCGTATCAGAACTCGCTCGCCTATGCGAAGGACCGGCTCCAGGGCCGCGACGTGACGGGGGCGAAGAACCCCGACGGGCCTGCCGACCCGCTGATCGTCCACCCCGACATCCGCCGCAACCTGATGGAGCAGAAAAGCTTCGTCGAAGGCGCCCGCGCCTGGGCCTACTGGGGGGCCACGCTGATCGACCGGGCACATACCGGCGACGCGGCGGCGGACGGGCTGATCGGGCTGATGACCCCGGTCCTGAAGGGCTTCCTCACCGACAAGGGCTTCGAGATGGCCGTCCAGGCCCAGCAGGTCTATGGCGGGCACGGCTATATCGAGGAATGGGGCATGTCCCAGTTCGCCCGCGACGCCCGGATCGCGATGATCTACGAGGGTGCCAACGGCGTGCAGGCGCTGGACCTTGTGGGCCGGAAACTCGCCACCGACGGCGGCAAGCATGTGATGGCCTTCTTCGAAATGGTGAAGGCCGAGTGCAAGGCGCATGACGGTGACGAGCGGATGAAGGGCTTCGTCGAGCCGCTGAAAACCGCGTCCAAGGCGCTGCAGCAGGCGGGCATGTTCTTCATGCAGAACGGGATGAAGAACCCCAACGCCGCGCTGGCCGGGTCCTATGACTTCATGCACATGATGGGCCATGTCTGCCTGGGCCTGATGTGGACGAAGATGGCGAAGGCCGCCTACGAGGCGCTCGACGCCGGCGCGCAGGACCGCGACTTCTACGAGGCGAAGATCGCTACCGGTCGCTTCTACATGGCCCGCCAGCTTCCTGCCTGCGCGATGCACCTGATGCGCATTGAGTCCGGCGCCGATCCCGTCATGGCGCTGGCCGCCGAGGCGTTCTAGGCTTTGTCCTTCAGGGACGGGCCCAACGGCCCGCCCGCCAGTCTTGGGAGGGACGGGATGAAACTCTACTGTTTTGGCGAAAGCGGCAACGCCTACAAATGCGCGCTGGCGCTGGAGATGGCTGGCCTCGACTGGGAACCGGTCTTCGTCGACTTCTTCAAGGGCGAGGCGCGGAGCGCGGAATTCAAGAAGATCAACGAGATGGGCGAGGTGCCGGTCCTGGTCGACGGCGATTTGACCCTGACGCAGTCCGGGGTGATCCTTGACTTCATCTCGTCCAAGACGGGCAAGCTTGGCGGCCGTTCAGCCGCCGAACGGCGCGAGGTGCTGCGTTGGCTTTTCTGGGACAACCACAAGCTTTCGACGACCATCGGCACCACGCGGTTCCTGATTAACTTCCTGCCACCGGAAAAGCGCCCCGAAGGCGTCATCCCCTTCATGCAGGGCCGTCTGAAAGCCGCCTATACGGTGCTGAACGACCATCTTGCGGACCGGACCTGGGTCGCAGGGGACTCCGTCACCATCGCCGACCTCAGCTGCTGCGGCTACCTCTACTACCCCGAACCCTACGGTTTCGACCGCAAGGACTGGCCCCATATCGACGCCTGGCTGACCCGCATCAGCGACCTGCCGGGCTGGAAACATCCCTACGACCTGATGCAGCGGGCCTTCCCCGCGTAAGGAGACCTCCGATGACCGACGCCTACATCTACGACGCCGTCCGCAGCCCCCGCGGCAAGGGCCGTCCCGACGGGTCTCTGCATGAACTGACCTCGGTCGCGCTGTCGGCCAAGGTCCTGAACGCGGTGAAGGAACGGAACGGACTGGAAGGCCACGTCGTCGAGGACGTGATCTGGGGCAACGTCACCCAGGTCGGCGAACAGGGCGGCTGCCTTGCCCGGTCGGCGGTGCTGGCTTCGGACCTTGACGAGCGCATTCCCGGACTTGCCATCAACCGTTTCTGCGCCAGCGGGATGGAGGCGGTGAACCTGGCCGCGAACCAGGTGAAGGGCGGGGCGGGACACGCCTATATAGCGGGCGGGGTCGAGATGATGGGCCGTGTCGCCATGGGCTCGGACGGCGCGGCGATTGCCGTGGACCCGACCCTGGCCATGAAGACCTACTTCGTGCCGCAAGGGATCAGCGCCGATATCATCGCTACCGAATACGGCTTCACCCGCGACCAGGCCGACGCCTTGGCCGTGGAATCCCAGCGCCGCGCCGCGCAGGCCTGGGCCGAGGGGCGGTTCGAGAAATCCGTCCTGACCATCACCGACCAGAACGGCCTGCCGATCCTCGCCACCGACGAATACATGCGCCCCGGCACGGACATGCAGGCGCTTGGCCGCCTTGACCCAAGCTTCAAGGCGATGGGCGAGGTCATGCCCGGCTTCGACAAGGTCGCGATGATGAAGTATCCGCATCTGGAGCGGATCAACCACATCCACCACGCCGGGAACTCCAGCGGTATCGTGGACGGGGCCGCTGCGGTGCTGATCGGCAGCGCCGAATTCGGCCGCGCCCACGGGTTGAAGCCCCGCGCCCGGATCCGCGCCACGGCGAAGATCGGGACCGACCCCACGATCATGCTGACCGGCCCGGTCCCGGCGACGCAGAAGATCCTCAAGGACTCCGGGCTGCAGATCGGCGACATCGACCTCTTCGAGGTGAACGAAGCCTTCGCCTCTGTCGTGCTGCGTTTCCAGCAGGCCTTCGACGTGGACCCCGACCTCGTGAACGTCAACGGCGGCTCCATCGCGATGGGCCACCCCTTGGGCGCAACGGGCGCGATCATCATCGGCACGCTCCTGGACGAACTGGAGCGGCAGGACAAGGCAATGGGCCTTGCCACGCTCTGCATCGCGAGCGGCATGGGCGCCGCCACGATCATCGAGCGGGTCTGACCAGATGCGGCAGTCGGACAAAACGGGCGTCATGCGCTGGCTGCAAGGCCGGGATGATGTCGCTCGCGGGACAGCGACTGTCGCAAACCTACGTCGCGGGAAGGGTGATTCTCCCAAGATGGATGCTTCTCCAAATCGGTTTGAGAGGCAGATTTCCGATGCATTCCCAAGTCACCGCGCATTTCAAGACCCGGGGCGATCTGCTTCTGCGCGGGCAGATCGACCAGCTTCTGGACAGCTACATCTTTCCGCTTCCCGTCTTTCTGCCGACGCAGCGCATGGTCCTGCACGGACGCGAGGAGGCGCGGGCGGTTCTTTGGGTCCTGCTCCGGTCGCTGATCGAAAGCGGCGTGGTGGCGCTGCAGCCGCAGGTGCGGGCGATGGAGCTTCCGCGCGACGGGCGCTACCGGCTTTGGGTCGACTGGCAGGAGCTGGTGATGCCCTCGGGCGAGATGCGCGTTTCACAGGCGATCTACTATTGCCGCGCGACCGAGCTTGGCCCCCGCATCGAGATGGTGAACTATACCCGCCTGTCGATGCCCGAGCTGCACCAGGAGCTCGAGGCACTCGCGCTGTCGGCCTGAAGCCGGGCGGTCCGGGTCGGGCGGCAGCCCAGCTCCAGGAGGCCAATCGATGCCCGTGATCGACCCGACGAAAGTCCCGGTGAAAACCGGATCCATCTACCCCGAACCCTATGCCAGCATGATGAAAGGCCGGTCGTCCCTGCGGCTCGGCGATGCCGGCGGCCTTACCCAGTTCGGGGCGAACCTCGTGACGCTGGAACCGGGCGCGCTGTCCTCCTTGCGGCACTGGCACCAGAACGAAGACGAATTCGTCATGGTGACCGAGGGCGAATGTACCCTGGTGCAGGACGCGGGCGAAACCGTGATGCGCGCAGGCGATTGTGCCGCGTTCCCGGCCGGGTCGACCGACGGGCACCATTTCATCAACCGCTCCGGTCAGGTGGCACGTTTCCTTGTCGTCGGCACCAAGGCCCCGCGCGAGGTAGCGACCTATTCCGACGTCGACCTCCGTGTCGAGATCGACGCCGGCAAGGCGCGCTTCACGTACAAGGACGGGTCGGACTGGACGGGACCCCGATGATCGAGCCGAAAAATCTTCCCAACCTGGAAAGAATTTCGGGAACCAATACTTCTCGTCTGGGTTGTCGGTTCCGGGGCGTTGCACGTCCTGCGAGCCGTCTCCCGCTTCGGGGTGGCCGCCACCCGGAGCGAAAAGGAGAGACCCGAATGCGGGCAAGCACCATCCTGCAGGCCTATCTGGATGACATGGGCAAGGCCGTGATGAACGAATGGTTCGAGGAATATGCCGCCCGCATCCAGCTTCCGCTCAACATCCTGACCTCGTCGGCCAATATCACGGTCAGTTCCCGCGCCGATCTGGAGGACGGGTTTTACGACTTCGTCGAGATGATCCGCAGCCAGAGCGTCACCGACATGCTGCGCACCGTCCAGGCGGCAACCTTCCAGGGGAACGACCACATCGTCGGCGTCTACGAGACCCGCTTGATGGCCGGGGACAAGCTGGCGCTGCCCGTCTTCCATTCGAAGATGTGGATTGGCTGCTACGACGGGGTCTGGAAGGCGATCAAGATCCACAACACGACAAACGAAACGCGCTGGCCCCTGCTGCTGACCCGGCTGGGACAGGACACCTGGCTTTCCGAGGAGACCTGAATTGACCGACTTCACCATGACCACCGACGCCGATGGCGTCGCGACCATCACCTGGGACGTCCCGTCGAAGTCGATGAACGTCATGTCGACCGAGGCGTTCATGGCGCTGAACGGACTGATCGACCAGGCGCTGGCGGATGGCACGGTGAAGGGCGTCATCATCACCAGCGGGAAGAAGGACTTCGCCGGCGGGATGGACCTGAACGTCATTGCCCGGATGCGGGCCGGGGGCGCGCAGGCGATCTTCGACGGCGTCATGCAGATGCACCAGGTCCTGCGCAAGATCGAACGCGCCGGGATGGACCCGAAAAGCCTCAAGGGCGGCAAGCCCATCGTCGCGGCCCTGCCCGGCACCGCGCTGGGGATCGGGCTGGAACTGCCCCTCTCCTGCCACCGGATCATCGCCGCCGAAAACCCGAAGGCCAAGATCGGCCTGCCGGAGATCATGGTCGGCATCTTCCCCGGCGCGGGCGGCACGACCCGCCTTGTCCGCAAACTGGGCGCGATGGTCGCCGCCCCCTTCCTCCTCGAGGGCAAGCTCTCCTCGCCCAGGGAAGCCAAGGCTTCCGGGATCATCGATGAGGTCGTGGCCCCGGAGGACCTCCTCAAGCGCGCGAAAGAATGGGTGCTTTCGGCCACCGATGCCGACCTGGTGAAACCCTGGGACGCCAAGGGCTACAAGATGCCGGGCGGCGCGCCCTATCACCCGGCGGGCTTCATGACCTTCGTCGGCGCCTCGGCGATGGTCCACGGCAAGACGATGGGCGTCTATCCGGCGGCGAAGGCGCTTCTGGCGGCGGTCTACGAAGGCGCTCTCGTCCCCTTCGACACCGCGCTGAAGATCGAGGCCCGGCACTTCACCTCGGTCCTGATGAACCCCTCCTCCACCGCGATGATCCGCAGCCTCTTCATCAACAAGGAGGCACTGGAGAAGGGCGCGAACAGGCCCAAGGTCGAGGACATGGCAGTGAAGAAGCTTGGCGTCATCGGCGCTGGCATGATGGGGGCAGGCATCGCCTATGTCGCCGCCAATGCCGGGATCGAGGTCGTGCTGATCGACTCCAGCCAGGAGGCTGCGGATCGCGGCAAGGCGCATTCCGAGGGGATCCTCGACAAGGGCATGAAGCGCGGGAAGGTGACGGCCGAGAAGAAGGCCGAGGTGCTGGGCCGGATCACCGCCACCACCGATTACGCGGCGCTCTCCGGCTCTGACCTGATCGTGGAAGCCGTGTTCGAGGACCCGAAGATCAAGGCAGAGGTCACCGCCAAGGTCGAGGCCGCCGTCGGCCCCGACTGCATCTATGCGACGAACACCTCCACCCTTCCGATCACCGGCCTCGCGGCGGCGTCGAAGCGGCCCGAGCAGTTCATCGGCATCCACTTCTTCAGCCCCGTCGACAAGATGATGCTGGTCGAGATCATCCGCGGCAAGGCGACCGGCGACCGCGCCGTGGCCAAGGCGCTCGACTTCGTGCGCCAGATCCGCAAGACCCCCATCGTCGTCAACGACGCCCGCTTCTTCTACGCCAACCGTTGCATCATTCCCTACATCAACGAGGGCATCCGCATGGTGGCCGAGGGGGTGGAACCGGCTCTGGTGGAGAATGCCGCGAAGCTGGTCGGGATGCCGCTTGGCCCCCTGCAGCTGGTGGACGAGACCTCGATCGATCTTGGCGTGAAGATCGCCAAGGCCACCAAGGCCGCGATGGGCAAGGACTACCCGGACGAGGCGGTGGACCATGTGCTGTTCTGGATGGCCGACCAGGGGCGTCTCGGCAAGAAGGCCAATGCGGGCTTCTATGCCTATTCCGAAAAGGGCGAACGCCTGGGCCTTTGGGACGGGCTGGAGCAGAAGTATCCGCTGGACAAGATGCAGCCCAGCCTCGCCGACGTGCAGCACCGTCTCCTCTTCGCCCAGGTTCTCGAGGCCGTCCGCGCCTTGGAAGAGGGCGTGCTGACCGACATCCGCGAAGGCGATGTGGGGGCGATCCTCGGCTGGGGCTTCGCGCCCTGGTCGGGCGGCCCGTTCAGCTGGCTCGACATGATCGGCGCTCCCCGCGCGGTGGAAATCTGCCGGGGGCTGACGGCACAGTTCGGGCCGAGGTTCCATGCCCCCGCGTTGCTGCGGGAGATGGCCGAGACCGGGCAAACCTTCTACGGCCGCTTCGGCGGAGAGAAGGCCGCGGCTTGAGCCAACTGCATCTCGTCGCATCCCTCCCCCGCGTGGGGGGAGGGAAAGGCGTCAGCGCTCCGATGCGCCGTTAACCACTCGATGCTGGCGTCCGACTGCCCGACGGATACCCGACGCATGCCAGACGGATGCCAGACGCTTCAGACCCCGTTAACCGTCAGGGATTAACCAGGTTTGGCGGAGCCTTCCCCTCGGCCCAGGCCACCAGGTTCGCCACCGCCATCATCCCCATGTTCTCGCGCACTTCGAGACAAGCGGTGCCCAGGTGCGGCAACAGGGTGACATTCTCCATGGCCATCAACGCCGCCGGGACCTTCGGCTCGAACTCGTAGACGTCCAGCCCCGCCCCCGCGATCTGCCCCTTCTGCAGCGCGTCGACCAGCGCGGTCTCGTCGACCACGTCGCCCCGGGAAATGTTCACGAAGAGTCCGGATTTCTTCATCATTCCCAGTACCTTGGCGTTGATCAGGTGATGCGTGGCCTTGCCCCCCGGCACCGCCACCACCACGAAATCCGCCGCCATCGCCTCGGCCATCTCCACCTGCCGCGCCGGCATCCCCGGATCCTCGACCCTGGAGCGGTTGTAGAACACCACCTCCATGTCGAAGCCATAGTGGCAGCGCTTGGCGATGGCCTTGCCGATCCGGCCCATCCCGATGATTCCAAGCCGTTTTCCGGTGACATGGGTGCCCAGCATCTGCACCGGCCCCCAGCCTTCCCAGCCCCCGGCCCGCAGGATCCTCTCCCCCTCCCCCAGCCGCCGAGCGGTCATCAGGATCAGGCTCAACGCGATATCCGCCGTCGCATCCGTCACCGCGCCCGGCGTGTTTGACACCGCGATCCCGGCGGCCTTCGCGGCCTCGGCGTCGATGTGGTTGTAGCCCACCCCGAAGTTCGCCAGCATCTTTGCCCGGGGTGCCGGAACGTCAGCAAAAACATCGGGTTGGAAGCGGTCGCCCAAGGTCGGCAGCACGGCGTCATAGTCCCGCAGCGCCGCCCGCAGCTCCTCGGCCGTGAGCACCTCGGTCCGGTCGCGCAGGGTCACGTCGAACCGCTCCCGCGCGGCGTGAAGGACGCGGTCGGGCAGGCAGCGGGTGATCAGAAGCTTCGGTTTCAAAACAGTTTTCCTCCCAACGGAACCTCATGGCCCGGCCCGATCAGCACCACCGCGCCCTCCTCGTCCGGCAGGCCCAGGACCAGCACTTCGGACATCACCGGCCCGATCTGGCGCGGCGGGAAGTTGACGACGGCCAGCACCTGACGGCCCACCAGCTGGTCGATGGTATAGTGCTTGGTGATCTGCGCCGAGGACCGCTTCTCGCCAATCTCCGGCCCGAAATCGACCCAGAGCTTGAAGGCGGGCTTCCGCGCCTCAGGGAAGGGTTCGGCCCGAGTGATGCGGCCGACGCGGATATCGACCTTCTCGAAATCGGCATAGGTGATGGTCATTTGCCAAGCTCCCGTCCGCGGTCCGCGGCGGCTTTCACCGCGCGCTTCAGAAGCGCGGGGAAGCCGGTGTCCGGGTCCATCAGCACCCCCAGCGCCGCGGCGGTGGTGCCGCCCGGAGAGGTCACGTTGATCCGCAATTGTGCCGCGCTTTCAGGGCTTTGGAAGGCCAGCTCCCCCGCCCCGCAGACCGTCGCGCGGGCAAGCTGCATCGCTACATCCGCGGGTAGACCCTCCGCCTCACCCGCCGCCGCCAGCGTCTCGATCAGGTGGAAGACGTAAGCCGGGCCAGACCCGGAAACGGCGGTCACCGCGTCAATCTGATCTTCACCGGTCAGCTCTACCACCTGCCCGACAGCGGCCATCAGGTCGCGGGCCAGCGCGAAATCGGCATCAGAGACATGGGCATTCCGGCAGATCGCAGTGATCCCCCGCCCGACCATCGCGGGCGTGTTCGGCATGGTCCGGACGATGGGGGTCCGCGCGCCCAACACGTCCTCGAAGGTGGAAATCTTCGTCCCGGCGGCGATGGAGACGAAGAGCGTCGAGCCATTCCCCAAGGCCTGCAACGAGGGCAGCGCCGCCCCCATCATCTGCGGCTTCACCGCCAGCAGCGCCACCGCAGGGGCCGCGGGAACCCCTTCATTCAGATGAACCCCGCTCCCCTTCAGCCAGTCGCTCGGATTGGGCTCGATCACCCAGACCGAGGCAGGAGGCACCCCCGCCGCCAGCCAGCCGGTTAGCAAAGCCGTCCCCATCTTGCCGCAGCCAAGCAGCACCAGCCCGTCCCGGGCCACGCGATCCAAGGTCATGGAACCCCCCTTCAAACCGGGGGAAGGTTAGGCGCGGCCGTAAGCCTCGGCAATGGCGACTTTCATCGCCTGGGCCGGCGTCTGGTCGCCCCACATCGCCAGCTGGAAGGCAGGGTAGAACCGTTCCGCCGCAAGGACGGCGCTGGAGATCAGCCGGTCGATCTGCTCGGGCCCCGCGACCTGCCCACCGGAGAGCACAAGACCATACCGCCAGACCATCAGCTTCTGCTCGGCCCACCAGGTGAACGCCCCGGTCCAGACCATGTCGTTGCAGCGGTTCAGGACATCGTAGAGCGCGTGGATCTTGTCTTCGGGCGGCTCCATCTCGAAGGTGCAGATCAGGCGCAGCGTCTCGTCCTGCTCGCTCCAGGCCAGTGTCAGCGAATAGGTGCGCCATTGACCTTCCACCGCCATCGCGATCTGGTCATCGGTGACGCGGTCGAATTCCCAAGCGTGGTGTTCGGCCAGGCTTTCGACGATGTCGATGGGATGGAGATCCTCCATCGACTCGTAATCTTCGGAAAGCGACATTGCCCGGCCTCATAATGAAGCTTCAGGCGGGCCGCGACCCACAAGAAGCTGGGTGTCTGGCAAGGGTCAGCGTTTGCCCGACGCCACCCTTACTAAATATGGTGTGGCTAAAGCGAAAGCCTGTAAAGCGTTTTCTTGGCAAATCTTCTGTGGAAAACCCCGGCGGCTGTGGCTCGCCACATGAAATGGCAGGGTTTGACACTGAATATGGCAGCAGAACAGTTTTGAAGATCGGAGGGCGGTTGGGCTCTTTAAGCCTGCCTTTCACCCGACCTTAAACGGTCTCTCCAATGCCACCTCGAACCCCAACATCGCGCCTCGCTCGACGCATTTCGGCTGGATCAACACGGCGCGCAAGTTCGCGCCGAAGTGTCCTCTCGGACGCAAGCGGGAGCCAACCTTTCTGCTTCGCCTCGGCGGCCGTCCTCCGGTAGCTCTCCGCGATTGCGATCCCATGCCGACACATATGGATGAAAGCGTCCAGCGACTCGGGATGACACGCGGCCTGTATACCTAACCGGTCGCGGCGAGGCTTACGGACGAGGGCTGACGCCCATTGCTCTTGCGGAATGAAGTTCGTGATCTTCCGATAGACAAAGAGCGAGCGCGGGCTGATCCCACTGGTCTCTGCAACGCGCCGAACGGCGTCGGTGGTCTTCAGTCCGCGAGCGATCAGCGTGTCAACTTCGATAAGAGCAGCAATCTTCGCCTCAACGGTCTCGTACGGTTTGGATGCCATCGTGGGGGTCCTTTGGCAGCGAGTAGCACTGCGAGATTATCGGGGATGACCAAGTGAGGCCACCCCCCAACCCATCCTGTCAGATCGTCCAGTTCGCGATGATCAGTTCACCCCGGCGCGCATCCTCGACCGTCTTCTTCGACCCCACCGAATAGGTCGTCTGCACCTCGGTCAGCAGGAACCGGGCGAAGATCGAGCGGACGTCCGGGTGGTCGTTCAGAGACAGCAAGAACCGCCCCTGCAACCGCCCGAGCTGGTAGGCCATCTCTTCGAACCGCTCCCGGGAAAACAGCCCCGGACCATAGTCGCCCTCGTTCCCGTAGTAAGGGGGATCGAGATAGAAGAGCGTGCCCGGACGATCCAGCCGGTCGATGAAGGCGGCATAGTCCAGGTTCATCACCGTCACCCCCGAAAGACGTGCGTGCAGGGCCTCGAGGTCAGGTTCCAGCGTGGTCAGATTGAACCTGGCGGGGCGCTCGGCCGCCACGCCGAAGTTCCGCCCGCTGATCTTGCCTCCGAAGGCCAGGCGCTGGAGGTATAGGAACCGGGCCGCGCGCTGCAGGTCGGTGAGGGTGTCGGGATCGACCGCCACCAGCCGCTCGAAATTGGCCTGGGTGGTGATCTGGAATCGCAGGAGATCGAGGAAGGCGATGTAGTGCTCCTGAAGCATCCGGAAAAGCGTGTAGACCTCGCGGCCGCGGTCGTTGATGAACTCGGCCCGCGGACGTCGTGTCCGCCGTAGGAAGATGCCGCCCATCCCGACGAAGGGCTCGGCGTAGGTCTCGTGGCTGTCCCGATCGATGATCGCGCAAATGCGGCGGGCAAGGTTCTTCTTGCCGCCCAGATACGGCGCAATCGGTCGAATTGGCTGGATTTCGGACATGGACATGAGGGGCGATTCCCGCTGACTTTGCGCCCGCCCTCGAGGGTGCGGGTGCGACCATAAGGTTTGGCTGGTCGGCGGGGGTCGGGTGGAATCGGACCCCGTTTTGAAGGGGTGCTGGAACACCCCTTCAAACGCCCGGTGGGGCGTCAGAAGTTGTCACCGATCTTGAACCGCTCGTAGCCGTCCGAAGGCAACGTCTCGGGCAGGTTGCCGGGCCAGTTGATGTGGAAGAGGGCAAGGCAGCTCTTGCGCTGGATCGCCGTGTCGCCCGAGGCCCAGGGGTAAAAGACAACCCCGTCCGCCGGGGTCAGCGCCTCCTCGGCACCCTCGATCGTATAGGTCCCATTCGCGATCACCGCCGGCTGGTTGTTGATGAACACGGCATCGGTGTCGGCGTCCTTGGCCGAGAAGGTCACACCCAGCGCGTCGGCCAGGCTGAAGCCGAACCGGTAGGCCAGATAGGGCTTCCGGTCGCCGACGCGGATCGTGAAAAGCTTGCTCATTGGTCCAGCTCCGTGATGCGGCCGCGGCGGGTTGGGTTCAGGATCCTGCCCTTGCGTGCGGCCTGGTTCAATATGGTGCCCCGGCGCGGCTGGAGCGAGGCGAAGGCGAGCCGCCCCGTCGAGTAGTCCTGCGCCGAGACCAGGATACCGAGGCCTGCGGCAATGGCGATGCCCGAGGCGAAGCCCGCAGAGCTGCGGATCATCACCGCCGGGGCCTCGGCCCGCGAGAGGGCGATCGCCACACCTGGTGCAGACCGGATGAGCGCGGCAGCTGCGACCACGGTCGAAGAACCGATGCCGAAGCCTTGGCCACCCAGGATCATCGCGGCGGTCGCGCGGGCGACCGCAAAGCCAACCACGCTGCCCGGGGCCGAGCATATCATCGCCGGAGGAGCCGCGACGGTAGCGACCCCCGCGGCCGTGGCTGGGGCAGAGCGAACCATCGCGGGCGGGGCAGCGGCAAAGGACCCGCCAATGGCCACCGCCACGCTGATGAGATAGCTGAGCGCGCTGAGCTGCGCCTCGGCCACTGCCATGCCGACGGACACGCCCTCGGACGACCGGATGGCCGCTGCAAGGGCGGTCGCCACCGACAGGCCCACCGTCACCCCTTGTGACGACCGGACCAGCGCCGGCGGTGCTGCCCCCCTCGACATTGCGGCAGCTGCACCTTCCGACGGACGAATTGCAGCGGGCGGCGCTGCCGCAAGTCCAGCCCCGATGGCGATCCCGGAGGAGGTCAGGAGAAGCCCGCCAAGGGCACTTGCAGTGCTTAGGCCAACCGTGGTGGCTACCGAGACGCGGATCGCCGCGGACGGGGCCGCAGCTGCCGATCCGGCCACGGCCGATCCGACTCCACTACGAATGGCCGCCAGATCGGCCTGTGCAAAGCTTCCGCCGATCGCCACACCCGGCGAATCCAGGATCGTACCGCCGCTGCCTGCGCCATAAGGCACGAAGAAGATGATGGTGCCGTTGCCGCCCTTGGCACCGTTGACCCTGGCACCATTGCTGCACGGGCCACCTGCGCCGCCGCCGAAGCCGTCAACACCCGGCTGACCGGCGGGCGAGGCATAGGTGCCGCCGGCCCCGGCATTGGTCCCGGGAACACCGGCGGTCGCGTTGCCACCGCCCGAACCGCCAGAGCCATAGACCTGCGGCGACCCGGTGATGGCAGAGGTGAAGCCCTGCCCGCCATTCTTGCCCGATGCGGGCGCGCCCGCGCCGCCGCCGCCGCCCGCGTTCGTGGGGTCGACCGATGCCGCGCCCGCGTTGCCCTGGCCGGCCGCGCCCGTGCCGCCGGTCCCGCCGTTGGACCCGCCGCCACCTGATCCGCCGTTGCCGCCGTCGCGTCCCGGCGCATCCTGCGACCCGCCGCCACCGCCGCCCTCTGCAGCGGGCGGGGCGTTGGTCCCGGTCAGGATGGTATCGCCGCCCTTGGCACCGCGCGCCGTCTCGGCCGTGGATCCTAGGCCACCGATGCCGATCGTCCCGGAATACATCCCTGCGTCGGTCAGGAACCGATAGAGTGCCGTCCCGCCGCGGACCCCGCCACCGGCGCTGCCCCCGGCCGCAAAACCGAAAGAGGACGCACCGGACCCGGCGGCACCGCCCACCATCAGCGGATAGACCCAGATCCCGGGAACGAAAAAGATCGTGAAGTCGCCGGTAAAGACGAAGGTTTCGCCCAGCTGGCCATCCCAGGTGACGTTCGGGATGATCGTAGGGGTGCCGGTATAGGACAGCACCTGGCTGGTCGCCCCCCCGCTTCCGGTGCTGAACACCGTCGGGCTGAAGATGGAGGGGGCGAAAATGGGCATGGATCAGGTCAGCCGAGAGCGTCGAGATCGGCAGACAGGTCGTTCAGGATCTCGGTCACGGCCTCGGTGGTCGCGGCGCTGGCAACAGCCTTCCGCGCGGCCATCCGCCGGCGCTCGGTCGCAGCGCCGAGTCCTCGGAACTGCGCACCTTTCTGCAGCCAGATCGTTGCCAGATCACGTGGCGAGGATGCCGTGATGCCCACCTCGGCCGCAAGGTAGGGGAAGTCCTCCAAGGTGTCCGGTTCGGGCATCGTGGCGACGTACAGGCGGGCCTCGGCTTCCTTTGCCAGGTAGATCGCCTCTTGGCCGGGAAGCTGGGTGACGAACCGCAGCCGGGCGCCGGTGATCAGATCATCGATCACCTGGGCGGCATTCAGCCTGGCTCCGTGCAGCTCGGCTTCGGCCTGTGCGGCGCGTTCTTCGGCCGAGGGCGGCGCTGGCGGTGGCCGTGGCACCCATTCACCGGTGGGCAGGCGCATATGGGCGGCAAGGAAGGCGACATCGATCTCGACCTCCACGTCCCCTTCCATGCGGGTTTCGGGCAGCTCTTCGCTGCCATCGCGGGCCTCGAATCCAATCCAACCGGGGATACCTTCGGGGGTGAAGACGACGTGAAAGCCCATGTCAGTTGTCCGTTTCGATGTAGAAGCTGGAGTTCACGATGCCGACCGTCGAGGACGTGCCGCCGACGCTTACGTAGCTGTCGAGGTTCAGAAGGGTGGCGGTCGACGGGAGGTCGGTCGTGACGACGCCCGACGCCGTCGCGCCGGTCAGAAGGTCAGTGACCAGGTAAGACAGGGACTGCGTCGTGCCGGGCGGCGCGAACAGGATGATCTCGTACATCGTCGCGTCGTTGACCGTGGGCTTCGGGAAGCTTGCGCCCAGCGGGATCTTCGTGGCAGCGCCCGTCCCGTCGTTGTGCATGAACTGGATCTGCGTGTCGGCGCTGTCGTAGCCCATGCCGCAGAGGTTCAGAAGCGTCGACGGGTTGACGTCCGTCGGCGCAGCTGCCGCCCCGCGCATGCCACAGAAGGCGCGGTGGGTGGCCACGGTTGCACCGCGGCCGACACCCCAGCGCCAGACCAGGAAGAAGCCCCCGCGTCCCGCAGCGGTTCCGCCCAGGCCGAACATCTGCGCCGACCCACGAATACCGGCGACGGCCGTGGTCGCAGCTGTCGTGATCGCCCATTCCCGGCGCCTGAAGTAGCCGAGGGTGCTGGTCGTGACCACGTTGGTCGTCTGAGCAGTTCCCACGGCCGTGACGGGAAGACCAATCTGGGAGTCCACGCCGCCGTTTCCGGCGACAGTGAACATCGCGACCTTGTTGCGGCCCAGGAAGGGCTGCAGCGAGGTGTCGAGGCCCGACGGTCCCCGGATCGCTGGAAGGATGCGGCCCCCGACGCTCCGCCCGAAAAGCCGCACCACGTTCGATGCCGGGGCCGCAGGGGTCGAAATCGCCGGGAAGTCCAGGTAGTCGTCGATCACATGCTCTGCGTTCCAGTCGACCTCGTCCACCGGCAGGGCGGGGTCGCTCGGACCGGAGATTACGAAGGCGTGGCGCAGACCCATGCGGTCAATCCTCCACGATGGTCGTGGTGGTCGGGATGCGAGGGATGTCGCCGACGGTCATGACCTTCGGGGTGATCCGCATCGCACGGCCCTTGCCCGGTCCGGTGATGTCCACAACAGCGCCGCCGGCCGTGGTCGACAGGGTGATGTCGTTGCCGGAAACCGTCCGGACGAAGTAGACGGTGCCCTCGGTGATTCCGGACGGAAGGGTGTCGCCAGGGGCAGCGAAGAAGGCGATGTTGTCGTTGACCGCCACACCGGTCAGACCCGGGATGGTGAGGACGTCCGTCGCCAGCGCCGTGAATCCACCAAGGTTTGCGCCGATAACGCCCTTGTAGAGAAGCTTGCCGGCACCCGAGGCGGCGGTGCCAAGCCCCCAGTACATGTAGGTCGCCGGAAGAGCGGTGCACGCCCCGAAGTCCACGTTCGCAGCCGGGCTGACCGAGTTTCCGGTCACGACGAACCCGGCCCCGCTGCGCGCAACGCCGACGCGGGCATAGCCGGTGTAGGCGACCTCGTTGGAGGCCTGGTTCCCACCTTCGGCCGGGTCAGCGGTGTGCAGGGAAAAGAAAAGCTGGCCCGGCGCGACGGATCCCCGCAGGCCTCCGGCATCGCCGATCCCGGCAATGTCGACGTTGTTGAAAAGCAGGCGCAGGTAGTCGTTTTCGTAGACGTCCGATTTAGAAGACATGGCAGGGTTCCTGTCAGAGGGGGAGGCGGTTCAAGGCCTCGTTGAAGTTGCGTTCGATGGCTTCCAGGGCCTCGGCGTTCTGGGCCGCGGATATGTTGATCTGGGCTTGCATCCGCAGGCTTTCGGTGGCGGCTCCGACGCGCTTGAACTGGTCCGAGCGGTTCAGCCAAAGCTGGGCGAGGGTCCAGGGCGTCGGGGCGGTGACACCCACCTCGTTGGCAAGAAGCGGGTAATCCGCCAGTGTCGCTGGCTCGCCCCGACCGCGGGCCTCCGCCACATAGGCGACGGCCTCGGCCCGCTTCTCCAGGTACATCGCATCCTGGCCGGGGATGTCGGTGTAGATGCGCTTCCGGATCTCGCCGATGGCGGCGTTCACCCGCGCGACGGCCTCGGCCCGGGCGCGGTCCAGCATGGCCTCCCGCCAGACGGGGCTTTCGTTCGGCATCATCACCGGTTCATCGGGCGGGACGTAATCCGCGCGCTCTTCCCAGGCCCCGTCCCGGTACCGCAGGCGCGGCATGTCGGCGAAGCTGTAGCGGTCGGGCAGTTCGACCGCGCCTTCCGGAAGCTCTCGGCGGGTGCCGCCAGAGGTCGGGTTGCCGTCCTTGTCGAGGTGGGCGAAGCGGATCATCGCGTCGTCTCCGCCACGACGAAGTTGATGTCGGCGATCCAGGGAAAGGTGTTCGGGGCCCCCGCCGGCATGAAGTTCACGATCATGCGATAAACGATGTCTTCCAGCACAGCTGAGAACGTGCCCGAATCCGCGAAGGGCACATAACCGCCCACGCCAAATTCATGGACGTACTCCGTGTTGAAGATTTCCAGGGTCTTCCACGGCGAGTAGCCCATCCCATAGGGCTTTCGGGTCATCTGCAGAGCGACCTTCGCGCGGTTCGGATCCACGTCTGAGCCAAACAGGGCCGCCATCCTGAAGGTCAGGCCCCGCCGCCAGATCTCGCCACGGGCGACAGGACCGTGCGAATAGCTGAAGAATACGTAGTTGGTCGGAGTGGTGCTGGCGAAGAAAGGCCCGGGAACAAAGCTCTCAAAGCGGTCGGTGACCGATCCGACAGCAAGGTCTGGACGGACGAACAGATTGGCGGGCGTGGTCGCGGCAATCCACGCGGTCCAGGCCGCCGGCCGATCCACCACGGGTTGCGCCCGCACCTGGTAGGCGGTCGACGCGATCAGCCCTTGCGTGACAAGGAACTCCCCGGTCGCCACGTCCTGCGTCGAGCTTCGATGCACCACGACGCCGGTCGCCTGAACGCGCACCTCGAACATGATGCCCCGGACATCCGCAAGGTCCGGTTCCCATGTCAGCCGGAGGGCCGGACGTCGTGCGGTGCCACTGGCGTCCGGGATTGATGTGGCGGTCACGGCGAAACTGGGCACCGTCTGCGCCGCCGGTATCACCGGCAGTATCGAGATCGGGGCGGGAGCCGGCAACGCGGGGTAGCTGAAGTCCCCGCTGTCGCGTTCCCGCAGGATCATCCGCTGCAGCCCGGTCATCGGGTCTTCGGTCACACCTGCAATCTCGAAGGACTTCGCCGTGTAGCCGTTCTCGGCACTGGTCCAGCTGATCGCATCCAGCGGCTCGGCCTGCACATAGTCCGGCGGCAGGGTTATCTCGTGGCGACGGAAGCGGCGCTCTTCCTCGACGGCCGAGTGCATGATCCGGCGGACCTGGGCGGCGAAAGGCACCGCGACCAGGTTCAGCTCGGCGATCAGGCGCTGACCTTGGTCCTGTGCCTCGTAGGCCGGTTTGTACAGTGGCGGGGCTTCCTTAGGCTCCCATGCGCTGAACGGATCCGGAAAGGTTGCATGCGCCCCGTTGTAGCTGGAGGCGAAGTTCGGGAAGGGGCGGAAGTTCTGCTCCTTCGAGATGACGATGTCGGCGTCGGTCATCGACAGGACGGGGATGCCGGGTGGACCGCTGCGCGCCTTCCAGGTGCCGCCGATGTCTGCGACCTGGCCGGTGCAGGCTTTCATGAGCTCGGCGATTACGTCAGCTGGTTCCTCGTCGGTGCTGACTTCCATCCCAGCCATGTATTGCGGCTGGGTGCCGCTGGCACCGTCGCTCACCGTCAGGTCGCATTCGTTCATCGCGGTGAACCAGCTGGCGAGCGGGAGGTCCGCTGCCGGGAAGTTTCCGCCGTGGATGCTGCCGTCCAGAAGCGAGACGCCGCGCTTCACGTTGTAGGCCATCACCATCGGGTTTGTGGACCACTGCCAGGTCGCCTTGTTGGCCCAGCGCTGCGACCCCGATCCGCCTACCGTGCTGTCCTGCCGGGGGTCGTAAAGGGGAATGCCATTCATCTCGAACCGCACCCGGGGCAAACCGGGGAAGATTGCCCTGTCATAAGCGAAGGTCACGATGGCGTAGCAGCTGCCACGCCCGATCATGTCGGCCGACCAGGGCCGCTCCGGGTACGAGCCGTATCTCGAAAGAAGCATCGGGTCGGCGGCGGTCTGGCTGCCGTCGTAGTACTTCACCCAAGCCCGGTTCGTGTAGGGAGCCGAGGCGACCGTCGCACCGTAGTCCGGGTGAACGCCGCCCAGCGTCACATACTGGTTGTTGATTAGAACCTGGTTCAACGTGCAGCCCGGCACGTCGGACAACAGGATCACGTAGGTGAGATAGGCGTTCGGGGTCTTGCCGACCTGACCGTGGGTCATCGGCGGGCAGACATGGGTTCCGGCGGTGGCATAGCGGCCCAGGATGTAGGACTGCGGATTGGTGCCACCGGTCTGGGTGACCTTTGTCTTGATCCCGGGCTCTCGGGGCTTTGGGGCAAGTGCGGCCTGAAGCGCGGAAAGGGCGACCGACAGCAGCAGCCGGCCGACCACAGTCGTGAAGAAGCCGCCCGCGGCAAAGGCTGCGCCGATAGAGGAAACGATGGCACCGATGGCGGCTCCGACGGCGGGCATCAGGGCACCCGGAAGGCTTGCGTCGCGGCCGACCGGGGCATGTGTCCGACCCCCTCGTCGCGAACGACCAGGACGCTCTCGCCCTCGAAGAGCCCAAGTGCCGGCACGCCGATCTCGCCGATTACCGCGATGTCGCCAACCTGGGCGAATGCGACGGGCACCTCCTCTAGCAAGCGCCCGACCAGCGCGACGTGGTCGCCCTTGGGCAGAAGCTTCAACCCACCTTTCAAGCTGTCGTACTGGTCACGAAACCCCGCGGCTGCATCGAACCCCGTCATCGCCTCGACCGCACCGGCGACAAACAGGGCGCAGTCATGGGTGCCATAGGCGAAGGGTCGGGCCCGGACCTCTTCGAGGTAGGCCACCAGGCGGGGTCTCCAGTCGGGACGGCGGGTCGCTATCATCGACGGTTCTCACCCCAAAAGACATCGACTTCGCCCGACACGTCCGCATAACGCAGGAAGCGGTCGCCGGACCGCAGCTGCTGGCTGGCGTCCGACCGCTTCAGGGTCAGCGTGCGGGTCAGGTAGCGGGCCGAGCTGGCAACGGTCACCTCGCAGCGCGTCTCGCCTTTGGCGTCGGTTGTGACCTCCAACTCGTCGATCATGCCCTTGAAAAGCCGGTGCGGCTCGCTGATCAGCGCGGTCGTCACCGGATCGAACAGCGCACGATGGATCTCGATCGGGGCCAGGCGGGCGTCATAGGTTCGGATCAGATTGCCCACGGTCGGATCGATGGGCGACAGGGTCAGCCTTTGCATCCGGACGGCCAGACCCACCTGATAGACCAGCGGCGGCATCTGCATCAGGGCGCCAGCACCCACATAGGTGCGGGCAACGCTGTTGATCGTGAAGCTGCGGTCATATCCGCCGTTCCACAGGCCCAGCTGCTCGGGCAGGCCGGTGGACCGGTTCCGCGCCGTGATCCAGACCAGCACCCGCGCCATGATCTGGGTGCGGGTCTGGAAGGCAGAAAGGGTGGGGGCGTCGAAGCTGCGCATGACTACCTCAGGCTCTGGACCCAATCGAAGCCCAGCCCCTCGTAAAGGGTGCTGCGCCCGCCCGATGGCGCGGCACTGCCCGCGACCATGACGGCCCGACAGAAGGGTCTTATCAGTGTGACGGCGGTCGCCGCAGTCGCGCCGGGGCGGATCGCGGGAACCACTTCGAACAGCGGCGTCTGGCCCGATCCATTGGCGACGACGGTCGTGTCCACGACCCGGTGCAGAGCCTGGCGCGTGACGGACAGGCTGGTGTAGGCGAAGGACAGGTAATCCCCAGAGGACAGCGTGTAGCCCGCGGGCAGCCCTGCCAGCGACAGCTCACGGGGGTCCGCCCCCAGGGAAAGAATGGTCACCGATGCTGCGCCCAGAATGGTCCCATTGGGATCCAGAAGCGGGGCCGGGCGGCGCCGGTCATAGACCTCGAAGGTGCGGCCCTGCTTCACAACCTGTATCAGCGTCTCGGGGCGTCCGACCTCGTTTCGTTGCATCTTGCCCAGATCGATCCGGCCGGTCCAAAGCCGCTCGCCCATGTCGGCCATGAGCTGCTCGCCTCCGGCGGTACGGGACTGCTCGACCAGCTCCGGCAGGTCGCAGGTCACACGCTCTGCGAGAAGGGTGTCGATGAAAGTGGCGCGCGCAAGCGGGAAGGTCAGTGGCATCAGCCGGTCCTCCTGGGATCGCCCGAGACGCGCTTGACCGAGACCGGCAGGCCTTCCTTGTCGTAGAGCGCGACCATCTGGGCGGCGGCGCGGCGTGCAATAACATCGATCTCCCGGTCGCCCTGGACGCCCCGGAAGTCCATGTAGATCGAGCCGGGCAGCCCCGATCCTCCAAGCTCGCCCACGCGGCGGGCATCCGCCCCCACCATGCCGCCCCTGGCATAGCCCGGCAGGGCCCCCGCATTGATCGCCTCCAGGAGGTGGCGGTTACGGGCGGTGGCCTTGGCGTTGACGACGAACTCACCATTCGAGAGGCGGGTCAGGATGCTGTCTGATCGGCCGGTGCCGGGGCCGTGAATGATCCCGCCGTCGGCCTTTCCGCCCAGGCCGGGAAAGATCATCGACATCAGCGAGGTGCCGCCGAAGAGGTCCCCGAAGGGACCGGTCCCGAAGAGCGCGGCCTGGATACCTGCCTGGATCAGCGACTGGGCGATGTTCTTCAGCACGTCGTTGAAGGACTCGCCCTTCACGATCAGGGCTTCCAAGGCGTTGTTCCCGAGATCTTCGAAGAACTCACGCCGGGCCTTCGCCCCTTCCAGCGCCGCGGCTTCCCGCTCGCGGACGGCGATCAGCTCCTCGACCTTCTGCTTTTCGGCCTCGGTCGCCCCGGTCATCGCCTCGCGGTGCTTCAGAAGCTCCTGCTGGATCGGGTCCTGGACGCGCAGCGCCTCGATCTCGCCCTCAAGGCTTTCGATCAGCTCCTGCAGCGCATTCGCTTCGTCCCGGGCGGCTGCACCGCCGCCGCCACCGCCGCCCCCGCCGGGAATGCGGGGGGCTGGAAGCCCGGCCCCGCGAACCGGCGCGCGGAAAGCACCGCCGCCGAACTGACGGGTGCGAACTGCATCTGGCCCCGAAGACTGGCCCACAACTCCAATGAAGCGGTCATATCGATCGCCCGACGCCTGTGCCTGCAGCTCTGCGGCACCCCCGATGGTCTCCACAATCCCCTGAGCGATTGAAAGGAGAGCATTGGCAGTCGGGAACGCCGCCGCAAACGCGCCAACGAGGCGACTACCGTCGGCCGATTGGATGGCCGTCGTGATGCCTTGGGTTGAGGTCTTCAGCTGTTCTGCAATCGCCCGACCGTTCTCGGTCGCGGCGTTCAGCTCACGCTGCTTTTCCAAGGCCGCGATCTTCGCGTCGAGGTCGGCGAGCTGGGCCTGCAGTTCCTTCTGCTTTGCGTCGGCCACCGTCTGGGCACCGATACCGGCAGCGCGGCCCATGCTGGACTGCTGGGCTTCCAACTCGGCTGCGATGGCCCGACGTTCTCGCAAGAGGCGGTTGATCTCTTCGAGGACGATCTGCTCGTCAGTCGATTGCGCGCCCGACATGAGCATCCCTCGCTCAAGTCGAAGCTTTTCGGTCTCGGCAACCACCGCCTCAAGGGCAGCCCTCTGGCGCTCTAGGGCAGCTGTAACGGCGTCTGCTTCCTCATCTGCCGACATCAGCCACTGAAGCATGGCCGAGCCGGCAGCGATTGCTCCCAAGGTAATCAGATTGATCGGGCTCAGCATTGCCATGAAGGCACTGCCCAACGATCGCACCGCTCCGGCGGCGCCCATCGGGCCGATCACCTGGGTGATCTGGGTGCCCTGCTGGATGGCAGTAGTCAGCGGGTTCTGCCCCGCTCCGATCATCATGAAGAGGTCGTTGAAGTTCGCGACCAGGTTGCCGGTCGCGCCGGCAGCCGCGTTGCTGGTTGCGGCGAGTGCCCGGTTTGCCTGGGCGTTGGCCTGCTTGGCGCTGGCAGCCGCTCGGTCGGCCGTCGCCCCACGCGTCGTGACCGTCCCGAGCCGCTCAGTCGAGGTTGCAACCTCCTGGATAGCCGCCTTCGCCGCCGGGGCCCCTTCGGCCCGAAGGAGCATCGAGAGGGTGAGCAGCTTCATGCCTCACCCTCGCGGTGCGCGGTCAGGACGCCCCATTCGATCACGCGGATGGCGTTCCAAAGATCCGGCGTCACGTCGACCTCCGCCAGGCGCAGACCGGCTTCAGCGGCCAGGTAGTCAAGGCCGGTGCGCTGCAGGCTGCCGTCGAAATGGGCAACGGTGCGGAACTGCGAACAGATCTCGAGGAAGGCGTGAACCGCCGCCTCGTTCTCTGGCCAGACCCCGTCCTCGTCGTCATCGTCCTCGTCCCATCCCGTCGGCAGACTGATGCCCCAAAGGGCGGCATCAGCCCGTGCCCCTGCCATCTTGTCGCGCTTCTGGCCGAGCGCGCCGGTTGCCCAGGCGCGCCCGACCCACTTCAGTTTTTTGCGCGCGCGCCCGTCATGGCGGTCTGGTAGGTCCGCAGAAGCGGGGCGCGGCAGAAGGTCAGGCCCAGGATGCGCTCGAAGAGGGCGTCGTCGTCCGGTACCAGCTGGCCGTCGTCGTCCATCACGGCCGGGAAGCCGACGATGGCCGCGCGCAGGAAGGCATTCTGGCCCGCCTCGGTCATCAGGTCGTCGTGCAGCCGCAGCGTGTCGGCATCCAGGACCCGGAAGCGGGTCTTGAGCATTACCTCCTCGAACCCGTCATCGACCGGCCACTGGACCGGGACATCGTGCAGGAAGGTCGCGTTCTTCTTCAGCTTGAACATGGGGGGATGCTCCAGAGGGTCAGGCCCGGGCGCGGAGGCGCCCAAGGCTTAGGGATCAGGTCAGGGTCAGGGTCCACTGGTCGTTGCCGGTCACCGGCAGCGGGGCCAGGCGTAGCGGCCATTCCTTGATGTCCTGGGCACTCTCCAGGCCTTGCAGGCGCTGGACCTGTGCGGCAGGCATGCTCAGGGTGCTGATCCGGCCCGCGCCGGTGCCGTGGGTCAGGACGACCGGGACGGCGGTCTGGTTCTGCGCCAGGGTGAAGGGGTTGAAGGCGGTCAGGGGCTGGGCCTCGACCACCGTCTCGACCTCTTCCTCGCGCTGGGTGATCAGGATCTGCTCGGCCCCGATCAGGAACCGCGGCTCGACCGCGTTCTTCAGGTCCAGGCTGAAGGACCGCATGACGAAAGCGACCGCGTTGATGGTGAAGACCGGCGTGTTCAGCGTGCTGCCTGCCTGCGGCTTCTGGAAGGCCGACAGGGTGACAGGCGTCGGACGGGCGGTCTCGGCCGGGGCCGAGAAGAGGCCGGTGAAGCTGAACTCCAGGTACGGGATGCCGTTGGCCCCGACCATGACCTTCGCCGTCCCGCGCGTGCCGCGCATGACGTAGCGGGTGCTGTCGATCCAGAGGTGGATCGTCGCCGACTCGTGGTTGGTCGAGATCGGGTTGTAGACCACGCTCGTTCCGGCGTTGACGACCTGGGCGCAACCGCAGGCGCGCAGAAGAACGCCCCAGCCGGGCGCGGTGCCAGCCGTGCCCGACGGTGCCAGCTCGACACGGAACGACAGCTTGGCGTGCAGCTCGGTCGGTATGGTGCCCTGGCCGCCCAGGTAGGGCAGTTCAAGGTCCCGGCTGACGTCGTTGCCTTCCATCGGCTGGATCTTGACCTCGGTGGCCAGGATCGCGTTCAGGGCGCCGGTCGGGGCGGAATCGGTCCCGTAAGTCGTCTCGATCTTGGCCAGCAGGATCTTCGATTTCCAGTACAGCGGAGCGGGCATCTCAGGCCTCCTTCACAGGGGCTTGAACGCCCCCTTCAAGTGCCGCCTCGGCGCGGGCCTCGGGGCGGTTGTCCGTGGCCTCCTCCAGCTGCAGGGTGCCGTCGGGCAGACGGATGTAGCTGCCGCCCTGGTGGGGCAGCGGCAGGGCCTCCGAGGGCACGGTGTCCGGCGTCACGGGTTCGGGCTTCTTCATGTTGGGTCGATCCTCAGCTGGTCGCCGATGGCGAAGTCGATCTGGAAGGAAAGGGTGCCGGCGTCGAAGGGCAGAAGGGTGCCCCGTGCCAGGCGGAAGGTTCCAAGGATCCCCGGCGGGGCCCATCCGGCGACCGCCTCGAGGACGGCGCGCTTGATCTCCTCGGACCGGGCGAAGGCGCGCTTGCCGACCAGGTCGTTCGACCGGAAGATCAGGATCACGCCGAAGACTTCCTCGTAGGCCTGGCGGAACAGGCCCGCAGCGGCATCGGGCGTTCCCCCGGTCAGGCCGACAGAGATCACGAAGGCGGCGGGCGTGGCGTTCGGCAGGCGACCCTGCTCGCGCAGCGCAGACCATTCCAATGCGCCCTCGACCCGGCCCGAAAAGTCCGGAACCCGATCCTTCAGCCGCTCGATCAGATCCTCGATCAGCATCAGATGAAGCCCTTGAGGTTGTCTTCGGTGAAGGGCCGCTCACGGTCGGTAATTTGGACGCCCATGGAGCCGGTGGACGGGGCCTCGACCCCGGCGGCGGTCAGGGTGATCGTGCCTTGGGCGATGGCCGTCAGGGTGCGGATCGCTTCCTTGTAGTCGGCCTCGATCTTCGGCGGGGCCTCGAAGAGGTGCAGGTTGTAGATCGTGATCGCGCCGGCCACGCCCACCAGCATCGGCTGGGCCACGCTTAGCGGCAGGGCGTAGCGGCGCGCGAGGTAGCCATCGATCAGGGCGTCGGTCTCGGCCAGGGCCCGGTCCACCACGTCGGTGTCGATCACCCCAAGCGCGTCCGTCCCGCGATCGGTGAGCGAGATCAGCATCTGCTCTCCGAAGCGGTCGGTCAGCTGGGCAAGGGTGACGTAGGGCATTGGGTCCTCGGTTTAAGGGTGCCGGTACTCTCCCGGCTGTCACGCCCCCTTGCGACGTTCGCGTTCCGGACCGCCCCGGACTGGCCTACTCGGATCATCTGCGGCGGACCCCTATGTTTGGCACGTCCGTTGCTCCGCAGGTTCGCGACTGATCCTTTCGCTCGGGATTGTCAGTCGGCTTCGACCATGCTGACGGTCAGCTCGGGATCGCCCTCCAGCTTGGCCAGGTCGTCTTCGGTCAGCTCGTCCACGGGGATGTCCACCGGCTCGGGTCCGAACTTGCGACCCGCGCGCCAGCGGCCCTTGGCCGGGCCCATGACGCGAAGCAAGTGGCCCTTCGCCTTGGCCTTGGGTTTCACCACGTCGGGGGCGGGCGCTTGAGGGGCGGCGGTGGCCGAGGCGGCTTCTTGCGCCGCCCCCGTCGCATCCCCGTCCCCCAACGTGGATTGGGTCACGACCGCCTCGGCGGCGGCCTGGGTAGTCTGTGCGGCAGCAGCAGCGGGCGGCTGTGCGCTGGCGGTCTTCCTGCGGGACATCGGTCTCTCCGTGCAAGGGGCGGGGGAAAGGTGTGATCGAGAAAGGGGCCGGCCCGCCTAGCCGTCCGGCCCGGCCCCTTATCTGCATCACGCCGTCAGGCGGCTCAGGCGAGCCACGGAACGACCAGAAGCTCGGCCGTGCCCTTCCACTCGTTGGTCTCGCCGCCGGACGCGTATTCCGAGTTCAGGATCTTCCGCGCCGCGCTTTCGAGGCTCGGCGGGACGACCAGAAGGTTCGGGACGATGCCCAGCGGGCGGCCATAGTCGCCCTTCATCCCCATCAGGGTCGAGCGGGCGGTCGCATAGGCGGCGGCGTTCAGGGTCTGCTGCGAGCCATAGGCCATCTGCCAGAAGCCGTAGCCGGTGTTCGCCCGCGCATCCGACCCGTACATGAACTCCTTGTTCATGAAGACGTTCTGGTCGGTCAGGTTGTCGAGCGCGGTGAACTGGAAGTCCTTGCGCTTCTGCAGGATGATCGGCTTGATCGCCCGGCTGACGTCCAGGAGGAACCACGGCGTGCCCGCGCCGCCGCCTGTGTTCGAAACGGCGACGGCGTTGCCGTTCTCGTCCAGGACGGGGTGGTCGGTGTCGAAGAAGAACTGGCCGTCGTAGCAGTTGGTGGTGAAGCCCGCCTTCAGCTGGGCGAAGACCATCAGGTCCCACTGCGCTCCGGTCGACATGCCCATCTCGGTGAAGAGGGGCGTGTAGATGCCGAGGTTGTCGGTCTCGATGTCGTCCTTGTCGACGGACAGCGTCAGTTCCAGCGCCTTTTCCTTGATGGCGTAGTCGTGCTGCTGGAGGTTCTGCACGGCGCGGGGGCCGACCCATTCGCGCACGTTCGGGATCTTGCCCAGCCAGCCGTACTTCTGTTCCTTCTGCGAGGAAGGAACGACCGTGGCCACGCGGGCATAGGCCGTCGAGGCCTGCGACAGGCCGTTCTGGAAGGACGTCTTGAAGCCGACGCGAAGGCTGTCGAGGTTTGCGGCGTTAACGAGCATGTCAGGGGTTCCTTACGACAGGAGGGCGCGGGTGAGAGCCTCGTCGAACCGGACCCAGACGCCCTGGGCGTCCACGGAGTCGACGATGCCCGCGGGCGAGCGGGTGTTGGTGCCGTTCGTCTTCGCGACCGTCTGGTCGTCGACGATGTAGCAGACGGTGCCCACGTCAGCCTTGGCGATCAGGTCACCGGCGGCCGAGTTGGCGAAACGGTGAACACCGGGCCGATACCGGATCGGCGTCACGCCGGCGGTGGTCGAGCTGAGGCGCTCCTGCGCCACGCCGACGCCGAAGCTGCCGGTGGCGGTGGCGCCCTCGATCAGGTCGCCGGTGGCGTTCCGCATCAGGATCGCGCCGGCGAAGATGGCCTGGTTCAGGCCAAGGGTGCCGATGCGCTCATCGCCCTCGGCGCGGGGGGTGTTGCGGTCTTGGGTCAGCGGCGGCATCAGGCGTTCTCCTCAGCCAGGGTTTTCGCGTAGGCCTTCGGATCGAGGCCCAGGATCGTGGCAGCCTGCAGCTGCTCGGCGTTCAGCTCGACGGTGCCATCGGCGCCGACGGGCGGCTTCGCGGCGGTGATGACGGCCGACGGGGCAACGATCGGCTGCGCCTCGATGATCGCCTTCGCCTGGTCGGGCTGCGACATGTGGAGCGTGATCAGGTGCTCACGGCTGGCGGCCGTGATGCCGGTGCGGCCCTTCTTCATCTCGCCGTCGACATAGGCCTCGGAGGCGGCGCGCTTGGCACCGTCCTTCAGCGTCGTCAGTTCGGTCTGCAGGGCGGTCAGCTGCGACTGCAGCGCGACGACATCGCCGCCGCCAGCGGTCTTGACCTTCACGGCCGCAACGATGGCGTCGGGGGTGCCGGTAGGCAGACCGACGGTCGTGCCGATCTCGGCCAGGGCCGACTGCAGCGCGGCGTCGGGCTTCTCGTCCTTCTTCTCGGCCATGCTGCCGATCTTCGCCAGGATCTGGTCCAGCGAAGCGTCGGCAGCGAGGCCGAGCTTTTCAGCGATCTTGCTCATGCCTTCCATACGGGAGGTCTCCTCGGTGTTGAGTGCGGCCAGGCCGCGAAGGTTGGGGACATTGACCAGGGATGCGCGCGGGATCAGCTTCACCGTCCGCTTGTCCTTGGGGTCGACCATCAGGACGGGCGAGATCCCGCGGTAGGCCTTGTCGGCCACCAGGGCGCGACCTGCCGCGGTCCATTCGACGCGCCCCCAAAGGCCGTCAGGCCTGGCCTGCAGCTCGGTGATCCAGCCGCGCGCCGGGGCCTCGTGGCCCGGGCGCAGGTCGGTTGCGTGGTTCTCGTCGATCGGGATGCCACGCTCCCAGGCCATCGACGCCTGGATGACGGATTGCAGGTCGGTCACATGGTAGGGGCCTCGTCCATCGAAGGTCTCGACCGCGCCCTCCGCCACCGGCAAAAGCTGAACCCACTCGGGCACGGCTCCGTCGCTGCCAAGGGCGGGCAACGCGGCGGACGCGGCGAGGGCGATCAGGTCGGACCTGGGGGTGAAGGCGGGGGTGTTCTGCATGCCGCAAGACTGGCGGATGGCCCACACCCGAAACACCTACAACGGCTTGTAGGGACCGGCGCTCTTCAGGGGGTCGGGATGGCCCTAACGTGACCCGCCGGGCGTCACGGGTCAAGCTCGGGCTTCAACCAGGCGCGGCGAACCGGGTGAGAGCCTCGGCGATCGTATCGAGGATGTTGGTCTGGTCGTCGGCCGAGATGCCAAGGAAGGGCCGGGCCGGGATGTTGCCCCAGGGGATCGGGCCATTGCGCGATGTACGGCCGAATGCCCCCTGCGCCGCGCCGAACTGCTGGGTGGCGGCATAGATCTTCGGCGAGCCCCAGCTGACGCTGTCCGGAGTGACCTCGTAGAAGATCTGCGAGTTAAGGTCTCCTGACGGGCCAAAGAGCGGGCGAATGTCGATCCGGTTCGAGCTGCGAGCGCCATAGCGGTTCAAGGTGGTCTGAGACTTCGGCGCCCAGCGGCTGCCGTCCGGGGCAACTCCCTCCCCAAATCGACGCATCGTGGATAATGTCAGGATCTGCCCCAGTTCTTCCATGACCGGTGTCATGTCGGACAGCGCCGCCGACAGCCGGGCAAGCGCCGCGGTGATCTCGTCATTGGTGATGATGATGTCAGCCATCTGTCTTGGCCGCGCGCGCTGCGATCTCTGCCGTCAGCGCTTCCGCTAGCGCGTCCGGCAGTTTCACCATTTTTGAATTCACAGCCTCTGCCAGAGTGTCCGCCACGGTCTCGCCTGGGGCATACGCCCACCCCTTGTCGATGCCCTTCGGAGCGCCGGTCCTGGGATCGATCGCCTGCCAGCCCTCTTCAAGCTGCTTGTTTGGGTTGCCCCCAACCCGCCTTGCACCCTCCCGGCTCCGGGCCCCAGACAGGAAGCAACTGCAGCCCCAGCCGTTCGGAGGGGCATGGGTGGCCCAGAAGGGATGGTCGGCTTCAAGGACGAGGCCGTCCCAGGCCAAATGTTGAACGCGGGGCTCGAGGCTGTTCCCGTGATTGTAGACGAAGTGCGTGAAGCCTCCGTCGCGCAGCTGGGCCAGGCGACCGGCGGCATAGCTGGTGGCGAGGTTGGTCTTGTAGATGACCTTGGTCCGCCAGGCCTCACCCTTCTTCGTCCCCTCGCCCGACCAGCCATGCCACCCGTGCCGCTCGACGATCTCGCGAAACTCCGCCCGGAAGCTTTCCAGCGTCCCGCCGTTCGCGATCGCCTTGTCGACAGCCGCGGCGAGGTCGGCCAGCAGCTCAGCCTTCAATGCGCCCGCCACCGTGAAGGCACGGTCATGCTGTGACTGCCACAGGTCCTTCCAGGTTGCCGTGGTGATCTGGTTGCCAAGCCGGATGCGCCAGGCAGCCAGCTGATAGGAAAAGGGCCTGCCGAAGATCGCCGCGAGGTCGGCCATTGCCCTACTCTGCCGCCTCTTCCTCGACCGCGACCCGCCCGCCCAGGTCCGCCGCCAGAAGCCCCACGGCCAGCACCTGCGCCAAGGTGTCCGAGTCCAGATCGGGGAAGCCAGCCAGAAGCATCTCGCGCAGCTCGGGCAAGCTGGTGGCCTTCGCCATCATCTCCTCGATCTGACCCAGCATCGCTTCCATCGCGGGGGCCGTCTCGACCATCATTCGAGCCGCCAGGACGTCATCCGGGGATGGGGCGGATTTCCGGGCCGTGGAGCCCCTTTTCTCGCTTTGGGGTTCGACGATACGTCCGGAGGCCTCACCCCCTTTAAAAACGGCTCCTACACCGTTTAAATCGCCCGTTGCTCCCTTGGGGTCGGCTGCAGGTGCCGCCGGGGCGCGCCTGGCCATCAGTTTTGCCCCCGCCTTGGGGGCCGACAGCCCGAACTTCTCCCGCACCTCCGCCTGGTCGACCTCCAGCCCGCGGTCGATCATCGGACCGACGGCATCAGCAAAGGCCTTCAGGTCCTCCGACTCCTCCCGGGCGATGATCAGGCGCGGGTAGGCCTTCTGAGGACCGAAGTTCAGCTGCATCCAGGGTTGGATCAGATCCCGGTTGAGGACGGCCGCCAGCGCCTTGGCGTCTGCTCTCTCGATGTCCTCCTGGACCTGACGGTGTTCCTTGCCGGATCCTAGGCCCCCGGTCTTGGCATCGGTCGTCGCCGTCTGTCCCAGGACCAGCTTCGACACCTGCTCGTCCAGCCACTCGGCGCGCTCCTTGTAAAGGGCGTGGGCCGCGCCGACGTTCGCCGCCTCGACAAAGTCGATCATCATCGACTCCGGCACGATTGCCGCGCAGTCGCCGGCGATGTTGCTGACGGCCCGCAGGAGGGTGCGCTTGTCCTCTTCGCTGGCGTTCGGGCCGAACTTGCCCAGGCGCAGCGGCTGGCCGTAGGTCTGGGTGAAGATCGCCCAGTCTCGCTCGGTGAACTTCTTGAAGAGGTAGGGCCAGACCGCGATCCTCGCGAGGCCTGCCCGGATCGGAAGACCGGACTTCGCCTTGATGGTGGCGAAGATGAACTTGAAGGCGGGCATCGGCTGCTCTTGCCCCTGCTCGCTCAGAAGAAGCGGCGTCGTCAGGTTGTGCCGGTCGAAGCGGAGCCAGCGCGGGTCACGCAGTTCCAGCTTCAGCGGCATCCACTGGCCTTCCGAGGTGTCCCAGAGGATCTCCGTCGCCGAATAGCCTTTGCCCAGCGTGTCAAGGATGTCGAAGATCTCGTCGGCCAGTTCGTCGCGGTCCAGCCAGGTCTCGACCATCTTGGCCTTCTCGACATCCTCCGCGTCGTCGGAAGCCGGTTTGACCGTGACCGGTAGCTGACTGACCGCCAGGCGGCGTGTGCGCAGGACGCCGGAGTAATGGGGGTCACGTTCCTCGATCGTCTCGGCCAGTTCCAGGTAGCGGATGGCATCCCCGGCGTCGGCTTCCTTCAGGATCGCCCCGAGGCGCGAGGGCGTCAGCCCGTCGCCGGGATAGCCCGTGGTGGGCGACCGGACACCGGAGGTGGTCGCGGCCGCTACCTCAACCTTGAGGTCTGCCTTGCGGACCGGCTCACCGCGATGGTCAAGCAGCTGGGCGGTTTTCATCAGATGGCTCCTCTAAGTCCGGACCCGAGCGGCGGGCGATAGGGGTCGCGCGCCTCGTCATCGTCGTCGGGCCCCTGGGCCGCGCTCTGCCGGCTGGCGGTGATCGGGCGATAGTCGTACTCCACCCAGCGCATCCGGCTGGCCCAGTGGGCAAGCGCCAGGGCGATGGCATAGTCGCCGTGGCGCTTCTTGCCGGTCTCGCCCTCGCGGGTCGGGGGAACCCTTGCGATGCCCCTGACCAGCTTCACCGTGCGCAGGTCGCTCAGGTGCTCCTGGTCCTTGATGATCGCGATCTCGTCATCCTCGAACGCGGCCTTCAGGGGCGGCATGTGCAGCCGGTACCATTCCTCGGTGAACTTGACGGCCATGATCAGGCCCGAGCCTTCCTCGTGGTCCTCGCGCAGCCCGAAGAGACGGCCCATGTCCTCGGCCACGGTCCAGCCCATGCCAGTGGCGTCGAAGGCGGCCCCGACCAGGCGGCGGCGGACGGCCGTCAGGACCTGTCGGACGATGGACTTCTGCTCGTCCCCCGGCACGTTCCGCATCTCGATCGACAGCGCCTCGCGCCGTTTAAGCCGTCTTTCAATGGCCAGCAAAGACACGGTTGAAAGGTCCGAGACCCGGCCGAAGTCGAAGCCGAAGGCATAGTGCGCGTCCATGTCCAGCGCCTTCAGCTGCGCGGCCAGGTCGAAGCTGAACTCGGCGAGGTGGATCAGCTGCTCAAGGCGCGGCAGGTGCAGGTAGTTCCCCGGCAGTTCCAGGCGCAGGACCGGCGTGGTCTCGGTCATCCGCGCCTCGATCAGCGGGGCTGACAGCCAGGCGCCGGACGACAGGCTGGGGACGCAGAACAGTTCCTCCTCGGCCCCGTCGCCGTAGAAGTCGATGATGTCCTGCCGCCACTTCGCTTCGGCCTCTGGCGTCCAGGTCTTGCCGGTCACCAGGGCGATGCGCTGGTAGAGGCCCTCGTTCAGCGCCTGGTCGAAGTCGATCCGCAGATGGGCATACTTCGACCGGCCCGACAGGATCTCCTGGATTGCAAGATTGAAGGCGTTCTCTGCCCCGTCGTGCGTCGAACAGACGACGACCTGGCCGCCCCACATCAGGAAGGCCAGCGCCGCCTTCAGAAGCTCGGCCAGCTGGTCGACGAAGGCGGCCTCGTCGATGATGACCACACCCTGCTTGCCGCGCAGGCCGCGTGGGGCCGAGGACAGGGCCATGATCTCGAATCCGCTGGCGAACTTGATCCGGAAGGCGTTGATCGCCTTGTCACCGTCGCCCTGGTCGAACAGCGTCTCCTCGACGGCCGCGGCGGCGCTGTCGAAGGCACGTGCCCACATGGCGCAGGCGTCGATGAACTCGCGCGTCATCTCGCGGCTGTAGGAGATGTACATGACATCCATCCCGCCCGCCGCCTTCTGGCGACCGGCGCGCAGCACGGCATAGGCCGCAAGCCCCCAGGTCAGCCCGATCCGGCGCGACTTCTCGACGAACAGGACTGGGCAGGCGCTGTCCAGGAGCCCGACGGCGCGCGCCTGGTAGGGCAACAACACGGCAGGCAGGCCCGACTTCTGCACCTCGGCCGGGATCGAGGCCATAGCGGCCGCGCGGGCGTCCGCCCAGGCCTTCTCGGTCAGGGGCACGGTCATTGCACGACCCCGAAGTCGGGCAGCGGCACCGTCTTGCCCGCCAGGGCATGGGTGCTGTCGGCCAGGAACTGGACCATCCCGTCGGTCACGAAGGCATGGCAGATGTGGACCTGCTTGCGCTGCGGCCAGGGCTTCTGCTTCCACTCGGCCAGGTTCTCTGGCGTCACGGCCGGCACTGCGCTTTCCCATCGGCACAGGACCGAAGGCTGGAAGGTTGGCGCGTCGAGGTCACCGTTCCAGGACCAGCATGGGCCGGGCTCGACCGGCTCCACGCGAACCACGTGAGCCATGTCGCAACCGGGGCACCAGTAGCTGACCTGACCGCCTTCCACCTTGCGAAGCTTGGTCCCGAGGGCGCTCACCTCTTGCCCTCCGGCTCACCGGTCATCTGACCGAGGATGCGCATCACGACCTTGGCGACCAGCGCCCATGCGGTCTGGCGGCGGCGGTGGCCTTCGATGACGAACTTGCGGCCCTGGGCCTCGATCCCCAGTTCGGCGCACTCGGTCTCGTTCCAGACCACGAAGTAGGAGCTGGTATCAGCCAGCTCGCTCATGTTGCGCGCACTAGCTTCGGCGATCACCACCCCGTTCAGCTTGACCTCGATCGTCAGCATCACGGCACGTCGTCAGTCAACGGCACCCGGCCCGGCTTGAAGATCGAACGGTTCACGGCCATGAAGCCCTGCTCGATCTGGGTGCGGCCGATGGCCAGCCAGCGCTTGTCCACCTCGGGCATTGCGGCCAGATCGTCGAGGCACCGAAGGACGATTTCCTCCGTGACCTTCATCCCATTGACCAGCTCGACCGACTGCGCGCTCTGCGGTTTGTAACCTGCCACGGGCAGGCCTTCGTGTTTCGCATCTGACATCAGCTCATCCCCAGCGCGGCTTTGTACAACTCCAGGACGGCCTCCTGCTCGGCAACCTGGTCGGGCTTCTTCTTCCGCAGCGCGATGACTTGGCGCATGACGGCGGTATCGTAGCCCCGGCCCTTGGCCTCGGCCATGAGCTCGCGCTGCTGTTCGGTGATGTCCGACTTCTCGGACTCCAGCTGCTCGTAGCGCTCGATGAACTGGCGCAGCTCGTCTGCCGTGACGGCATAGGGATCGGTCGCGTCGGTCATTTGGTCACTCCCAGGATGTCAGCCTTGATCGCTTCGGCCGTCTCGGCGGACAGGCCCTTGGCCTTCGCCACGGCGTCCACCGCCTCGCCCAGGCGCTCCTGCAGCTGGGCCGTCTCCTTAGCCTTGCGGGTCGAAGACAGGTTCTGTGCTGCCTGGGCCGCTCGCAGCGCCTCCGCCAGGGACTTCAGCTCCTTGCCGCCCATCACGTCCTCGCCGTCGCCGGTGGCATAGAGGACCGCCGCCTTGATCATCTCGGCCGCGATGATGGTGACCTCGTCCGCGGTCTGCGGGTCGTGCTTCTGCGACAGGACAGCGACGATCTCGCGGGTCTGGTCGAGGCGGCGAGACATTCGCGCCTGGCGCAGCGAATACCGGTTGAAGCTGGAGAAGGCCGGGATCTTGAACTCGAGCTCGCCGCGATGCTCGGCCATCAAGGCCTGGCACTTCGCCACGAACTCGGCATAGATCTCGGTCTGGGTCTTGTCTCGGTCGGCCAGCTCCAGCGCTGCCCAGGCAACGATGGCGTTGGCCTCGGGCGGCAGCAGGTCGAAAGACGAAAGACGTCCGCGCCCGGTGGCCATGCTCACTCTCCCGGGCGGGATGGGCGCTTGATGCCCTCGATCACGACGCCACGGCGCAAATGGCGCGCGCCCTTCTCGGTCAGAGTGGCGACAACGACGCTGCCGGGCTTCAGAAGGGTGACCGCGCCCATCTCTTCAAGCCAGTCCAGCTCGCCGTGGACCCACTCGCGCGGGCGGTCGATGCCGAACCGCATCAGCTCCTCGGAGATGAAGCCGGAATGCAGCCGTTCATCCGTTTGCGCGGCCAACGCCTTCAGGATGATCAAGCGGGCGTCCTGGCGGACAAGGTTCTCGTAGTCGCTCATTTCCGGTTGCCTTCAAGAAGGTGGGCTTCATGCCGCTCGACGATGTTTTCCAGGCGCTCCATCAGGCTGTTCCGTCCGTCGATCACGGCAGCCATCGTCTTCAACTCGCCCTTCAGCTCAGTGATCGAGATCTGCAACTCGTGCATGTCTTGCTTGGCGGGAAGCCCGCGCAGGGTCTGCTCCATACTGTTCAGCCGGGTGTCGTGGCGGTCCATGCGTTCGGACCCCAGCTTGAAGCGCTCGTCGACGGCCTTGAACTTGTCCTCGACATTGCGGTCGCGGGTCCGCCACCAGGTGTAAAGCAGGGTGCCAAGGGTCAGGAGAAACGGCAGCGTGACCCGGAAGTCGAATTCCATTACTTCCCGGCCCCCGCGAGCTTGGCGACCGCGTCCTTGACGGTGTGCCCCCCCATGTAGAGGCCCATGAAGATTGCCGTCAGGCCCAGAAGGTGCTCCCAAGGCATCGGCGGCAGCGCAATCTTCCAGAAGGCATTCGCGACGTGCAGGATGACGACCTGCCAGGCCCAGAGGAACATCAGGAACCACATGAAGGCCGGCCGCCAGGCGGCCTTCCAGCCGCCCTCGGCCATCTCGGCCTGCAGAAGCGTGAACTGGTGTTCCAGTCCCTTGGTGTAGAGCGCGATCAGCTCGGGCGTCATCGGCTCGACCTGGCGCATCGCGTCCAGGACCTTGCCGGGGTACTCGTCGGCCAGTGTCTCCAGGTCTTCGACCTTTGCCCCAGCGCGGGAGGCAATGGTATTCAGGACGTCGGTAGCAAGTCCGCCGCCTGCATCCCCCAGCTTGCGCTGCAGGATTGCGGCGATGGACGGCAGGCCCGCCTTCAGGGCGATTGCGATCAAGGGTGCCATGCGTCAGGTCTCCGATCCGGCAGGTGTGGGTTCGCGGGCAGTCCAGTTCGTCCCGGACGCGATGAGGCAGGCCTTGTCGCCGGGCATCACACCGACGACTGTCCACGTGTCGACGTCGGGATGGGCGAACAGCAGAAGCCGGGTCCCGCCCGGCCCTTCGCCATCTCCGACCAGCTCTTCGCCGAACTGGTCCGTCAGATAGGACAGGATCCTGTCGACGGCATCGCACTGAAGGCCCTGTGCGCGCGAAGGCTCGGCAATGAGAAGGATGGAAAGCAGAAGGATCAGGCCCAAGATCAAGGCCACCACGAAGCGGAAGAACGCAGCCATCACCAGCTCCTCAGGAAGGCCGCGGTGCGCGGCAGGAAGCCCTGGACCTTGGCCGCCACGACGTCGCGGTAGCGCCAGGCGACATAGGCAGCGAACAGGCAGGCTGCGGCCAGGATCAGCCATTCGGCCTGGGGCGGCAGACCGGCCGCGTCGAAGCTGTCCGTGGCGGAACCCGCTCCAGCGGCCGCAGGAGCGGCGGCGGCGGTCTTCGATTTGGACGCGGCGTCCAGGCGCCGCTGCAGAGTGGAAAGGGTCGCGCGGCCGATGATCCCGTCCGCCTTCAGGTCATGATCCGCCTGGAAGCTGACAGCCGCCGACATGATCACCCCGTCGGTGTCCGGCCCGGGGTTGTAGCCCAGCTTGCGGAAGCCCTCGCGGATCCGACCGATCTCGTCCCCGTCGACGGCCAGGCCCCAGCGCGCCAAGGCCGATTCCGGACGCGCGGCCTTCTTCAGGACCAGGGGCGCGCTGACCCCGATATAGCGGCCTTCGAGAAGCATCGCTGCCTCTTCCTCGCGACGGCGCTTCAGGCCAGGCAGCACGCGGCCACCGCCCTTGTTCCACGCCAAGAGCCCGGCCTTGATCAGCGCGTCGTCGGCCTTGGCCCGCCAGCGCTTCACCCAGGTCGCCTTGGCGATGGCTCCGGTGTTGAAATGGAAGCTGACACCAGCATCGGACTCGTGCTGCTCGGCCCCCGGCATCGCCCGCGCGACCCCCGGCTCATAGTTCTTGCGCAGCGCCTCACGCAGCAGGCGGCTCGCCTCCTGCTTCGAGATGATCATGCCCGGCCGGACCTTCACCACACCCGAGGCCGAGGTCAGGCCCGCGCCGATGGTCCAGATCCCGACCGGGTCGCGGTAGGCCTTCAGCACGACGCCTTCGTGGGCTTCGAGGAAGGCTAGGCCCTTGTCGCTCAGCTGCATGGCATCTCTCCGGCCAGAGGGGGGAATGGCCGGAGAGGGACCGGCCTTGCCGGTCCAATGTGCCCGCTGCAATCTGGGAATTTCACCTACAACGGCTTGTAGTGCCCGCGAGGAAGCGGGTCAGAACAGGTCCGGCTGCCGGGGGTCGAAGTCCCGCGCCTGGTGACCGCGCAGGTAGTTCGTGACGGTCACGTTGCTGACGTGCAGTCTGGTGGCGATTTTGGCTTCGGGCAAGCCCCGAGATTTCAGGACCTGCGCGATCCACTTCTTGCCGATCGGCAGGCGGCGCGGAAGACTGGTGCGCGCCGCAAGGTCGGCCAGCGCCTGGGCCTTGTCCGCGCCCAGGACGCGGACCAGCTCGGACCGGCCCTTCGGGTCGCGAGGGATGTAGAGGAAGGTCCCGCCGAAGGCGAGAAAGAGATCGATCACCGCATCGACCCCCAGGGCGGTGACGTAGGGCTCCAGGTGCGCGGGCGGGGCCGGGGTGTCGGTCATTCGCGCTCCAGCATGTCGAAGAGGGCACGGTGGTCGTCCCGAAGACGGGCCTGCCGTGCGCGCAGCTCGTGCAGGTCTTTCTGGACATGGTCCAGCCGCTTCCGCGTCAGGCGGTGGGCCTCGACCTCGGCGGTGAAGGCCTGCTCCAAGACGGTCACCCGGTCGCACAGGGCCAGAAGCGCCGCCTCCTGCGGGCGCAGACGGTTTTCGTCGGGCTCGATCCAGGGCTTCACGGCGAGGCCTCGTAGTCCGAGGGCCGTTCCAGCTGCTTCCTGCACGGCTTGATCCAGTCGAACATCGTGGATCCGCTGAAGTGCTTGCCCCAAACGATCCAGCAGTAGGCCGTGGCCGTGCTACCTTTCGGAGACAGCTTGCCCTTGTGCATGACGACCCGCTCTGTGAACTGCAGGACCAGATGCGGACGGTGGACTGAGAAGAGCGCCTTGTGCCGCCCGACACCCTCCAGAAAGGCACTGCGGACGATCACGGCAACGTTGTCGCTGCATGCCAAGGCGCGGTCAACGAACTGCTCAGCCAGCCGGAACGGCGGGTTTGTGATCGTCCAGTCGGTGTGGACTGGTGGCGGCCCGAAGAGGTAGTCCTGCACAGGAAACCCGGCGTCGTAATCGTGGATATCGCTGGCCTCCACCCTGCCGAAATACTCCGCCAGCGGCCTGACCATGTGCCCACGATTTGCAGCCGGTTCGCGCACGGACTGGCCGTCGAAGTAGGGCCACCACAGCCGCCCGTTCAGGTGTTCGAGCAGCGCCCGCGTTGCCCACGGCGGGGTCGGGAAATCGTCCAAGCTTTGATGCGGTTCGGACCGCTGCTGCATCACGGCCGAGGATCGGTTCTGGCTCATTCCTCGCCCTCCCAGTCAGTCCCTGCATCGCGCTTCCGGCGGCGCATGGCGCGCCCGCGCAGGGGAACCTGCTTGATGGTAGAGCAGGTGACGATGGTCCGGTCGTTCAGGACATACTTGACCCCGTCGACCACGGCCGCACCCGCGCCCATCTCGATGGCCTTGTCGACGACGCGGCCCAACTCGTCGCGGACCGCATCGATGTCGATGCCCTTCACACGCTGCAGGTAGCGCAGGACGGCATGGTCGGTGACATGGGCCAGCGGCTTCTTCACAGATCGATCCCCGCCCTTGCGCACATGCCCTTCAAGGCCTCGATCAGGGTGGCGATCTGGCGATGGTCCTGCATGGAATCGATGTCGAAGGTCGCCGCGCCCCAGCTTTTCTCGAACCGGGCGCGGATGAAGGCGTTCAGGCCCTTGGCCCCGCCCTGGGTGACGGCCTCGGCCTTGTGCAGCTTGCCCCAAAGGACATGGGCGAACCGGACGTCGGCCCGCTTCGCAGCTGGGCGCTTGGCGCGGGCCTTCCCGGCATGGGGCTTGAACCCGCGCTCCTTCAAGGCGGTGACCAGCTTGTTCAGATCGGCCTCGTCCATGTCGTGCATGCTGGCCTTGCCGGTGACCACCAGCTGAAGATCGCGCCGGGTCTCCCCGTCGATCCCCAGCTCGCGGCAGCCGACATGGACCAGCTTCTGCAGGGCGCGCGTCATTTAAAGGACTCGCCTTTTCCCGCTTCGCCGGCAGAAGATGGCTCTGCTGAGTCGAATGGTCCGGAGGTCTGATGAACGTTTTTGGGGTCGACCTTGCGACAATCACCGACGCCGTTGGCGCAGCTCGCGACGCCGGTGGGGTCCTTAAAGATGGCATTTCGATCGCCAAGAAAGTACGCGACAGTCTGCGCGGTGCGCCGGATGCGGCCAAGCAGGATGAGATCGTCAGTCTTCTCGGCACGCTCAGCGAGAAGCTCCTCCAGGTGCAGGTTGCGCATCTGGAGCTGGTAGATCGCCTTCATCAGACGGAAACAGCGCTCCGTGCCACGCAGGCAAAGAACGATGAGGCGCAACGTTATCAGCTGACGCGCCTGTCGATGGGAGGCTTTGTGCTGGCGCTGAAGGAGGGTGACCCCAAGGGCGAACCATTCCATTACCTTTGCCATGCATGCTACGAGCAAGGTCAGAAATTTATCCTTCAGCCACTCGGTAGCTCGGACACGCACGTCTTTTGCCCTGGCTGTAAGCAGAACTTCGGCCACAAGAGAGGAGCGAACGGTGGTGTCCTTTTTGCCACCCGACCCAGCCCTTTCGATATCTGATTTCATGCTGCCACCTGCATTGCGTCAGCCAGGCGCGGCATGGACCACTCAATGACCAGGCCGCGGAAAGTCTCCATCGGGCCGTGCTTCAGCTTGAAGAACGCGGCCATGTCGTCGCTGTCGGTAAAACCGTCACGCACGGCGAAGGCGTCCAGGTCCTTGACCGGAACACCGTCGGTCACGATCCGGTCGATGCCGAAGTCGTCGCCGAAGGTGATCTCGATCGACATCACCTCGGTGCAGCGGACGTCCTGGCAGATGCGGCGGCAATAGGCGGTGCGCAGGCCGATGCAGAGTTGCAGCATGTCGCCGGGGCGGGGGTTGCCGCGCTTCCGGGGCTTGCAGATGGTCTGGGTCTTCCAGCCCTCGCGGATGGCAACCTCAAAGCGCGGGTCAAAGTCAATGGCCACCATCACTCAGCCCTCTCGCGGATGCGCCGCGGGCATTCCGGCAGCGACTGCAGGCGCTCTTCGCGGGCGCGGCACTGCTCAAGGGCGGTCACCGGATCGCGCAACCAGGCGGTCCTGACGTACATCCTGCCCTCGATCTGACAGCAATGTGCGAAGTGGGGGGCGACATAGGGCTGCAAGGGATCACCGTCGTCGGGCGTCGGCAGCGGGGCTGAAGGCGGCTCGACAGCGGGGGGCGGAGGCACCGGCGGTTCTGCAACGGGCGGTTCGGCAACGGGCGGCTCCACCTTGGCTGGCGGTGGGTCGCACTCGCCATTGCCGCAGGCCAGGGCCGGCGCGGCCAGAAGGGCGAGGGCAAGGACGGCGATGATTGGGGAACGGGTCATGTCTTTCTCCTGCGGGGGATGCGGCCCCGGCCGACAGGCCGGGGCCCTCTCGATCAGTTGCCGGCTTCGAAGCAGGTCCAGACGACGCGGGGATGACCTTCGACCGGGTTCTGGTCGCGGTCCTCCAGGGTCAGCGCTTCGAACTGGGCTTCCAGCCGCTCACCTGCAGCCTCGCAGGCCTCGGCGGTGTCGTAGGGCAACTGGACGGTGCCCCCTTCCCCGTTCGTTTTCAGAAGGGCGATCAGGAGGGCGGTGGCGATTGCAGAAGCGTTCATGTGAAAGGTCCTTTAAGCTGGTGTTGAAGGTTGGGTTTGGCCGGATCGTCACGCAGGCCGGCCACCTGCCTTCACCGCCGCGCCTGGGGTTGCAGCCCGGGCGCGGCGGAGCTTCGTCAGGCCTTGGGTTTCGCGGCCTTGAAGGTCAGGACGTCACGGGCGGGCACGTCGACCGGCATGCCGGTGCGCATGTTCCGCGCGGTGCGGGCGGGCTTGTGCTTGACCTCAAAGGTGCCGAAGCCCCGGATGATCAGCTTGTTCTCCTTGGCCCACATGGCGATGCCCTCGAGCACCGCTTCCACGGCTTTCCCCGCTTCTGCGTCGGTGGTGTCGAGGCGATGCGCCACGTTCTTGATCAGGTCGGTTTTGGATGCTTGCGGTGCAGACATTGCAGTTCCTCGTGATGGTCGCGCCAGCGGCGCGGGGTGATCCCGGCGGACAGCCCGCCGGGGAAACTCAGGGTAGATGAGCAAGGGCGATGGCTACCGCCGCCAGCAGTGCCCAGGTGAAAACTGCAAGCCCTGCGACGGCCCCGGTCATCCACCGCTGGTCGTCAGCGTCCAGATCGTCGCCCGAGAAGATCAGGCCCAAGGCGAACACCCAGACGTGAAGCAGAAGGATCAGCCCAGCCGCGGCGCCCCATAGAAGCACCTCGCTCATTGCACTACCCCCGCGAATGTCAGCCCCGCCAACAGAAGCGCAGCGCCCAGGCACGTCGCAGCGACGGGCATGTCCCGCTGGTTTACGAAGATGCCGGCGGCAAATCCGGCTGCGAAAAGAAGGTAAGCGGTCATCCCGTCAGACCTTCGCCAGATCGATGCTGACCGCCTGCCACTTCCCGTCGAAGCTTTCGCGGCGGTAGCAGCGGACATAGGTCTTGGAGCCGACCACCCGCATCGCATCGCGGATGGCCTTCATGGCGCGCTGCCAGCGGTCGTCCTCGATCTCCAGCCGCAACAGCATGAATATCTCCGACCGGTTGATCTGGCCTTCCTTGTCGGTGTTGAAGGCGCGGGTGACGATGGCGCGGATCTCGTCGCGCGCACCCGCGGCCCATTCGTTCAGGCATTCGTCGATCAGGGACTTGGCGGTCTGCAGCTCGGGGCCGAAGACCACGTTGTCGGCGACCTGGACCTGAACCTTGAAGAGGCCGTCGAAGGACATCAGGGTCTTGTTGCCTTTCGCCCCGCCCAAGGTGGCGTCGTACTCTTGGGCAAGCAGGGCCTCGAAGCCGCCGATGTCGTCGAAGGTGTGGGCCTTGAACCGCGCGACTTGGTCGGACAGGGCGATGGCATGGCCCATGATCTTGCGCACGACCTCGTCCTGCAGCTGGTCCTGTGCCTTGACCATCGTCAAGGGCACGAGCGCGCCCTTGGCATCGCGCATGTGGGGGGTGCCGCAGACATCGACGATGCGGTCGGGGATCGGGGCGGGATTGAACTCACTGGCCATCGGTGGCCTCCTCTCTCACGGTGAAAATCAGCCGCGCGGGCGGGTCTTCGCCCGGCGGGGTGGCGATCAGGCCAAAGGCAAGAAGCGTGCCCGTCATGGCCGCGATCTCGTCGACGGACAGAAGCGTGATGGCCCGCACATCGTCGCGGCAGACCTTGCCGACGGCCCGGGATGCGACCTCCAGCATCTCGCGCTCGGTGAAGGGGCGGACGTCAGCCATGCGCCGCCTCCAGCTGCTCGATGAAGGACAGCGCGACCTTGCGAGCCTCGGCGTCGGTCATCTGCTGGTCGCGCAGGACCTGGGCGGCGGCGAGAAGCTGCCAGGGCTTGGCAGACGGGGCATCGTCCAGAGCCTCTTCATGCGCCAGAGCGACGACCTGACGGTGCAGCGCGGCCAGCTGGTCGGCATAGAGCCTCTCGCGCTGCATCCTCTGCTCGACCTTGGCAACCGCCTCGTGGACCGTCGCCATATCCCGGCCACCCAGGAAGCGACCGATCAGCGTGTAGGACGCGGTCGGATCGATCCGGCGGATCAGGAACATCAGCTCGTGCCGATGGCCCGTGACGGCGCTGGTTTGGCTCTTGCCGACCAGGTCCTCTACCTTGAACCCCGAAAGCTTTGCATAGGCGCGGATGATGCCGTCGATGGACGGACGCTCCGGCACGACGGTCTTTCTGCCGTCCACGAACTCTAGGGTCAGCGCCCTCATGCCTCGCCCTCCTTCAGATAGACCGGGCACTTGCGGCAGGCCCGGAACATGCGGGTGCGGGTCGGGTTGCCGGGGGCGAAGACCTTGGCCTTCTCACGCCAGTCCTGGCACTCGTGGCTCGGCAACTTCCCCATGCCGGGGCAGTCGATGCGGCCGTCCATCAGGATGCCGCGCACCCGCTCTTCGATCCGGTCGTAGGACCCGGCGTACTTCTTGCGCAGAACGGTGGAGACGACGGCCGGCGACCGGTCCAGCTGGGCGGCAACCTTCGACTGGCTCGACCGTTCGCAGGCCAGGGCCAGCGACCTGATCCAGTCCGGCAGGGGCGCGCCCCAGGCCTCTTCGGTGGTGGTCATGAGATCGCTCATGCGCCACCTCCGATCAGGATCGTCTGCTCGGTGTTGGCATCGACCAGCGCCCGCACTCGCTTTTCGCGGGGCGCGCGGGGGCCCGTGTTCTTCGTCAGCCGGTAGATCGCCTCGGTCTTGCCGGGGACTGCCTTCCGCGCGACGGCCAGGTAGCCGCCTCCCATCAGCGCACGGCAGTACTCTTGCGCGGCCTCCAGGGTGACGGCGGTTTCTTCGGTCGCGGCATGGGCGGCAAGATCGCGCGGCGTGAAGCTTTTCAGCTGCCGCATCGCGGTCCACATGTTCTGCTCCGGCGAGCGGGCCTTCGCCGCCAGGGCGAACTTGGCCCCCGGCTTGACCCGCCAGATCGTCCGGATCATGTGACCGGACTGGACCATCTCGACCAGATCCTTCTCCAGCCAGCCGCGCACGGTCTTGCTGACCCAGCGCTCGGACATCTGGACCTTGATCGCGATCTCGGCATGGCCGAACTGCGGAAGGCTCGCCGCGTAGGCGAAGGCCGATTCCGCAACCGCCTGCATGTTCTCGGGGCGAAGCCTCATGCCACGGCCCTCCCGCGGCGGGTCAGCGCGGGGATGGCACCACGGCGAAGGGTGGGCGGCTCACCGGTGTGGAAGGTGCCTGTCCAATCGGCCACGGTCACCCGGCGCAGATCCCGCGCGGCCGCGAACTCGGCGATCGAGGCCAGATTGGTCGAGATGTAGCGCATCGACGCCTGCGAGGCGGTGAGCAGCTTCTGGCGCAGCTCGGGCACGATCTCGACACCCGGGGCGTAGACCTTCACGAGGTGGCCCACGTCCTCGATCGTGGCATCCTCGGCCTCGACCCAGGCCAGCATCCGGCCGTGGACCCGTTCCCAGGCCTGCAGCCGCTGCGGCAAGAGTTCCTCGCCCATCAGGATCACGGGCGCGCCAGACTTGTCATGCAGGTGCCGGACCGCCTCGATGGTCTTGGTGGACAGGATGTGGTCCGCCTCGTCGATGATCAGCGGACGGCCCGTCACGGCCAGCTCCTGCGCGGCCTGGTCGAAAAGATCGGGGATCAGCCGCTTGGGCCGCAGGCCCAGCTCGGTCACGATCATTTCCAGTAGCTTCTTCAGCCCGCCGAAGGGCAACGCCTCGACGTGGCAGGCGTTCATCGTGTTGGTGCAGTAGATCCCGGCGGTCGTCTTTCCGCGACCTGCCTTGCCGTAGAAGCAGCCCAGGCCCGGAAGACCCGGACCCCGGTTCTGCGCACGGTCCACCAGCGCCACCAGGCGCGTGACGTTCGCCAAAGGCGCGACCGTGTTGTAAAGTTCCCCTTTTTCTGTCATTTTTCCCTCTGCTCACTACCGCCGCCGTGGGGTCTTTCCCGCCCCCGGCGGCATTCCCTCATCCGAAGATCGCGTCCCCGAAGTTCTCCCAGGCATTGCGTTCTGCCCGGTACTCCGAGGTATTCTGGAAGACCGAGAGCCACCGCTCCTGGTCCCGCGTGACGGCTTCCCCCGCCTCCAGTTTCCGTTCGATATCCAAGGCCCGCTTGAAGCGGTCCCGTGCCGTCTCCTCGGCCGTGGGCGCTGGCTTGCTCGCCCGCGCGGCGTCGAGGTTCGCCACCACCCCCGCCTGGATGCGGTCGAAGGTGGTCTGGTCGATGGGCGGCGACCCGCTCGGCCGGGCCGGGGCCTCGGGCATTGGCTTGCCGAACTGGGCGCGGACGACCTTGGCTTCGGGCTTCGGCGCCGGCGCGTTCGACATGCTGTCGATCGTCCTCCCGAGTTGCATGGCAGTAAGGGTGCGGTGCGCCTCGACCTCGGCTTTCTGGGCCTTCAGCCAGGTCGCGCGGGCGCGGGCATGGATACGGGCCTCGTCCATGTCGAAGAAGCCGACTTTCAGACGGCACTCGGCATGGCCGAGATAGGCCCCGTCCTGGGCATAGACATGCACCCCTGACCACAGATCGGCGGGGTCGAAGCGGATCACCACCCGCGCCCCGGCGAATTCGGTCAGCCAAGGCTCCCAGAACTCGTTGCCCTGGAAGCGGATCATGCCCGACTTCGCATCGGCCCGCAGACCCTCCGCGCCAAGAAGCCAAAGCCGCCGCTGCGCCTCGGTGGCCTTGCGGATCGGGGCGCTGGCGTAGCTCTCGTCGAAAACGGCGTTGAAGGACCGCCCGAAGGCTACCTCCGACCGGCGGTTCTCGCGGGCGTTGTGCTCCTCGATCCCCTCGGCCACCACTTTCAGGAACTCTTCCAGCTCGACCGCACGCGACCCGTAGTTCTCGGGCTTGGCGTCGATGGTGTTGCCGGTGTAGGCCCCCGCCAGACGAGGATCCTTGGCGATCGACTGGCACATGTCGCGGAAGGCTCGTTCGATCGGCTTCGACTGGCCGCTGTAGGGCGTGGCCCAATGGATTGTGCAGCCCAGGGCCGTGAAGAGGCCCGGAATGTCGTCCTCCTTCACCTTGAAGCGGAAGCGGGTCGCCGCACCGCCGGTGATGGCCTTGGCCGCGAACTCGCGCCCGTTGTCCAGAAGCACATGCTCGGGGATGCCCCAAGCCTCGATCATGTCGCCCGCGCACAGCATGACGGCGGTGGAGTTCGGGGTCTGGTCGATGCGCCAGGCCAGAATGCGGCCCGAGTAGATGTCCTGGAAGGCCACCATCTGCGGACGGGTGATCGTCCCAGACTGGCCCGGCCAGCGGACGAAGACGTCGAACTTGTGGAAGTCGGCGTTGACCGCCTGAAGCGCATGAAGGCAGGTCTTGTCGCGGGTCTGCGCCGGGAACAGCCGCTTGACCGCGTCCACCCCTTGCCGCGCAAGGACCTGCGTCACTCGACTGACCTGGGCATCCAGGTGCCGGCGCATCGTCCGCTCCGGCAGGGTGTCCAGGCCCCTGTCCTTCGCCACCCGAATTGCCCGGCGGTAGCAGTCGGTGAAAGGCGGCGCTTCAAGCCGCAGATAGTCGGACTTCAGGAGCTCGAAGAACTCCGGGCTGCATTCCTTGGCGCGCGACCGCTTCTCTGCCGCACGGTTCCGGGGGGCCAGGTAGGCCAGCCGGTCATGTGCCGCGATGCCCTCGATCATCTGGAACCAGGACCAGACCGTGCGGGCACCGACCCCATCCATTTTCGCGACCTGCTCGACGGCCAGGAAGCGTCCGATCGAACCCTCGAGCGCCTCCACCTTCTGGATCACCAGCAGCCGCGCCTCGGCTTTTGCTTTCACACTCTGTGGCAGCGCCTCGTACCAAGCCCAGACTTCGTCCCGAGCCCTTGCGGCCTCGATCTTCGGAGCCACGGCCTGCTTGATCAGGGCACGCTGCGCACTGTTCGGAAACAGCTTCCAGCTGTACTCCCAGCCGCCACCCTTGCCCGCCCGACGACGCGCGAACTTCGTGGCCCCGCGCCAGTTCAGGCGGTCGGCCAGCGCGTTGACGCCCCGCTTGGTCGCGGGCAGGTCGGGCAGACCACTCTCTGCGATCTGCTCGGGCGTCCACCATTCCTGGGCAGGGGTGAGGGTCACTTCTCGTCACCCTCCTTGTCGAGATACTTGATCAGGGAATCGCCCTTGTTCTCGGCCTCCCAGATTTCGTGGCGGTGGTTGATCAGGAACCGCTTCTTCGCCGCCATCGGCGCGCGCGCCCATGCTTTCGAGAGAGCGATGAACGCCTCTTCAACGGGGTCTTTCACCGGGGCTTCATCGCCCGCTTCAAGGCGGTGCGACCGCCAAGCATCGGCGGCGGACTTCGCACCGTTGGACAGGCGGATGCAGACCTGCGACCGGTCCTTGGCGTCCCCGATCTTCGCCAGCGCCTGAAGGTCGTTCAGACGGACGGGCGCCGGGGCGGCACGAAGCCACCGCACCTCGTCGCGCGACAGGGTGGAACCAATTTCGATCATGCGACGGACATGGCGGTCCGAGATCCCGAACTTCTCTGCCGTCGCGGCGGCGAAGGATCGAACGGACATAATGTCCGCTTGATTTTGGAACTCGACACTCTTCCGGTCGCCACCGTGCCTCGTCTCCGGGTGCAGGCGCTCGTAGACTGCCTTGCGCTCGGCCAGGAAGACGGCGGTGTCCAGCGGCCCCATCTCGGCCCCGGCGAGGTTGTCGTCGATCTCCATCAGCCGCGACCAGTCGTCGGTCACGTCGGTCCAGACCTTCGCCTCGATTTCCGCCCAGCCCAGCTGACGCGCGGCTTCCAGACGGTGGGCCCCCGCGATCAGAACCAGCACCCCGCCCTTCTTGCGGCGGACGTGGATCGCGTCCTTCATCACGCCGGTCTCGATGATCGAGGCCTTCAGGGCCTCGACACCGGCCTCGCTCACCGGGCGCAACCGGTTCTTGGCTTCGATCTCGGCCACCGGCACCGGGCCGGTCATCTGCAGGGTCGGGGACTTCATTTCAGGTCAGGTGCCTTCGTCATGGTGTAGTAGAAGCGCGGGCCCATCGGGGTCTGCTGGCGGACGCAGGTGATCTCGGCTCCGAGGTGGCGAAGCTCCGCCACGACGGCTGGAACGGCCATTACGCGGGCCTTCCGGACAATGTCCCGCGTCGTGCGGGGCTTTCCGTCCGCAAGCAGATGGACGACCCGCCGAAGTCGCGGGCTGGCCATCGTGGCCGCGTGAATATGGCCGGTCGCTCCCATCAGGCGCGCCTCGCCATAGCGACTGCTCTGACGGGGTCAGGAGCCACATCGCGGTGCCGGCAGACGTCGCACATCCGGTTGTGGATGCCTTCGCTCAAGAAGACGTGCCCGCAACACATGCAGGGGCGATGACGCCTTTGGCGCGCCGCATCGGTCTGCGCCTGGGCGGAGTCGAGGTTGGTCTGCGCTCTGTCCTTCGTGTTGTAGAAGGCGGACTGCGGCTTCCCGTCCGGGTCGACCAAGCGCCAGCCCTGGCCGGTGACGTACTCCATCGACCAGCGGGCATGGGCGGGCTTGGAATAGTGCATGGCAAGGCCCATCAGACCCGCCCCCTTTGGCTCAGGAGCGCCGTGATCCGGGTCAGGTCCTGCCGGTCGTCAAGGGCCGACAGATTGTCCATGATCGCGTCCAGGGCGCGTCCGAACCGCAAGGCGGCTTCGTCCCGCAGCTGCTGGGTCGCTCCGTGGCGGATCGCCTCGCGGTCGCTCCGCGCGTGCTGGTGGGCGGCGACGACGCGGGTCCACTCGATGGGAACGGGGCCGGTCATGCCGCCCCCTCGACGAAGTCGGCAAGGCACTTTTTCAGCTCGCGCTGATAGCGGGCGAAGCCGGGATCCAGGACCAGCTTCAGAAGCTTGTCCTCGGCATCGGTCAGCCGCTTCAACGCCAGGTATTCACCGGCCTCGGACAGCGTTTCGTCCTGGACGGCGATGCCGGCCGCGTGGCGCTCGTCGATTGCGGCAAGGATCGACATGATCCTGTCGCGCTCCACGGCGGCCTGCTTCTTGATGACAGCACTCATATCGAAGGCCACAAGCTCGCCGAGCATCAGCGGCCTCCGTGGAAGAAGGTGCCGATGAACAGCACCAACGGGATCAGGCTGAACAGGATGACAACGCCGATGACGTCGCCAACCCAATGGTCGTCCAGCCGCCGACAGGCGGACAGAAGCTTGCGCATGGGGGTGCTCCAGGTTGGGGGATGGGGAAGAGACGCGCTGTGCATCACGCGGCCCTCTTCGTCTTCGCCGGACGCGCGATGTCCTTCGGCCAGGCAAGATCGTCAGGCCAGTTGTCCGAGAACCACTGAACCACGGACGAGGCGGTCTTCAACGTGCAGCCCGCCCCGGACTTCAGCTTGTCGAAGAACTTCCCGTCGTTCCGCGCATAGGTGGAGACGGTCGACAAGCTGAGCGAGCAGTGCTCCGCGTAGGCCTCTGCCAATCTGACCAGGGTAAGGGTTTCCATACTGCCCGCCATTCGGTGTTGTTACCGAATATCTAAACGGTAACTCTCCCGATAGTCAAGCGGCATGGTTTTCGGTAATAATCCCGACTCGTGGAAACTTTCGTTCAAACCTTCAGCGATCTCATTCGCGACCGGCTGTCTGAGCTGCGGCTGAACGCCTTCGCAGCCGAGAACGCTGCTGGCCTGCCCCCGGATGCGATCAGAAACGTGCTCAGGAGCGAGAAGCAGTCAGGTCCGACGCTCGCCAGGACAAAAGAGATCTGTGATGCCCTCGGCCTTGAGATCAGGATTGCGCCAAAGCATTTGATGGCCACAATCGATGAGGCCGGGATAAGGAACGGCGACGGCCTGGACGATGCCGCACCCACGGGATTCCTGACGATTCCGTGGGTCGAGAAGAGTGTCGGCGCAGGAAGCGCTCCGGTTTGTTTCTCCCGAGCATGGCTCGATGCTCATGATCTGAAGGTAGACTTTCTCCAAGCGATCCTGCCTGATGAGGTGGAGATTGACGGGGTCCCGTCGACCGACATACTTGCCGTACTTGATACCCGCGCAGGTTTGCAGAAGGGCCACGGCCTTTGGTGCTATAAAATGGCTGGCCGCGTTCTAGCTTCCCACCTCACCTTCGCCGGTGACGTTACCGTTATTCATCCTTCTCGACCCGAGCTGGCACCCAAAATCATAGAAGGTCCGGTGTCGAGAGAGATCACCTTGTTTGGCAAGGTGGTCTGGCTCGGCCAAAGCATTCCACTTAAGGGCACGGTCAGATGAGCCGCTTCGAAAAAAGCTTCGCGGTCCCTGCGCTGCTATCGATCTGTGCGTTGGTCGGATGCCAGGAAGATGAAAGGGCTTGCTATGACCGGATCACCGCGGACTTCCAGCGCGAGGCCGATCTGGCAAGTAGATCTGGCAACCATGCTTACGCGATCAAGGCACTGGAGTCGGACGTCCAGGCCCTTCTCATCTTCCACGATGTTGATCGAAGCATCTGCGACTATGTCACCGCCGGTCCTTACCTCGAGCGCAAATAAGGGTCCTGAGCGGTCCCATATTTGAATGATTAATTGACGGAACAATCACTTGTCGAAAGTCTGGCCAAGGCGATTCCCGCTACCGCAATGGAGCTAACATGCGAATTTTTCTTGCCGTTCCCGTTCTTGCCTTGGCTGCCTGTGTCCCTTCGGAGCCTACGGTCACCGACTACAATGGTTCCAGCGTGAAGATCGCCGTCACGAACTTCGCCGGTGAAGGCCAGAAACCCACAGCGGCAACCGATGCCGAAGCGCTCCGCATCTGCACAAAAGGTGGCAAGCGAACCGCCGAGTACGCCTCGTCCAGGTGGATCAACGACATCCAGTTCGAGCACCTGTATCTCTGCCTTTAATGGCCGAAATCAGTTCCCAGTTCCGCGTCCCGCACGCTCCGCCATACCACCAGGTGGACCACGCTTTATCAATGGGTTAGGCCTTACTGGGAACTGCGTCTCTAACTTGGCACCCGATTTCCCGGTTCCGGCGCTCAATCTGGAGCCCTTTTACCGCGCCCCGACGCTTATAGGCGGTGCAAAAGCGCTCTTTTACAGTGGTTTAAACGTCTCTTCTGCACACAGCTCTGCAGACGGCTCGCCCTGGCCTCTTGCCGCCTTCAACGGGCGCTTGGGCACTTCCTGCTGACATCTGCCACTGCAACCCCAGCGGCCGCGCCACCTCGCTAAGGCCCTCTTTTTCCGGCCCTTTCTCGGCTGCTCCCGCTTGTTCCCACCTGCTCCCGCTTCTTGCAGGATCAAGTGTCAACGCTCAGCGGCTGAATTGGCGGGCGGGCGCAACCGTTTGCATTTCGCTGCGTTGTCCGGCCAGAGGAGGCCCCGATGCCGCGCTGGACACTGGTTGCCCTGATCGCCCTGGTCGCCACCCCCGCACTCGCCCATGTGAAATGGTTCGCGCCCTTCATTGTCGGTGCGGCCCCGGCCTCGCCCTGGATCACCCTCCGCGACCCGTGGTTCTGGACGGCGCTTGGACTGGTGCTGGTCTTCTTCCTGGCGACCCGGATCATCGAACGGACGTCGCTTGGCATGGCGATCCTGGCCGGCATCGACCACGCGACGGCACCGCTTTGGGCCAGGGCCGACGACTTCATGCGGGCGGTGATCGGGGCGTTCTTCGTGGCGATCTTCTCGGTGGGCGGGGTCTACCTGACGCCCGACCTGCAGACGCCCAGCGAGTGGGTGAGCTGGGCGCAGCTTGCCATTGCGGCGGGGGTATTCTGGCGCTGGACCATGCCGCTGTCATCTTTGGGGATCATCGCGCTCTGGGTGCTGGCGTTGCGCGACTACGACTTTTTCCACCTGCTCGATTACCTGGCGCTGGGGCTGGCGACGGCGGGCTATCTGGTTCTGGCGGCCAGCGGCGACTGGGACTGGCGCGAGGTGCGTTTCCAGGTCCTGCGCTGGGGCGTCGCCATCGCGCTGATGTGGTCAAGCCTGGAGAAGTTCGCCTATCCCGACTGGTTCTACCCGCTGGTCGAGGAAAAGCCCTTCCTGACCTTCGGCCTGCCCCGCGACATCTTCATCCCGATGGCCGGGGTGGCCGAGTTCACGCTGGGATTTGGGCTGACCGGAACGCCGTTGGTGCGCCGACTGTCCGCACTGGCGCTTCTGGTGATCTTCACGGCGGCGGTCTGGCCCTTCGGCCGGATCGACCTGGTGGGCCATGCGCTGATCATGGCGATCCTGGTTCTCATCGTGGTGGACCCGAGCCCCCGCCTGCACCGGTGGCGGGCGCTGCGCGAAACGCTCTGGGGGATCCCCCCGGGCCTCATGCTGGCACTGGCGGGCTTTGCCGCGGTCTACTGGGGCCTCCACGCAGTGGTCTACGGACCGGAGGGACTGGAGACCGCGCCCGGTGAGACGCATGTGCCGTCGATCGAGCATCCCCATGACGGGCCTTAGAAAAAGGCCCCCGTGCGGGGGCACGGGGGCATGTCGGGTTGGGTCGGACCCTCAGGGGACAGCGGGCCCGGCCGGGCGATGGGGACAGATCGCATCTCCGAACAGCCCGACGCTAGCGGCGGGATGAATCGGCCATGTGACAGTCAGCCCCGGCGCGAGCGGATCATGCCGGTGATGTCGTAGACCTGCTCCAGGATCGGCCGGGCGATGGCGTCCGCGCGCTCGGCCCCGTCGCCCAGGATGCGGTCGATTTCGGCCGGGTCGGCCATGAGCCGGTTCATCTCGGCGGTGATGGGAGAAAGCTTCGCCACGGCAAGGTCCGCAAGCGCAGGCTTGAAGGTGCCGAACTGGGAACCCGCAAAGTCACGGACGACCTGGTCCACCGTATGGCCCGCAAGGGCAGCGTAGATGTTCACAAGGTTCCGAGCCTCGGGCCGATCCTTCAGACCCTCGACGCTTTCCGGCAAGGGCTCCGGGTCGGTCTTCGCCTTGCGGATCTTGGCGGCGATCATGTCGGCGTCGTCCGTCAGGTTGATGCGTGACTGGTCCGAGGGGTCGGACTTCGACATCTTCTTGGTTCCATCGCGCAGGGACATGACGCGGGTCGCGGCACCTTCGATCAGCGGTTCCACCACCGGGAAGAAATCCACCCCGTAGTCGTTGTTGAACTTGATCGCGATGTCGCGGGTCAGTTCCAGATGCTGCTTCTGGTCCTCGCCCACCGGGACCATCGTGGCGTGGTAGACCAGGATGTCGGCCGCCATCAGCGCCGGATAGCCGAACAGACCCAAGCTCGCCGCTTCGGCGTTCTTCCCGGCGGTCTTGTCCTTCCACTGGGTCATGCGGGACATCCAGCCCATCCGCGCGACGCAGTTGAAGATCCAGCCCAGCTCGGCATGGGCCGACACCTGGGACTGGTTGAAGAGGATGGACCGCTTCGGGTCGATCCCGGCGGCGATGAAGGCGGCGGCCCCTTCGCGGGTCTGGTGGCGGAGCTTCGCGGGGTCCTGCCAGACGGTGATCGCATGCATGTCCACCATGCAGTAGATCGTCTCGATCCCCTCGTCCTGCTTTTCGACGAAGCGCTTGAGGGCGCCAAGGTAGTTGCCAAGCGTCAGCCCGCCGGAGGGCTGGATGCCCGAGAAGATGCGGGGCTTGAAGGCTTTCGGCGTTTGGACCGCCGTAGCTGGGGACATGGGATGGCTCCGTCTGGATTAAGCTTGGCAATCCGCGTAATCGAAGGGGATAGAGGCGTCAATCAGCAGGACGGACATGAACCAGGACCACAGCGCGCCCCCGTTGAACCCGCTGCCGCCGATCGTCTGGATCCTCGCCCTCCCGCTGATCGCGATGGAACTGGTCCTGAGCTTGGCCGAAGCGGGGCTGGTGGGCGGGGCGCAGGGCTTCACCTGGCGGGTGCAGGCCGTCGAACGCTTCGGCCTCTTCCCGGAACTCCTGAAATACCAGTGGGAGACGGGTGGCCAGCCGGTCGCCGAGTTGCACCGGCTGGTCAGCTACGTTCTGGTCCACGGCAGCTTCACCCATGCGATCTTTGCCATCGTCATGCTGCTGGCGCTTGGCAAGATGGTGGCCGAGGTCTTCCGTTGGTGGGGCGTCGCGGTGGTGTTCCTTGGCTCGGCAACCATCGGGGGCGCGGCTTACGGCATGTTGATCCCCGATCTCAGGACGCAGCTGATCGGCGGCTTTCCGGGGGTCTATGGTCTGATCGGGGCCTTCACCTTCCTGATCTGGACCAACCTGGCCCGGGTCGGCGCGAACAAGTTCAGGGCCTTCAGCCTGATCGGCGCGCTGCTTTTCGTGCAGCTCGTGTTCGGGCTTCTCTTTGGCGCGGGCTGGGACTGGGTGGCCGAAGTGACCGGCTTCGCGGCGGGGTTCCTACTGTCCTTCGTCGTCAGTCCCGGTGGCTTCCGCCGCGTCCTGGACCAGATCCGTCAGCGCTGACGGCGGAGCGCCTTCAGGTCGGACAGGCGGACTGCCTTCAGTGCAAAGGCCGCGAGGGCATAGCTGGCCATGCCAATGGCGACCAGAAGGACCAGCGCAAGGATCCGGTAGGCACGTTCCTCCAGCATCGGTTGCAGCAGGACCCATCCGCCCCACAGCGCAGTTCCCATCAGGGCGGAAGCCACCACGATCCGCCAGAGGCGCGACAGGAAACGGGCGTCGAAGCGGGTCTCCTCACCCAGACGCCGGGCACCCCACCACAGCTGCGCGACCATGACCCAGGCCGACAGCGTTGTGGCCCAGGCCGCGGCGGAAAAGCCGATCCAGGGCATCAGGCCGAAGGCCAGCGCCGCGTTCAGGATCATCGACCAGACGGCATACTGGAACGGGCGCTTGGTGTCCTCGCGGGCGTAGAACAGGGGTTGCAGTGCCTTTTGCAGCACGAAGGCAGGCAGGCCCAACCCGTAGATTGCCAGGGCCAGCGCCGTGGCGGCGGTGTCCTCGGGCCCGAAAGCGCCGCGCTGGTAAAGGACCTCGGTGATGGGCAGCGCGATGACGACCAGCGCCACGGCGGCGGGGAGGGTGAGGAGAAGCGCGAATTCGGTGCCCCGGTTGAAGGCCTCGCGTCCGCCTGCGCTGTCCCCGGCCTGCAGGCGGCGGGAAAGCTCGGGCAGCAGCACGGTGCCCACGGCAATGGCGACGACGCCCAGGGGCAGTTGATACAGCCGGTCTGCGTAGACAAGCCACGAGATCGCCCCCTCGGTCCCCGAAGCCACCTGACGCGAGACGAGCAAGTTGATCTGCACCACCCCTCCGACCAGAAGCGCGGGACCCATCGTCACCAGAAGGCGGCGGAAGTCCGGGGTCAGGCGGGGGAGGCGCAGGCGTGGAACAAAGCCGATGCGCCGGGCGGCGTACAATGTCCAGGCAAGCTGCGCGATGCCGGTGATCGGCGTGGTCCAGGCCAGTGTGAAGCCCATGTCCCAGCCGTAGTAGTGGGCCAGCATCATCGCGACGATGAAGACCACGTTCATCAGAACCGGCACGGCCCCGGCCTCGGCAAAGCGGCCGTGGGCGTTAAGGATGCCGGACAGGAGAGCGAAGAGCGAAATGAAGCCGATGTAGACGAAGGTGATGCGCCCGAAGTCCACCGCCATGTCGAAGCGTCCGTCTCCGACGAAGCCCGCGGCCATCGCCCAGACCAGAAGCGGCATGGCCAGTGTGCCGATCAGGGTGAAGACGATCAGGAAGGCCGTCAGACCGGAGAAAGCGTTCTGCGCGAAGCCCTCGGCATCCGTCCCGGCTTCCAGCTTCTTGGAATAGAGCGGCACGAAAGCCTGATTGAAGGCCCCTTCCGCGAAGAAGCGTCGGAACATGTTCGGCAGGCTGAATGCCACGTTGAACGCGTCCGCCACCGGCCCCGCACCCAGATAGGCGGCCATCATCAGCTCGCGCACCAGCCCCGCCCCGCGTGACACCAGCGTCCAGCCGCCCAGCGTTACGATGTTGCGGATCATGCCGCGAGCGCTCATGCGATGGCCCGTTCTGCGCCTTCGACGATGGCCTGGCGCAGCTTCTTTTCAAGGGCCTCCTGCCGATGCTTCTGGTGGAGCTTCAGCCCGAACATGTCCTTGACGTAGAAGGTGTCGACCACCTGCGCGCCATAGGTCGCGATCACTGCACTGGCGATGTAGATGTTGTTCACCGCCAGCGTCCGGGTCAGGTCAAAGAGAAGGCCGGGCCGGTCCCGCGTGTCGACCTCGACGATCGTGTAGATGTCGGAGCCTTCGTTGTCGAACATGATATGCGTCGGGAAGCGGAACTCACGTTCACGCTTCTTGATCTTGTCACGATCCTTGAGCGCGTCGCGGGCCACGACCTCGCCCTTCAGGGTCTTGTCGATCATCCCCCGCAGGCGGGGCAAGCGCGAGACCTCGTAGGGGTGGCCCTCGATGTCCTGGACCCAGAAGACCGCCGTGGCGTAGCCGTCCTTGGACGTGTAGGTCCGCGCATCCACGACGTTAGCCCCGACCAGCGCCAGCGCCCCGGCTAGGCGCGAGAAGATGCCGGGGTGGTCGGCCAGCGCGAAACAGGCCCGGGTCGCGTCGCGGTCGGGATCGGGGTGGAGGTCGATGCGGATCTCGTCATCGCCCAGGCCCTGCAGAAGGCGGGCAAAGACCTCGTGCGTGTCGGTCGAGAGCCCCTGCCAATAGGGCGCGTAGTGGCGCGTGGTTTCGTGCTCGACGGCGGCCGGCTCCCAGCCTTTCAGCCGGTCCGCCAGCGCGCGGGTTGCCTCTTCCTGCCGGTTCTCGCGGTTCAGCGTTTCCAGCCCGCCCTCCAGCGCCTCGGCGGTCTGCTTGTAAAGCTGCCGCAGGAGCATGGCCTTCCAGTTGTTCCATGTGCCCGGCCCGACGCCGCGTATGTCGCAGACGGTCAGCACGGTCAGCAGGTCCAGCCGCTTCCGGGTCTTCACTGCCTTGGCGAAGTCACGCACCGTGCGCGGGTCACCGATGTCGCGCTTTTGCGCCATGTCGGACATGAGGAGGTGGTAGCGTACCAGCCATTCCACCGTCTCGCATTCCTCGGCGTCGAGCCCCAGCCGGGGTGCCACCCGACGTGCGATCTGCGCGCCGAGGATGGAATGGTCCTCGGGCCGGCCCTTGCCGATGTCGTGGAGGAGAAGCGCCACGTAAAGCACCCGCCGGTTCACGCCTTCCTTCAGGATCGATGAGGACAGGGGCAGATCCTCGACCAGCTCGCCGCGTTCGATCTGGGCCAGGCAGGAGATCGTCTGGATGATGTGCTCGTCCACCGTGTAATGGTGGTAGACGTTGAACTGCATCATCGCGACGATCGGTTCGAATTCCGGGATGAAGGCGGCCAGCACGCCAAGCTCGTTCATCCTGCGGAGAGATCGTTCGGGGTTCCCGTGCTTCAGAAGGAGGTCGAGGAAGATCCGCTGCGCCTCCGGGTCCTCGCGCATCTCGTCGTCGATCAGGTCGAGGTTCTGCGTGACGATCCGCATGATGTTGGGATGCAGAAGGTACTTCGTGCGCAGCGCCTCTTCGAAGACCCGCAGAAGGTTCAGTTTGTCCTTCAGGAAGTCCTTCGGGTCCACGACGTCGATCCGGCCCTGCACCAGCTTGTAGCCAGCCTTGACCCGCTTCGTCATCTTGAAGATGCCGAACAGGCTTGCCTCGCGCTTGGCGTGGCGCGCTTCCAGCTCGGTCAGGAAGATGCGGGTGAGCTCGCCCACACGGGTCGCAAGACGAAAGTAGTCCTGCATGAAATGCTCGACCGCGCGGCGCCCCGCGGTGTCGCGGTAGCCCATCCGGGCCGCCACCTCGACCTGCAGGTCGAAGGTCAGCGTGTCGGTGGCGCGGCCGGTAATGAAGTGCAGGTGGCAGCGCACGGCCCAGAGGAAATCCTCGGCCTGGGCGAAGCTGTCGAACTCCTCGCGCGACAGAAGCCCGGCCCCGACAAGTCCCTCAGCAGACGGCACCCGGTGCAGGTACTTCCCGATCCAGTAAAGGGTCTGGAGGTCACGCAGGCCCCCCTTCCCTTCCTTGACGTTCGGCTCCAGCACATAGCGCTGGCCGCCCTGCCGCTTGTGGCGTTCGGCCCGCTCGGCAAGCTTCGCCTCGATGAATTCCGGGCCCGAGTTCTTGAAAAGCTCGCCCCAGAGCTTGTCGCCCAGCTCCGCCGCCAGGGGAGCGTGGCCGCAGATGAAGCGGTGCTCCAGAAGCGCGGTCCGGATCGTCACATCCTCGCGGCCAAGGCGGATGCAATCCTTCACCGTGCGGCTGGAGTGCCCGACCTTCAGCTTCAAGTCCCACAGCATGTAAAGCATCGTCTCGATGACGCTTTCCGCCCAGGGGGTGATCTTCCACGGTGTCAGGAACAGCAGGTCCACGTCGGACTGCGGCGCCATCTCGGCCCGGCCATAGCCCCCCACGCCCAGGACAGCGATGCGCTCGGCTTCGGTCGGGTTGGCCAGCGGATGAAGTCGCATCGCGGCGGCGAGCGTCACCTGGACCAGCACGTCCGTCAGCGCCGCCTGGGCCGAGATGAGCGCCCGGGCCTCACGCGGAGCGGCGCGGAATCTGGCCTCGAAGGCGGCCGTGGCATCGGCCTTGGCTGTCTGAAGCGCGGCCACCACCAGAGCACGGGCCGCCTTTGGATCGGACGCCCCCTTCAGGGCGTCCAATACGCGAGAGGTCAGTTCTTCCACACTTGGCACAGGATAGGACGTCCCGGCCGGCAGCGGCAGTACGGGGACCTCGACCGCTGCCTCCACGATCCTAGAACCCGGCGCCGCCGAAGCTGCGTGGGGCAGCATCGATAACGACCACCTGGTTCGTGCGGATCGTCGCCACGGCCAGACCGCGCTCGTTCGTGCCGTTGGGCAGGAGGCGGAAGATGCCCGACACCCCGGCGAAACCTGACGATTGCGTCAGGTCGCCCTTGGACAACGGAGCCCCGTCCTGGGCGCGGTTGGCCAGCGCACCGATGGCCGCAATCCCGTCATAGGCCAGCGCCGCGACAGGCGAGGGCTGGCTGCCGTAGGCGCCCTCGTAGCGCGCGCGAAACTGGGCGCTCAGGCCCGGGTCCGGCATTGCGAACCAGCCGCCCTGCACGCCGGGAAGCGACAGCGTGGCGGGCGGGATGTCCCAGCGGGTCAGGCCGATGAACTGCGTGGTGTTCCGGTCGATCCCGTTTTCGACCAGAAGCTGGCTGAGAAGCGGCAGCGCCCCGGCCGTATCCGCCGTCAGGAACAGCGCTGTCGCGCCCGAAGATCGCGCCGTGCTGACGATCCCCGAGGACGCCTGCACGATGCCGTTCTGCGAGAATTCGTAGGAGGTGACCCCCACGACCGAGCCGCCGGCAGCCGAAACGCCGCGTTCGATCGCGGCCTTGCCGACCTCGCCCGCGACGTTGCGGTCATGGACGATCAGGATCTTGGACTTGCCGTTCTGGACTGCATAGCGTGCCAGTCGCCTGGCCGTGTTGTCGAAGGTCTGGCCCAGCACGAAGACGTTGCCGCCCGCGATCGCCGCGTTGTTCGAGAAGGCGAGCACGTTCACTCCGGAATTCGCGACCGCAACGCCGGCGGCATTGGCCTCTTCCGAATAGAATGGCCCGAGGATCACCTGCGCGCCCTCGTCCACCGCCTGACGGGCCAGCGCCGAGGCCTGGGCAGGGCTGCCACCGGTCTTGTAGACACGGAGGTCGATGTTCACTCCCGAAAGATCAGCCATCGCCAGACGCGCGGCGTTTTCCAGATTCTGGCCAAAGAGCTCGTCCTGAGACTGTCCCGACCCCGATGGGATCAGCAGCGCGACCTGGACCGACCCGCCACGGGCGGCTTGCGGAGCCGTCCCGGGACCGGTCGCCACACAGCCCGACAGGACCACGGCACCAAGCACAAGAAGCATCTGGCCCAGCGACTTGCGGGCCCGGTGAAATACGGACAACATGGTGGTTCCTCACTGTTGCAGCGCGCTGCGTTTGCCTGTCAGGGTAAAGCGTTCGGGAAGGGAAGTAAACTTGTGAGGCAACCCCTTGACCCCGCCTCCGGCTCCCGGAATTCCGCCCTGCGCGCCATTCCGCCGGGGCTGCACCTCGTCTCGACCCCCATCGGCGCGGCGCGGGACATCACGCTCAGGGCGCTGGATGTGCTGGCAGGCGCGGATGTCCTGGTGGCAGAAGATACCCGGACGCTGCGCCACCTGATGGAGATCCACGGCATTCCGCTCGGGGGGCGTCCGCTGATCGCCTATCACGACCATTCCGGGGAAGGGGCCTTGCAGCGCCTCATGGGGCTTTTGGCCGAGGGGAAGAGCCTTGCCTATGCGTCGGAAGCTGGAACGCCGCTGATTTCGGACCCCGGCTTCGAACTTGCGCGGGCCGTGGCTGCGGCAGGCCTGCCAATGAGCGCGGCCCCCGGCCCCTGCGCGGCGATCTGCGCGCTGACGGTCTCTGGTCTGCCATCGGACCGCTTCCTCTTCGCCGGTTTCCCACCAGCGGCCAAGGGGGCGCGGCTGACGTTCCTGCAGGAACTGGCAGCAGTCCAGGCAACGCTGATCCTGTACGAAAGCCCGAAAAGGCTCGCCGCTCTCCTTGGGGACATGGTCGAGACACTGGGAAGCCTTCGCCAGGCGGTCGTATGCCGGGAACTGACGAAGCGCTTTGAAGAGGTGCTGCGGGGCAGTCTTGCCGAATTGGCCGAAGCTGTCGCCGCCCGCGAGATCAAGGGCGAGGTCGTGGTTCTTGTCGACCGCGCCGCAGCGGCCGAGGTGACCGAAGAAAGCATCGGTGCAGCACTCGACCAGGCTCTGCGCAGCATGTCCGTTAAGGATGCCGCAACTTTCGTGTCGCAAACTCTGGGTGTGTCCCGCAAGATCGCCTACAAGATCGCCCTCGACCGTAGCCAAGGTTAGCCGATGCCCTTCGATTTCGTTTCATCTCCTGCCGGGCAGACCCGCAAGACGCGTGGGCTGACGAACCACCTCGCCGGCCATGCTGCGGAAGATGCGGTCGCACGGCTTTACGAAGACGGTGGCATCGCCATCTGTGCCCGCAACTGGCGGGGCTCCGCCGGGGAGATCGACATCATCGGTCGCGATGGCGACGTGGTGGTCTTTGTCGAGGTCAAGCAAAGCAAGACGCATGACCTGGCCGCCTCGCACGTGTCGTCAGCCCAGATCGGCCGCATCTTCGCGACCGTCGATGAATTCGTCGCGGGCGAACCCCGGGGGCTCCTGACCGATGTCCGAATCGATCTGGCACTCGTCGACGGACAGGGTCGCATCGAGATCGTGGAAAACGCCTTCTCGGGCTGAATTGCATCTTCCGGCGGCATCGGCCATCACTCTTTCCAGATGAAGGAGTACGCCATGCCGCTGAAGGTCGCCCTGCAGATGGACCCGATCGGGTCGGTCAACATAAATGCCGACTCCACCTTCCGCATCGCGCTGGAAGCCCAGGCTCGCGGGCATCACCTGTTCTTCTACACACCCGACCGGCTGGCCTTCGTCGAAGGCCGCGTCATCGCCCGCGGCTGGCCCATCGAGGTCCGTCGCGAGGTTGGCAATCACGTCACCTATGGCGAGGAGACCGAGGTCGACCTCCGCGACTACGACGTCGTCTGGCTTCGCCAGGACCCGCCTTTCGACATGGGATACATCACTACGACCCATCTTCTGGAGATGATCCATCCGAGGACGCTGGTGGTAAACGATCCTTTCTGGGTGCGGAACAGCCCCGAAAAGCTCCTCGTCCTGCGCTTCCCCCAGCTTACCCCGCCCACGGCCATCGCCCGGGACCTGGCCACGATCCGCGCCTTCAAGGCGCGGCATGGCGACATCATCCTGAAGCCGCTTTACGGCAACGGCGGCGCGGGCGTGTTCCGTCTGGACCCGAATGACCGCAATCTATCGTCGCTTCACGAGCTTTTCATGGGTATCAACCGCGAGCCCCTGATCGTCCAGAAGTTCCTCCCCGACGTCGCCAAGGGCGACAAGCGGGTGATCCTGGTGGACGGCGAGCCGGTCGGCGCGATCAACCGCGTGCCCCAGGCTGGCGAGACCCGGTCGAACATGCATGTCGGCGGCCGGCCTGAAAAGATCGGCCTGACCGAACGCGACCTCGAAATCTGCCGCACCATCGGACCGGTCCTCCGCGAAAAGGGCCAGGTCTTCGTCGGCATCGACGTGATCGGCGACTGGCTGACCGAGATCAACGTCACCTCGCCCACCGGCATCCAGGAGCTTGAGCGGTTCGATGGCACCAACGCCGCTGCCCGCATCTGGGAAGTGATCGAGGCGAAACGGGCCTAGGCCAGTCCGCTGTCCGGATAGGCGCGCAGGACGTCCCAGACGAGCGCCTTCATCCAGTCGGCCTGCTCGTGCGTGGGCCAGCCGGGGTTGCCGCGAAGGTTCGGGATCTCGCGCGGATCGCGGCCGTAGATCACCGCATAATGCGCAAGCGTAATGAGGTAGGTACCCATCGCGTTCACGTGGATGTCGTCATCGAACAGGTCCTTCATTTCGGTCAGACCCGGCGCGGTCCCTGCCTGGATCGCGTCGTACACCGCGCCCATCATCTTCGGCCCCGGGATCACCCGCATCGGCGGAGTGCCAGCCGGCCGGTTGGTGTTGACGTAGTCCGCGATCTGCTGCCATGCGCCCATCTCGAGGTCGAGCCGTTCGCGGAACGGAATCAGCCGTTCGTCCTGCATGTCCCACTTGTCTTCGTTGCCCGGACCGCTGATCACGCTGATCCAGCTGGCATAGAGGATCGTCTCGGCCCCCTTGCCCCCGTTGCCGTTCTTCCAGGCATGTTCGAACCACGACAGGGCGATCTTGTCCGACCCGTGCCACTGGAGGGTCGGCCGCACCGGGACGCGTTCAGTGAGGACCAGGACGTCGTACTTGCCGATGTCCCGCTTGGCGTCGACCGGCTCGATCGGCGTGGTATTCCAGCGGTGCTCGGCCGGGCTGCCGGGAATCGTGGACTTGTCGATCAGCATTCCGCGCGACTCGGCGCCGCCGGCAGCCTTGACCATCATGTCGAGCGGTTCCGGAATCGGATCGGTCAGGCTGTGCCCGGACATCACGATCCGCAAGTTGAAGGGACGCTGGACGGGTTCGGCGCGGAGCGGCGTCGCGGCAAGGGCGGGAAGGACGGCGAGGCCAGCAAGGACACTGCGACGGTCCGGGAAAAGCGGCATGACAAATGACCTTTCACTGATCGATGGGGGCAGCTTACACGTGGCAGATGGGACTAGATAGGTATCGTTGCAACCCCCTTGAGCGCAGCAGAATGACTGTGAGCCGGTCGCCCGTGCCGGCCCTGTCCACGCTGGACCGAATGCGAATTCATTGCATCACAGACACTTCCTTGTGGGCGTTCAGCAGTGCTTAACCCTGACCGCCCTCTCGCCCCTGCCCCCGTCTGCGCAGGAGGACCAGCCCGAAGAGAAAGTTCGGCAGGACGACAAGCAGGGGTACCAGGTAGGCGGACAGGGACAACGGGCCCTCGGGCATGGAATACTGGGTGGTTTCATAGGCGACGAGCAGCACGCCGAAGTTCCAGACCATGTGGTAGACCACGGCCGTCCAGATCGACCCGGTCCGAAGCATGAGGGCGATGAGGAGAAGACCGGTCATCGTCGCGGCAACCGCCTGCGCTGTCGCAAGCCGCAGATCGCCCAGGGCGAAAGCGTTCAGCACATGGACCGACCCGAACAGGACTGATGTCAGGGCAATGGCCGGCCAGATGCGCAGGCGTGACCGCAGTCCCCGGAACAGGACCCCGCGGAACATCCACTCTTCCGAAAGCGCGACGAGCGCCGTGTTGACCGCGAGAAACAGCAGCGCCCGCGGCGGCGGCAGGCCGATGGCGAACCCGATTGCATAGAAGGGCAGAAGCGTCAGGATCGGGAACCAGACAAGCCGTGCCGTGGCCCGAAGGTCGGGCGGTCCGAAGCCCAGATCGCGCAGACCCAGAAGGCGGGTGGCAAGCGCCAGCACGACGAGACCAGCCACGACATTCCAGGCCAGACCCGAGGAAAGGAAGCCGATCACCTCAGTGATGGAGTCCGTGTTCTCAGCCCGCAGCAGCGCGCCCGCCGTGATGGTTGCCGCAAGCCAGGCGATAAGCGTCAGAACGGCGCGGGGAAGGAGGTTCGGCGTTTCGGGCATTCAGGTCCTGTGCAAGTCGGGCGACGTATGCCCCTGGGCAGACGCTTCGCGGCGCGGAACGTTCCCCTCGATGCAGTCCGCCTGTTCAGGACTAAGTGCGGCGTGCGGCCCCGACAAGACTGCGAACGCAGGACAATCCGATGCCGATTTTGGCACATAGGACTTTTGGCCTGTATCCCGCGCGCCCGCCTCCGGGTAGAGTTGCAGGGAACATGCACCTGAAGGCTTTCCCCATGTCGACGGTCCCGACAGGCGACATCCGCCCGATGCACTCGGCCCTGATCGTGGATGATCATCCGCTGTTCTGCGACGCCCTGTCGATGACGCTGAAATCGGTGGCGGGGATCGACGAGATCGAGACGGCGGACCGGCTGGAGACGGCGATCAACCGCATCGACCTGACCCCGGCTCCGGATGCCATCGTGCTGGACCTGAACCTGCCGGACGTGAACGGGATCGACGGCCTCATACGGTTGCGGCAGGCGGCGGCGGAAGTGCCGGTGCTGGTTGTGTCCTCCCTGGCGGACAACCGGGTCATCGGTGCCTGTCTGGCGGCAGGGGCGGCCGGGTTCGTGCCGAAGCACTCGCGTCGCGAGGTCTTCCGGGCGGCTTTCGATGCTTTGCGCGAGGGGCGGCGGTTCCTGCCCGAGGGATACGAGCCGGTGCCCGAGGGCAAGGCCAAGGGCAGTGCGAGAGAAGAGGCCATCGGCCGGCTGTCGCTGCTGACCCGGCAGCAGGCGAAGATCCTGCAACTGATCTGCGAGGGCCTTCTGAACAAGCAGATCGCCTACGAGCTGTCGATTGCGGAGACGACGGTGAAGGCGCATGTCACCGCCATCATGCGGAAGCTCGGGGTGCAAAGCCGGACCCAGGCCGTGCTCATCGCGCGCGAGACCAACTTTTCCAGCCTGATGCCAGAGGACGGCTGACCGCGCGAAAGCCTTGCCCCGCCCCTTCAGCCCGCCGTAGCATCAGGACAGGGGAGAGAGACGTCCAGATGATCGCGCCCGAGAGCTTGGCCCCTGCCGATGCCGGTCCGGTGATGCCGCGCGCCCATGTCAGCGCCAGAGATCCCGAGGCCTTGGCAAAGCTTGCGCGTGACCTGGGGCCGGAACCTTTCGCGGCGGTCGTCCTGTTCATCTCGCCCGAGGCCGACCGAGCGGCGCTGGCCGATGGTCTTGCCAGGGCATTCCCCGGGATAACGGTGATCGGCTGCACGACGGCGGGAGAGATATCGCCCGAAGGCTATGCAGAAGGCGAGATCGTCGCAGTGGGTCTGCCTGCGGGGGCCTTCGCCGTGGAATGCCTGGGGATCGACCTGTCGGCGCTGGACGGGCAGGAACTGATCGGCCGACTGATCCGGGCGCGGGCCGGGCTGGCACGGAAGCACCCGGCCTGGGAGGACGAATTCGCGTTCCTTATGGTCGACGGCCTGTCGATCCGCGAGGATGAGCTGACGGCGGCGCTGGGTCCGGGGCTGGGTCCGGTGCCGCTTTTCGGGGGATCGGCCGGGGACGGGACGCGGTTCGGGGCGACCTTCGTGCTGCAGGACGGGCAGTTCCGGCAGGGCTGGGCCGTGTTGATGCTGGTCCGGACGGCCTGCAAAGTGAAGGTGTTCAGCCTGAACCACCTGACCCCAACCAATCGAAGGATGGTAGTCACCGGGGCCGACCCGGCGCGGCGCGTGGTCCACCAGATAAATGCCGAACCCGCGGCGCAGGAATATGCGCGGCTTCTGGGCAAGGATCCGGGTCAGCTGACCACCTTCACCTTCGCCGCCCATCCGGTCGTGGTGCGGATCGGCGGCAGCCACCATGTCCGGGCGATCCAGCGGCTGGACCCCAACGGCGACCTCGTCTTCTTCTCGGCCATCGACGAAGGGCTGGTCCTGACCCTGGCCGAACCGCAGGACATGGCCGTCCATCTCGACCGGGCGCTGAACGAGCTGGCGGCCGGTGGAACGCGGCCCGCCATCCTGGCCTGCGACTGCATCCTGCGCCGGATCGAGGCACAGGAGAACCAGCGCTTCGGTGCGGTGTCAGCGCTTCTGAAGCGGCACGGGGTGGTCGGTTTCTCGACCTACGGCGAGCAGTTGAACTCGATGCACGTGAACCAGACGATGACCGGTGTGGCGATCTATCCACCCGAGGCCGGGACATGATCGAGACGCTGATAAACCCCGCGGACAGCGCCGAGCGACGGGCCGAAAAGCTTCTGACCATTGCCGAGGCGCTGATGCGGCGGGTGGAGCAGGCCACCGACGACAGCGGCGCGGCCTATGCCCAGTTCCAGCGCGCGGCGCTGCTTGAGGACCAGGTGCGCGAGCGGACGCATGACCTGGGCCGGGCGCTGGACCTCCTGAACGACTCGAACGCCCGGCTGGCCGAGGCCATGCGCGAGGCGGAAACCGCGCGGCAGAACCTGTCGAATGCGATCGAGACGGTGCAGGAGGGCTTTGCGCTGTTCGACCGCGAGGACCGGCTGGTGATGTGCAACAGCCGTTTCGCCATGCACATGCCGGATGTCCATGCCGGGTTGCGTCCGGGGCTGGAGTTCGCGGGTTACGTGGCGATGGTCAGCCGCTCGCCGCACCTGGCGCTTCCGGCGGGCGAGACCGGGGAGGACTGGGCTCAGTCGCGGATGCGGCGCCACAAGGACCGGCACGTGATCTTCAACGTGCGGCTGGGCGGCGACCATTGGGTGCAGGTCAGCGAGCACCGGACGGCGGACGGCGGCACGGTGATCCTGCAGACCGACGTGACCGACATCATCCGGGCCGAGCGGCACGAGAGAGGCAAGCTTCTGGACGACCAGGCCCGGATGATCCGGGCGACGCTGGACCACATCAACCAGGGCGTCAGCATCTTCGACGCCGAAGCGCGGCTGGTGGGCTGGAACCAGCGGCTGGGAAGCCTGCTGTCGCTGCCGATGGGCCGTCTGCGGATCGGGACGTCCTTCGAGCACCTGTTCGGCCGCTTCCGGGCCGGGATGCAGTTCGGCGAGGAGCTGGACATCGACCGGCTGATGGCCTGGGTGCAGTCCGGGGGCAGCCGCCCGCCGCTGGAGTTCGAAGTCCGCCGCGGGGACGAGCTGATCCTGGATGTCTTCGCGCAGGGGATGCCGGACGGGGGATTCGTGCTCAGTTTCACCGATGTCACGGCCGAACGCGCCGCGCTGGTTGCGCTGAGCCGGGCCAACGAGACGCTGGAGGCCCGCGTGATGGAGCGGACGCTGGAGCTGGAGGACGCGCTGGCCCATGCCGAGCGCGCCAATGCCAGCCGGTCGCGCTTTGTCGCGGCGGCGAGCCATGACCTGCTGCAACCGCTGTCGGCGGCGAAGCTCTTCATCAGCTCCATCGGCGGCGAGGGGCTGGAGCCGACGGCCCAGACGGCTCTGGAGAAGGCGCAGAACGCGCTGATGTCGGTCGAGGGACTTCTGGACGCGCTTCTTGACATCTCGAAGCTGGAATCCGGGAAGGCGGCCGTCACCGTGGGGGCGGTCAGCCTTGGCCGCTTGCTGAGGACGCTGGCCGAGGAATTCGCGCCGATGGCGGCGGCGAAGGGGCTGCGGCTGGTGGTGGTGCCGTGCAGCGCCACAGTGGAAAGCGACCCGGCCTACCTGCGGCGAATCCTGCAGAACCTGATCGGCAATGCGATCCGGTATACCTCACGGGGCCGGGTGCTGGTCGGCGCACGCAGGCGGGGGGGCGCCGTGCGGCTGGAGGTCCGGGACACCGGCCCCGGCATCCCGGAGGATTCGCAAAACGACATCTTCAAGGAGTTCCACCGGCTGAACGCGCGTGCCTCGGCCAGCGAGGGCATGGGGTTGGGGCTTGCCATCGTGGAACGCGCCTGCGCGCTTCTGGGGCATCCGCTGGGGCTGACCTCGGAAGTTGGTCGGGGCACCTGTTTCATGGTGCAGGTCCCCCTCTCCGACGCCGTGCCGCGCCTGCCGCTTGCCGATGGGCCAGAGCGCAGGCAGGGACCGGTCGCGGCGGACAAGATCGCGTTTCTGGTGGAAAACGACGCCGAGTTGCGCCGGGCCTTGGGGCTGTTGTTGGAAAAGTGGGGGATGACGGTTCTGGAAGCCGCCTCGGGCGAGGAGGCACTGGCCCTGATCGAGGAGATCGGGATCCTGCCCGACATCTTCATCGTCGATCACCAGCTGGGCGAAGGAATGACCGGGGTCGAGCTTCTGGGCCGGGTGCGCTCAGCGCATGGGCGGGTCCCCGCGCGGCTGATCACGGCCGATCGCGGGCGCGAGCTGCAGGAGATGGCGGCGAAGGCCGATATCGAGATCCTGTACAAACCCATCGATCCGCGCGCGCTGGAGGCGGCGATCGGCCAGCTGCAGGGGCATACGACTTAGGCAGCATAGCGCCCCGCCCGCCAGCCCCCTAGTCTGCCGTCCCAAGAGGGGGAGTTTCCGATGCTGTTGAGTGATACCCGCGAGATCAAGGCCGACCCGAAGACGGTCTGGGATGCGATCCTGAACCCCGATGTGCTCAAGGAATGCATACCCGGCTGCGAAAGCCTGAAGGGGTCCGTCGCCGAGGGCTATGAGGCGGTGGTGAAGCAGAAGGTCGGCCCGGTCAGCGCCACCTTCACCGGTCTTGTGCAGCTCTCGGACATCGTCGAGGGGCGGTCGCTGAAGATCAGCGGCGAGGGCAAGGGCGGCGTCGCGGGCTTTGCGAAGGGCGGCGCCAACGTCAGCTTCGAGCCGATGGAGGGCGGCACGAGGCTGACCTACGAGGCCGAGGCCAACGTGGGCGGAAAGATCGCCCAGCTGGGCAGCCGGATCATCGACAGCTTTGCCAAGAAGCTTGCGGACGAGTTCTTCACCCGCTTCCAGGCGGCCGTCGAGGACCCCGAGCCAGAGCCGGAAAACGTGACCGAAGAAGCTGTTGCCGATTCGGGGGAAAAGAAGAAGGGTTGGTTCAAGCGACTGATCGGCTGAACCGACAGCAGGAATACCTAGGATTACCCAGGGAGGATCAAGAATGACGAAGGTCTCGATGACCGTGAACGGCAAGGCCGTTTCCGGTGAGGTGGAGGGGCGGACACTTCTGTCCGCCTTCCTGCGTGAGGGGCTGGGGCTGACCGGCACCCATGTCGGTTGCGACACCAGCCAGTGCGGCGCCTGCGTGGTGCATGTCGACGGCCAGCCCGTGAAGAGCTGCACCGTCTTTGCGGCCGACGTGGCGGGGGCGAACGTGAAGACCATCGAGGGCATGGCGAACCCGGATGGCTCGCTTGGTGTCCTTCAGCAGGCATTCCAGGACCATCACGGTCTGCAGTGCGGTTTCTGCACGCCGGGCATGGTGATGTCGGCGGCGGCCCTGCTGGCCGAGAACCCGAAGCCCACCGAGCACGAGGTGCGCCACCATCTGGAAGGCAACATCTGCCGCTGCACGGGCTACCACAACATCGTCAAGGCCGTGATGGCTGCCTCGGGGCAGGACGTCAGCGCTTTGGCTGCGGAATAAGGGGGGAACATGCCGAAGGATCATGGGATTGGCGCGTCCACCAAGCGCCGCGAGGATATCCGCTTCCTGACGGGACGCGGGGTTTATACCGACGATATCGCTCTGCACGGACAGACCGCAGCGGTCTTTGTGCGGTCCACGGTCGCGCATGGGCGGATCAAGTCGATCAACACGGCCAAGGCCGCGGCGATGCCGGGCGTGTTGGCAGTCTTCACCGGCGAGGATTTCAAGGACGTCGGCGGAAACCCCGCTGGCTGGCTTATCAACAGCCGCGACGGCACGCCGATGCGCGAGCCGAAGCGCCCGGTGCTGGCTCACGGCAAGGTGCGCCACGTGGGCGACGCCTATGCTGCGGTGATCGCCGAGACCTATGCCCAGGCCAAGGACGCGGCGCAGCAGCTGGCTGACGACACGGTGATCGAGGAGCTTCCGGCGATCATCGACATGGCCGCCGCGCTGGCAGACAGCAGCAACCGCGTCCATGACGAGATTCCGGACAACCAGTGCTATGACTGGGGCTGGATCGAGGACAACCGTGCCAAGGTGGACGAGGCGATCCGCAACGCACCGCATGTCACCACGCTGGAACTGGTGAACAACCGCCTGATCCCGAACGCGATGGAGCCGCGTGCGTCCATTGGCGAGTATTTCCCGGGGACGGGCGACTACAAGCTGACGACCACGAGCCAGAACCCGCACCTGACGCGGCTTCTGGTGGCGGCCTTCGTGCTGGGGATCCCCGAGAACAAGCTGACCGTCGTGGCCCCGGACGTGGGCGGCGGCTTCGGCTCCAAGATCTATCACTACGGCGAAGAGGCACTGGTTCTGGCCGCAGCGAAGAAGCTGGGGCGACCGGTGAAGTGGACGGCCGAACGGTCGGAGAGCTTCCTCTCGGACGCGCATGGCCGCGACCATGTCACGAAGATCGAGCTTGCGACGGACCTGCAGGGTAACTTCATCGCCTTCCGGACCGAGACGATGGCCAACGTGGGCGCCTATCTCTCGAACTTCGCCACGGTGACGCCGACCTTCCTGCACGGCACGCTGATGGCCGGGCCGTACAAGGTGCCGAACGTCTATGTGAACGTGAAGACGGTCTTCACCAACACGGCGCCCGTCGACGCCTATCGCGGGGCGGGCCGTCCGGAGGCGACCTATTCCCTGGAGCGTGTCATCGACAAGATGTGCCGCGAACTGAATCTCGACCCGTTCGAGGTGCGGCGGAAGAACTTCATCACCACGGACATGTTCCCCTACACCACGCCAGTGGCGCTGGTCTACGACACCGGCAACTACCACGCGACGCTGGACAAGGCGATGGCGATGGCGGACGTCGCCGGGTTCGAGAAGCGCCGGGCGGCCTCGGCCGCGAAAGGCAAGCTGCGCGGGATGGGACTTTCCACCTGGATCGAGGCTTGCGGCATCGCTCCGTCGCATCTGGTTGGTATCCTGGGCGCCCGCGTGGGCCTCTATGACGCCGCGACGGTGCGGGTGAACGCCACAGGCAACATCAGCGTCATGACCGGGGCGCACAGCCACGGCCAGGGGCACGAGACGGTGTTTGCCCAGATCGTGGCCGAGAAGCTGGGGATTCCCGACAGCTCGGTCGAGATCGTGCATGGCGACACCTCGAAGATCCCGTTCGGGATGGGCTCCTACGGGTCCCGGTCTCTGGCGGTCTGCGGCGTGGCGGTGACCAAGGCGATCGACAAGATCGTCGCCAAGGGCAAGAAGATCGCCGCGCACATGCTTGAGGCAGCCGAAGGTGACATCACCTTCGCCGACGGCAAGTTCAGCGTGGCGGGAACGGACAAGGCCAAGACCTTCGGCGAGATCGCCTTCTCGGCCTATGTCCCGCACAACTACCCGCTGGAGACGCTGGAACCCGGGCTGGAGGAGACGGCCTTCTACGACCCGGCAAACTTCACCTACCCCGCGGGCACCTACATCTGCGAGGTCGAAGTGGACGAGGGCACCGGCAAGGTCGACGTGGTGGCCTTCCACTGCGCCGACGACTTCGGCAACATCATGAATCCGATGGTGGTCGAGGGGCAGGTGCATGGCGGCGTGGGCCAGGGGATCGGCCAGGCCCTGCTGGAGTTCACCACCTATGACGAGAACGGCCAGCTGCTGACGGGCTCCTACATGGACTACCCGATGCCGCGGGCCGAGGACGTGCCGTTCTACAACGTCGACTACTCCTGCCAGACGCCCTGCACGCACAACCCGCTTGGGGTGAAGGGCTGCGGCGAGGCGGGGGCCATCGGCTCGCCGCCGGCGGTGGTCAACGCGGTGATCGACGCGCTGCATCGCGGGGGACACACCCACGTGAAGCACATCGACATGCCAGTCTCGCCGTCGCGGGTCTGGTCGGCGATCAACGGTTAAGGGGGATATCATGCACAACTTCGATTTCGCAAAACCCTCGACCATCGCGGATGCGGCCAAGGCTTTGGCGGCTGACGGGGCGCAGGCCCTGTCGGGCGGGCAAACCCTGATCCCGACGATGAAGCAGCGCCTTGCGGCCCCGGGCGTGCTGGTCAGCCTGACCGGCATTGCCGAGATGCAGGGCGTCTGCATGGGCGATGGCGGGCTGCATGTCGGCGCGGCGACGCCCCATGCCGTCGTGGCCAAGGAGGCCAAGGCGCACTACCCGGCGCTCGCGGCTTTGGCCGGTGGCATTGGGGATCCGGCGGTGCGGTCGCGAGGCACCATCGGCGGGTCGATCGCCAACAACGACCCGGCGGCCTGCTATCCGTCTGCGGTGCTGGCCTCGGGCGCGACGGTGGTGACCAACAAGCGCAAGATCGCGGCGGATGACTACTTCCAGGGTCTGTTCACCACGGCGCTGGAAGAGGGTGAGTTCGTGACCTCCGTGGTCTTCCCGATCCCGCAGAAGGCGGCCTACGTGAAGTTCAACCAGCCCGCCAGCCGCTTTGCCCTGACCGGGGTCTTCGTCGCCAAATTCGCGAACGGGGTCCGGGTCGGCGTCACGGGTGCGGGCAACGACGGGGTCTTCCGCTGGACGGAAGCTGAAACCGCGCTGTCCGCGAATTTCTCGGCAGCGGCGATTTCGGGGCTGACGGTCGATCCGGCAAGGATGAACACCGACCTGCACGGTTCGGCTGCCTATCGCGCCAACCTCGTCAAAGTGCTGACCGGCCGCGCGGTGACCGCAGCGGGCTGATCGAAGCCGAAACACGCAAGGCCCGGTGGAACGATCCGCCGGGCCTTCGCATGTCAGACCGGGAAGAAACCGCCCCGCCCCGGGTCATAGCTTTCCAGCCCGCCCTCGCCCGTGTCCGTCCACAGCCCGTGCAGCGTCAGCCGGTCATCCTCGACCGCCGTCTTCACGAAAGGGAAAGTCAGCAGGTTTTCCAGGCTGGTCAGCACCGCCTGCTTTTCCAGCGCAGGCAGGATCTCGTCGTCCGGAAGCTGTGCGACCTTCTGGAAGCCGGGGCGGAGGATGTCCATCCAGCGGCCCACGAAGCTGGTCTTCTCCTCAAGGTGCGGGGCGTGGCCGCGGCACATGTCATGGCACCCCTTGACGCCGCCGCAGTTGGAATGACCGAGCACGACGATATGCGCCACGCCCAGCCCGGTAACAGCATATTCCACCGCCGCAGAGGTCCCGTGATACTCGCCATCGGGATTGTAGGGCGGCACCAGGTTTGCGACGTTTCGGTGGATGAAGAACTCGCCCTCGTCCGCGCCGAAGATCGAGGTGACATGCACCCGGCTGTCACAGCACGAGATCACCATCGCCCGCGGGTGCTGCCCGCTTTCGGCCAGACGGCGATACCAGGCCCGGTTGTCCTGGTAGGTCGTCGCCCGCCAGCCATGAAAACGCTGGACCAGATAGGTGGGAAGCGGGCGGATGTGGGTCATGCGCGGTGAGTCCTTCGTATCGCGTCCTGCCTATGCCGCATTTGCGGAAAATTCGAGGGGCAAAATCCCCGCGGCACAGGTCCCGGGCAACCAATTGTTCAGCAAGACGTTCCAATCTAGCTGCGGGTGTGAATGGATTTGGGTGTACAGATGGGCGAGATAGCCGCCTTGCGACCGCGAGAGGTCGTGCGTCAGGATGTGGAGGCGATTGCGGTCATCTACCGCAACCTCGGGGCCCCTGTGGCCGAACAGATGGTCACCCGCGCTTTGGGAGAACTGGCGCTGACCATGGCCGGTATCGCCGAGAAGGTCCGCGGACAGGACCTAAAGGACCTGTCTCGCCAACTGGCGCGTCTTGGTCGCATGGCGGCCGATCTGGGACTGCTTTCGTTGGCCACGGTGGCAGGGGACGCGAGGATCTGCCTTGAACGGGCGGACGGGACGGCCTTTTCCGCGGTGTGGGCGCGCCTCTTGCGGGTCGCCGAGCGCTCACTGACTGCCGAGGCCGCTTTGGCGGACCAGACCTTCTAGCGAGGGGCGCGCGGCCGGTTCAATCCCGGATTGAAGCGGATCAGATTTGCGCAATCTTCGGCTGTATTTCGCCTGAAAACCACAAGGGGGAATTTTCGCCGAAATACGCCAAAGCTCGGGAAAAGCTTGAATTCAAGCACGTTAATCCGGCAACTGGCAGAAAGACCCATCTGCGTGACCGATTGATGACCAGCCCCCAGACTTTCGCCTTCGCCGACCCCTCGCCTGCGGCCAAGCCGCTTCATGTCCTGCGGCCCGAGGAACTTGCGTCCTTCCTCGGCGGTCCGGGACAGGCTTGGGCGGGCTGGCTTACCGCCACCGGTTTCGAGGCGGCCCTGGGCGAGGTGCGGCTTCTCCCTGGACAGGACGGCGGGATCGCTGGCGCAGTGGCCGGTTACGGTTCGGCCCAGTCCCGGCGGCGTCTGCGCTTTGGTCTGGCCAAGGCGATCACGGGATTGCCCAGTGGCGACTGGCGGCTGGAGGGGCAGCTTGATCCGACGGAACGGACCGAGGCCGCCTTGGCCTGGCTTCTGTCGGGCTACCGCTTCGACCGATACCGGCCGAAGAAGAAAGCTGCCACCCTGCCCCGCCTGGTCTGCCCCGATGGTCTTGCTTCGGCGCGGCTGATCGCGATGGCCGAGGGCGAGGCTCTGACCAGGGACCTGATCAACACCCCGGCCGAGGACATGGGGCCGGCGGACCTGGAGGCGGCCTTCCTGCGGCTCGCACAGGAATTCGGCGCGGCGACCGAGGTCATTCGCGGAGACGAGCTTCTGGCGCAGAACTTCCCGATGATCCATGCGGTCGGACGCGCCAGCCCGCGCGCCCCGCGCCTGATGGGGCTGCGCTGGGGCGAGACGGGACCGAAGCTGACCCTTGTGGGCAAAGGGGTCTGCTTCGACACGGGCGGGCTGAACCTGAAGCCCTCCAGTGGCATGAACCTGATGAAGAAGGACATGGGCGGGGCGGCCACGGTCATGGGGCTGGCGCGGATGATCATGGCACTGGACCTGCCGGTGCAGTTGCGCGTCCTGGTCCCGGCGGTCGAGAACCTGGTCGCAGGCAATGCGCTGAAACCGAAGGACATCCTGACCAGCCGCAAGGGCCTGACGGTCGAGGTCAACGACACCGACGCCGAAGGCCGTCTTATTCTGGGCGACGCGCTGGCCTATGCCTGCGAGGACGCGCCCGATGTCCTGATCAGCATGGCGACGCTGACCGGCGCGGCGCGGGTCGCGGTCGGCCCCGACCTTGCGCCCTACTACACGGACGACGAGGCGCTGGCCCGGGCGCTTGAGGCCGGGGCTCGGGCAGGGTTCGACCCGGTCTGGCGGCTTCCGTTCCACGACGCCTATGAAAGTGTGATCGAGCCGGGGATTGCAGATCTGGACAACGCGCCGGGATACGGCTTTGCGGGGTCGATCACGGCGGCGCTCTTCCTGCGGCGCTTTGTCGAAGGCCCGCGTTACGTTCACTTCGACATCTACGGGCATACGCCCAGCGACCAGCCGGCGCGGCCCAAGGGCGGAGTCGGCCAAGGCGCACGCGCCCTGCTGGAGGGGCTGGGCGAACTACTTGGACTGTGATGACCGGCCTCGTCGGCGCGGGTGTGTGTAGGGACGAGTTGAGGAACACGAGATGGACAGACGGCTGACGCCTTACTCGGGACGGGTGGCCCACGTGTCGCTGCAAGGCGTGGTGAACGCTCCGCTGACCGAGGGCCTGCAGGCCCAGGTCATCGTGCCGGTCGCCAATCTGCGGGCCAGCCCGGGCGGTGCACGGGACCGCCAGCTGATCTTGGGCGAGGCGGTGACGGTGATCGACCGCGAAAAGGGCCATGTCTTCGTGATGTCGGCGAAGGACGGCTATTGCGGCTGGATGGCAGAGGCGGACCTGGGCCAGGGACCGACACCCACGCATTGGGTCTCGGCGCCGGGCACCCATCTCTATTCCGAGCCGCAGGTGCAGGCGCCCGAGAAGGCGGGGCTCAGCCTCGGCTCGCGGCTGGCGGTGGTGGGGTCGTGGGGCGCCTGGGTGAACACGCCGCACGGCTATCTGCCGATGCGCCACCTGCGGCCGCTGGGAGACTGGGCCGACGACCCGGTGACCGTGGCGGAAAGCCTGCTTGGCACGCCCTATCTCTGGGGCGGAAACTCGCGCTTCGGGCTGGACTGCTCGGGGCTGGTGCAGCTGGCGATGCACGCTTGCGGACGGACCTGTCCGGGTGACAGCGACATGCAGATGGCTCTTGGCCGGCTTCTGCCGCCGAACGAGCCAATGAAGCGGGGCGACCTGATCTTCTGGAAGGGTCATGTGGCGATGGTCGTCGACCGGGACCGGCTGATCCATGCCAACGGCCACACGATGTCCGTGGCCTATGAGGGGATCAAGGACTGCGTCGCGCGCATCTCGGCCGGGGGCGGCGGACTGGTACTGGCGCGGCAGCGGGTCTGACGAAAGGCGGGGCTTCCGTTCAGACCGGTCCGATCAGACGCTTCTCCAGGACCTTCAGCACCTGGTCCAGGTCATGGCCCCGCCGCAACACGTGGCCGTCCATTCCCACGACGGCATAAAGCCCCTGCCGGTTCCGCAGCCTCGGGCGTTTCTCGATCCGGTAAAGCGGAGTTTCGGCGGTGCGCCGGAAGATCGCGAAGACGGCAAGGTCGCGCATCGCCGCAATGGCGTAGTCGCGCCATTCCCCGGCAGCGACCATCCGGCCGTAGACGCGGAGGATCTGGCCCAGTTCCTTGCGGTCGAAACTGACCTCATCCGGGATGCGGGCAGATGACGGAAACGGGATCGGCGCTTCGGCGTTCATGCCGGAAGCTTACGCGCCTGCCCTGCAAAATCAACCGAGAAACCCGTCGGCAAGGCGGAAGGACCCCGTCTCCATCCCACGCCAGTTGCGTTGCACGCCCGCCATCCGCTTCACCGCCTCCGGATGCGCCGGGTCAAGGGCGCCGATCCTGGCCAGCAGAGCGGCAACCGCCGCCCGCGACCCGCGCTCGCCGCCGTCGACGATCTTCAGGGCGATGCCCAAGCCCTTTTCCGGCACGATCGCGACATAGACCGCCTCGGCCCCGCCTTTCAACGCGACGCGGCCATCCATGGCGCGCATGAGTTCGGTGCAGGCCCGTCCTTCGCCTGACACCAGTTCGGGGTGCGACGCCATCGCCCGGGTCAACCGGTGCATCGCGCTCTCTCGCGCTCCGTTGCCGTCGCGGGCATTTGCAAAGGTCGCCATCGATCGTGCCAGACCTGCGACCGACATGGCGAAGTTCGGGGCCGAACAGCCGTCCACCCCCCAACCCGCGACAGTCTCGCCGGTGGTTTCCTCGGTCGCAGCCCGGATCGCCCGTTGCAGCGGATGGTCGATCTCGATGTATTCCGGACCGGCCTTCAGGTGCTGGGTCACGGTCAGGAAACCGGAATGCTTGCCCGAGCAGTTGTTGTGCAACTGGCAGGGCTTCTCGCCCGCTTGGATCAGCCTGTCGCGTTCGGCCTGGTTGTCGGGTTCGTGCGCGACGCAGCGCAGATCGGCCTCGGTCAGCCC